>Ga0207420_1000118_pt1 | contig 172036 bp, 202 predicted proteins | sample ThiBio_inoc_biof_FD_183941 | JGI IMG/M metagenome (GOLD analysis project Ga0207420, IMG submission 183941) | Wastewater bioreactor microbial communities from Cape Town, South Africa - Thiocy_inoc_biof (SPAdes) | ecosystem: Engineered > Bioremediation > Thiocyanate > Unclassified | place: South...
ACTCCGCTTCAGGTATCTCTTCAATTGACTTAATCTCATCTAGTTCAAGTCCTAAAAACTCAATGGCCTCTTCCTGCGTTTTTGCAGCAATCCATTCCGTTTCGTTTATTGCGAATAGTTTCATAATTCCTTTCTTTTGAAATATTCATTCTTATTAACTAATATCAGTAGCGGGACAACTTCGTTATTTAACAAGTCAATCATAGTCTGTTCATCAACACCCACAGAGACCCTCCCTCCTTGCTTTACTTTATCAGCAGAAATGAAAATGTTGCTAATTCTTACCAACCCCGTATTGTTCTTCACATCATCAAGATTCATTTCGTCTAATATTATCTCAAACATTCGCTTATAAAGAGGCTTTATTGGTAGCGACTCTATTGTTCTTGTCTCATCTGTTTTTGCTTCCTCGCCCTCCTCCTCTGCTTGTAGTCTATCAATCTCGGCTGCAATCAACGCTCCTGCTTTCTGAAGCTCACGAATGCGGTCACTAGGGGTGGGCTTCCAAGAACCACACCACGGCCAGTGAGATGGAGGCAGTTCTGAAGGCCTAAGTTCTGGTATCATAGCATAGCACGATGCCGCAAGTGCCAATTCTCCCATTGCGTGCTCCTCTTTATCGTGCTCAGCTGTCCAACCCTCAGCCTCAATTTGTCTCTGCCTCTCCTCGGCAATAAGTTCAATTCCTGTTTTCATAGTTCTATTCTTTTACAATTTTCGTGGTCTAATAATTTTGAATTTTCTGAGTAAGGGCATCGGCAGAGGATATTCCTACTTGTGTCGTATTTCCCTTTGATAACAGGGTGGGAGTATTCTCCAAAATGTAATTTGCAGTCACGACAGAAGTGCTTTCTTTTGCCTTCGGCCCTAAATGGTTTCTTCGCCATTTCCTACATTGGTAGATCATCAATTCCGTCTGATGAATTATTACCAGGGAATATCTCAACGGTTCTTGTTTCATCTGAGACTTGTTGTGTAGGAGTTGATTGCTCTAGCTTCTGTCCTCCGCATAGATAAACATCAAAGGCATAGATATTAAACCCTACCTTCCATGCGCCATTTCTGTCTTGGTACACATTCGTCCTTTCTCTTCCAATAACCGTTACCATTGATCCCCTAAGTAGCAACGGCAGTCTATTACCCCCGTTGCCATGCAGAGTAACATTGTACCAGATAGCTTCTTTTACCGGCTCTCCGCTTGCAGACTTTCCAATTACTTCGTCTCTAGCCACAGACATAGAAACGAATTGCCTTCCATTAATTTCTTTTAAAACGGCATCTGCGCCTAGTCTTCCAATTATCGTTGCGTAATGCATGATTGTGTGTTGTTAAGTTTTTATTTAAAATTTGTTTTATTTCTTCTTCCAGTATAGTATATCGCTATTATCCCAGCAAGGCATATTAGAGAGATAATCCCTAGTCTTACAGCCTCTTTGTCAATCTCGCTCATTTTCAAATATGTTTTTAACTGATTGTTTTTTCATCCGAATAAAGAACCCTCCAACTGTTTCACTGATATTCATCTTGCCAACTCTTACCAAGTATCTCTTCATTGCTCCGCCTAGGTCTTGGATGTTGTAATGCTCTGCTATCACACTGCCCATCGTTCCCGCACTAGCTTGATATGGTCCAGCAAGGAATAGTTGATAGGATGCCTGTATGTTATTCTTGATTATCTCCTCTTTCTCGTATTCTGTTAGCGAGGAAGTAGGTGCTATCTGTCTTGAAGCAGAAAGTCGCTTAGCGTTATTAATTGCTTCTGCTCTTTCCGGAGAAAAGTAATAGCAACTCAACCAAGTGTAAAAAGTCTTATAATTCAACCCAAAGGTCTTTTCTTGAAAATCGCCCTTTAGTCCACACATGAAAGCATATCCTATCTCTCCTGAGTGGAGTTCGCTGAATTCATTGCGAAGATCTGAAAGCAAAGTGCTTGAAAATATTCCAATCTCTTCTTTGAGTTGCTGTTTGTCATACCCCTTAGCGGCTCCGGAAAGGGTGAAAATCCTTAGCATGGCCGATGTTACCACCTTCATCATACTGGCAGTGCTTAGGTCTTTCAGTTTGTCAGTTTTAAGTACTTCTATGATGTCCGTTGCTCTCATTGTTTCCCGTTTAGTTCGTTGAATATTTCTTGCGACTGTACTATTGTTACTCCTTTTGGTTTCACTTGTGCCCCAGATGGTATCAGTTCGTCGTTCCAGCTCTTGTTATTCAGGAAGGTCTCCGGGTTTTTTCTGAATTTCTTATCAGGCTGATGAGCCTTGTACTTCGGGATGTATTCTTTGACAGCCTTCCTGTCTCTGATTGACACTTTATCCCATTTCTTTGACAGCTTTTCTTTTTCCCCTACTTTCTTGTCGTAGTCGTTCCAAAACTCCTCAAAAGGGTAAAACTCGTATTCCTCAACCGTCTCAAGCGACCCTGTCAATCTTTTCTTATACTGAACCACTCCATCAATATTGAATTGAGAGTAGCTTTTGTTTGGGTATGGGTCACGCAGGATTGATATAAACCTCATATTCAATCCCTCTGTTTTTAAAATGTTTTTAGAGCGAGGAGTCCTATTATCCAGTTCTATTGCCACCAGTTCGTCGTTTGGCAGTATTACAAGTATATCAATGCGACCATTTTGGATTGGGTATTCATACTTGCATTCATATCCTTGCTCTAAAAGCAGGTCATAAACTGCGTCGTGAAATATTCTTGACTCACAAGCCTTGTCTTCCGGTAAAGAATTTACGGCTGTGTCTAAAAAAGAAAGAAGCAAAGAAAAGTTTATATCATTAATATTATCATTTTCATATTCATTTTCATATTCAGTGTTTTGTTTATCTCCTTGTTTATATTGGTTGCATTCATTTTGTTTAAACAAAGCAGGGTTCCCGCCTCCTTTTTTTCCGGCTTTTGATCTCGCTTGACTAACTGCATTGTCCTTAACCATACGTAGTTGTGAAATTTTATCTCCATCTATGATTAAAACCTTTTCATCAACAAGCTCCTCAAGTGCAGAGAAGATTACTTCAACGGGAAAAGGCAAAAGCTTCGCAAACTTTAAAGCAAAATTTCTGATCGTGCTCTCGCTTTGTTTATCCTTTTGTTTAAACAAAGTCATTTCTCCGTACGTGTCTTGTTTGTGCAAAACGCACATAATTTTTATATATACTCCTTGAGCTGACGGACTGCACATATTAAGCTTCTCATCGGTCAGATAATCCTGAACATATAGTGGTAAATATGGTTGGTCTCTTAGTGCCATTGTGGTTTAGTATTAAACCCTCCCTTCTTTCAGAGAGGGTTCTTTGTTGCTGTTGTTTATACTTCAATGATTGTGATCCCGAGGTTGAGGCTTCTTATTCCCTCAAGCTCCTTGTCAATCACTTCGTTTCTGATTTCCTCCATTGTCTGATTAGCCCCTGGAGATAGAAGTGTGAATGATACATCCCGACCATCAATATCTGCGAAAGTCTCTATTTCAAGAGTCTCAACGGGTCCTCCCTTGATAATCGGAATTTTAAGAGTAAAGGCCGCTGGTATGTTGGATTCAACAACCTGTTCAAAGTTGTCTGTCTTGCTGCCATTCTCTCTCAAAGAAGTCTCAATACTACTGTTTACTTTACCATTGAAGTTCATGAGTTCTTTTACAAGTCTCATGTTATCTTCCTTACTGGCGAAGAAAGCCCTGTTCATCTTGCAGAATAGTCCAAGTTTAGCAGGAGTCCATACTTTGCCTGTGTTGATACCAAAGGCTTGAAAAGATGGGTGAGCCTCAATCTTGCCAACTATCTGGCATTTCTCGTAGTAGTTATTTTCATTGACAATGAGAGTTATTGTCATATTCTCCCGGTCAACAAGAATATGTGACTCGGGAACATAGATATCTCTTGTTTCAAGGAATGTTTTTACAGAACCTATTACTCCGCTTATAGATAGTGCTAAAGGAGCTTTTACCGGAACCTCGTTTGGCTCGTCAAGTTGCCTGATAATCAACTCGGCCTTCTCTGTGCCGGGTGCTAGTGTGATGTTAAATTTGTTTTCGTTATTGTTGTTCATTGTTAGTATTAATTAGTCATTAGTACCTTCTTTCTTGAATCGGAAAATATTTCCTTGTAGTTCATCCGCTCTAGCTCTTCTTTGACCCACGAGCTTGCCCTCTTGGTTGTAGTAGGCAATTAGCTTCTGGTCTTCATACAAGAACTTAAAGCACTCCTCCTCTTTGAAAATTGACTTTTCTTTAATGAGGGATAGTAGCCTTCCGTACTCTCCGGATATTGGCTTAATTTTCGCCTCAATCTCATCTGTAATCCTCTTTTTCTCGTCCTCAAGACGAGAGAGTTTAATTGCCACATCTGAGAGCTGTGTGCGACAATCATCAAGTTCTTCCTGAGTCAGGTCCTGACGGTAGCCGTATCGCTCAACTCCGGAGCAGTTTGCCTCAAGCATCTGCTTAACTTCAATAGGGTTTTTGCTCCCCTTGCAAGGTCTTTTTCAATCATGATCTATAATAAATTAAGAAGGATGTTAGCCAATTCGTGCGTCCTTTTGTGGACATCCTCTGTCCTGTGCATAATTTCTCTTGCAGCTGGGAAGAAACCTGCTCGCACATCTTTGTCAACGGGATCTTCTACTGGAGGGACACACTCACTATCAAGGCGATTGACGACATCGCGAAGCCGCGATTCTAATGCTCTTGCATTTTCAAGCATGTGCTCTAAGCCGTACATCAATCCCGCAGAGGCACTGTCTCCTACTTGTTTTTTTTCGTTTGTACTCATTGTGGTTGTTGTTTTTAATTAGTTTAATTGTTAATAATTTATATATCGCCTATATTCCGGCTTGTAATTCAGCCTTCGCCTTGGAGACAAGTGTTCTGCACCAGTCTAATTGATGGGTGCACGCCCTATTCAGTCTCTCAGTCCAGTTGTATAGGTATCGTTGGTCTGCTGAATAGGCTTCTACAAGGCTGTTTTGAGATGTTGCGGACAATTTCAGGTCTTCCCTTAATAAGTCAATTACTCTCTCTGCTGACTGCTTCTGATGGATGTTCATCCAATATTTTGCGTCTGCAGTCATTTTCCCGCTTCTTGCCAGGTATGATGAAAGCTGATTTCCTCTCTCAACTACAATGTTGATGTCCTCCGGAATTTCGCTCTCTAGAAAGTCCTGCAGGGCCTGAGCCTCTTGTAATAGGTCGTCATACGATGTTATCATATCAGAAAGGTTTTGAGAGTAATTCAATTTCTAAACCTGATGATGCGGCTCTTGTCACGATCCCTGTCAATGCCCTTACTTCTTCAACGAATCTCTTCTCGTCCGAATTGTCACTAGAGAGATGGATGAGAGTTATGGTTTTAACATTAGATAGGTCGTGAGCAGAGAGCAGCTTCTTTGTTGTCTGCAACTCCATGTGCGAGTAACGCAATCTTCTTTTCATACCATTATTAGTCCTCCCGGAACTAATATTTTTGTCAAGCATATCTGTTGAGTAGTTTGCCTCAATGAGTATATGAGATAGATCTGTAAATTGGTAATCACAAGTGAAAGTGTCGGTTAAAAAAAGGATATTGCCGGTTTCACTATGATTAATTAAAAAACCAAGAGTAGGAACATCGTGAGCAACAGGGAATGGGTAAACCTTAAATTGTCCAACCGTAAATCCCTTCTCAGGGATAATTATTTTTGCTCTACGATGCTCAATACCCTTGGCTTCAAATACAGAACCATGAGCATATACATCCACTCCGGCTTTTATCATATCCTCAACACTTTTAGCATGGTCATTATGAAGATGAGAAACAATACACCCGGCAACCTTATTCAGATTGAACCCAAGGGCTTGTTTTATAGCGGTCATTCTTAAACCTACCTCTACAATAAGAGCCTCTGAATCTGATTGAAGTATATAGCAATTTCCTGCAGAAGAGCTGCCGAGTATATTTAATTTCATATCCTAGTTATTAAAGAAGATTACACCTGTTGAGCCAGGCTCTTTTTCGCACTCAATTTCCTCTACGCTTGTGATTTCAATCGGAGTACTGTCCTCGTGACTAGCGTCTGCCAGAACCACCTCAGCATTAGCGGGGAGGGCCGATAATCTTTTTATTAATTCCTCTTTTTTCATAGTCTTAGTTATTACCGAAACTTGGTTTTGGAGAATCGTCCACTTGCTGTTCAGCAACTACCTCAGAAGGGGTGTAATCAATGTTTTGCGTATTGATTTTCTTTGCCCCGGCTTCATTCAGCCTGTTATTACGAGATTCGTCCTCATAATCATAATCCCTATCCTCAACAATAGCCTGTTGCATCTCAATAGAGAGGTAGCCATACTTAGAGAGCAGGTTCCTAGTGACAGTCTTTAGGGCCATAGAGGTAAAATCTCCGGTCCATCCAACCGAACTGCTACTAACACCCGAAGTGCCAAGGGCTATAAGTTTTTCAACAGTGACATCTGTGCTATACTTAATTGTAGGAGCGTACCTCTTAGCATATGCGGCCATCTTTTCAACCGGCATATACAGGGTTTTTGAGAAACCATTCCGCAATTCAAAGTAGCAGAAGTAACCAACTATTTTGTCTGAGGTGGCCTCTCCGGATAGGTCAATTTCCCCGGTGAGTTTGTTCTTTGTTCTAAGCTCACCCTCGTACACAACATCTGCGTTGATATGCTTATACTGGTCTGTTCTCATCGCGAGCTGTATCAGTCCTTTATAGCCTATAATGAACGTAGGAGTAGGGACCGATGAATAGGTGTTGTCTGGGTTTTTAACGCTAATGTTGAATGGTATTATGTATGCAAATCCCAGAGCCTTGTTTATGGGGAGCTTTAGTACAGCGGCTTTCAGGGCCTCCATGATTACAGCCTTAGGATCGCAAGCCTGTAATTTGTTATCTCCCATGTAAAGGTCAATAAGTGAGGCCGTGAATGGGCCTGCATTTTTGTCAAGAGCGTTTTTAAACTGTTCCTGAACGGATGGTGCGCTCATAGCATCTTTGATAAGATCGGCGCGTGTTTTTTTTGCTGGTGTGTTTTCTGCCATGATTAAGATATGTTAAGCGATTTGCAATATTTATTAACTACAAGGTTGATGATTTGACAATTCATCGGGGTAATCTCAACTACTGACTCTCTGTTGTCAATGAAGATAGGAGCCGCTATGCCTATATGGTTTTGTAATGCTCTGATAATGTCTAGTCCTGCGTTGATACGCATTGCATTGTTTAAGGACTGGAAAGGGACCCCATTTACCATCGCCTGACAGGTAGGTGTCTCTCCTCCGTTAATTTGCTTGTTGAATAACTTGAATTTGACAAACTCAAACTTTGACGACACCGCGCTTTCAACAGCTTCCATCATCAGTTTAGAGTACTCAAGAAGCAATTGTTCTTCTCCTTCGTGGCCTGACAATTCCTGATTGATCGCTTTCTCCTGCTCTTCAAGCTCCCTTATTCTCGCCTTATATTTCACAATCAGATCTTTGTCTTGAAGGGTTTTATTCAGGGCCTTAATCTCTTTTATTGTTTCGTCAAGTTGATTTTTAAGGATATTCTGTTCTGTTGTGTCAAAAGCATCCTCTTGCTTTGCTGATAGCAATTCAACTTCTTCATGCAAGTCAGAGTATCTCTTGTCAGGCGCGTAAACGAATGTGGGCTGCACCGGTTTTGAGGAAGCGGTTCCCTCAATGATAGGCATCTCATTTATCAATTTTTCTACCTCGTCCAGCCTAGCCTTCATGCTGTTTTTCTCTTTTTCAAGGGTCTGTCCCTGCTGTGTTATGGCCTCTAGTTTGTCCGCTTTGGCTTTTCTAAACTTCTCCGACACTTCGCTCTGAATCGCAACGATCTTGTCAGGGGAGTATTCCGCTCCGCAATATTGACATGAGTAGCTTGCAGGATCTGTAACAAGCTTCTCGGCGTTAACAGTGTACCACTCTTTTACCTTCTCGTCAATCTCAGCTTGTTTTTTCCCAATCTTTGATTCCAATTCTTTTTTCTCGCTATTGAGCCTTGCCAGGTTGCCGGCTACCTTCTGCCTCTCCCCCTCTTCTTTATTCCATTTCTCTAAGTCTTGGTAATAAGACTTCATGGCATCGTTTTTGGCCATGGCAACAAGCTCAGCCATCTGTTGCTTGAGCTCCAATACCCTGTTAGACCTTTTCATTATTGCCTCATTCCTAGCGTCCATCTGGCTACTGAAAGAGGACAATAATTTTGTAATTGTGTCAACATTGTCCTGTTTTTCTTTTACAAGTTGCTCCACACTGACCCAGTCTTGTTCAGCGGGCATCATGCGCTGTACCTCTTCAATAGCAGGACTGATTTTTTCTAGGGTCTCTTTACATTTGCTGATTTTGCTTCTTAGCATTTCACGATACCTCTTCTCCTCCATATCGCCCATTCTCTCTAGTAGGTCCAAGTAGCTATTCTTGCCTATTAGCACTAATCTAGGGTCAACACCCCCGGCCATATCAATGAGCACGCTTCTTTGTTTTTCCCAAGGAAGAGAATTAAAGGCTAGTGGATTAGTCAACAGCTTGAATTGAGATTCAAGACACATATCGCTGACAAACTTTTCATATTCCGCCTGAGACACTGTAATTGTGTTGATTGAGTAGGTTGTTGAGTGACCATCCATAACCAATTCCTCTTTTCCGCGAGGTTTCTTCCAATTTTCCGCATAGGACCTGCATAAGACAACCTCCTTTCCGTCTACGTCAATCAGACCCTTCACTTCATGTGTGAGTCTGTGTATTGGTTCGTTGTTTTCATCAAGTGTTTTGATGTCAAAAACAGAATCTCCGGCTGAGTTTTTGCCGAATAGTAGCCAGGTAAAGGCGTCAAATACCCTTGTCTTACCGGTTCCGTTATCTCCCTCAATAGTAGTGTGCTCATTGAAGTTGATACTCATTGTTCCTCCTTTGAAATTCAATAATTCAAGTGATCGTAGTTTGATTTGTTTCATAATTGCTATATTTGTGTCGTTCTGTGTTCGCAGTTAGTTCTGTGTTCATAGTTGTGTTAAAAGGGCTGCTTGTCGTGTACTTGCGGCCCTTGTGTTTACACCCTTTGTCTTTCAAAAATTGTCATAGATGGGAGGATGTATACTTCTGTTGTCTTGGCCCTGATGAGGTCTTTAATCATTGCGTCAATGCTCTCCCCTTTGCCGAAGTAAACTCTATCCTTCAGAGCCACTGAGCATCCATACTGCCGTGACATAGGGTAGAATGTAAACATGAGTAATCTGATCTCTACTCCTATGTTGTCTTCTATTGCGCTGATCACATCGCCTCTCATCTCCACAAGAGCCTCCTGTTGTTTAAGTGTAAGTTCTGTCATGATTATGCAGTTTGATGTTGTTTTCTTTTGAGAAACTTATTGACAAAATAGATTTGTCCTTTCCCTGTCACCTTTGTTGTTGTTGTGACAAGGGTCGTTCCATCCGGCTTTGTAATAGAGGTCTTCTTTATTTCAAATAGACCTAGCTCCATTGCCTGTTGAGTTGGGGTATTGTAGTAGTCTCCCTTTCTGCATAGATAACCGGTATTGCGAAGCTCTGTGAAGAGCCTGTTCTGTCCTATCTCAATTCCGTTTTGTTTTAAGATCTTGGCGAGCTCGCCAATCAGAATAGATCTCTGCGAGGTCTCAACCGCCCTGGCAAATAGCACTCTTGGAGCCTGATGCTGAATAGTAGCATTAAGAGATTCGTTGACTTTAGAGATACGCTCTCTCTCTGCTCTCTCGTTTTTCAACTCGGTTGCTATTTTAATGAGGAGGTCAGGGTTGTCAAGAAGTTCGCTTGTTGCATACATCCCATGTTTACGGATTGCCGGGAGAACCTCAGATGTTACCCACTTTTTAAACTCTCTTGCAGATGGCAACTTGGAGCCAAACACCAGTGCGTATAAACCACTCTCATTAATTAGTGTGGTCTCTTGTTCTCTTCCTAATTTATCTATGATACCCTGTTTTAGGGTATCATCCGGATCAACATGTTGTGATAGGGCATTCTCAGGCTTAGAGTACCCTAGTACTGTAGCTACATCCCTACCAACAAAATATGGCGTGTTATTAATCTGAGTTGTTCTTATCTCCCCTAGGGTGGGGTTTAAGAAAATCTGAATTGATGGAAATTGTGTATTCATATAGTTGTGTGTTTAGTGTTTTCAAAATTGCCCGTATTTCCGGGCTGTCAGCGATTCGCAAGAATGGCTTTGAATAACTTTACGCTGAGTCGCCACTCTGTTGCAAAGAGATATCATGTACCCCGAGGCCCCTTTGTCAACTTATTCCTGCGCGTACCCTTCGCCCCGCTTGGCGAAACGTTCATATGCTCAGCAACCCCGAGGGATAGTTTTACTAAGTCTTCTCTTGAATAGTATATTGTTGAGCTCTTTCCTTTCTTTTTATTAGTTGCCTTCAGAAGCCCTTTATCAGCCCACTCTTCAACCTGCGTCCTGGTGTATATTTCACATGCTTGACTCTTGTTAATAACAGGAGAAACAAGCCCCACTTCTGCCAGGGCTATCTTTGTGGCTTCTTTTTGCAGCTTGTATATTGCAGATAGGAGTTCGCTGTTGTCCATGGTTACGCCTCCGTTCTTTGAATCTTTATATAGTCAGGGCATCCTTTTTCAGTAAGCATAAACGCATATCCATCTTTCTTTAATCTTGATACGGTATTTTTGACTGTTGAGGCCTTGTACTGCGCATTTTTTATAATATGCCACTCTCCAACTGGTAGAGTCCTAAGCTTCTCACTAAGAGATTTTGCTTTTTTAATGCTCATATGTTAATTTTTTAGTATAGATTTGTCAATAAATATTATATACACACATTGTGTGTCTATAATGGCAATATTTAACACAAATATATGCTAAAATTTAACACGATGTATACAATATTGCAATAAATGACACATAATTTTTTGAAATATACCCCAACATATTGATAATGAGATGATAAATTTTGATGCCTTACTGAAGAAAAAAGGAGTAACTAAGACTGAGGTTGCTCTTAGACTAGGTGTTGACAGAGCGAATCTGTATAGGACACTTGGTCGCTATCAGAAATTATTGACAGAGATTGATGATTTCTTGAAGAATCTAGGCACATCACTTAAGGACGAACTTTCTAGTGATGTAAGTAGTGCATACTTTCAGGGGGAGAGAGAAGAGAGATTGGTAGAAGAAAAGAATATTAATGACAACTATCAAAAACTTTACCTAGACGCCTTGTCTTTAGTACAAAAGCAGGCGGGTACTATTATTTCTCAGCAGGAGACAATTGAAAAACTTGTTGAAGTGTCAAAAAAAGCGAAGAGTGCATAGCTTATGAGCCCCTGAAGCCGGAGTACATAGACGTCAATGTAATTAAATTCAACATCAGGGGCTCCACGCAGAGAAAAGATGAACTATTAAAGATTAAATGATATGAAAAAAGATGTGTTTAAATGGACTTGTCTTGTAGTTGTTGTGCTCATGTTTGCAATATCGCTATATGTATATGTCAGACTAAACAGACACGAGCCCACGAACACCATGGGCATAACGTTTGATAAATGGGAGGGGAAAAGCATTACTCCATACGGTAATTATTAATAATGATATGATATCAATACCCTTTTTTGCAGTGGTCACGCTGATAGCAACCCTGCTCGTTAAAACAAAATCAAAAAAAACAGCACGATTACTAGCTATCTTTATTCCGCTCTTTGCGCTTATTGCTCTCGTGTTACTCTCTGCTGCTGTTGTACCTGGTAATTATCAGGGATCGGCTGTCGGCGGAGGTCTTCTTGCTGCCGTTTTATCAGGAGTGATTATCAACTTTGTGCATCTGCGCAAGCTGGGAGAGAACCCATCATCAGTCCCGATTGTGATACTATCATTCTTGCTATTTATTAGTATTTTTTACTCACTTATGCAGCTAATATAAATTGACGACAGTCAAGACAATGAATAGTATCAATCAGAGGATTGGATTCGTGGTAAAATATTCAGGCAGAACTATTAAGGAATTCGCAAGGGTAGCCGATATTCCTTATGCTAGTTTATACGCTTGTATTAATGACATACGGCCGGCTAATCTGGAAATGGTGCAGAAAATTATTGTTTTTCTTCCGGAGATTGAGGAACGGTGGCTTCTGATAGGGGAGGGGGAGATGCTTTCTCCAAAGACGATTGCAGCTCAGAAAAGAAGTGATTAATAACTTTTCTATTTGCATGATCAACCCGGGTGTAGCTCGGTCTGATGTATATATCAGTTGTCCTCATCGCTCTGTTTTGTTCAATATGATTTAGGGCAAGGTTAATATCATCTTTGTCAACCTCGCACTTATTTCTCGCTATTGTCGCCCACGAGTGACGTGCAGAATAGTATGTAATACGGTTGATGCCAGCTTTCTCGCACAGACCCTTAAGCCCTGTTGAGATGGCGTGATTGAAATTACCGGGCGTGCGGTATCTATTAGAGAAGCGCAAGAGCATACTTGAGGATTTATCAGCAAGGTATTTTTTCATAATTACCATTGCTTCCGGTTCAATCAGTATAGATGTGCGCCCCTTATCCTCCCTCCTGTCTTTTACTTTTTTTCGGTTATAAACAAGCCTCCCGGACTTGATGCTGTTGGAGGTGAGGTAGTATAAGTCCACAGAATTAATTCCTATCAAGAAAAATGACAAAAAGTACACATCAAGGGCCAGTCGCTCTCTACCTGATAGGCTATCATAATTGTCATACTGCCGGTATAGCGGAATAATGTCTTCTGCATAGAGCCCCCGGTGATCTGTTAGGGGCTGTTTTAATTTGTACTTCCGGAACGGATAGTTCTTAATAACTATATCGCCGTCGTCTTCTTTATTATATTCCTCTATTGCTGCGTTGAATGTTGTACGAAGCTCTTTAAGCATATTGTACTGACTGGTTTCGTTCAGTCCTTGCAGCTCTAGATATTCTTGATATTTTTTCAGGAATCGTGGTCTAATCTCGTTGGAAAACAATATAGGTCGCTCAATGAATTTAATGAGGGAGTTTTTAAGGGTTTTTGCATTCGCGGACATCCCTGTTTTGCCTTTTGCTTTGAGTTCAGAAATTCGCATCTCAAGAAAATCAATCAGGTTGATGCCTGTTGCAGAGCGTTTGTTCTTCCGTATCTCAAGCATAACAGCTTCTCTTACCTCCCTAGCAGAGAGGCTATCAAGAGCAAGGGTGTTCATCGCATCCTCTACCTTCTTGAGATAGTCATCCGCTCTCCTATACAACCTTCTATCACTAATCCCCAGGACAGAGCTGTCCTTCTGTATCGTCAATTCCCAGTTGTTGGCTGATATTTCAGTATCCATGTAGGCGTGTTTGCCGTTGTTGAAGATTCTTATCTGAACAGGGTAGGACCCGTCAGCTCTTCTGTTTTTTTCAAGAATAACTATTGATGCTTTTGCCATAATCTAGATTCTTGGTACAACTTTGGTACAACTCTCATGCAAATATAAGCAAATATATTTGTTTATATGTGTTATTTTTTGATACAAAAAAAGCACTCATAAGATTAGTGAATTCTTATAAGTGCTTGTAATTAAGGGGTTATGTTTTGAGCGGTAAATGGGGCTTGAACCCACGACCCTCAGCTTGGGAAGCTGATGCTCTACCGACTGAGCTACTACCGCATAATATGATGCAAATATAAATATTTTATTGCTTGATCAGCAAAATAGCATCTGCCTCTCCCTCTAACTGAGCGGATTTTGCTTTATATACAAATCTCCCATCTCTTTTTTGCAGGACAATGTCCATCTCTACCCATTTATTAGATTTGAAATTATATACTTTATACTCACCGCTGGTTAAATTGTCCAGCCTGAAGATTGCCTTTCCATTTCCCGATTCATCTATGTGATAATCATCTCCAAAGTATCTTCTCTCCTTTCTTTCACCTACTTTCCAACCTCTGCCTTTTAGTCTCTCCGTTTCAATTATAACTCTTCTCTCTCCGGGAATCATCAGGTAATCATATATAGCGTAAAAGGTATCCTCAGCCAGCTCTTTCAAATTATCAACGGATACCCACTCTCCCTCAGGATTCTCTTTATAGAATGTATATGGTGTCTCAAATGTTATTGCAAGTGTGTTTTCACCAAATCTGTCCCATATCCAGCCCTCTGCATACCTGGATGCTACTGCTGAAAATTGTTCATCCTCCTCTCTGTAATACCTTCTGTCGTCCATTGTAAGAGCCGATAGCAGAAGCTGTCTGTCCAGAAACCTCTCTGTTGTGGACTCCGCTGTATGGATCCAGTATGAAGCAGAGTTTGCTATCTGAGAATGCATATTGAGTAGTATATCAAGTGGCTTCTTTGATGTTACATTCTCCAGAGCCGCTTTAAGAGCTTTGACTTCAGGCATTGTCATAGAGTCAGGCCTATCCCAGTTTATCTCAATATTAACTCCCGTTGATGTTGAACGTGAGTATCCGCCGTAAACCCCGTCAGGATTTATAAATGGGACTATGTAAATTATTGAGTTTTTTCTAAGATCTTGTGCTTCAGGTCTGTCAGATAAAATATAGTCGGTCAGTGCCTCCAGATGCCAACTCGCAGGTTGTTCACTGGGATGGGAGCGGCCATGTATCCAGACTCTCTTTTTATTCTCATCTGAAAAAATTGTATCTGTTACAGTAAGCATATCAATTGGCAGATTATTGCTGCTTCTTCCTATCTCCTCTCTTTTAACGAACTTGTTAGCCGACCACTCCTCAAGTTTCATTATATGCCTGCTATATGTATATGGCCAGAAATGAGAGATATAAACAGTATCCTTCTCAAATCTCTTTGCAATTAAACCTTTTTCAGGATTTTCCGACTTGGTAAATCTGAAAAATGAGACTCCGTCATAGCTGTAAAATGGCCTTAAAGCCTCAGTGTTCTTAATCTCTAGATAGACCATTTTATCTTTCACTCCATCCATTCTAAAGTAGTACCACCTTGCACTTGGACGAAGTGCTGTATCTATGGGATTAAAAGGATCAAACCTTGAATTAACCTGGTAAGAGATGTGAAGAGTAGTGTCGCCAGCTCTTTTGCTGAACAGAACTGAGTCAATCAGCTTGACTTCGCCTAGGCTGCCTGATTCAAAACCAGAAGAGAATCTGATTTGTGCAAAAATATCACCGCTGCACAATAATATTGGCAGCAGTAAAGTTAAAATACCCTTTATCATTATCTTATTCTCAGTTGGGTCTAAAGGTCAGTGGCTTTTACCTTCACCACTTTTCCTCTGTTTGAAAAGGCTAGTTCCGAATTGTTTTTTTTCTTTTCCTGAATGAGTCTGTGAAAAGCGAGGTTTAAACCATTGAGTATGCTCTGTCGTAGCTCTTTAGTCTCCAGTTCGCTCATAATTAATTAGTTTGTTGTAGGTGGTTTTGTTGTAAATCTTAGGTTCCATACTCTTTCCGCCCTCAGCTATAAGCTCTTGCGGAATTGTAGAGTTATTTATTATCATCCAGTATTCACATAGTGGAATATAAAGCGAAAATAAGTTTTTTATTCCAATATCGTACCTTCTTCTTATGGTTTTTTCTTCAATATTGTGGCCGCCTGATGCTACCCTCATCTTAACTCTCTCAACGGCAAGGTTTGGCATAGATAGCCAGAAAAAAAGTAATGTGACTTTATAACCTCTCTCTTGTGCGTACCTGATGATTTTAGCATAAATCTTAGTGGCCAGCGTTGTTTCAATCGCAAAATCCGTGCCGTTGGCCATTAAGTTGCTTATCCTCTCAATCATTATCTTCCCTGCTTGAATTGAGACACTTTCTGGCTTAAATGGAGATATACCTCTGGCGATTTCATCTGCATTGACAAACTCCCTGCAATCCAGCATTTCCGGTAAAATTGTATATGATGCAGTAGTTTTTCCGGCACCGTTGCACCCTGAAATTATATAAAGTTTGGGCATAGGGATAGATTAATACTATTAACCAAATATAGCTATTTTTTTCCTGATGCTCCGTATGCAAAGAGTGCGAAGTCACCTAAACAGGGATCTCCGGGGAAGATAGCCTTCAGATAATCTGTTATCTCTGTAGCAGTAGTAATATCGGAGCTTTTCCTTTGTGTAATACCCATTTCAAGGGCCATCCTGTGAACATGCACATCAAGGGGGATTATCAGTGATTCAGGGGAAATGTTTTTCCAAACTCCCAGATCAACTTTACCGTCACTCCTTACCATCCATCGTCTGAACATATGAATCTTTTTGTTGGCAGCCTTAGGATTTTTCTTGCGTCCAAAAATGCGCTCTCTGTACTCTTCTGGTTCAAGCATCTCCAGAGAGCTGTTTCCTGAATAATACTCCTTAAGATTCTTAAGAATCGTGGATATTTCACTCCATTTAATGGTTCTGTGAAGAGATGTGTGGTCAGATCTGTAGTTTCCAGCCATAACATAGTGATAAGGTCTCCACTCCATCTCATCCATCAGTTTGTTGCAATCCCTTACAATCATCTCTCTTCTGCCCCAGGCGAGATGTGCGCATAGTATCCCGGAGATCTCAATATCCATAAGAGAGGCCTTCCCCTTTAACCAAAGATCCTTAAAGTGTCTGGGGAAAATTATTGGATCATATTTAAAGTAATCTGTATGGTTGTATTTCTCAGCTAACTCCTGAAGGCTGTTCATATGAGTCTCCTTTTTTTACTGTCTGCAAAGATAACATCTTATTCTTAATGATTTACTGGCACAAAATTTGCAACTAAATATTTAGTTAAGCAACTATTAAATTAGTTTAAAAATGGATAAGAAAAAAGTAAAAGAGCTGACAAGGGCAGAGTTGCAAATTATGCAACTGCTTTGGGATAAGGAGAGCGCATACGTTAACGATCTCCTTGAAGAGATGCCGGAACCTAAACCGGCGTACAATACTGTCTCCACTATTGTTAGAATACTTGAGAAAAAAGGGTTTGTTTCACATGAATCCCATGGGAACACTCATAAGTACTTCCCTGTAGTTGATAAAGATTCTTATCTGAACTCGTTAATGCATGGAATAGTAAACTCCTTTTTTTCCGGATCTGTTGCGAATATGGTCTCCTTCTTGTCTAAAAAGGAGCAGTTATCAGTTGAAGAGGCTGATAAACTAATAAAAATTATTAAGAAAAAAAGTAGTTAATCATGAATGCTTTAATAAGCTATATGGCTGAATCGCTAGTTTGCGGAGCCGTGTTTCTTCTGCTGTTCAGATTGATTTTTTCAAAGGAGAATAACTATTCATTTCAAAGAGTATCAATACTCGTATCATCGCTCCTGGCAACAATTTTTCCACTTATCAGTATTCCGGTTTCAAACGCTGTTGTTCCCGGATATCTTTTAAATCCGGCATATGTAATCAGCGATTATTCCTCAAGTCTGACAACAGAGATGAGTGGACCCAAGCTAATGAGCTACTCTTTTTTATTTTTTGGATTAATATCGTTGTTTTTTGTTTCCAAATACCTGATTGAACTCGTAAAGATATTTATACTCCAGAGTAGATCTGAAATTGTTTTCAAATCAAAATCGTACTCAATTTACAAGCAGAAAGAGATAGATACGCCATTCTCTTTTGGTAAATTGATATTCTTGCCAGATACATTTAACTCCAATGATAGGGAGATGATTGTCAGGCACGAATTATCTCACATAAAAAGAAATCATACTGCAGATATTATTTTTATGAACCTTCTGATTTCTGTTCAGTGGTTTAATCCTTTTATGTATATACTCAAATCTAAACTAATTGAGATTCATGAGTTTCAGGCAGATATGGATGTTCTAAATTATGGAGCAGACATATCAGAGTACCAAGAGCTAATCTTTTTATCCCAATTTTCTTCAGCCCCGGATATATCAAACAGCCTCCACAAGTCATTAACTTTTAAAAGATTTATTAAAATGGAAAATCTTAAACAATCAAAAGTGGGAGCCAGGCTTATTGCCTTGTTCTCTGTTGCCGCTCTTCTGCTGTTCTCTGTTACTTCATTTAGTAAAGCCGAAATCAAGACTCAGGAAAATGAAGTTACAATCAGTGAAGTAATGAACTCTCCTGAGGTATTGCCTCAGGATACCTCAAAAGTTATCCCTTTTACCATTGTGGATGTAAAACCAAAATTCCAGGGGGGCGATGAATCAAATTTTACTAAATGGGTTACGAGTCAGGTTGTATATCCGGAACAGGCTAAAAAAGAGGGTGTTCAGGGTAGGGTTATTGTTCAGTTTTTACTTTCCGAAAAGGGGAAGGTAGAGAATGTAAAAATAGTTAAAGGAGTCCATGATCTCCTGGATAAGGAGGCATATAGAATTGTATCTCAGTCACCTGAATGGGAGCCTGCACTACACCAGGGTAAACCGGTAAGTGTCAGATATACATTTCCTGTGGTATTCAAGCTTGGAGATAAAAAGAAGGAGTAAGTTTCCTGTCAGAAAACTAAAAAAACCATCTGAGTCATTCAGATGGTTTTTTTTAGTGTGTGTACTTTATGGACAAATTACTTTTGTGCCTTTTTGTATCTGTTGAGGAATTTATCAACACGACCGGCTGTATCAACCAGTTTCATCTTACCTGTATAGAATGGATGTGAAGTATTTGAAATCTCCACCTTAATTACAGGGTATTCAACTCCCTCGTGTTCAATTGTCTCTCTTGTATTTGCACACGAGCGTGTGATAAATACATGGTCATTTGACATATCCTTGAAAGCTACAAGACGGTAGGTTTCGGGATGTATTCCTTTTTTCATTACTATTGTTGTTAATTATTATGGGGTTGCAAAAGTACAAATATTTATTTTACTGTGCAAAAATTTAATCTCTGCTGCCTGCGAATTTAGCAAGTAATTTAAGAATTTCAAGGTAGAGCCATATTAGGGTTACCATTAGGCCGAAGGCTCCGTACCACTCCATATATTTAGGTGCACCTGCCTCCGAGGCTCTCTCAATAAAGTTAAAATCCATCATGAGACTGAATGCTGCAACACCTACTATTACTAAACTAATTCCGATACTTAACGGACCACTGTTGTGAAGCATTACCAGGTTTACACCAAACAGGGAGAGAATAATATTAACTATGTAGTAAAGTGCAACAGCACCTACGGCAGCAGTAATAATTTTAGTAAACTTCTCGTTAACTTTTATTAGTCTGCTCCTGTAAAGGAGGAACATAACAAAGGCAGTCATCATAGTGAGCAATACAGCATTCATAACAATACCGGGAGCTGTTTCGGCAAATGCCGCATTAAACATTGCCGAGATTGCACCAAGGAACAGACCCTCCAATACTGCATATACAGGAGCGAGATATTGAGCAAAATTGGGCTTAAATGATATAATCATAGCAACAACAAACCCTCCAATAAGACCACCCCACATCCATGGCTGAATTGATGATGGATTTATAGACTCATTAAATATTTTCCATGTATATGCTGCACCAGCAAATACAATTAATGCAAGCACAATTGACTTCAGTGCAGTTCCCTTTACTGTCATTGTTCCTGAAGCGTCCAACGATGCCTCTCTTCTAAAAATCTTTTCGCTTAAAACCGGATTAGACATATTACTCTTGTGTTTTATATTCAAACTATTTGCACCTGAAAAGCTGCTCTTCATAAAGAAGCACTCTTTTAGCCTTACGTATCCACTTCTGCTCTTCATGCTTCATTTCATCCCTGATTGTCACCCAGCTCTCTCTTCCCTCCAGGTAATCAAGCAATACAGGATCTCCGCATAGAAGCTCTATTGCCCTTTTATCATTTCCTGCTTCGTATCTGCCGGGACGGAATGCAAACTCATTGCAGTTTTCTCGGATGAACCTCATAATTCTCAAATTGTGTGCCAATGCATGGTACTGTCTTCCGGGAATAGGGTGAAGCTGAAACCCTGAGCATACCTGACCGGCAAATTTATGAAACTGAGGTATAAACCTGGTCCATCTTATGTAAACACCTTGATCTGCAATTGGGTGAGACGGATCATTCCAGTTTTCACAGCCATTTTTTTTGTTAAAATCTGTCAGACTCTCTATAAAAGGAGCACCGAAAATTTCAAAAGGTCTTGTTGTGCCTCTTCCTTCACTGACATTGGTACCCTCCCAAAGACACTGTCCGCTGTAAAAATGGCAGGTAAAGAGGCCCGGAATATTTGGAGATGGCGGGATGCTCCAGGGCAATAGCTCTCTGTTAACAGGCTCTGCAAGATATGAGATAATATGTAAAGGAAATTTGCCGTTAAGTTCTGTGTAGAAGAGGTTTGCCAACTCTCCGAGTGTAAGACCGTGTCTGTGTACAATCCCGGTTTCACCTATAAATGATGAGTACCCTTCCTTTAGCATTGTACCCTCTACCTGCCTTCCCATAGGATTAATTCTGTCAACAACATATACAGGCAGGTTGATAGAGTTCTCTTTAAGTGTCCTGAAGAGGTTCAGCATTGTCATAGGAAAGGTGTAGTACCTTGCTCCGGCATCCTGAATATCTATTATGAGAGCATCAATATCCTCCAGCTTCTCCTTTCTAATAGACAGGCTATCTTCACTACTGCCGTAAAGTGAGACAAATTCGCATCCAGGAGCAAGTTTGTCATAATCACTGGTTGAGTCTAGTTTTACCTGGTCCTGAAGCTCTGCAAATAGACCGTGTTCAGGGATAAACACTCTCTTAAGTTGACCTCTCTTATGCAAAGTCTCAAAAAGATACTCGCCCTTTAAAGGATGCCATGAGGTCTGATTACAAAGCACAGCTAACCTCCCGCCTCTTAGGACAACATCTGGTTGTTCGGTTAAAGGTGTCGTTCTGAATGAAAACATATTAAGTACTCATTATTTCGTTAATTACACTTATCATTTCCCCGGCCAGTGCAGATGCTATCTCCTCAGCAGAGGCCTCTGCATAGATTCTGATAATTGGCTCTGTATTTGACTTTCTAAGGTGTACCCATCTTTTGTCAGCGTCAAAATCAACCTTAATTCCATCTATATCAGTAACCCTGTATTTGGAGAAACGCCTCTTTACCTCTGCCAGTATTGAGTCAACATCAATAGCTGGAGAGAGTTCAATCTTATTTTTTGATATATAATAATGTGGGTAATCTGCCTTAAGCTCAGTAAGTGATTTTCTCTCTTTTGCAAGATGGCTTAAAAGAAGTGCTATTCCTATCATTGCATCTCGTCCATAGTGCAAATCAGGGACAATAACTCCACCGTTCCCCTCTCCGCCAATTACAGCTCCCACTCGCTTCATCTCAGTTACAACGTTTACTTCACCCACTGCAGAAGCATAGTATTCACAGCCTGCGTTTTCTGTTATATCTCTTAATGCTCTTGACGATGAAAGATTTGATACAGTCGGACCCTTTTTATGTCTTAGTATATAATCGGCAACGGCCACCAGAGTATATTCCTCTCCAAACGGATTTCCATCTTCACATATTAAGGCGAGCCTGTCAACATCAGGATCGACAGATATGCCAAGATCTGCCCCCTCTCTGACGACTCTTGATGAGAGTTCTGTTAGGTGTTCTGGCAGTGGCTCAGGATTGTGGGCGAACTGTCCGGTGGGGTCGCAGTTAACCTTTATACAGCTGACTCCAAGTGCCTCAAGAAGCTGTGGCATAATTACTCCTCCTACTGAATTAACAGCATCCACAACTACTTTGTATCCAGCTCTATAGATTGCTTCGGTGTCTACTAAAGGGTGGGAGAGTACAGCCTCAATATGTTGTTTTGTAAAATCTTTATGGGTAATGATTCCAATCTGATCTACCTCTGAAAAACTAAATTCGCAATTCTCAGCGCACTCAAGTAGTTTTGCACCCTCTTCTGCATCCAGAAACTCTCCTCTTTCATTTAGTAGTTTTAGAGCATTCCACTGTCTGGGGTTATGAGATGCTGTTAAAATAATCCCTCCGTCAGCATTTTCAAATGTCACAGCCATCTCCACAGTAGGGGTGGATGCAAGAGAGGCGTTGATTACATCAATTCCGCAAGCCATAAGAGTGCCACAAACCAGTTGCTCTACCATCTCTCCTGAGATCCTTGCATCTCTTCCCACAACAACCTTATATCTGTTTTTACCGGGAATTCTTTTTTTAAGCCTGAATGAGTATGCTGATACAAACTTTACTATATCCGGCGGTGTAAGTGCCCCTCCCGGCACCCCGCCAATGGTTCCCCTTATCCCTGAAATAGATTTTATTAGCGTCATTTTTCTAATATTTAAATCAACCAAAGATAGCAAAAAAAAGAGAGCCGAAGAGAGAGTAATCTCTTCGGCTTCGATTATTACTTTGTTTTACAGTATTATGCAGGAATTGCAAGAAAGGCAGCTGCAAATGCAAGGATTGCATATAGCTCAGGGAATACACCCAGAATAAGCGTCTTACCAAACACATCCTGCCCGTTGCTCATCTCAACAATTCCATTAGCTACGATAGAGGCCTGTTTTAGAGCAGAGAAATAGCCAACTACTCCAAGACCTACACCTACTGCAAAAATCGCAAAACCTTGACCAAGGCTCAATATAGGCATCTCAAGCAGTCTGTTGAGCATAAGGAAAAATCCTGCAAAGCCGTAGAGACCCTGAGTAGAGGGAAGCGCGCAGAGAATCATCGCAGAACCAAACATATCGGGATTTTTCTTCAGAGCTCCGATTGTTGCGTTTCCGCCTATTGTAACTCCAATGGTGCTGCCGATACATGAAACGGCAAGCATTATGCCCATTCCTACATAGGCTAATGTCAATGGTAATAATTGTTCCATAATGTTAAAAATGTTTTATTGTTGTTTTTATTATTAATTATCATTTTTTGTAAGTGGTCTGAAGGCTCTGCCTCCCCCTCCGAAACCGGCATTTTTATAAAACTCAACAAAAGTTAGACGCATTGGGTGAACAAATGCTCCTAAGCTGTTAAGCAGTAGTACGGCAGTATGGCCTACTAACAGCATCAAACCTGTGAAAAACCACCCGACATAAGGGATACCGGACATATTCATAGCAATAGAATTTACAACTAAGCCTAGAATACCTCCTGCTGTACCCAATCCAAAAAGCCTTATATAAGAGAGCATATCTCCAAAAATGCTGGTTATATCATAAAGAGAGAATGCGCCTTTCATTACTCGTGCGAAAATATTTCCTTGAGTGGAAGAGAAGAATATTATAAATGCAAGTCCGGCATATCCGATATAGTTTACATAAGCAGGAATAATTAGTTCGGGCATCATTGATCCTGCGTAAATGAGTGCCAGCCAAACAACTAAAATTGCCCATCCAAGATTGTGCATTCCATGCTGCCACCCCTTTCTGATCATAGAGTCTATGGCATTTACCAGCCTCGCAAAAACTATCTGGAACAGTCCAAAGATTATTGCAAACCAAAACATCTTAATATCAGAGAAGAAGAGCTCCTTAATAGAGTCTGGCATGGGGATGATGTCCTGTAGCTTAGCTCCAAAAAACACACCATTTAGCAACGGCATAATCATTGAGCCAACTCCTAGAAACTGTACCAGCATCATATAGCCCCTCATTTTAGGCAATTTGAATCTTCCTATTGTACCTGCGGTCAGCAATACTATTCCATAACCGATGTCCCCCAGGCATAGCCCAAAGAAGAGCATATAGAAAGGTGCAAAGTAAGGGGTTAAATCCAACTCACCATATTTAGGAAGCATATAAAGCTCACCTATTGGCTCAAATAATCTGGTGAAAAAGTTGTTTTTTAGCTTAACAGGCGGATTGTCCTCCTCTTTTGCCGTCTCCTCCATAAAATAGACTCCGGTCCCTTCAAAAAACTCCAATAACTCTTTTCTCTTCTCTGCAGGAGCAAATCCAGTCATCACTGCAATAGTTCCTTCAGCCTCCTTGACAGAGGCCTCCCCCGCAAGATGAAGTTCAAGTCTTGCCCGCTCGGCTGCAGCCCCGGATTTCAGATGGTCAATCTTGTTTATAAGAGCGGCAATCCTCTTTTGAACAGCATCACTCCTCTCCAAATTCTCCTCTATCTTTTTGTCAATGATATGATATGAGTTAACCGGGAACTTACTTTCGGGGTATTTAAAATGTAACTCCTCCTCTTTAGGGAGCAATATGACAAAACGACATTTACCATCCTCTTTAGATAGAATGTGAAGAATATATTGACTCTCCCAATCAGGATTATAGTTAGATTCAGAGATTATGAAAAAGTGCATCTTGAATCCCAGAGAAGATATTTTATCAATATCCTCTTTAGTAAAAGCCCCCCATTGATAGGCCTCATCTCTCTCTCTGGTCAGGCTTTTAAGCTCTGCTGACAGCATCTCCCTCTCTTCAAGCGAACTCTCTGCAACAAGAAGCAACTCCTCAGAGGTGAGCTTCTCAAAATTGCCGGTATCTGTTTGTATCTCAGTTTGAGAGAGAGACTCTCGTAATAAATTAAGGCTTTTTTCTGCAGATGAGTATCTTTCAAGCAGAGCAAACTTCTCTTTTGAGTGATCATCAACAGCCTTATTCTCTCTGGTGATGTCCACCATGCCAATCTCCTGAACTCTTTCTAAAAAGGGCATAACCTCTTTATGAAAAAGAATAAAGGAGTATTTTGTCATTTTTGTAATCATAGGGCAGCCACCTCCTGTTGTTGTCTGTTTTTTACGATTTTCTGAGATGCCTTAGAGAGGTTCTCTTCATCCTCCATAAATCGCTTTATCTTTAGTATCGCCTCTTTATAACCCGGTATCTGAACCTTTTCGTAGAGATTTACCTTCTGAGTAGTCTTTTTTCTTGCAAACTCAAGCAGCCTCATCTTCTCAAGATAAATCTCAGACTCAATTCCAAGTTGAGCCAGCTGCTGAAGAATCTTAACTCCGTCAGCATACCAGACAGGTTTTGAAAAAAGATTGTAGGGTCTAACATCATATATGACCTCTTTCAGAGAGGGTGTCTTTATTCCGGCAATTTTTACCGTTTCAAGAACTACATCCTTAACAGAGATCAGTCCGGGTTCAAATTCGTTCCATAAACCAGCCAGATAGTCAAATGATTGCAGAGATGAGGCCAGCTGTTCCAATAGCTCGTCAGAGCGGTATTTTGCTCTCTTAACCTCCATTCTAAGGGCAGACTCTTTATTTTTAAGGGTTGGCAATGCATTAGTCCTAACCTTAAGCTGCTTGTTCAGGTCGTTAAGAGAGGTTTTGTTAAATTGGAATTTAATAGCCATAATTGAAATCTATGCGGTTTTCCAGTACTTGTTCAGGATATTCTCTTTGATGCTCAGCTCCTCTTTTGTAAAATGTTTAGAGAACAGCTCCCATGCAGTATCAAGCATCTGAGTTGTGTTTATATTTACATCAATAGCCAATAGCCTTCTGGAGTATGCTTTTGCGTAGTCAAGACATCTCATGTCATAGTCGCTGAGATCAAATCCGTTTTCCAACTTTGTTTTTGCATTTGCAGCGTCGGCGTATAGCCTTACAGCAGCATTCATCACGTGGTTATGGTCCTCTCTTGTTTTTTTGCCTATAACCAGTTGTTTTAACCTGGAGAGAGATCTGAAAGGATCAACTATCACTTTCCCGGTATCTGAATCTGCTCTTAAGAATAGCTGTCCCTCTGTAATATAGCCGGTATTGTCCGGTATTGCGTGTGTTATATCTCCACCACTAAGAGTCGTTACAGCAATAATGGTAATTGAACCTCCGTCAGGTAATTGAACAGCCTTCTCATAAATTTTTGCCAAATCTGAGTATAGTGACCCGGGCATAGAGTCTTTAGAAGGAATCTGATCCATACGGTTGCTCACTATACTCAATGCATCTGCATATAGCGTCATATCTGTCAGCAGAACCAGCACCTTTTCGTTTTTGTCAACAGCAAAATACTCAGCTGCTGCAAGTGCCATGTCAGGAATAAGGAGCCTCTCAACCGGAGGTTGTTCAGTTGTGTTTACAAAGCTGATGATCTTATTCAGGGCTCCTGCATTTTCAAACATCTGTTTGAAGTAGAGATAATCATCGTTTGTTAAACCCATCCCTCCGAGGATTATTTTATCAACGTCTGCCTTGAGTGCCACCTGTGCCATCACCTGATTGTACGGTTGATCCGGGTCAGCAAAGAAAGGAATCTTCTGTCCGGAAACAAGAGTATTGTTAAGGTCTATACCCGCAATACCTGTAGGGATAAGCTCAGATGGTTGTTTCCTTCTAAACGGATTTACAGACGGTCCTCCAATATATCTCTTCTCTCCCTCAACAGGGGGTCTGTTGTCAATTGGTTGTCCGTATGAGTTGAAGAACCTTCCGGCCAATTCGTCACTGACATGCAGGGTAGGGGGTTCTCCAAAGAAAACAACCTCAGCGTTTGTTGCAATGCCGTCAGTACCTTCAAACACCTGCAGGGTTACAAGATCATCTTTTAGTTTCACAACCTGAGCCAGCCTCCCGGAGACTGTAGCCAGCTCCTCGTTTGCCACGCCTGCAGCTCTGAGGGATATTGTTGCCTTTGTAATGGCTTCAACTTTTGTATAAATCTTCTGGAATGCTTTAGTTGCCATTTTCAATCTCCTTTTTTAGTTGTTCAAGATAGTTGTTGAACTCTTTACTCTGGTATTCAGAGTAGTTCATCTGACGCATTATGTTTATCAGTTTTTTGTAGTAGTCAGAGCACTCTTCAAAATTATCAAAATCAAGCTCCTGATCACAAATATCCATTACAAGATTGTACATGAACTTTTGTCTCTCTAGTGGCGTAGATTGATCAATTTTGTCAAAAGCATCCTGTTGCAAAATTATGAAGTCAAGTAGCTCTGATTTCCAGTATCTGGTATGGTAGTCAACGGGTACACCGTCATCCCCCAGAATATTGATTTGATCATACGCCTCTTTTCCTCTCAATGCAATGTTTTTGCCTTTAAGTACTTTGTCAACCCAATCTTCGCTTATTCTCTTCTTAAGATCCTCAATGATCTCAGGATACTCAAGGTACTTTGAATATGAGTCAATAGGGTCAACGGCTGGATATCTCTTTTTATCAGCTCTGTTCTGAGCAAGAGCATAGAAACATCTTGCAGCTTTTTTAGTTGACTCTGTAACAGGCTCCTTAAGGTTTCCTCCTGCAGGAGATACTGTCCCGATAAATGTTACAGAACCTGTACTTCCATTGTATAGGTTTACTATTCCTGCACGGGCATAGAAACTAGAGATAATTGCCGGCAGGTCCATTGGGAAGGCATCTGCTCCCGGGAGCTCCTCCATTCTGTTTGACATCTCTCTTAATGCTTGAGCCCATCTTGATGTTGAGTCGGCCAAAAGAAGGACTTTAAGTCCCATAGATCTGTAGTACTCACCAATTGTCATTGCTGTGTAAACCGATGCCTCCCTGGCTGCTACAGGCATATTTGATGTATTACATATAATTGTGGTTCTCTCCATAAGTTTCCTGCCTGTTCTTGGGTCAATAAGTTCAGGAAACTCAGTAAAAATTTCCACAACCTCATTTGCACGCTCTCCGCATGCCGCCATAATTATAACATCGGCCTCTGCCTGCTTTGATATAGCGTGCTGAAGCACTGTTTTACCACATCCAAATGGTCCCGGAATAAATCCTGTTCCGCCCTCTGCCATTGGATTGAAAGTATCAATAGTGCGGACACCTGTTTCCATTATCCTGTATGGCCTTGGCTTATCTTTATAGGCTGTGATAGCAACTTTCACCGGCCATTTCTGCATCATGGTAATGTTATGCTCATTGCCTGATTCGTCAGATACAACAGCAATAGTATCTGTAACCTTATAACTACCAGATGGAGCAACAGATTTTACTTTATATTTGTCAGTCATAGAGAATGGCACCATAATTTTATGGGGAAGCCAGCCCTCCTTTACCTCTCCCAGCCATGAGGCAGCAGATACCTCATCTCCTTCTTTGGCCTGAGGTACAAATTCCCACTGTTTTTCAAGATCCAGGGGTCTTGTGTACTCTCCTCTTGTAAGGAAAACACCCTCCATTGTCTCCAGGTCGTTTTGCAGACCGTCATAATTGCTTGACAGTATGCCGGGACCTAAGGTAACCTGAAGCATATGCCCTTCAAACTCGGCAGTATCTCCAACTTTCAAACCTCTTGTGCTCTCGTACACCTGAACAAAGGCATTTTTACCTGTAACTTTAATAACCTCAGCCATTAGTTTGGTTCCTGCAAGGTCAATAAAACAGATCTCGTTTTGGGAAACGGGACCGTCAACCTCTATGGTTACAAGGTTGGAGATGATCCCCTTAACTGTTCCTCTGGTTTTCATATCTTATAAAAAATTATTTCTCTTATTCCTCTTTGTTATCTTTCCTGTATGTCTCCCTTACTTCGTCAACAAGCTTTTTAAACAATTCAGCTCCAATTTTGCGGTCAAGAGCATCCCATCTTCGGGCAATCTCAAGCCTGGTAACGAATCCAAGTATCCAATCAATATCAAAATAGTTGAATATTGTTATCTGAAGTGCCCTGTTCCACCTCATCAGATCAAGGGCCTGCTCTCTCTCCAAAATATTTTGATTTGATAGAAGTGAGATTAGCTTTCCGGCATCTTCAAAATATTCCGAAGCACCAAAATCAGCCGCCCTGCTGCTCATAATAGCATTGACAAGGTCATTCCGGCCAATCAGGTGCATTGAAGAGTCAATACCGCCCTGTTTAGAAATATATGCAACCTGGATATTACGCATATCAAGATCATATCTGAAGAACTCTTTCAGAAACCTGTTACGGGTTTTAAAAACCTCCCTGTAAAAGTGAGATGTGAGATTCTCACCCTTAAGCCCAAAAATAAGCCAATCCAGATATTTTATATCGTTTGGATGAGTATTCTCTCTTATGTGAGTCATAAGGAGATCTATGTTGTGGCTGCTCTTTTCAAAATCCGGGAAAAGTTCAGGGAGCCCCGCGATTAGATATGGATAGTTGTTCATAACTAATCCTTGAATAAAAATTCCCTAGTCTTAGGCTTGAGATATTCGCTGAACAGAAGCTGAAGATCTTTGTCTGTAAAGCTAATGTGGTATCCCTCTTTTGCAGGACCTATCTTGAATCCGTTCTGGAGTTTATTTTCAAATTTAACCTCCACACCCTCCATCATTTGCCTTGTAGATTCATTCATAATGAATGAATCCAGGTCTGCTCTTTTGTTCTCAGGCAAGAGTAACGAGAGAGATACCATTTCGCTACCCTTTGGATTAAATGCTGAGATGGCTGCAATAATAAGATCTTTCAGGAAAGATGTATTGTCTGACACTGAAGAGACATGTTTGTTGATTGAGTTAGAAATAAGGGTGTTTTCTATCTGATTTTTAAGCGAGGTGATTGTTTGCCTGAAGGCCATCTGAATTTCAGCCTCCATCTTTTGTTTTAAATCAGCTGCCTCTTTTTTTGCCTGAGAGATAATTTTTTCAGAATCTGATTTAGCCTCATTCAGAATTGTAGCAGCCTCTCTTTTTGCTTTGGCAACCATTTCATCAGCCTCCTGTTTACCCTTTGACAGACCTTCGTTGTACAATTTGTCTGTTAGCTCTTGCAACTTGTTTTGCATACCATGTAAATTAATGTGAATTCACAAATTTACAATTTTTTTTTAAAAAGGGGGAGTAAATTTACTCTTGCAAACTAAATAAATCGTATAAAAATAGACAGGTTTTAACTATTTGATATATGTAAAAAAGAGAAGGGCCTCTTTTTAGAAGCCCTTCTATTTATTAAAAGATTTCATTATTATGAGAGGAATCCCAAAAGGATACCGGCAGCCACAGCACTTCCTATCACTCCTGCCACATTTGGTCCCATAGCATGCATGAGAAGATAGTTTGTTTTGTCATATTCAAGCCCAACATTATTTGAAACTCTAGCAGAATCCGGCACTGCTGAAACACCTGCGTTTCCTATGAGAGGATTTATCTTGTTACCCTCTTTTAGGAAAACATTGAATAGTTTTACAAAAAGAACACCCGTAGCTGTTGCAATGATAAAAGAGGTTGCTCCAAGAACAAAAATGTAAACTGATTTTAACTGAAGGAATTTGTCTGCCTGTGTTGAACAGCCAACAGTAACACCAATTAAAATTGTAATCACATCAATAAGTGGTCCGCGGGCAGTCTCTGCAAGTCTTCTTGTAACACCACTTTCCTTAAGTAGATTGCCAAAAAACAGCATTCCTAGTAGAGGAAGACCTGAAGGAACGATAAAGGCAGTCATAAGGAAACCTATAATAGGAAAGAGCTTCTTCTCAGTCTGAGATACTGCTCTGGGAGGTTTCATTTTAATGAGTCTCTCCTTATTAGTTGTAAGCAGTCTCATAACCGGGGGCTGGATTACCGGTACTAATGCCATGTAGGAGTACGCCGACACAGCAATAGCACCCATGAGATCTGGTGCAAGCCTTGAAGAGAGGAAGATAGCTGTAGGACCATCAGCACCGCCGATTATACCAATTGCACCTGCCTCTGCAGGCGAAAAGCCCATTAAAAGAGCTATTGCATAGGCTCCAAAGATACCAAATTGAGCAGCAGCACCTATAAGCAACAATTTGGGATTTGAAATGAGAGCAGAAAAATCTGTCATTGCCCCAATTCCCAAAAAGATCAGAGGTGGATACCAGCCCTGCTGCACTCCCTGGTAAAGTATGTTAAGAACAGAACCCTCTTCATAAACACCTACACTCAAGCCGGGAAACAGCGGTATATTGCCTATTATAATACCGAATCCAATAGGGACCAGTAAAAGTGGTTCCCAATCTTTTTTAATAGCAAGATAAATAAACACCAGACCTATCGCAATCATAAGGATATGCCCCCAGGTAGCGTTGGCAAATCCGGTATATTGCAGGAATTGTGACAGGTTATCTGCTATTTGAGTAAATAGACCTTGATTATCCATATTATCCGATGATTATTAGCGGAGCTCCCTCAAGAACAGAGTCCCCTTTGTTTGCTTTAATAGAAATTACCTTTCCGTCTGCATTGGCCTCAATCACATTCTCCATCTTCATCGCCTCAAGAACCATCAGCTTTTGTCCTCTCTTCACATCATCGCCCTCTTTTACTACAACCTCAAGGATTACGCCTGGCAGCGGTGATGTAACAGCTGTCTCTGAGCCGGAAGCGGCAGGCTTTGCTACGTTGGCGGTAACTTGTGCCGGTTTATTAGGTTTTGGAGCAACCTGTTTCTTAGCAGGGCGCTCAATCTCTACCTTAAATGGTATTCCGTTTACCTCTACATCAGCAATTGTATCGTCTATGTCGTTTATTGTTACGGCATATTCGTTGCCATTAATTTTCAGTTTATATTCTTTCATAATTGTAATGACTTAATCTGTTATTTTTTACAAGGGTTTTCACGGAGCGTATATATTTTTGAACTCCAAGGAGAGTAATTCTTTGTTACTCTTGCAATGGTTAAGATAGTATTCTCAATATCATGAGACTCATCATCCATTGCATACATATGCATCGCCGCAGCAATTGCTGCGTAAATCTCTGCAGATGTCTCCTCCTCTGCTTTTGCAGCCTGCTTTCCGTGAGTCTGTTCAGCCCTCTCTCTGTTTTTGCGAATATTATATTTGCCGTAATTTTTGAAAACTACATAAAGTAATATCAGAGCAAGAAACACTACAGACATAGCTGTTACTGCCATAATAAATCCGTAAGGGTCAATTCTCTTGAAAATGGTTGAGGCAGACTCTTTATCAGAACCTGAGTTGTTTGTACTGGGTGAAGTGCGTTGTAAAAGATTCCACCCTTCACTCCCGTCTCTCGTTCCAATTCCATCCTCAATCCTCCCGTAAGAGGCATTTGTGTCAAGATCCTTTTTGATCTTTATTCTGTCAATTATTGTTCTGCCATCTGAAGCAACTAAAATCACCTCGTCAGACTCCTCTAGTCTGAAATTGACGTGAAATGTACCTCTGTGAGGCTGATTGTCTGCCCAAAATAAAATATGCTGTCTTGGTTTTATTTTTGTCAGGACATCGCCCTTAGGGATAATGTATTTTGTAAGGTTGTTCGGGTCATTTGTCAGGTAGCACCCGCCAATATTTACAGTTCCGTAAGAGGAGTTGAAAAGCTCAATCCATCCGCTTTTGTGTCCGTAGTCATCAACAAAATCGTCTGTATTATATACAAGGTATTCGTTGATGCACATATCGGCCTGGCTCTGTCCATATAGCTGAGTGCCTGCCAAAACAAGCCCAGACAACAGAAATATTTTAAATAATCTTTTCATATTGTTCGGGATTACATTTATTAAAGTGGAAGGTTGTCGTGCTTCTTAGGCGGGTTTGTAACCTTCTTTGTTGCAAGTTGTTGCAGTGATCTGATAATCCTGAAACGGGTATTTCTTGGTTCAATCACATCATCAATGTATCCGTAGCGGGCTGCATTGTATGGATTTGCAAAGGCATCCCTGTACTCCTTCTCTTTTTCAGCAGAAAGTGCTGCAGGATCTTCAGCAGCAGCCACCTCTTTCCCATAAAGAACCTCAATAGCACCTGATGGACCCATTACAGCTATCTCAGCAGTCGGCCATGCATAGTTGATATCCCCCCGAAGGTGTTTACTTGACATAACACAATATGCTCCTCCGTAGGACTTCCTCAGAGTTACAGTAACTTTTGGGACAGTTGCCTCTCCGTATGCGAAGAGAAGCTTTGCTCCGTGAAGAATAATTCCACCATACTCCTGCTGAGTTCCAGGAAGGAAACCGGGAACATCCACCAGAGTTACTATTGGAATGTTAAAGGCGTCGCAAAAGCGAACAAATCTCGCAGCTTTTCTTGAAGCATTATTGTCAAGAACTCCTGCAAGAACTTTAGGCTGATTTGCCACGATTCCCACAGATGTCCCGTTAAATCTTGCAAACCCAACTATAATGTTTGTAGCATAGTCTTTGTGAACCTCCAAGAATTTGCCGTCGTCAACAATTGCACCTATAACCTCATACATATCATATGGTTTGTTCGGACTGTCTGGGATTATTTCATTAAGAGAGTCTTCAAGTCTGTCAATAGGGTCATTTGTATGAAGTATCGGAGCCTCCTCAAGATTGTTTTGCGGAAGATAGCTAATCAGTTCGCGGATAATTCTGATCCCATCCTCTTCTGAGTCAACAGCAAAATGGGCAACACCACTCTTTGTAGCGTGCACAGATGCTCCTCCAAGCTGCTCCTGGGTCACATCCTCTCCTGTAACCGTCTTAACTACTTTAGGACCTGTAAGGAACATATAGCTTGTCCCTCTGGTCATAATGTTGAAGTCTGTCAGGGCAGGGGAGTAAACCGCTCCACCGGCACAAGGTCCGAATATTGCAGATATTTGAGGTATCACGCCAGAGGCTAAAATATTCCTTTGGAAAATTTCAGCATATCCCGCAAGTGCATTTACACCCTCCTGAATTCTGGCTCCACCGGAGTCATTTACACCAATTACCGGAGCGCCCATCTTCATAGCCTGATCCATGATCTTGCAAATCTTCATTGCAAAACTTTCAGACAAAGAACCTCCAAAAACCGTGAAATCCTGGGCGAAAACATAGACTAGTCTGCCTTCAATAGTTCCGTAGCCTGTAACAACACCGTCACCAAGGAATCTCTCCTTCTCCATCCCAAAGTTTGTACAACGATGTGTTACAAACATATCAAACTCCTCAAAACTTCCTTCGTCCAACAGCATTGAGATTCTCTCTCTGGCTGTGAATTTACCCTTCTGGTGCTGAGAGTCAATTCTTTTCTGACCTCCGCCCAGACGCGCCTTTTCACGAAGTTGAATTAGCGCCTTAACCTGTTCAAGTTGCTGGCTCATTTGTATAATCTGTTTGTTATTTATAATTAGCAGTTAACTTTATTTGGATCTTCGCACAGCTCAGTAAGAACCCCAACTGTGGATTTTGGGTGAAGGAATGCTATGTTCAAACCTTCTGCTCCTTTGCGGGGAGCCTTGTCAATCAATTGTACCCCCTTCTGGGCTAGTTCGTCTAAAGATTTCTGAATGCCATCCTCAGTTGCAAAAGCAATATGGTGAATTCCCTCACCCTTCTTTTCTATAAACTTTCCAATAGGCCCCTCCGGGTCTGTGCTCTCCAGAAGTTCAATCTTTGTTTGACCGATTTTAAAAAATGCAGTTTTAACCCTTTGATCTGCTACCTCCTCTATGGCATAGCACTTGAGACCGAGCATCTCTTCGTAAAAAGGAATAGCTGACTCTAATGATTTTACAGCAATTCCAATGTGCTCAATATGGGACAGTTTCATAACGAATTATAATTAGATGGTTGAAATTTGTAAGTAAATATCAGGCAAAGGTACGCATTAATAAGAGTTTTAACAAAAAAAAAGTAGCCGTTTTTGACTACTTTTTTCTCTTACAATATGTCCTGTTTTCAGTTTGCCATAGTATGATATACATTCTGTACATCATCGTCATTTTCAAATCTTTCTATAATTTTTTCCACGTCAGCCCTCTGTTCATCATTGAGGCTTTTCAACTCAACTGTAGGAATTCTTTCAAATGATCCTGAAACCATTTCATAGCTCCTCTCCTCAATGAATTTTTGAATAGCTCCGTATGATTCAAATGCACCATAAATCATAATGCAATCTTCATCAGCAAAGACCTCCTCTGCACCAAAATCAATCAGGTCAAGTTCCAGCTCTTCAAGGTTGATGTCGTTTGCCTTGATTTTGAAGACGCACTTTCTTTCAAACATAAAGTCAACACTTCCCGAAGTTCCCAAAGAGCCGCCAAATTTATTGAAATAGCTTCTGATATTGGCTACGGTCCGGGTTGTATTATCTGTAGCTGTCTCAATAAGAAAAGCTATGCCATGCGGACCATACCCTTCGTAAACAACCTCTTTGTAATCTGAATGATCTTTTTCAACAGCTCTTTTAATTGCCCTTTCAATATTGTCTTTGGGCATATTTTCACTTCTGGCATTATGTACAAGAGCTCTTAGTCTTGGGTTATTGTCTGGATCGGTTCCTCCGGCTTTTGCTGCCATTGTAATCTCCTTTCCAAGGCGAGTAAACACCCTTGCCATATTACCCCATCTTTTGAACTTCCTCTCTTTCCTAAATTCAAACGCTCTTCCCATAAATCACTTTATTTGGTTGCTTGATAGATCTATTTGGCAAGTCTGGAAATGTACTTGTCTATATCAAAGCCCTCAACACTCTGAGGATATTTGTCTTTAATTTTGTTGTACGCCTCAAGAGCCTTTGCTGTATCGCCAAGCTCCTCATAAATTATACCAGCTTTCAACAGGTAGCCGGCTGCAAATGCATTGTCTGCAAAATCGGCAGCTTTTAAATAATTTGACACAGCCTCTTTATAGTTCTCTAAACCAGCATACGCATCGCCAATATTGCTAATGGATCTTGCCTTAAGAACAGGGTCTTTGCCGTTGTATTTCTTTAGGTAAGCGATCGCGCTTTCATAGTTTCCTAGATGAAGCTCGGATACTCCGGCGTAAAGATATATTGCCTCTCCCGCTTTATTGCCGTACTCATCAATAATCTGGGCGAATCCCAAAGAATTGCCGTCACCATTTAGAGCCAGGGCAAAGGAGTCTGAACGAAAGTGTTGTTCAGCCATAAATGTTTGTGCAAGGGCCTCGTTGATAAGAGGTTTGCGGTATAGGTGCTGGTATGCAAAACCGATTGCAGCAATTGCTATTATGGCTATCGCACCATAAAGTAACGGCTTTTTGTACTTCTCAATAAGTTGTTCGGTAGTATTCAGCGCCTGTTCAACTGTTTGTTCAGGATCCTGATGTTGGTTTTTCTTTGACATCTCTTCTTTTTTTAAGCAGGGTGCAAATTTACAATATTTTGTCTAATCTCAAATTTTTAATGTAGAAAATGAGTAACTTTGTAATAGAAACCTTAATAGATGTATCTTAATAAAATATCCCTAACAGGCTTTAAAAATTTCAAAGAGATTTCACTTGAATTCTCACCAAAGCTAAATTGCATTACTGGTAAAAATGGTGCCGGAAAGACAAACCTTCTAGATGCGGTTTATTATCTTTCAATGACAAAAAGCTATCTATCAACTCAGGATCACCTTGCTGTCTCTCACAGTGAACAGACGGCATATGTTTCAGGGGAATATAGACGGGATGACAGTACTACTGAACAGCTCTCCTTGTCGCTTTCAAAAACTGGTGAGAAGCAACTGAAGAGAGGCGGGAAACTTTACAGGAGGTTGTCTGACCATATTGGGGTCGTTCCAATTGTGATGGTGTCGCCATATGATACATGTCTAATAAATGAGTCTGGGGAGGAGAGGCGAAGATTTCTTAATGCTGTGATATCACAAATTGACGGAGAATATCTTAGAAGAGTGCAAAACTATAATCAACTTCTTTCTCAGAGAAACAGGCTCCTTAAGATGGATGCTGTAAATTATCTTCTTTTGGAGACAATTACAGAGAGGATGCAGGATAATGCCGAGTATATTTACAGAAAAAGATATGCATTTGTAAAGGATTTTCTTCCCTTGGTTGTTAAGTACTATAATGTGATTTCTGGAGGAAGGGAAACGGTTTCTGTTGCATATAAATCGGATCTTGAGAATGGCTCTTTAACGGAAATTCTTAAAGAGGCTTATGATAAAGAGTCAAGGCTGGGATATACTACAGCGGGCATTCACAGAGATGAGCTTCTGTTTACCATGGATGGTGAATTGATAAGAAGGGTCGGATCACAAGGACAGCAAAAATCCTTTTTAATATCCCTAAAACTTGCTCAATATTTATTGTTCAGAGAGTTGAACGGCAAAAATCCTATACTACTGCTTGATGATGTTTTTGATAAGCTTGATATGACAAGAGTAGAGGATCTCCTTACTCTTGTATCTGCAAAAGGATTTGGACAGATATTTATTACCGACAGCAATAAGGTGAGGATTGATGGTGTTCTTGCTAAAATAGGAAACGACTCTAAGTCAATAGAAATAGACAACGGGAATCTTGCATGAAAAGAAAAGATTTTGTCAAAATAGGAGATTTGTTACCGGATTATATAAGATCCATGGGCATAGCAAAAGGGCTTGTGGGAAATACTGTTTGTACAGCATTTGATGAGCTTTTGGACACAAGATATTCAAAATATATCTTATCCAGAGAGTTTAATAATGGAAAGCTATTTTGTTCAATGACATCTTCAGTCGCAAGAGATTCATTATCTTTATTAAAAGGTAGTCTTATAGATAAGATTAATGACAAAATTGGAGAGGTGGTTCTAAAGGATATTGTTTTGAAATAATTTCTTCTGTTATGAAGAGAGCTATAAAAGTTACAGCAGATTCTGATATACCGTTTTTAAAAGGTTTAATAGAACCTTTTGCAGAGATTGAATATCTGAAAGGATCTGAAATTACTAGAGAGAGGATAATGGGGAGCGACGCCCTCTTTATCAGAACAAGAACTAAATGTAACTCAGAGCTGCTACAGGGTTCAAATGTCAGGTTCATCGCCTCAGCAACCATAGGAAGCGACCATGTAGATGTGGAGTGGTGCAAAGAAGCCGGAATCCATTTTTCCAACGCGTCCGGTTGCAATGCCTGGGGTGTCGTCCAATATGTCATCACATCCATATTCTATGTTTTTGACAAAAGGGGAGAGAGTCCTGAAGGCAAAACTCTGGGAGTAGTAGGGGCGGGAAATGTTGGTGAAAGGCTCGCTTCACTGGCTGAGAGGGTAGGGTTTAAAGTGCTTAGATGTGACCCGCCTCTCAAATCATTAATCCAAAATGACCCAGGTTATTTCGCAAATAATATTGAGGGGCCGGACAGATCTCACCTTTCTGAGAGAGATTTCTATCCTCTTTCTTATCTTTTAGAGCACTCCGATATTGTGTCAGTTCACGTTCCCCTCACGGCTATGACTTGGGATATGGCAGATGATAGATTCTTCTCAGCTATGAAGAGTGGAGCGATGTTTATAAATAGTTCAAGAGGAGAGGTAGTAAATGAAAAGGCACTAATCAAATATTCAGGTGCTCTCTCAGGGATTGTGATTGATGTTTGGCGCAATGAACCAGATATTAATACAGAGCTTATGAAGATTACTGATATTGCCACTCCTCATATAGCAGGCTACTCAATAGAGGGGAAGATTAATGCAACAAGAATGACAGTTAATAGTTTTGGGGATTATTTTAAAATCCGTGAATTGTCAGATCTTATAATTGATTACCCTCCCGGACGAGAGCTACTGTTTAAACCCTCATCTGACAGTGAGCCATTTGTTAATCTCAGCAATCTAATCTTTTCTCTCTATGATATAGGAGAGGACTCAAAAATACTGAAAGAGTCACCGGATATATTTGAGACAATTAGAAACGGATACAGCTACAGAGAGGAGTACTCGGAAGAGGTTAAGGGTATGTTTGACAGTATAATAAAGAACGAGTATGTTTAACAGCAAAGATGAAAAGCAGTTTGAGTCTATAGGCATTGACAAGAGTGTGGTTTTGGATCAGGTTGAGTCAATGAGAAGGGGTTTTCCATTTTTAGAAATTGTATCTCCTGCAACGACAGATAGGGGCATTATGGTGATAGGGAAAAAGGAGCAAAAGAGATACTCAGATTTATTCAATTCCTCGCGCACCCAGGTCACAAGGTTTATACCTGCATCCGGAGCAGCTACAAGAATGTTTAAGGAGCTTTACGAAGCAATAGATCTGATTGAAAGTGGCAATAATATTAAACCGGGGCATGCGGCTTATAATTTCTTTTTAAATCTGGAAGTCTTTCCGTTTTATGATGATTTAAAGTCTGTCAGAGGCTTTGACCAGAGCGACAAGAAGAGCGTGTTAAGGATGTTACTGGAACCTTCGGGGTTAAATTACGGCTCTTTACCTAAAGGGCTGTTAAAGTTTCACAGATATAATAATGGCTCACGAACTGCATTTGAAGAACAGATTGTAGAGAGTATTCTTTACGCTCAATCAGTTGAAGGCGGGGCTAAATTGATGTTTACCGTTTCAGAGGAGCATTTAGAAGCATTTAAATCTCACTCAGGAGAGATTGTAAAAAAGTACAAGAGAGAGAGAGGGGTTGAGATTAACACAAGATTTTCAATTCAAAGCAGAGCTACTGATACTATTGCCCTTGACTCTGATGGGAACCCTTTCAGAAATGAAGATGGGTCAATACTTTTCAGACCAGCAGGACATGGAGCACTTTTAAATAATCTTCAGGAGTTGGAGAGTGATATTGTTTTTATTAAAAATATTGATAATGTTACCCGAGAGAATTTTCTGGATGATACGGCTATCTGGAAGGAGACGATTGCAGGTGTGCTAATAGAGACAAGAGAGCAAGTCTTCTCTTTTCTGAGAAGGTTGGACGGAGAATCAGATAAGGGGCTGAACAGTGAAATAGTCTCGTTCCTCAGGGAGAGGCTATGTACTGAGATACCAGATTTGCCGGAAGAGATTACCAGGGAGTATCTATATGCAAAGTTAAACAGGCCGATTAGGGTCTGTGGGATGGTTAGGAATGAGGGAGAGCCGGGTGGAGGACCATTTATTGTCAAGGAGGCAGATGGATCCAAATCGCTTCAAATACTGGAAGCAGCTCAGTTAAACAAAAAAGATACGAATTATGGCCGATGGATGTCAGGTTCAACACATTTCAACCCCGTGGATATAGTCTGCTCTTTATATAATTACCAGGGTGAAAAATTTAATCTGTCAAAATTTATTGATAATGAGGCCTGCCTTATTTCTAATAAAAGTTTACAGGGAAGATCTCTGATGGCTCTTGAGCTGCCTGGTCTCTGGAACGGAGGAATGAGTAATTGGAATACAATTTTTGTGGAGGTACCGATATCAACATTCAATCCGGTTAAAACGGTAAATGATTTATTGAGGCCCCAACACTCAGGTAAACTCTCTCTCTAGTTGTTGTTTTCTCTCCATTTTAACCTGTTTGAGAGAATTCGTTCTACTCCAAGCAGTATTGCAATATTAACCCCAATTATAACCCAGGTAAACGAAACCTCTGACTTCAAAATACCAGAGAGCTTTTCTAAAGTCTCAGCCAACCGGGAAAATGAGATGTTGATATCCAATGCGAGATTGATTCTGAAGTAGAAGTGGTTAATAATTAGAAGTGCTGCAGAAAACAGGAGGGCCAGGAGCAGGGTTATGAAGATGTTCTTGAAAGTCTCATGACGGGACTCTATTATTGCTCTCCTCTGCTCTATTTTTCTCATTATTTTTTCATCAAAACCAAACGGAACAGATTCATCGCACCTCCGCGACAAAATCTCTCTGATATTTATATCTTGCTCATCCATAACATAAATCAATTTTATCTCCTATCAACACTCCAAGTCTCTTTTTTATCCTGTGTAGCTTAACTTTTACATTTGACTCCGATATTCCGGTTATCTCTGATATCTCTTTTATGCTCTTCTGATAATTGTAAAATGAGAGAATAATGAAGCGCTCTTCCGGATGCAGGTTGTCAACGGCTTTATATAAAATGTTAAACTTATTTTCCATCTCCTTTGTCTCAATTCTCTGCTCTTCTGAATTGTCTGAGATGTTTGCAACGGAATCAATTTGAACAGATACTCTTTTCTTCTTTCTGGCAGCAGTAATTGACATATTGTATGCTATTCTGTACAGCCATGTTGAGAATGAGCATTCTCCACGAAATGACTTAAGAGAGAAGAAGGCTTTTACGAATACATCCTGTGATATCTCCTCGGCATCTTCCTGGTTGCCAACGACTCCTCTTACCAGTGCAAGAATTTTTGGCGAGTGCTCAACAACAAGTCTGTTGTACAAAGCGGTATCTCCATCCTTGATCCTTAAGATAATATTCAACTCCTCATCTCTTTTCATTATTTTTTAGACGCATAACATAAATCCAGGTTACAGTGTGTAACCTTTTTTTTGCAGACTCGTCAAAAGAACAGATTGCAAATTAACTAAAAACATTAAAAACAATGATGGAATTTATTACTATCCCGTTGACTTTTGGAATTGGAGCCTACGCTTTTTATAAAGTAATTGAGCTTTTTGTAAGGAAAAAAGAGCGTCTTATGCTGATAGACAAGCTGGATACGCTTGAGAACATTAATACCAGTAGCTTTAATCTGAACGGGGTGTTTGGAGAGGTGAAAGCACTACAAAATCAGTACTTAACACTGAGAATTGGCTCGCTTCTAATGGGATTGGGTCTAGGTCTGCTTATTGGATATGTAATTGTCAATGTCTCGTTTCCTGTTGCAGGGGATGTCTCTTACAGTATGTTACAGACTCAAAGTGTTATTTATGGTGCCTCTACACTGCTTTTCGGCGGTATGGGGTTAACCGGAGGTTTTATTGCTGAGATGAAAATTAAGGCAAAAAAATAATTAATGCGGTTTATTACTGTTAAAAAGGGGGCACCAAAAATCTCTTTTTGGTGCCCCTTTTATTCACTATATCTTTTTCACTATACCGGATCTTGTAGAAGGATTCCTGTACCCTGAGTGCCGTTTTTGAATAGTAGCGAGTGTTTTTTTGCTTCTCTTCTTTTCCAGTCACCTTTATGATATGCATAACTCACAATTACAGGTACAACTGTAGTCGCTTCTGCATAAACCATTTGCTCGTGGGCTGTGTTTACTTTGCCCCAGGAATTTGCCTCTTTTAGTGTGGAAGAAGAGCATGCTCCGTCCCTTACATCAGCTACGGTAATTTGGACCGCGTATTGATGCATAGGAACATCAAAGCCAAGACACTCGGCACATACTACTGTATCTTGCGCAAAGTTCTTGGGTACTCCGCCTCCAACCATAAACAGGCCACTTGTTTTGGCAGACATCTTAACCTCTGTAAGCTCTCTGAAATCTGCAATTGAATCAATTGTCAAATATGGTTTTCCCTCTTTCATCCTTTCAACCTGGTGCATAACAAGACCAAACCCTGCACTGCTGTCAGTGAAGGCAGGGCAGAAAATTGGAAGATTGTGCTCGTATGCTGTCTGGATAAGTGAGTTGCTCTTTTTTGCGTTGTTTGAAAGCCATTTGCCAATTTCATAGATAAACTCTCTTGATGAATATGGTCTTGGCTCCAGGGAGTCTGCAATAGCCTTAATGGTAGCATCGCATGCCTGAAGTTCCTCTTCATCTATGAATGTATCATATATTCTGTCAATGTAGTTGTCTCTTAGTTGAGTATCATCAATAAATTGAGTTCCCTTATAGTGTTTGTTACCTAGTGCTTCAAAGAAATCCATATCAATTATAGAAGCACCTGTTGCAACAACAGCATCAATCATGTTGAATCTTACCATATCTACATAGACCTGCATACAGCCACCTGCCGATGTACTTCCCGCAAGGATGAGCCAATTGGTTGATTCCTTGTCATTAATCATCAATTGAAGGATGTCGGCAGCAGATGCGGTGTCTCTAGAAGAGAAAGACATCTCTCTCATGGAGTCTATCAGATAGGTAGAGTCCAGTTTTGTAATGTCAATGTGCTTTATTGTCTCCTGAAGGAGATCCTTTTTTGTTGGTTTCATCCTCTTTTATTTAAATTTTTTGCAAAGATAGATAATTTAAATTAAGTACAAGTTTTTTACTAATTTTGCAGGTTCAAACCCCAATAAATTAACACAATGTTCAATACAAACGAGATCCGAGAATTCCAACAGCTAGAAACTCCATTTTACTATTATGACCTTGGATTGCTGAAGAAAACCCTTGACATCTATACTGCAAATCTAAAAAAATATAGCTATCATGCCCATTATGCCCTGAAAGCCAATGCAAATGACAGGATATTGTCAATTGTTAAAAGTTACGGTCTTGGTGCTGATTGTGTTAGCGGGAATGAGGTGAAACTTGCTCTTGAATCAGGATTTGATCCCTCAATGGTAGTATATGCAGGTGTTGGCAAATCAGACAAGGAGATCAGGGCTGCACTTGCAGGTAATATTTTTAGTTTCAACTGTGAATCTGTTCCGGAGCTGGAGATTATTGACTCAATAGCATCATCCATGGGCAAGGTTGCCTCTGTATCATTGAGGATTAATCCTGATATTGATGCACACACACATAAATATATAAGTACCGGCAGGTCTCAGGATAAATTTGGAATTAGTACATGGATGTTTCAGGATGTTATTGAAACTATTAATAAATGCAAAAATCTTCAGCTTGTAGGATTGCATTTTCATGTGGGATCTCAGATTACTGATATGAAGGTATTTGAGATGCTGGCTAAGAGAGTTAATGAAATTCAGAGTTGGTTTTTTGAAAAGGGGATAGATATCCAAAACATAAATCTGGGTGGAGGTCTGGGTATTGATTATGAGAATCCTGAATCAAACCCGATATCAGATTTTAATACTTATTTTAGTATATTCAACAAAGGACTAGAGGTTAGACCAGGTCAAAATATTCATTTTGAACCGGGAAGAACCATAGTAGCTCAGTGCGGTACACTTATATCACGTGTATTGTATGTTAAGTTTGGAAGGGGCAAGAAATTTGCCATTCTGGATGCCGGAATGAACGACTTGATAAGACCTGCTCTATATCAGGCAAAGCACAAAATTGAAAACCTCACCTCTACTGGTCGTATTATGAAATATGATGTTGTCGGTCCTGTATGTGAATCAAGTGACAGATTCTCTAAAGGGACTTTACTGCCTGAAACTAAAAGAGGAGATATAATGGCGATAAGATCTGCCGGTGCTTATGGACAGGTAATGGCTATGAAATACAATCAAAGGGATTTGGCACCGGAATACTATTCAGAATAAGTATAAATGTAATATATTGAGCTATGAGCAGAGTAAGTTCAAAAGAGAAATATGTAGTGCAGGTTTACGAACTCTTCAGAAAAAAGGGTCTTAAAATGACAATGGATGAGATTGCAGAACATTTAAAACTGACAAAAAAGACTCTTTATAATAACTTCAACAGCAAAGAGGAGTTGATGAGGACAGTGATGCAGCATATACTGGGGGAGATTGAATTTAAGATTAACATGGCTCTCTCTCAGGGCCGTGATGCAATAGAGGCTCTGTATCTTACAAGCGACATGATGAATAAATCTCTATCAGAAATTGGTCCGCTTCTCTTAAGTGACTCTTCTAAATATCTGCCGGATCTTAAATTGCTTGATCACACTAACAGAATGTCTTTTTATTCAAGGATCATTGCAGAGAATATTGACAGAGGTATTTCAGAGGGGCTGTACAGAGAAGATTTCAATAAGGAACTGGTGACCCTCTTCTTCACCTCAGCAATGTCAAGAATTTATTCCTGGAATGGGGCGTATAAATATCTTAAGGATCCTTATGTCTTTCATTCAGAGTTAGTAAGATATCATTTGGAGTCAATCGTAAATAACGATGGAAGGGGAGTTCTTAATGAGATTATTCAAAAAAGAGTTAAGTAAATAAAAAATTATTGATATACGATGTTTGAAAATTTGATTGACAGGCTGGAGAGTTCATTCAAACTTCTCAAGGGCGAGGGTAGGATAACTGAGGTCAATGTTGCAGAGACACTAAAGGATATTAGAAAGGCTTTACTGGACGCTGATGTTAGCTACAAGATTGCAAAAAGCTTTTGTGACGATGTCAAGCAGAAGGCTATGGGGCAGGATGTACTTAAAGCTGTTCGTCCGGGACAGATGCTGACAAAAATTGTCCATGATGAATTAGCTGCATTAATGGGTAGCGAAGCAACAGACATAAATGTTAAAGGTTATCCCGGAATAGTACTCGTTGCCGGTCTTCAAGGTTCTGGAAAGACAACTTTTTGCGGCAAGCTGGCATTAAACAGCAAAAATAAAAGGGGCCTGAAAACTCTTCTTGTTGCCGGCGATGTTTACAGACCGGCGGCAATTGATCAGCTTAAGGTTTTAGGTGAGCAGGTTGGAGTTGAGGTCTATTCAGAGGAGGGTGTTAAAAACCCGGTATCAATAGCTAAAAATGCAATTTCAAAAGCCAAAAGCGAAGGTTTCTCTCTGGTGATTATTGATACAGCTGGGCGATTAGCAATTGATGAAGAGATGATGAGAGAGATTGAGGCTGTTAAAAGGGCTGTCAATCCTACAGAAACTCTCTTTGTGGTTGACTCAATGACGGGTCAGGACGCTGTAGAAACTGCAAAAACATTTAATGAAAGGCTTGATTTTGACGGAGTTGTATTAACAAAGCTTGACGGAGATACAAGAGGTGGTGCTGCCCTCTCTATCAGGGCCGTTGTAAACAAACCAATTAAATTTGTTTCATCTGGAGAGAAAATGGATGCTCTGGATGTGTTCCATCCAAGAAGAATCGCAGACAGAATTCTTGGTATGGGAGACGTTGTCTCGCTTGTAGAAAAGGCTCAGGAGCAGTATGACGAAGAGGAGGCAAGAAAACTCCAGAAAAAACTGGCAAAAGATCAGTTTACACTTGAGGATTTTTATACTCAGATTCAGCAGATTAAGAAGATGGGGAACATAAAGGATCTTGCGGCTATGATCCCCGGAGTGGGCAAGGCTCTTAAGGATGTTGACATGGATAATAATTCATTCAAGAGTATAGAGGCTATTATTCAGTCAATGACAAAGGAGGAGAAGAACAATCCGGCAATACTTAACGGAAACAGAAGAAAGAGGATTGCAATGGGAAGCGGAACCTCAATTGCCGAGGTAAACAGACTTGTGAAGCAATTTGAGGATATGAGAAAGGTTATGAAGAGTATGGCAGGAGGAGGGGCAAAAGGTGCCATGAGAAATATGGCCTCTTTGAGAAAAAGATAATAATTATTAAACTAATCATAGATGAAAATTCTGGATGGAAAGGCAACGGCCGATTTGATAAAGAGTGAAATTGCTCGCGAAGTAGAGTTGATCGTTTCTGCCGGGGGTAAAATCCCTCATTTGGCAGCAATTCTCGTTGGAGAGGATGGGGCATCTCAAACATATGTGGGTCATAAAGAGAGAGCGTGTGCTCAGGTTGGCTTTAAATCTACATTACTCAGATTTTCTGCTGAGATTACTGAAGATTTTCTTCTGTCAGAAATTGAGAAGATTAATAATAATCCGGATATTGACGGTCTGATTGTACAGCTCCCTTTGCCAAAACATATTGATGAGCAAAGAGTTATTGAAGCAATTGATCCTAAGAAGGATGTGGATGGCTTTCACCCCGTTAATGTTGGAAAAATGGTATTAGGATTACCTTCATTTGTTTCGGCAACACCATGGGGAATAATTGAGTTGCTGGATAGATATAATATTGAGACATCAGGTAAAAACTGCGTAATTATAGGAAGAAGCAATATTGTTGGAAAGCCGATGGCAAATCTTCTCTCCCAAAAAAGAAGTCCTGGCGACTGCACAGTAACTATCTGCCATAGCAGGACCAAGGAATTAAAAGAGCACACCCTGAATGCTGACATTATTGTTGCAGCGTTGGGTGTGCCTGAGTTTCTAAAAGGAGATATGGTAAAGGAGGGGGCAGTCGTTATTGACGTTGGGATTACCAGAGTAAAGGCTGATAACAAAAGTGGTTTCAGACTTGTTGGCGATGTGCTTTATGATGAGGTTGCTCCAAAATGCTCATTCATAACTCCTGTTCCAGGAGGTGTTGGACCAATGACAATTATTTCTCTTCTGAAGAACACTCTCAAAGCTTCTAAAAACAGGTAGTTGGTTTAATTTCTGGTAGAGACTCTTCCTGCTTCATCTGAGCCACCAACTTTTCTTGTTTTGATTGCTTTGCTCTGACCAAATCTGTAAACAAACGTAATTGCGAATCTTTGGCTTCTGTAATTAACGTCAACATCATATTTAAAGTCTGGATTGTTTGCGGTACTAACTGTCGATGTATGTGTTTTGAAAATGTCGGTTGCAAGCAGGGAGATTGTTGCATTGTTGTTCAGCAGATTTTTTCTGAGTCCTAATGTAATGTCAGCTCTGGGATTTGCAATAAGATATCCGAACATCATTTTACTTTGATAAAATCCGGATACTTCAAATTTACAATCCCACGGGAGTGCAAAAGTTGTTCTGAAATTGCCATTTACAATAAATCTATTTGCGGAGTAATCTTTGTCGGTTGAGCTCATATTACCTCCAAAAACATTACATGTTAATGACAGCCACTTTGTTAAAGGTAGTTCTGTAAGTGAAACCGCAGCTCCGGCGGTTGATATGTTGCCAAAATTCTCCCAAATAAATAACTTCTCTCCGGTAATGGGATCAATTCCCGGATTTTGAACAATAATTTTTTCTGTAAAGTCTCCTCTTAAGGTCAGAGTGACAAATTTTCCAAGTCCGGCTGAAATATTGATGTTATGCGTGTATTGAGGAAGAATATCTGGATTTCCTGTCATTGAACTTTCTGAGTCAATATAGAATCTTTGGGGGTTTAGCTGTTCAAAATTCGGCCTCTGAACTCTTTTTGAGTATGAGATTGAGAGTCGGATAGTTTTACTGGGATTGTATCCAAAAAAGAGAGAAGGGAAAAGATCTAGATAGCTCTTTTTTGTAACGGTGTCCGAGCTTATCCACTCTCCGGTTGCCTGCGTCATCTCTCCTCTTATACCTGCTTTTAAGTTGAATTTATCTGATGGTGAGATAGAAAGAGTGGCGTAAGCAGCTGCAATATCCTCTCTGTAATTGAAGCTACTGCTAATATATGGATTTACAACCCAGAGACCATCCTCTCTCTCTTCTCTGATAAGAGAGTTGTCAGTTAAACTGACAGCATATTTCAACCCAGACTCCAACTTCGCTTTTTCCCAAAGCCCTGTTTCAAAATCAGTTTTGGCTGAATATATTTTTATAAGCTGTTCAGAGCTGCTTCTAAATTCATAAGGTGTTGAAATTTCATTCTCGTTTTGATCAAGATATATATTTCTTTGTGAGGATCCATCGGGCATATAATAATTGTAATAGTCAATATTTGAAGTTATTTCTGTCCCCTCTTTAAAAATATGAGTATAATTCAGGTTTAGAGAAAAATTGTTATAATTGAAGTTGTTGCCAATATATGTTTTTGTCTTTTGGGTAAGGATGCCTCCATTATAAAGTAGATTTCCGGTGTTATTGGATGTTGTATCTCTCATGCCAGATAAACTGCCATTTATAATAAAACCTGCGATATTCTTTTTATCAATAAATATATCACTGCTTATCCTTAGATTGTGACCTTTAGCGATTCTGTCTAATTGTGTATAACTCTCAATTTTTCTATTATCAGAAAACTGAGTTGTGCTGGCAAAGCTGTGAAAGGATTTGTTTATCCTTGGACTATAGGTTATTGTTGTGTTGCTTTTCTCTCCTCTGTATCCAGCCATAATTGACCCATCTGCTGCAGGATATGGTTTGTCATAGAATCCTGCATGGAGAGTTGCTCTCGCAGAGCCACTTAAACCCTTTGCGAAATTCTTTTTTGTCTTTAAATTGATTATGCCACCGGATCCGGATGCATCATATTTTGCAGAGGGATGTGCAATAACCTCAATTTTATCTATTGTAGAGCCGTCTGTACTCTCAAGGAAAGACTCTAGTGCGCTCCCATTTAGATTTGACGGTCTGCCGTCAATCCATATTTGTACTGGTTTTCCGTTAAGCAACAGGTTGCCGTCCGAGTCAATTGTAACACCGGGTGCTCTCCTTATAATCTCTGTTGCATTACTACCCAATGCAATAGAGGACTCTGAAATATTCATCACTATCTTATCAAGCTTTTGTTCAAGTAATGGAACTTTAGCGGTAACAATTGCAGATTTAATACCCATTGTCTCTTCACAAAGTGTCAGGTTCCCTAAATCAACTCTTTTTGGCTCATCGGAAATTTCAACATTTACCAAAGTATCTCTAAAGCCTATAAATGAGATTTTAAGGGTATATTTTCCTGTTTCCAGATTCTCTATTTTAAAAAGACCATCGTCTCCTGTTGTTGCACCCCTTACAACTCTATTGTCAAAATTTTGTAATGCTACTGTAGCAAAGCTAAGCGGCTCCCTTGTTACGCTCTCTATAACCTTCCCTGTAATTGAGGAGTTAGGTCCGCAATATGCTCTAAATGGCAGAGTCATGACAATAAAAGAGGCCATTATCAAGAAGATAATTTTTGTTTTCATTTCTGTTTCAAGATTTTAATTTATTGAGATACTGCTATTTTTGAATTAATTGCCCGCACCTGTTCTTGAAGCCTCTTCGTTGTTGCCAACCTTTCTTGCTTTCACTGCTTTTCCCTTTCCAAAACGATACTGGAAGCTTATTGTAATCTGTCTGCTGTTGTAATTGGATGTGAAGTAATAATTATCAAGCATGTCAGAGTTAAGCGATGCTCTATTTCTCCTTGTTTTGAAAATATCAGTAATATTCAGAGCAATAGTGCCTTTATTGTCAAACAGGCTCTTCTTTACTCCAAGATTAACATCACCTGACGGCTTAACTTTAAAATATCCGTAAGGAATACCTGACTGAACAGATCCTGTAAGCTCAATTTTATAACTCTTAGGTAGAAGGAGTGTTGCATTCAGATATCCGTTTGCATAAATGGAGCTGCTTTTAAAACCTTCAGTAGTATTGGAAACTCCAAGAAGATTAGCATTCGCATTTAGTACCAGCCATTTTGTCAGAGGTAGTTCAGAAATTGAAAACGATCCGCCATAGAAGGCTTGTGTGCCGAAATTCTCCCATTTAAGCATCTTCTCTCCAGTCTGAACATTAAAGTAAGGGTTCTGAATTATGACGCCATTTATCATTTGTCCAATCAGGTTCAGTGAATAGTGCTGCTTGTATCCGAGAGAGAGGCTCAGCATATGTCCGTACTGAGGCATAAGTTCAGGATTCCCTTCAACAGAGCTGTTTGCGTCAACATATATTCTGAATGGATTTAGCTGGAAAAATCTTGGGCGATTTACCCTCTTTGTATATGAGAGACCAAATCTGAAGTCTTTGCTTGGTGTGTACCCTACAAAAAATGTAGGAAACAGGTCTGTATAAACCTTATGTGTTGTTGTGTCTGAGCTGATCCAGTCACCGGTTGCATCGGTTATCTCAGCCCTTAAGCCTGCCTTAACACTCCATTTAGGACCAAATTGTCTTGCAAGTGAGAGATATGATGCGTAAACATTCTCCTGGTATCCAAAAAGACTGCTCAGATTTTGGTTCGGAACCCATGTCTCTCCAATTTTGTCATCTCTTTGAAGATCATTGTTTGTTAGGCTTGTAGCCCATTTTACCCCTGCCTCAAATTTGTAATTTTTAAAAATTACCTGTTCATAATCTGCTTTGGCCGTATAAATCTCAATTAACTGATCTGAGTTGCTTCTGAAAAGAGTCGCATCTTTTGTCGGAGCCCCGTTAATATCTGTGAAAACATTCTCCTGAAGGCTCTTTTGTATAGTACTGTACCTGCCATAGTCAGCGTTAAGGGTAAGCTCCTGCCCATCTTTTACTGTTAAGGTGTAGTTTAGATTTGCATAAAGTGTTCTGAAAGAGTCGTTGTTGTCAATTGAAGTTGCTGTTTTCTCAATCAAATTTCCGTTTCTGCTCAGGGTGTTTCCTGTAATTGCATCATCACTATTCTCTTCACTTGACCTGTCAAAACCAGAGAGGATTACTCCAATTACATTTTTCTTGTTTATAAAAAAGTCATTTGTTATTCTAAGATTGTGAAACCTCTGGGTCATGTCTGACTTAGTTGATCCATCTAAAATTAAACCATCTCCGAGATTTGTTGATGAGTAGAAGTCATTAAACCTCTGATTGTATCTAGGACTGTAGTTAACCGAAGTGTTGGTCTTCTCACCTCTGTAATTAAGATTGATTGTTCCGTCTAAACCATTATAATTTTTACTGTAATATGGAGATGCTGAATATCCGAGTCTGGCAAAGCCATTTACACCCTTCATGAAATTCTTTTTTGTTCTGATATTTATTATTCCGCCGGAACCAGAAGCATCATATTTTGACGAGGGGTGTGCCATTATTTCAATCTTATCAATTGTTGAGGCATCTGTTCCACTAAGGAGCTGCTCAAGCTGCTGACCATTCATATTGGATGGCCTTCCGTCAATCCACACCTGAACTGCAGAGCCGTTAAGCAAGATATTGCCATCCGGATCAACGCTTACACCTGGAGTTTTTCTTAATATGTCAAGCCCGTTGCTTCCCTGAGTTGAGACAGCCTCTGAAACGTTGAAAATGATCTTGTCAATTTTTTGTTCAATAACAGGAATTTTTGCTGTTACTACTGCAGATGCGATAGCAATAGCATCGCTGCTTAATTTGATTTCTCCAAGATCTACCATATTTGCACCCTCTGCAATATTTACATTAAGAGTTGTATCTCTGAAGCCAATAAATGAGACTTTTACCTTGCACTCTCCAAGAATTACTCTGTCTATCATGAATTTGCCATCTTCACCAGATGTCGCGCCACCAAGAACTTTATTCTCTTTATCCTGAATACTAATTGTTGCAAAAGAGAGGGGAGAGCCGTTTCCCTTTTCGGAAACTTTACCGGTTATTATTCCGTTGTTTTTGGCGGCTGTTGCGCCAACTGAGATCATTAAGATCAATAAGAGTGATAGAAATTTGTTATACATAGTTGTAGTGAAATATAAATACATTGTAAAGCCTAATATATTATTCACACCTTTAGACGAAGACTAACCTTGATTAGTTGCACACTTCAATAAAAAATCAAGAAATCTTTTTAAAAAATTAGAAAATATCTGTTGCTTTTAATCCCAGAAGATCAAGCCTACGCTTAATTTTAGGCACCTCTTCATCAATAAACTGTTCACGCTGAATTGAAATTATTTTCATTTTGGCACCTGAACTGATAAAGTAGCCAACACCTCTTTTATTGTAAATAATCTCAGCTTCCTGTAGATGGTCATAGGTTCTCATTATTGTATTTGGATTTACTCCTAATACTCCTCCGTACTCTCTGACGGACGGGATTCTCTCCTCTTCGCTCCATTCACCTGTAAGAATTAGATCGCAGATGTTCTCGGAAATCTGAAGGTATATCGGTTTGTGTTCGTTGAATTCCATTTTGCTAGTATTGAAGTGTTTTCATTCTGTGATATGAACCAAAAAGAAACCATGCCGGCATTATGCCATAAATGATTGTCTGACTTATGTAGTACAAGGTTTTAAATAGTGACGAAAAGCCTTCAAACTGATCCAGCTGAGATAAGTCGCTGAAATTAGCTATATTAATGTTAACAGACATCCCCTCCATCATTTTAAACTCCTCTTTAAAAACCACAGTTACGAAAAAGACAACAATCATTATAAATACTATGTAAACACTTACTGTAGCAAGAAGCGTCTTCGTAACTTTGTACTTTCTGAATAGAAGGTTGCAGTATATGAATCCAAGCTGAAGTATTACTGCCTCCAGAAACCCAGTTGACAATTTATCCCCTAGATTCATGTTTGATATAGCATATCCATCAAAAAGAGAAGGTGTGATTGTAGTAATAATTGTATCAACAGCCAACACTGAAACAAAAGTCATAAGGGGCAAGAAGATGATGCAATTGACCAACATGCTTCCATACTTCTCCATAACAGAGGCAGGAAGAAGAGCATAGTCTATACCCCCCTTTCTGTGGTTGTAGCTTTTATATAGGTTGAATGGTGCAATGAGCATTGCAATTAATGTAGAGAAAAAAACATATCCAGCTCTGCTGCCGGCTGCGGTAATCTCTCCCTCTGTGCTGAATACTATCATGCTAAGCCAGTATCCCGCAAGCAATGCTGCGAAAATGGCTGATATTTTGAGCATCATGTGGAACCTCTCAGAGGACTCCTTCTGAACAAGTTTGAAAAATCTATTTATGGTGAAAAACTCTTTCATGTTAATTATTTTTTAAAAATATCCTTAATAAGATCTCTGTTTTGATGTACTGTATTAAATAGTGCTTCTATATTTATTTTGCACTCTCTGTTTGTTTCGTTCCTGCAAACATTAATGTATCCTCCAATAGTTTGCTCGCTATAGATTGCTTTATCAGAGACTGTTGCGCCGAATTCAAAGCAGAGCCTTTTGCTGATTTCATCTATAGTTTCATTAAGTAAAACACCATTCCTGTCAAGAATAATAATTGGATCTATAAGATTTTCCAAATCTCTTACCTGGTGGGTAGAGATAACTATACAAGATTCATCTGTTGACGCCTGAGAGATAACTCTTCTAAGCTGAGCTTTTGAAGGAATGTCCAAACCATTACTTGGTTCGTCCATTAATATCAGTTTTGTGTTTGTTGAGAGAGCAAAGGCAATAATTGCTTTTTTCTGCTGTCCAAATGAGAGCTTTGTGAATTTTGAATTTCCGTTTACCTCAAATTCTGTCATTAGTCTGCTGTACTTGTTGTAATCAAAATTTGGATAGAACTCTCCTCTTAGCCTTGCGAATTTGTTCACAACCAGATCCGGTCCAATAAAATCCTCCGGGATGTAGAACAGATCTCCAAGGAAATCGGGCTCTCTTAAGAATGGATTGTGTCCGTTTACTCTGCATGAGCCACTTTTTACATTAAGCAAACCAGAAATTATTTTAAGTAAAGTTGTCTTACCAACTCCATTTTGTCCCAGAAGACCATATATTTTACCGGCCTCTAGTTTAAGTGTAACATCATTGAATACAATGTGTTTGGAATAATTAAAGTGTAAATTGTCAATTGTTACCATCTCTATTTTGTTTTGTTTCGTCTCGGTGTATTAGTGAAGTAGTGCACTGCAAATGTAATTCCTTTTTTCTTTCTACCAAAAAAAAATTAGTTTTGTAATAAATATTTTTAAGCGAAATGAAGAAAGCACCTGTATATCTGAGTCTTTTGATTTGTATTTTTTTTTGGCAGAAATCTTATTCCCAAAATTTCAACCATTCTGAGAGTGATATAAAAGAGATACTGTCATTTTTAGCTGATGACAATCTAAAGGGTAGGGCAGCCGGAACAAAAGAGGACAAAAAAGCAGCAAAATACATAGCTGAACGGTTAGAAGAGCATGGATTTAAGCCTGTTATCGGAGAGAAACCACTTATCCCTTTTAATTTGATTCTGTACAGAGAGACTGGCTATGGCTCATCTATGACAATTGATAAAAAAAGTCTTGTGGAGTGGAGAGATTTTATGATTCACCCTCAATCTCCGTCCGTTGAAATAAGAGCCATACTTAACAACTCAGTCAGTGTTATTAAGGCATCGTATGACAGTATACCGCTTTTAGCAGCAAAACATAAATCCGGCGGAGCAGATGCAATTATGATATTCACCGGAGAGGAGTTAAAAGAGCAGAGAAGGGGAGGCATAACCACTCTTTCTTTACCTGTTATACAGATTTCAGAGCAGCTTTATTCAAATATTAAGTCCGACTCTGTAAGCTCTCTTTCCATTAAAACTGTTACTAATCAAGTTTCTGGAACTACATATAATGTACTAATGAAGTATGGCAAAGACAATGCTCCTTTAAAGGTTATGATAGGTGCTCATTATGACCATCTGGGAATGGGAGGTGTAGCTTCAGGAAGTATGAAGCCTAGAGAAAGCGCTGTTCACAATGGTGCTGATGACAATGCCAGCGGAGTTGCTGCAGCAATTGAAATTGGAAGATTATTAACAAGTTATGCAGATTCATTGGGGGTTCAGGTATTTGTTGCTGCCTTCGGTGCTGAGGAGAGGGGATTGATTGGATCAAGGTCAATGGCGGATACTTTAAAAAAGCTTGACATATTACCAGATATAATGATTAATCTGGATATGGTAGGGAGGATGACAGAGAACAAACTCCAGATTGGAGGTGTAGGGACCTTTGCAGAGGCGGCTGACATTGTTGATAGTGTCAATACCGATAAGAAATTCACCATTACAATGACTCAGGACGGATACGGACCGTCAGACCACTCATCCTTTTATACAGCAGGGGTACCGGTCCTCTATTTCACAACAGGGGTTCACAAACAGTACCACACTCCTGAAGACGATATTGAGTTTATTAATTTTGAAGGTATAGGCAGGATTTCTGAATTTATATCCTCATTAATTGCTGATATGTCATCCAAAGGTGTACCAAAATATATAAAAACCGAGGCACCTACAACAATGTCAAGGGCATCTTTTAAAGTAACACTTGGGGTAATTCCGGACTTCACATATGAAAAAGGAGATGGATTCAGAGTTGGTTCTGTCTCGGACGGAAAGCCGGCTCAAAAGGGTGGGATGATTGCAGGTGATATAATTAAAGTTATGAATAATAAAAAGATATCAAATATATATGAATATATGGCAATGTTAAGTGAATTAAAAGCCGGCGAATTACTATCAATTGAGGTGGAGAGAGAGGGTGCAATATTAAAACTTGAGATTCAGTTATGAAAAAGATACTACTATGGATAGCTGCAATTGTAATCACCTTGTCAGCTGTATATTTTCAAAGAGTTACCGGACCTACTAAACCTGTACGCGTTGATTTTAATTTTAAAGGAGTGAACTCAAAAGCTGTTTTATTAAGAAGTACTGAAACAACATTAACTCATGATGAGGCGCTTAAGGATTATGCAACTTTAGGCAAAACCTCTCCTTTAAGATTCATGGCAACCAACCTTCCTGATGGGGTCAATGCAGTTATGGTTTACTCTCTTTATCCGGGAGATTGGTCCCTTGATACTCTCTGCTCAGCAAGAGTGGGTGATATGTTCACATTTGAAGTTCCATCTCTCCCTGCAGCATCAAAAATTCAGTATTCTGTTTACCTGGTTGATTCTGAGGAAAATTTTCTGGTAGGAAATGGCAATGTTGTTCTCAGATTTAAGGCTCCTGTTCCTGCCTTTGTACTGGTACCTCATATAATCTTGATGTTTGTTGCTATGCTTTTCTCTAATTTTACCGGAGTTGCAGCTTATCTGAAGAATATCAAAATAGAGAGGTATGCCATTGCTGTTCTTATTATGCTGGGTATTGGAGGTTTGATACTTGGTCCTGTTGTTCAGAAATATGCTTTTGACGCTTACTGGACCGGATGGCCTTTTGGAGAGGATTTGACGGATAATAAAACACTTTTCGCTTTTATAGTCTGGATGTCAGCTTTTTTACTTAACAGAAAAAAGGGCAACAGAAAATATCTTTATATTTTCGCTGCCCTTGTTATGCTTCTGGTCTATTCAATTCCTCATAGTACTGCAGGTTCTGAATACGACCACTCTAAAGGTGAGGTTGTTACAGGTCGCCGTTAATATTTGTGAGTATCTGGCTTTGAAAGGTCCTCGTTACTCATTTTGACCTTTGTCATAGCCCTCCACACATAATAAATGTACCCAAATACAAATGGAACCATAAGTGAGGCATATGCCATTGTCTTTAGTGTAAACTCGCTTGAAGAGCTGTTGTAAAGAGTGAGGGAGTATTGAGGGTCAACTGTTGATACAAAATAGGCTGTATTGTTAAATGCAGCGCAAATAAGAATACTCCACACAGCCAGAACCACACCTCCGCCTGTCATGAAGAAGCTGCTTTTACCCGCCTTTTTCCCGATAATATTTAATGTCAGTCCTGATAAAACAAGAATTACGCCGGTTACAAGCATAACCATAGGCCAAATCAACTCAGTCATATTAAAGAAATACTTGTATCTGACTGGAGTTATCAACTCGTTCTCCGGGTTCACATGGAATCCGGTCATAGTAAATAAAGCAACCAAAAATGCTACAAATCCCATAACAAATGCAGGTCCGGTAATCTTTATCTGACTTTTGCATTTTTTGCTAAGTGATTCTGAATCAATCTGCATCATAACATACATCAGGCCCAATGTTCGTGCAGCAAGGTAAACAACTATCCCGAGAAGTAAATTGAATGGATTAACGATTGCCTCCAGTCCATGCCATCCGTTAGTCCAATATGAAATTGTTGGTCTGAACGAATCTGCAATACTGCTTTTGTCCATTACAAAAGCTCCCCCCGTGAAGAACATTCCTACAGCTACGCCGAGCAGAATTGTTCCAAAAGTTCCGTTTAACAGCAGAAATATCTCATAAGTTCTTGGTCCTAGTAAATTGCCTGCCTTGCTTCTGAATTCAAATGATACGGCTTGTATTACAAAAAGAAAAAGAATTGCCATCCAAAGCCAGTAGGCCCCTCCGAAGCTTGTTGAATAGTAAAGAGGAAAAGAGGCGAAAATTGCTCCGCCGAATGTAACCAATGTAGTAAAGGTTAGCTCCCATTTATGACCTAATGCATTAACGAGCAAAGTCTTTTCATCTTTCTCCTTTGCAGTACCAAAAAGCAGAGATTGCCCCCCCTGAACAAACATAAGGAAAACAAGGAGAGAGCCTAATAGTGAGACTATTATCCACCAATATTGTTGAAGTATGTATATCATAGTTTTTATCTGATTTAAGTTTCTTATAACAGGTGAGATTATGCTCCCGGGCCCTTCTTGATTACCTTTAACATTATACCTATCTCTGCAATCAGCAGAACTGTGAAGAGTATGAAGAACATGATAAGAGTTGTCTTTACAGAACCGGGACTTACACCTGACACAGCAGCATTGACAGGGAGAAGATCCTGAATTGTCCAGGGCTGCCTTCCAACCTCAGCAACAATCCATCCCGCCTGAGAGCATAAGTAAACAAGAGGAATACTTGCAATTGCCATCCAATGGTACCATTTATGTTTTCCTATTATACCCCTGTATTCAAGGAAAATAGTTATTGCAAAAAAGAGCAGGAAGAAGCCTCCCAAAGTTACCATTATATGAAATGCATAGAAGGTAAGAGGAACATTTGGCACAATGTCTTGAGGCTTATCTATATATCCGTATCCAAAATGGTCGAAATTGTCCATTAGCTGCCTGTAAGCAATCTCTTTTCCCTCCTCATCACCAGCTTTGCTGGCTTTTCTGTAATCTGCAAGACCGGCTATTGCCAGTTTTCCCAAAGCCATACGCTCTTCAACAGGAGGGGCAATTTTTTCATCTCCATTTCTGTCAGTGTAAACATATCCTCCCTCCAGAATGTCCTCAATTCCCGGAACATAGGTATCCATTTTCCTGTTAACAAGCAAAGAGAGACCCTGAGGAATTGATATGTTAAACCAATAAGGCTTTTCATTTTTGTATCGGAGTGGATTTTCATAATAGTCAGCAATTTGTTTTTTGGGATTAAGAACCCCTAATGCAACTATTGATGTCCCTTCATGGCTTTTATAAAGACCCTCCATTGCAGCCAGCTTCATTGGCTGTTTCTTGGCGACATGAACAGCAGAGCCGTCTCCGGACCAAATAAGTACAATTAGAGAGATAAGTCCAAAAATTGCAGATATTTTGATGCTCTTTCTGGCAAACTCCTCCTCCCTCTTTTTCATAAGGAACCACGCAGAAACACCTATCACAAAAACTGCAGCAAGAACATAACCGTTTGTTGTAGTGTGAATAAATTTATTTATAGCTACAGGTGAAAGGGCAACAGCCCAAAAATCTACCATTTCATTCCTTGCCGTATCAGGATTGAATTGCATGCCTATTGGGAATTGCATCCAGGCATTTGCAACGAGTATCCAGAGAGCAGAGAGATTTGTTCCGATAGCCACAAGGTATGTTGAGATTAAGTGAGCCTTTTTGCTCACTTTATTCCAGCCAAAGAACATAACGGCAAAGAAGGTACTCTCAAGGAAGAAGGCTAGTATCCCCTCTATTGCCAGAGGAGCACCAAAAATGTCGCCAACAAACCAGGAGTAATTTGACCAGTTTGTGCCGAACTGAAATTCAAGAATAATACCTGTGGCAACTCCTATTGCAAAATTTACTGCAAAAATATTCATCCAGAACTTTGCGGTTCTCTTCCAGAATTCATTGCCTGTCCTGACATAATATGTCTCCATAATAGCAATTATGAATCCGAGTCCCAGGGTGAGAGGTACAAAAATCCAGTGGTACATTGCTGTAAGTGCAAACTGGAGTCTTGACAAATCAACAAGTGAAGCTAAAATCATGGTTTAAGTTGTTAGTAGTGATTATTTAGGATTGGTAAGGTTCTCTATCACTTTGTCACTCTTCTCCTCAAAAGAGTCATACTCTCTAAGGTCTGATTTAAAGAAGAATAACTTAAGAACGAAAAACATTATGAAGAGTTTGATTGCTATGATCAGCCACAGGGTTTTTCCAAGTGAGGTCATATTTGTAAAACCCTCATAATAGAAATTCCATATTCTCTTGAAAACGTTGTTTTTCATAAAAGAAAATTTCCTCTAATATAGCTTTTTTTTTGCTCGGGCAAAAGCTATAAGTTATATTTGTGTAAATAACAAAGAGACCTATGGAAAGAAGAAATTTTCTAAAATCTGCAATTCTCGGAGGTTTAGCCGGGGCAGTCCAGCTAAAACCCTCTTCGCTTTTCGCATCAGAAAGCAAAGAGGTTCAGGGGGAGAATGACCTTGTGGCTGTAATGGGCGGGGAGCCCTTGAATATGTATAAAAGAGGCATCTCTGCGATGGGTGGAATGTCAAGGTTCATAAAAAAGGGCAATAAGGTTGTGGTAAAGCCAAACATCGGATGGGATAAAAAACCGGAGTTTGCCGCTAATACTAATCCGGAGCTCGTTGCTGCTATAGTTAAAGACTGTCTTGCTGCAGGAGCCTCTGAAGTTGTGGTTTTTGATCACACTTGCGATGAGTGGCAGGCATGTTACAGAAACAGCGGTATTGAGGCAGCGGCAAAAGCAGCCGGAGCAAAAATTGCTTTTGCGCATGATGAGAAGTATTACAGGGAGATTTCGCTTCCAATGGGAGTAAGGCTTAAGTCGGCAAAGATTCATGAATCAATCATTGATTGCGACGTATGGATAAATGTGCCTGTCCTAAAAAATCATGGTGGAGCTAAGATGACAATGGCTATGAAGAATTTTATGGGAATTGTTTGGGATAGAAGATACTGGCATGCCAATGACCTTCAGCAATGCATTGCAGATTGCTCTACATACTCAAAAATGCCCGTTCTGAACATAATTGATGCATACAGAGTAATGACCCAAAATGGACCAAAGGGTAAGACGACAGAGGATGTTGTTTTGGCCAAAGCTCTTTTTCTTTCAACTGATATTGTAGCGGTGGACACAGCTGCGCTTAGATTTTTCAATCAGTTCAAAGAGATGAGGATAGAGGATGTTTCACATATTCAAAGAGCTGAAAGAGCAAAAGTGGGTACAACAAATCTGGATGCCATTAAGGTTGAAAGAATAAAAATCTGACAGTAATGTACAAATGGCTTAAAAGGGGCAGGGTTGTTCTCTCTGTTGCTCTGGCAATAATGATCACTCTGGCCTTTATGTTTTTCTCTAACAGAGACAATTTTATTTTTTCGTCAATCCTGAAAATTCAGTTTGTCCCAGCTTTACTGGGGATTTTTACAGGATCAGCCATTATTCTCCTTTTTCTGTTAATATTTGTTCTGTTGTTTGGAAGGGTTTACTGTTCAACTATTTGTCCTTTGGGAACAATGCAGGATGTAATTTGGAGATCTTTTTCATTGTTCAGAAACAAAAAAGAGAGTAGATTTAAATATACCTCTCCAATAAGCTGGCTTAGATATCTCTTTCTGGCAATATCAGCAATTCCGCTTGTCTTTGGTTCATCTTTTGTAATTTCACTGCTAGACCCATACTCCAATTACGGAAAGATATCCTCAGAAATATTAAGCAGAAGTGAACAGTTTGTGCATAATCTTCTTTCGGAGATTTTTCCTCAAACTATCTTCTTCAGAAGTTATTCGCAATTCATAGCTGTCTCATTTATTTTTGCTCTGTTGTTTCTCATGATTGTTATAATCATGAGTGCTTTACGTGGCAGACTGTACTGCAATACTGTATGTCCGGTTGGAACGACTTTGGGATTAATATCTAAATTTTCTGCATTCAGGCCGGTTATTGACAGTGAGAGCTGTAATAAATGCCGTTTGTGTATCTCAAACTGTAAATCTGAGTGTATAAATCTTGATAACGGCCAAATTGATGCATCAAGATGTGTAGCATGTTTTAATTGCATGACTGTCTGCAAAAGAGGAGCGGTTTCTTATAAATATATGTGGAAAAAGATCAGGGAAGAGGATGTCGCTCCTATAAAGGGCAGGAGGGAGGCCATTCTGACTATGGGTCTGCTCGGCAGTTTTATTGCGGCCAGAGCAATCTCAAGAAAGATGCCGGCAAAAGAGCCTGAAACAATTGACGGAATAGCCCCTCCCGGAGCAAAAAGTACTGCTAATCTTAAAAGTAATTGTACTGCATGTCAGGCTTGTGTAGCAGCTTGCCCCAACGGAATCATAAAGCCTTCTACAGGTCAGTATGGAATTGATGGCCTCTTAATGCCTGTATTAAGCTTTGAAAAGCACTTCTGCGCATATGACTGCAATGTTTGCTCTAAAGTATGTCCTAACGGAGCACTTTTGCCACTTAGTCTTGAAGATAAGAAACTTACACAAATAGGTCAGGTTAAGTTTATTGAGGAGAGTTGCATTGTTGTAACTGACAATACTGCTTGTGGTGCATGCGATGAACACTGTCCAACCAAGGCTATTACTATGATTCCTTACGGAGACGAGGGTTTGACAATACCTGTTGTTGATCGTGATATTTGCATTGGATGCGGGGGCTGCGAATATGTATGTCCTGCGGCAGAAAAAGCTATGATTGTAGAGCCTAGAGCTGTACACAAATTAGCAACACCGCCAAAAGTTGAAAAGCAGGAAAAGATAGTCGTTGACGATTTCGGTTTTTAGCAAATTAGGAACTGTCTTTAATCTTCGCCCTTCAGTAACGATGGGCGAAGTTTTTTTGTCCTCTCAAGACTCTCTCTCTCTCTCCATTCATCTATCAGTTTGGGATTGCCTGAAAGCAGAACATCCGGAACTCGCCATCCGTTAAAATCGGCGGGTCTGGTATATACAGGTGGAGCAAGCAGTTCGTCCTGAAAAGAGTCACTTAAAGCAGACATCTCATCTCCAATTGCCCCCGGAATGAGTCTTACTATTGAATCTACAAGAGCAGCCGCTGGAATTTCGCCTCCACTCAATACATAGTTACCAATTGACACCTCCATCGTTACAAGGTTCTCTCTTACTCTGTGATCAACTCCTTTGTAATGCCCACATAGAATTATCATATTCCTCTTACAGGAGAGTCTGTTAGCCATAGGCTGATCCAGCATCTCACCATCAGGCGTCATATAGATTACTTCATCATAATCTCTCTCGGCCTTCAATTTTGTAATTATGTTAAAAATCGGCTCAATCATCAATACCATTCCTGCTTCGCCTCCAAACGGGTAGTCGTCAACCTGTCTGTACGCCCCCCTTCCATACTCTCTGATATTGTGAACATATATCTCTGCGAGCCCTTTATCTGAGGCTCTTTTAACAATAGAGTGACTAAGCGGGCTCTCAAGCAATTCCGGAACCACCGATAAAATATCTATCCTTATCATGGCGCAAATTTACATAAATCACCGCTTTGGCAAATTTTTTTTATATTTGCAGGTTATTAAATATAATTGTCTTGTACCAATGAACCAGGAACTGAACACATCTGCCCTAAACGAGCAAAAAGGCGAAGAGATTCTCACTGATAAGATTCATGAAGAACCTCTATCTGATTTTCAAGATTACTCTTCCAAGAGTCTTATGGAGATTATTGAAATTTTCCAACAGATGCTAGAAAGAGCAGATCAGCAAGAACTATACAAAAATGCAGATATACTGAAGGCTGCATTTTACAAAGTCTTGAAAAGGGAGAAGATAGCAGCTGGATTTCAGATTCCTTCGGATACACCTGACTCAGTTGAAGAGGAGGGTGAGGAGAGCATAATCTCTAACAATCCATTTGCTGAGCTTGAAAGAGGTTTTAAGGATTTGTATCAGAATTACAAGACAATGAGAACCTCTTTTATTCAGAATATTGAAAAGCAGAAAGAGGAGAACCTTAGAATAAAGTTAGAAATTATTGAGGAGCTAAAGGGACTTTTGGAGAAACAGGAGGACCTTAATCATACATTTCCGGCTTTCAGGGAATTGCAAAATAAGTGGAAAGCTACAGGCCCAGTTCCTCAGGCTTCAAATAAGGATGTATGGGAGAGTTATCAGTTCAGTGTTGAAAAATTTTATGATTTTGTCAAGATTAATAACGAATTGAGAGACCTGGACCTCAAAAAGAATCTGGAAATTAAAAACGATCTGTGTGCCAAAGCGGAGGAGCTTATAAATGACAGCAATGTTGTTGAAGCATTCAGAAAGCTTCAGAAATTGCATGAGGAGTGGAGAGAGTTAGGTCCTGTTCCTAAGGAGCTTAGGGAGGAAATATGGGAGAGATTTAAAAAGGCTACATCTGCAATAAATAAACGACAGCAGGAGTTTTTTGAAAGGCTTAAGGAGGATCAGAAGCATAATTTAGACCTTAAAGCCGCAATATGTGAAAAAGCAGAAGCAATTGCTGCAATTGATAATATTGAAGGTAAGGACTGGAACAATCTGTCTAAACAGATTGAAAATCTGCAGACAGAGTGGAAAAATATTGGCTTTGCCTCCAGAAAGGAGAACCAGAAGATATACGACAGATTTAGAGCTGCATGCGACAATTTTTATAATGCAAAAAGAGATTTTTACTCTGGATTTAAAGTTCAGATGCAGGAAAATCTGGACAGGAAAATTGCTCTATGCGAGCAGGTAGAGTCTTTGAAGGAGAGTACAGACTGGAAAAAGACTACAGACCAGCTTATCAGCCTTCAGAAAAGGTGGAAAGAGATAGGTCCCGTAGCAAGAAAACAATCAGATGTTGTATGGAAAAGATTCAGAGCTGCATGCGATGATTTCTTTGAGAGGAAGTCTAAACATTTTAGCTCTGTAGATGAGTCTTATGAGGAGAATCTGAAGAGAAAACTTGAACTTATTCAGGAAATAAATGATTATAAACCAGACTCAAAGACTGCAGAAAATATTGAAGCACTAAAGGATTTCCAGACCAGGTGGTCTGAACTTGGATTTGTCCCGATAAAAGAGAAGGAGAGAGTACAGGCTGCTTACAGGCATGCTCTAGACAGTAAATTTGCCGATATCAGATCTACAGAACAGGTTCATAAAATTGACAGATACAAAAAGCACATAAAGGAGCTTCAGAGTTCCGGCAGAGGTGACAGAGGGATAAGAAGCGAGAGAGATAAACTTGTCCAGAAGTTCCGCCAAATGGAGAATGATATAGCTGTTTGGGAAAACAATATGGGCTTCTTTGCAAAATCAAAGAATGCAGATGCCCTGCTCATGGAACTTGATAAGAAAATTGCCAGAGCAAAAGAGGAGCTTGCACAAATAGAGGAGAAGATTAAAGTTATTGACAACCAACAGGAGTAATATTTTATAATGAACAAAAATTCCATTCTTGGCTTCGTTTTAATTGGAGTCATTCTGATAGCTTTCAGCTGGTACAATACAAAAATTACTGAAGAGCAAATCATGACGCAGCCAGTGACTGACACATCTTTAGCCGTTGGTGCTCAGTCTGGCGGACAGGTTTCTGCTGATACTGTTGCAGTTGAAAAGGCAAATGAACCAATTTTAAATCAGGATTCACCTTATAAGGACTCATTGTTAATTAAGGCAAGCAGACTTAGAGAATCTTTTGCTACGCTTGAGAATGACAAGGTTAAATTAGATTTTTCTAATGTTGGAGCTCAGCCCTATAAAGCAACAATAAAAAACTTCACAACTCATGATAAGCAGGAACTGGTATTACTCAGAGAGAAGTCCGGTAATCTGTCAATGAGGATATATGCAGGACAGGAGATTCATACAGATAAATTCGCATTTGAACTTACGGAGAGTGGGGATACTACCCTGACATACAGACTGTATCTTGACTCAGCTTCTTATATTCAGTATAAATATACTCTTCCAGCTGATAGCTATATGGTCTCGCTGGATCTCTCTTTCAAAGGGATGAAAAATCACATTCCAAGAAATGTTACATCAACAGATCTGTTATGGAGAATGGATATTCCTCGTCTTGAGAAAGGGTACGATAATGAAAAGAATTATTCTACAATTGTCTATAAGTTCCCAAATGTAAAAAGTGTTGAAGACTTAGGACTCAGAAAAGACACATCAGATGAAGAGATAAGAACAAAGGTTGAGTGGGTTGCATTCCAGCAACAGTTTTTCTCGGCAATACTAGTTGCAGATAATAGTTTCAGTAATGCAAGAATGAGCTATGCATTTATGCAGGAGGGGGATGCTCAGAACACTCTTATGAGATGTGAGTCATTTATGCAGCTTCCTTATACAGATGGTGATGATGTCTCAATTCCTCTAAGTATCTATTTTGGGCCTAATCACTTTAAAACGCTCAAATCCTATGATAAAGGATTTGAAAAGATAGTACCACTAGGTGGATGGTTGATTGGTTGGATTAACAGGTATGTTATCATAACTGTATTTGATTTCCTTGGCAAATTCATTGGCAATTACGGGATAATAATACTAATACTGACAATCCTGATTAAATTGGTTATTTCTCCTTTGACATTCAAGTCCTATATCTCTTCTGCCAAAATGAGGGTTTTAAAACCTGAGATTGACAAAATCAATGCTAAGTACCCTAAGAGTGAGGATGCGATGAAGAAGCAGCAGGAGACAATGGCTCTTTACAGTAAAACTGGAGTCAGTATGTTTGGAGGCTGTCTTCCTATGTTGCTTCAGTTTCCAATTCTTTTTGCAATGTTCAGGTTCTTCCCATCTTCGTTTGAGCTAAGACAGGAGGGATTTTTGTGGGCTAAAGATCTTAGTACCTATGACTCTATTCTTGATTTTGGATTTACTATCCCTCTGTTTGGAGATCACCTTAGCCTCTTTGCACTTCTGATGGCATTGTCAACATTCTTCTACTCAAGGATGAATATAGATCAAATGAACTCAGGACCTCAAATGGCTGGTATGAAATATATGTCTCTCTATTTTATGCCAATATTCCTTCTTTTCCTTGGAAACAACTTTTCTAGTGGTCTAAGTTATTATTACCTTCTTTCAAACTTGATAACAATGATCCAGACCTGGGCTATCAGAAAGTTCTTTGTTGATGAGGAGAAAATTTATGCAAAACTTAAGGAGAAGGCAGCCCAGCCGAAAAAGAAATCAAAGTTTCAGGAGAGGCTTGATGCGGCATATAAAGCCCAGCAGCAGCAAATGAAGAGTAGAAAATGAAAATAAAAATAAAGGATAACATTCTTACAATACTAAAGGAGCTGCCGTCAACTACAAAGTTGGTGGCAGTTTCCAAATTCATTTCAGATGATCTTATATTGGAGGCCTATAATAACGGTATAAGAGATTTTGCGGAGAACAGACCCCAGGAGATGTCGGCAAAAATGGAGAGGCTTCCTGCTGACATAAGATGGCACTTTATTGGCCGTTTGCAAACCAATAAAATTAAGATGATAATTAACAGGGTTCATCTTATCCACTCTGTTGATTCAATTAAATTGCTTTCTGAGATATCAAAAGAGGCTGCAAAAAGAGGACTCTTTCCCTCAATATTGCTCCAACAGCATATTTCTGAAGAGGAGAGTAAGCAGGGTTTTACCTTTGATGAAATGTTTGAGGCTTCAAAATTTGCAATTGAGAGAGGCAATATTAAGGTTTGTGGTGTTATGGGAATGGCCTCTTTTACAGATGATCTGGCAAAGGTGAGGAGTGAATTTGCCGCTTTAAAAGGGACATTTGATTCACTAAAGAGAGATCTTTTTTCAGACATTAACTATTTTAGTGAAATATCTATGGGAATGTCCGGAGATTACATAGTAGCGGTAGAGGAGGGGAGTACAATGGTAAGAATCGGAACAGGTATATTTGGATCTAGATACTAATGGACTAAAGTCTCCAATCAACAGGTTTATCTCCTCTTTTAACTAGATAATCATTTGCCTTTGAAAAATGACGGCATCCGAAGAAAGCACCTCTTGCAAGTGGAGATGGGTGTGCTGCCTCAAGTATTAGGTGCTTCTCCTGGTCTATCAAATCTCGCTTTCCTCTTGCAAAATTTCCCCAAAGCATAAAGACCACTCCATCTCTTCTTGTAGATAATTCTCTTATGACTACATCAGTAAACTGAGACCAGCCAATCTTTGAGTGAGATGCAGGAATACCCGCTCTGACTGTTAAGATAGAGTTTAGCAGAAAGACACCTTCATTAGCCCATCTCTCCAGGTTACCTGAGTCAGGCAAAGGGATTCCTAAATCATCTCTCAGCTCCTTAAATATGTTTTGAAGTGATGGTGGCTGAGCAATACCAACAGGTACGGAGAATGATAGCCCATGAGCCTGTCCTTCACCATGATAAGGATCCTGGCCTAGAATAACTACTTTTACTTGATCAAACGGAGTGGAATCAAATGCTTTGAAAATACCGGACCCCTTTGGATATATAGTAATACCCGAAGCAATCTCCTGCTTCAGGTATGATACTATAGATTTAAAGTAGTCTTTTTCAAACTCGTTCCTAAGAATCTCAGCCCAGGATTTCTCAATTTTCACCTCCATAAATTATGCGAAAATGAACTCAAGCACATCTTCAATTGTCTTGAAATATCTGAATTCAAGACCCTTAATGTATATTTCTTTAATATCTTTAATATCTTTTTCATTTTCAGATGAGAGGAGTATTGTTTTAATACCCGCTCTTTTAGCTGCAAGAATCTTCTCTTTTATCCCCCCCACAGGAAGAACTTTTCCTCTTAGTGTAATCTCCCCAGTCATAGCAATTCCGCTTTTCACACTCTTTTTCATCAATGCAGATGCCATTGCACTTACCATTGTTATACCGGCAGAGGGTCCATCCTTAGGAATAGCACCTTCAGGCACATGTATGTGAAGATCTCTCTCCATAAACTCCTTATGTGTCATGCCAAGCTTATCGGGGTGAGATTTCAGATATTGATATGCTATTACTGAAGATTCTTTCATTACATCTCCAAGATTACCTGTGGAAGTAAGAACTCCCTTACCTTTACTGGTTGAACATTCAATAAACAGAATTTCACCTCCGTTTTGCGTCCAAGCCAAACCTGTTACGACACCCGGGGCTTCATTTCCTTTTTGAATATCATGCTGATTTGTAGGAATTCCAAGTATCTCCTTAACCTCATTTGGCCCAAGAATCTGTGGAAGCTCCTCCCCAAATGCAATTCTCTTTGCAGTAACTCTTGCTATCTTAGCAATTTGTTTGTCAAGACCCCTTACTCCCGATTCCCTTGTATATTCGTCAATAATAACATCAAGACCTTTTGAATTAATTCTAAGCTGACTCTTCTCAAGACCGTGAGCATCTCTTTGTTTTGGAAGGAGATGGTCTTTTGCTATATATCTCTTCTCCTCTGCCAGATAACCGCTAACATTTATCATTTCCATTCTGTCCCTTAAAGCGGGATGAATTGTGTGGATGTTGTTAGCAGTTGTAATAAACAGAACTTTTGACAGGTCATAATCAATATCCAAATAGTTGTCATGAAACGTTGTGTTCTGCTCAGGATCCAATACCTCTAACAGTGCAGATGCCGGATCTCCTCTAAAGTCGCTGCTTACCTTGTCTATTTCATCCAGGACAATAAGCGGATTTGATGTGCCGGCCTTTTTTATGGCATTAATTATTCTGCCGGGCATAGCACCAATATAGGTTCTTCTGTGTCCTCGTATCTCTGATTCATCATGAAGACCACCCAGAGAGATTCTTCCGTACTCTCTTGCCAAAGCTTTGGCTATTGATTTTCCCAGAGAAGTCTTCCCAACTCCGGGAGGACCATATAGGCATAATATTGGAGACTTCATGTCGCCTTTGAGTTTAAGAACTGCCAAATGTTCTATAATTCTCTCTTTAACTTGCTCCAGTCCAAAGTGGTCTGCATCCAAAGTTTTCTTAGCATGGTTAAGATCCAGGTTATCTTTGCTGGTCTCTCCCCAGGGAAGTTCAATCAGAAATTTTACATATGAAAGCTGAATGTTGTAATCCGGAGAGTTTGGGTTAGTTCTCTCCAGTTTTTGCAACTCTTTTTCAAAGGTTTCGGCAACATGTTTTGACCAAATCTTGTCTTTTGCCTGTTGTCTTAGTTCATTAAACTCTTGAAGGTTATTATTAATTCCAAGCTCCTCCTGTATTGTCTTAAGCTGGTTGTTTAGATAATACTCCCGCTGTTGCTGATCAATCTCGGTTCTAACCTTCTGCTGAATATCGTCTTTAATTTTTAGCAAATCTATTTGCTTGTTAAGAAGTTCCAGGAGCTTCAGAGCTCTGTTCTTAAGCTTGTTTTCTCTCAACAGTACCATTTTATCCAGGGGATTCTCAATCTCCATGCTAGATGCTATGAAATTTATCAGGAAACTATGACCCTCAATGTTCTTAATAGCGAATGCGGCCTCCTGTGGCAGGTTTGGCGAGAGTTTAATTATGTGAAGAGCGGCATCCTTAATGGAGCTGGCTATTGCATCAAGTTCCTTAGAGGCCCTTTTGCTTATCTCCTCTTCCAGATACTTAACAGACGCTGTAAAGTAGGGTTCAGAGAAAAGTATATCTATAATCCTGAACCTTTTAATTCCCTGAAGGATAATTGTAGTGCCTCCGTCAGGCATCTCAATAATTTTGATTATTCTTGCGAGTGTACCGGTTTCATAAAGGTCCATATCCCCCGGATCCTCTATTCTTGCATCTTTCTGGGCAACAGCCCCAAGAATTCTATCCTTTGAATAGACCTCTCTAACCAGTTTGACAGACTTCTCTCTTCCTACAGTTATGGGTATAATAGTATCAGGGAAGAGCACAGCATTTCTCAATGCCAAAATGGGTAGTGTGTCCGGCATAATAATGTCTCTTGCATCCTGTCCCCCCTCAAAACTCATTACCGGTATCATGCTCATATCGTCTCCCGCAGATTGTTGAAATATCAGATTTTTAACTTTCATATAATGGTAACTCAATTATGTCATTTTGTCACATGTTTCTCCGTGTGAATAGAAAAACATTAATTTCATTTAATGTGTCAATCTCTGTGCCAAGATATAATTGCGGTACTATTTTTGCTGAAGATGTAACTGATTACTCCATAATATAATAAATTGTGGCGACATCTGTTGATTTTTTGGGGTTAATTATTAAAAAAAAACCCCAAAGTTTGCGTAAATCAATAAAATAATAGTAATTTTGTTCGTCAAAAAAATTGACTAACCCTTTAAATTATTTAATTATTATGACAAAAGCGGATATCGTAAATGAGGTTGCAAAAGCAACCGGAATGGAAAAAATCGCTGTGCAAAATGTTGTTGAAAGTTTCATGGACAGCGTGAAGGACTCTCTGGCAAAAGACAAGAATGTTTATCTTCGTGGTTTTGGTAGCTTTATAGTAAAAAAGCGTGCGAAAAAGACTGCAAGAAACATCTCAAAAAACACAACACTTGTAATTCCTGAGCACTTCATACCAGCGTTCAAACCTGCGAAGGTATTTATGAACAAGGTTAAGAACAATGTAAAGTAATATTACTTTAAGTAAGAAAAAATAAAACTAAGTTATGCCAAGCGGAAAGAAAAGGAAAAGACACAAAATGGCAACTCACAAGCGCAAAAAGCGTCTGCGTAAAAACAGGCACAAAAAGAAAAAATAGAGTTGCTTTTTTAGTCTAGAGTGCGTGATAATCTAAAGCAAATCTCAGGATTTGCTTTAGATTTATTCATTTAAAAATGGTCGATGGAGAAAGATCTGATTATTGATGTAAACACTACCGAAGTATCTATTGCGCTCCTTGAAAATCACAGATTGATGGAGCTAAATAAGGAGCAGAACAATGGTCACTACTCGGTAGGTGATGTTTATCTTGGAAGGGTTAAGAGAATAATGCCTGCGTTGAACGCGGCATTTGTTGATATTGGAGACAACAAAGATGCGTTCATCCATTACCTAGATCTTGGGATTGCCTTTAAGGCCCTTGACTGGTTTACCAGACATATTGGCAATAGTAAGCAATCTCACAGCGAACTTTTTTCTAAAGTAAAGTTGAATGATATTTTAGAAAAAGAGGGTAAAATTGCGGACATACTCAAACCCGGGCAACTTATAGTTACCCAAATTGTTAAGGAACCTATCTCTACCAAAGGCTCCAGGTTGACTTCTGAAATATCTATTGCCGGAAGAAATATGGTACTTATGCCATTTTCTGACAAGGTGAATATTTCACAAAAAATAACCTCAAAAGAGGAAAAGAAGAGACTGGAAAGGTTGGTTTATAGTATTTTGCCGTCTAATTACGGAGTTATCATTAGAACTGCCGCTGAGGGTAAAAGGGCAGCAGTACTGGATGGAGAGTTGAAATCTCTTATAAAAAAATGGGAGGACTCCTGGAGCAAACTTGCCAAGGGAAATGCCCCTCAACTTCTTTTTACCGAAAACAGCAGAACAACTACTATACTAAGAGATCTGCTGAATGAATCATTTACAAACATCTATGTAAATGACGAATCAATTTTTGAGGAGGTTAAGGACTATATCTCCATAATAGCTCCTGAACACGAGAAAATTGTAAAGTTATACAAAGGATCTCTTCCAATTTTTGACAATTTTGATGTTACAAAACAGATTAGAGGCTCCTTTGGAAAAGTAATTACCATAAGACAAGGTGCTTATCTTATTATTGAGCATACTGAGGCCCTGCATGTAATAGATGTAAATAGCGGAATTCGGGCAAAATCCGGAGCTGATCAGGAGCAAAATGCTTTTGATGTCAATATGAATGCCGCTGAAGAGATTGCTAGGCAATTAAGGCTTAGGGATATGGGTGGAATCATAATAGTAGATTTCATTGATATGGACAGCAATGAGAATAAAATAAAGCTGTTTAAACATATGCAATCTCTTATGCAGAGCGATAGGGCAAAGCACAACATTCTCCCAATCACTAAATTTGGATTGATGCAGATTACCAGGCAAAGAGTAAGACCTGCTATGGAGATCAATACTGCAGAGACATGTCCTACTTGCAATGGAACAGGCAAAATCTCATCCTCATTGCTGATTGACGAAACAATTGAGAGACAGCTTGCTTTTTATGTTAAGGAAAAGGGCTATAAATCTATGACACTAAAAGTGAACCCTATACTTGGAGCATATCTGACCAAGGGTATTCCAAGCATAAGATTTAAACTTGCCCTAAAATACAAATGCAATCTCAAGATAAAAGAGTCTTCTGACAATTATCTTCTGCAAGTTATATGGTATGATTCAAATAATGAGAAACTTGAGGGCTGATTAGATTTTACTGCAAACAATCAGCTTTTTTAAATTATGAGGGAGTGTTGTTCCGAAAATATGGAATTTCTCTCCCTCATTAATTTTAAGCCTGTTTCGTAATGTAACCGGTGAGAGAGGAAAGTTTCTTGTGGAAATTGAGGCTCTGGAGTATCTGGAAGAGATTTCGGCCAAACACTTTTTGTTAAAGTTATAAATGGCTTCAATTAAGAATATCCTTCCCGGAAAATTGGCAATAAACTTATCTGAAAAATATATGTGAGAGCTTTTATCAGCTTTTCCAACAGAATACCTGTTTGCTACAACCTTATACGCCCCTCCCTTCATTATAGACGAATTAGGCTCGTATAGATACATGTCAACAACCGGAGTTGTAATAACACTATCAATTTCCCTCTCTTCATTTAATGTCCAGCTGACTGACTCCCATTTATCGTCTTTTGTGTAGTTCCACGCCTCAACAGGAATCTCTCCAATATCAATCTCTTTATTAAAATCATCAATCTCCAAGATTATCTCTTTACATTCATCGTGGACCGAAACTATATGCAGTCTTTTACAACCTTTTACTTCGCGCATAAGCTCAGATATATCCTCCATTGGTGAAATTTTTGCTATAATTTTTCCAGAGTGTTTCAGGATACTATCCTTAATATCAATCAAATCCGGCTCATAATTTCTTAGTGAGCGTAGCCTCTCACCGCCGGATCCTCTTCTGGAAGGGTCAATGTATGCAATAATGTCATTTCTATTGCTCTCTGTTTCTGAGTATTTCTTAAAAAGTCCGGATATTGATGATTCAGAAGTGGAAATATTCTCAACAACTATATTGTGGGCTCCAAGTATTCTGAAATTATGTTCTGCACATTCACTCAAAAGATTATCACGTTCACACATAATGACATTTTTTGATGCTTTGGATATATAGTATGAATCAACACCCAATCCTCCGGTAAGGTCAAAAACAGATGTGTTTTTATTGAAGAAACGTTGTTTGAATAGTGCTGTTATATAGGAGCTGCATTGTTCTGCAGAAACAGTATTTGGGAATACCATACCCTCTGTTGCTGCCCATTCAGGAACCTTTTTCTGCAATCGTCTTCTGACTTCAATGGTTGAAACAGCCAGTTTTAGGTCAAATTCGCATTTCCCTGAAAATGAAAGCAGAAGTTTGTCTACGCTCTCCTGAGCATATAATTGAACAAAGTCTTTGAATTTACTGTTAACAGGGTCCATATTAATACTTTGTGTATGAACAAAGTTCTCTTTCAGGGATTCTTGTCATATTTTTTAAACGGTATATATCAAATCTCAGAACCGGCTTTCCAAGCTTCTTAATATAAACTGACCGAGCCTTATGTGTATCGCTGAAATATCTTTTACCAATTTCATCTGCCCTCTTTGGTTCTATTGAGGACTCAATGAAATAGGCACTCTCGCCATATCTGAATGTTCCCAGTTTGCCAGTAACCCATGCGTACTTTCTTGTATCTTCTAGATTACCTATTGTTTTTACAATTGAAGATGACGGAGATGCTACATAGAAATCCATAAGTGATGCATGTGCCCAGTTGTCGGAGAGGATAAAGCATTTCTCTGGCATCAGGCCGGCACTTACATCATCGGCCTTAATCTTCTCAAACTCTTTTGAAAGAGTCCTCCAGCCGAAGTAGTTCAAGGTTATATCGCCCTCTCCAATCTCTTTATGAGCCTCCTTCTTATAATCAAATGAGAGAAAACCACTGAAATGATGTACAAAAACAATCAGCATCATTAATAGCATCAGAGTTATTGAGTTGGATACAGGCAAGGGAATAATGCCCTCCTCAGAATTAGATACTATTTTTGATTTATTGTCCAGATAGGCTGCAGCTATAAACATAAGGGGATAAAAGCCCGGAGCTGACCAGTTTGGCCTACTCTCTGTAAAGAGAGAGATTCCAATAAAAAAAATCAGAAATGGTAGGGATAGCGAAAGGAATAGCTTGTATTGTTCAGGCTTTAAGTATTTATCCCGCCTGAAGGAAAAGAGAGCAAATGCCATTATTGAAATGCTAAGGGGATTGTTATACAATAATATCCACCCTAAGGATTTAATAAAGGATAAGAGGTCCGGTGTTAAGTTTGAAACAGGCATTCTTGAACTCTGGAACGCAAAGCTAATGAAGTTATTGTCTATATTCCAGAGAATTACAGGCAAAAGGAATAGCAGGCTTATAGAAAATGAAATATATAATGTAATGTCTTTTAAAATTTTTCTGTTTGACGATACCATATATGCTATTGCACCAGCCCATATAAATACAGAGGAATATTTTGAAAGCATTGACAGCCCAATGAATATACCTGCGAGTAGGATTGCAATCCTGCAGAGAATCTTTGTCTCCTGACAAAGCTCATACTTAACTGTCAAACCCTCATGAAGGAAGTAAACAGAGAGGAGTAAAAAGAGACTTTGGGGAGTATCAGGAGTAATAAATGTGCCGGTAAAAAGAGAGCAGTATGCAGAAGCAGTATAAATAAATGCTGCGTAAAGTCCTGTTCTTTCGTTCCTGACTCTTCTTCCAATGACAAATACCAACCAAGTATTAATACTACCTGTAACAATTGATGCAAGTCTTAAAAAGAGCTCACCATCTAATGCAAGATTGACAGTAAAAAGTTGAATAAACCAACCAATCATGGGTGGATGATCAATATGGCTTAGCTCCGGATAGGAGCCATATGTCCAGTAATATGCTTCGTTAGAACCAAGGTCCAGTATCCATGCCAGTAACCCTCTGGTGATTGTGGAGAGTGCAATCAGCCAGAAGAGATGTTTTTTGATTAATGAGATATTGTTTAACAGAGATTTCATTTTAAGCTGTCAGAAATAATCTTATTTGATATTTTGTTAAATCTCCATAAAAACAGGAGTGCTGCAAAGACCAATCCCAGCAACAAGCCTATCCATACCCCAACTGCTCCCAGACCCAAGGTTACTCCGCAAATATAACCAAGAGGCAAACAGACGAAGTAATAAGAAATTATAGATAGTATCAGTGGAATTTTTACATCCGCAAGTGCTCTTAAAGCTGCAAGGCCGGAGAGTTGCATTGCATCAAATATCTGAAATAGCGCAGATATAATCAGAAGCCTGGCAGCCAACTCCCTCACAAGGGGATCCTCAGTATAGATGATAGGTATGTAGTTTCTGAAAACGACATATGCAATTCCGCTTACCGACATTAGTGCGACGCTTAAATGGACGGCTGCAAAGCCTGCTTTTCGCATAGCCTTGTAGTCTCCAAATCCGTATTGGTGAGATACTCTAATAGTGGAAGCAGCACCTACTCCTAGGGCCAGCATGAATGAGAAACTGCTCATACTCATGGCAACCTGATGGGCAGCGAGAGATACTTTTCCACTCCATCCGACCATTATAGCACTAAGGCTAAATGCAGTTATCTCTACAAGATTTTGAAAAGAGAGAGGAACAGATGTCCTTAGTACCTCTCTCAATAGATGTTTATTAATAATTTTTTTAGAAAAATATGCAAGATATTTGTTGTATGATGAGTGCTTGAAAAAGAAGAGCAGAAATGAGATTACCATCAATAATCTGCTTATGAGAGTAGCTGTTGCTGCTCCCTTTACACCCATTGGGCTGAAACCAAGATGACCGTATATCAAAACCCAGTTAAGAAGAATGTTTACTCCGTTTGCAATTAATGTAATATACATTGCATATTTTGTAATGCCGATTCCTTCCGAAAACTGCCTCAAGCCAAAGAACATTATAAAGGGTAGGAGGGAGAAAAGCAAGGTATTGTAGTATAATTTTGCCTGATCAACGACATCTGCAGTCTGCCCCATGCTGTTCATAAAGAAACCCAGGCCAAACATTGCTAAAGTAAGAAACACTCCAATAATGAAGTTTAATGCCAGAGAGTTCTCTAACAATGCTCCAACTTTTCCATGATCTCCTCTTCCAAACGACTGCCCTATATGGGGGGTTAGCCCCTGAGTAAAGCCAATACCGAATACCATCCCCAGTATAAAAATTGAGTTAGCAAAAGATACTCCGGCTAGCTCAGCAGTTCCCAGGTGCCCAACCATAATATTGTCAGCCAGATTTACAGTAATCTGGCCTGCTTGCGTAAGCATTACAGGTATAGCCACCTTCAGGTTCCTTTTATAGAAGGGAATGTACTCTTTCAGAAACATATGGCAAAGATACTCTACTTTTATCTTATTTTTTTAATATTCGTTGCTTATCATTAAATTTGGTCCAAAATGAGCTATATGGAAACAAATTTCAGGGAGAGGGCAGATGTTTGGCTAAATGGAGCATTTGATGATGATTCCAAAAATGAGATAAACAGAATGTTGAATGAGAACTTGAAGGAGCTTGAAGATTCATTTTACAAGAATCTTGAGTTTGGAACCGGTGGTCTGAGGGGAGTGATGGGAGTCGGCACAAACCGGGTTAACAGATACACAGTGGGCATGGCAACTCAAGGTCTCTCAAATTATATTAAGTCTGTATATAAAGGTAAAGATTGTCCTGCAGTTGCTGTCTCATACGACAGCAGAAACAACAGCAGGGAATTTGCCGGAATTACTGCATCTGTATTTGCAGCTAACGGGTTTAGGGTATATATGTGCGATGATATAAGGCCGACGCCTGTTTTAAGTTTTGCCATAAGGCATTACAAATGCATGGCAGGGGTAATGATTACAGCTTCTCACAATCCCCCTGAATATAATGGTTATAAAGTTTACTGGGAAGATGGTGCTCAGATTACATCTCCTCACGATGCAAACATAATTGCTGAGGTGGAGAAGATTTCGGATATCTCTCAGGTTTTATTCTCTTCTGAGTCATCAGAGATTCATCTTATAGGCAAGGAACTTGACGACGCATATCTTAAATCTGTTTTGACACTTACTCTTCTGCCTGATAGTATTAAAAGAGAAACTGGACTAAAGATTGTTTACACCCCTCTGCACGGAACAGGTGTAAAGATTGTTCCCAGAGCCCTGAGAGAGGCTGGATTCAAAAATATTATTAATGTTCCTGCACAAGACGTTAGTGACGGCAATTTTCCAACCGTAAAATCTCCAAATCCAGAGGAGAGCTCTGCTTTGCAAATGGCTCTTGACAGGGCAGATAAGACAGATGCAGATTTAGTTATGGCAACCGACCCGGATGCAGACAGACTGGGAATTGCAGTAAGGGATGGCAGAGGGAGGATGAAACTCCTGAACGGAAACCAGATGGCATCAATTCTCTCTTATTATATACTGGAGAGGTGGAGAGAGTGTGGTAAGCTTAAAGAGGACGTAAATCCTCACTATTATATGGTCAAAACTATAGTTACCACAGACTTGTTAAAAAGCATGGCTGAGGCATACGGTGTTGAGATGATTGATGTCCTTACCGGTTTCAAGTATATTGCCGAGGTAGTAAGAATTTATGAAGGTAAAAGGGAATTTATATGCGGAGGAGAGGAGAGTTATGGTTTTAATATAGGAGAGTTTGTAAGAGATAAGGATGCTGTTATTGCGGCTGTAATGGTGGCTGAGGCTGCTGCGTGGGCGGCTGCCAGAGGGCTTACTCTATATGAACTACTTATTGAAATTTACTTAAAATTCGGCTTTTATAAAGAGAGGCTACTCTCTGTAACAAAGAGGGGTAAGGATGGTTCTGAACAGATAAGAGACCTGATGAAGAGCTTGAGAGAGAGTCCACTTCAAAAGCTGGGAGAGTCTGAGGTGGTATTGATTCATGATTATCAGAAATCTGAGAGTGTTGATATGATAAGCGACTTAAGATTCAAAATTAATCTGCCAAAATCAAATGTACTTCAGTTTGTCAGTGCTGATAACAGCATTGTCTCAGTAAGGCCGTCCGGGACCGAACCAAAAATTAAATACTATTTTGGAGTCAAGGAGACTTTAGAATCAAAAGAGGATTTTGAAAAAGTGGATAAAATTCTTGATGCCAAGCTTATGCAGATGGTAAGTCAGCTTGAGGCTCTTTAAATGGGATACGGAAGGTGAATTTTGAACCTCTCCCTGGTTCTGATTCCAGTGATATATCTCCGTTCATAAGGTCAAGATAGCCCTTTACAATTGAGAGTCCAAGGCCTGCTCCCTCAACATTTTTTGAAGAGGCTCCCTCAATTCTGGTGAATCTCTCAAAGATTTTCACCTGCTTCTCTTTAGATATTCCTATACCAGTATCCTTTACATAGCAGATTACATAACTGTCAGAAACTCTGAATCCAATTGTTATTGTTCCTTCCAGTGAGTATTTTAATGCATTTTTAACAAGGTTGACATAAATTGCAAAAATCTTCTCCTGATCACCTTCAATAATAGTCCGACTGTCATTTGAATTGATATCAGTATGTAAAACCATACCACATTTGTCAACCTCGGGCCTGAAAGTTCCGGCAATTTCAAACAAAAGCGCATTCATGTCAACAGGTCCATTATTTAGAGTTATAATGCCCGCTTCAATTTTGGAGATATTTATAATATCGTTGATGGTAGAAAGCATTCTGTTTCCACTCTTCTCAATTATCTGAATGTACTCTGCTCTCTCCTCTCCTGTTGTATCCGGATCTTGAAGGAGCTCAATAAACCCCATAATACTGTTCATAGGGGTTCTTATTTCATGGCTGATATTTTGCAGGAAGGCGGTTTTAAGTCTGTCGCTCTCCTCTGCTCTCTCTTTTGCTTCTATCAGATCATTTATTAACTTTTTTCTGTCAGTCACATCCTCTTTTACTGCAACATAGTTTACGATTTTGCCCTCTTCATTGAATATTGGGGATATAGAGACATCCTCCCAATAGTACTCTCCATTCTTCTTTTTATTCTTAATCTCTCCTCTCCACTCTTCTCCGGAAGATATTGTGCTCCACAAATGTTGGTACATTTCACGTGTGTGTGTGCCGGAATTAAGTATTCTGGGATTCTCTCCAATTACCTCCCCAATATCATATCCGGTTAGCTGTGAGAACTTTGGGTTTACAAACTCAATGTTGCCGGAGGAGTCGGTAATTATTACGGATGCCGGAGATTGAATTACTGCAATGTTTAACTTCTGTGAGGCCTCTTCTGCTGACTTTATCTCCATATAATTTGCTATCTCATTAGCAACAATGTCAATAATATCAAGATCTAGTTTTGAGAAAGCATCCTTTGAGTCGTAATTCTGAATCACAATTGCTCCAATTATTTTATTGCCGCTTTTAACAGGGGCACCCAGCCAAACCTGTGCAATAGTTCCCAGTAAATTCAGCCCCTCCTCTTCATGGAGTCTAATTATATCGTCATAATAGTAAATGGCAGACCTCCCGCCTCTTATCAAATGTCCTGTGAGAGATCCTTTGGATGAGAAGTACTCAATTCGCTCTTTTTCATCACTTATACCCGCCATTCTCAGCATTTCGCTCTCTTCATCATAGAAAGCAACAAATACGTTATTAACCTCCATCACGGTGTTGAGTTCAGAAACAATAACGTTGTAGAACTCGGAAAATGTAGAAGCTGAAACTACTGAATGGGCCAGGTTTCTTTGTACCTTAAGTACCATCTCAGATCTTTTAATTTCTGTTATATCCTGTGATGTAATTACAATAGTGTCACTTCCTTTAATGCTTCCCGGCAGTAATCTGAATCTATGTTCTGCCAGTCTGTAAAACCCCTCTTTAGTCTGTAACGATGATTCAATCCTGCCTTTGCCATTTTCCAAAAGCTGTGCGAACATTCTCTCCTTGACATGGCTTCTCTCATCCGGGTGAAACAGAGAGTATATAGACTTTCCTTTTAGCTCCTCTTTGGGATAATCAAGCAGACCTGTATAGGCCTCATTACAGTATAATATTCTCCCGTCAAGATCAATATTGGCAATCATGTTGAAGCTATTGTCCAATATAAGCCTTAATTCCCTCTCCTCAATAAGAAGCTTTATTTTCTCAAGTTCAGCATTAATTTCTTTCACGACTGACGGTTAATTGAGTAAACAGATACCTGAAGATATTGAATAATATATATGATACTATTAAAATGACAATACATCCGGACCAGTTTACTGAAAATACTACAGCCAATGCAGCTATCCACAAACCAAAAAACAAGAAACCGTAAATGATTCTGTTATCTTTCCATTTAAGATTTTTTAATTTCAGAGAGAACATCGGGATATTGCTTACCAATAGAGATGATAGCAATATAGATACAATAGGCCAAAAAAGGAGCCTATTCTCAATAACATAAAAGGATGGATTTAAATTAGCATAATATATATAGCATGCAATAAGAATAGCATTTGCCGGAGTTGGCAAACCTAGAAAACCGGAAGTTTGTCTGCTGTCCACATTGAATTTTGCTAGTCTTAAAGCTGAAAACAGAATGATTGATAGTGGTATGAGAGAGATAAGAAAGAGGACGTTGCTATCAGTCATATTAGAGGAGAGCAACGCCTCAAATCTTTTGAATATCAATATTGAAGGAACCATCCCAAAACTTATCAAATCAGCCAATGAGTCCAGTTCTTTGCCTATTGCAGAATATGCCTTTAGCAGTCTGGCTGAAAAGCCGTCCAGGAAATCCATTAATGCTGCGGCTAAAATCAGATAGACCGCAGCGTTTTCCTCTCCTTTGAAAGCTAATATTACTGCAGTAGCACCGAACAGAAGGTTAAAGGAGGTAATTGTATTTGGGATGAAACTTTTTAGTCTCATTGTCAGAACTTAAGTTTTTTTAGGATATCTTTAGGTATAGAGTTTTTGTGTACCATAATTGAGATACTTTTAGCTCTGACAAAACTTTCTGACATGTTAAGATAGCCTCCAAAGCTATTTCTTTCAGTACCCCATGAATTTTTGGTAATATAGTACTTATTTCCCTCCTGATCTTTGCTAATACCAGTTAGCAACATAAGATGATCGTCCGTAGTTGTGAAATTTTCGTATCCCTGTTGTCTGATTTTTTGATCTACTTTTACTTCAGGATATATCTTCTCAAATTTTAGTGCCTCCTCTCTCATCTCCTCAACGGGGTTGATCGCAACACCATTTTTATGAGAGAATCCCTTTTCACTAACATCTCCGTCCCAACAAACTGCATATCCATTTGATAAAGCATTGTCAATAATAGACATGAATTCATCAAGGGGAACATTCCAGAACCTTCCATAGTCCCAGTTGTCCGGAACTTCAATTACAGACGCTTGATAGTAGGGGAGGTGCGAGAGAGAGGTCAGTTCAATATAATCATCCATTTTGAGTCCCGTCTCTGATGCAAATGAGAGAGGTGTGTACTCTTTCCCTCTATATTGAAATTTTTCCGGAACTTTTCCCAGGTATGTATCAAGAATTGCCTCCACAAGGATATCATATTGAGGACTTTTCTGTTTTAGCTCAACTGCTCCGGCTGAAAAAACATTAATATATTTGTTGAGTTCTCTGTGATTATTTAGTTCAGAGTCGTAATTAATTCCATTGTAAGCCTCCTGAGGGACAATACCATGTGTCTTAACTATATTGGTAAACATGTGGGCCAGACTACCTTGTCCCAGATTGCCTTTGCCCCTTCTAAGGTAATTATCGTTCATCTTGTTTATATAGTTATATCTTACAGCGAACATCTCTGAAAGATCATGCTCCCCTTTTCCTGTTCTAAGGAGTTCTGACTCTAATAATGCAGCAGCAGCATAACTCCAGCATGTTCCGCTGGATGCCTGATTTTTTACTGAAGTTGCAGGGACTTTTACTACATCTGTAAAAATATATCCCTGTGCACTTAAATTCGCTGTAATTGCTAATGAGATGATTGCAATAGCAATTGAAAGCATTGATTTTTTCATATTGTTTTATAGGTTAAGTTTTTTTCGTATCTCAATTGGAATCGCATTTTTGTGAACAACAATATTCATTGTTTTATATTTTAGGAAAGTCTCTGATACAAACCAAATCCCTTTATAATCCCCGGTCTCGCCCCAGCTGTTTTTTACCATGTAGAAAATATCTCCATTATTTTCACGGGCAACGCCGAATATATGCATTCCATGATCATCTGTTGTCTGAAGATTGTCATATCCATTTTGTCTAATCTCTTGGTTAACAAATTTTTCTTTTACAACATTTTCTAGCGAGTAAATTTTCGCATCAATCTCATTTCTGCTTAAACCGAGCCATCTCTCCTGATCCGATCCAGACATATTCTTTGTATCTGTTTCTGGGACAACTGCTATACCCTTTCTTGTAAATCCCTTTTCGCTTACGTCAGATGCCCAAAGAACTGTATATCCCTTTTCAATTGAATTGTTTACTACTTGTACCAGCTCATCTATCGGCAGATTGTATGAAGAGTCCCATCTCCAGTTATCAGGGATTTCCAAAGCAAATGATGAGTAGAAAGGGTGGTGAGTATATGATGTTAGAGATACATACTCGTCAGGATTAATACCTAATGAGGCAGCGAAGCTGTTAGGCGAATACTCTTTGTCCTGATATCTGAAGTTAACTGGAATCTCACCTAAATATGCATTAAGAATTCCCTTGACACCTGATTTCCAAGCCGAAGAGAGCTTGCCGTTTGGATTTCTCTCAATTGCTTTAATGTATCCGGAAAGAGCAGCGTCCATCTCATTATGCACATGTATCTCCTCGCCATAGTTAAGGCCGGTCATCACCTCTTCAGGAACAATCCCATAATGCTTAATAACATACAGAGCGTCACCAAAAGAGCTTCCGGGAGCCATATTGATTTTGCCTCCGGTTCTGATATATTTTTCTGATTTGTCAAAGTATGAATTAGAGACGATAAACATCTCTGAAAGGTCATGTATACCTTTCCCCATCCTTAACAGTTCTGATTCAATAAAAGATAGAGTAGAAAAGCTCCAGCAGGTACTTGTCCTGCTTTGATTCTTAACAGATGTTACAGGAAGCTCTTTAATTACATTAAACTTATACGCAGTACTTCCTGATATTTGTGCAGTTGCATAATCAGCAAAAAATATAAATGCATAAGTTAAGGCTAAGAGAAGTATTTTCTTTTTCACAATTTGAAAGTTTTTTGTTTAACTCTCAAAGTTATAAAAAAAGAGATAATCCACTAAGGGATGTTCATATATTTATGGGTTTGTAAAGAGACGTTCCAATTGGGATTCGCCTTAACATATTCAATAATTTTTGGAAGCATCTCTGAGCTTCTGCTCCATTCTGGCTGCAGATAGAGAAGGCAATTACTGGTAACCTTTTTTCGGTTCTCCTCTGCCCAAACAAAATCTTCATCGGTCTCAATAATAACTTTCAACTCAGAGGCTAACATATGGATTCCTTCAACCGGAGGTTTTCGCTTTTTTGGTGAGAGGCATATCCAGTCAAATACTCCACTTAGGGGTGATGAGCCGGAGGTTTCAAGGTAAATTTCCATACCCTCCATTTTCAATAGGGAGCAAAGTTTGTCAAGAGGGTAGTTAAGAGGTTCCCCTCCAGTAATTACTATAGATTTTGCAGAATAAGAGGCAGCCTCCTGAACAATTGATGCAATGGGTACTGGTGGGTGCACAGATGGATTCCATGTCTCTTTTGCATCGCACCAGCTGCAACCGACATCACAACCGCCAAGCCTTATAAAAAATGCAGCTTTGCCGGTATTAAACCCTTCTCCCTGTATAGTATAGAAACTTTCAACAAGAGGCAGTAGTGCCCCATCTTCAAGTATCGGAAATTTCATTATAGAATTTTTTGCAAAGTTAATACATAGCATCCAAATTGGTGTGCCTTTTTGTCAGAAACAGGCAGATGGCAGATTTGTTGCATTATGAACAATAAATTAAATGGGAGAACTGACAAATGAACAAGCAAAATTATCAGGCGCTTGACACCTATGCCGTAAACCTGAATAAACTGGCTGCATCTGGCAAGCTTGATCCTGTAATAGGCAGGGATGACGAGATTAGAAGAGTTTTACAAATATTAAGCAGAAGAACAAAGAACAATCCGATACTGGTAGGAGAACCTGGTGTAGGTAAAACTGCTATAGCAGAGGGAATCGCTCAGAGGATAGTCCGGGGGGATGTTCCTGAAAACCTTAAATCAAGATTAATATATTCTCTTGATATGGGTGCCCTGATTGCAGGTGCCAAATACAAAGGAGAGTTTGAAGAGAGGCTTAAATCTGTAGTTAAAGAGGTTATTGAGAGCTCCGGCGAGGTAATTCTTTTTATAGATGAAATCCACACATTAGTGGGCGCAGGCAGAAGCGATGGAGCCATGGATGCAGCCAATATTCTTAAACCGGCGTTAGCGAGAGGGGAGTTGAGGGCAGTCGGATCTACGACACTTGATGAGTACCAAAAATATTTTGAGCAGGACAAAGCACTTGAAAGACGTTTTCAGATGGTTATGGTAGATGAACCCTCTCCATCAGAGGCTATTTCAATATTGAGAGGGTTAAAAGAGAGGTATGAGAATCACCATAAAGTACAAATTAAGGATGATGCTATAATAGCCGCTGTGGATTTATCACAGAGATACATTACAAACAGGTATCTTCCGGATAAGGCTATAGATTTGATAGATGAGGCAGCATCTAAGCTGAGGATGGCAATAAACTCTGTGCCTGAAGAGATTGACGAACTTAACAGGAGAATAATGCAACTTGAGATTGAGCGAGAGGCCATAAAGAGAGAGGGAGATAAAGAGAAAGTTGCACAACTTACAAACGAGATAGACTCTCTGTTTAGCGATCGGGAGAAGATGAACAGAATTTGGGAGCACGAAAGGTCTCTTATTGATCAGGTTCAGAAAAAGAAGATTGAGATAGAAAAGTTGAAATTTGAAGCTCAGGAGGCTGAGAGAAGCGGTGATTACGGTAAGGTTGCAGAGCTGAGATATGGGAAAATAGTAGCTGCAGAGAAGAAGATTAATGAGTTGATGAAGCAGAAGGGAGCCTCAGAGTTTACTATGATCAATGAATATGTAGAGGATGAGGATATTGCCGAGGTTGTCTCTAAATGGACCGGCATTCCTGTCAGAAGAATGCTGGAGAGTGAAAAGGAGAAACTTTTAAGGATGGAGGAGGCTCTTCACAGGAGAGTTGTAGGCCAGGACGAGGCTATTGAGGCAGTTTCTGACGCAATAAGAAGGAGCAGAGCAGGACTTCAGGATGCCAAAAGGCCTATTGGCTCATTCCTTTTTCTGGGAACTACAGGAGTTGGTAAGACAGAGTTAGCCAAAGCACTGGCAGAATTCATGTTCAATGATGAAAACCTAATAACCAGAATTGATATGAGCGAATATCAGGAGAGACATTCAGTTTCAAGGCTGGTTGGAGCTCCTCCGGGATACGTTGGATACGATGAGGGAGGACAACTCACAGAGGCTGTCAGAAGGAAGCCATACTCAGTTGTCCTTCTTGATGAGATTGAAAAAGCCCACCCGGATGTTTTCAACACTCTCCTTCAGGTGCTAGATGAGGGAAGACTAACCGACAATAAAGGTAGGACGGCAGATTTTAGAAATACCGTTCTTATAATGACTTCAAATGCAGGTTCTGCTATAATTCAGGATAACTTGTCCAGATTAAATGACAGAAACAGGGATGAGCTTCTTGAGAAGACTCGTGGAGAGGTTATGGAGTTGCTTAGAAATAATGTAAGACCTGAATTTCTGAACAGAATAGATGAAATAATAATGTTCCATCCACTTACAATTCAAAACATAAGGGAGATTGTAAAAATGCAGCTAGAGGGTATAAGTGCCATGATGAGAGAGAAGGGACTTAGACTTGAGTATTCAGAGTATGCTTTACAATATATATGCAATAAAGGTTATGACCCCGCATATGGAGCAAGACCTGTTAAACGGCTACTGCAGAAGGAGCTTGTTAATGAACTGGCAAAAGAAATTTTAAAAGGAGAACTCAACAAAGAGAGGCCAATTATAGTTGACTATTTTGAAGATGTTCTTGTTTTCAGGAATTAAGAGTATAGATAGCGTTTAATTTTTTGAGTAGCCGTCTTTTCAAAAGGGACGGCCTGCTCAATGATATCAATGATTTTTGACGATTTGTTAACTCTGTCATTAACATAAGCCATCAGATCTTTTTTTATTTCAGATACCCTTTGCTCCATATTTACAACAGCCTCTTCGCTGAAAGTATGAAGCTTCTCAATCTGCTCATAGTTGTAATGAACCATTGCTGTAAGTTTGCCCTTAATATTTACAACAAGCGATTCAAGCACAAGATCGTGTTCGTTTATAACAGCCTCAATCTCTTCAGGATATATGTTTTCGCCATTTGGTCCGACAATCATATTATCCTTTCGCCCTTTAATAAACAGATTCCCCTTCTTGTCAATGAATCCCAGATCCTTTGTTCTGAACCAACCATCAGCGGTAAAACAACTGGCTGTTGTGCTCGGATCCTTATAGTATCCCTCCATAACATTTGGTCCCTTTACCACAATTTCACCAATCCCCTTTTTATTTGGATTTAGAATTTTCATCTCCAGATCCGGCAAATGAGGACCCGTTGATTGCCATGTAACCTTTCCGGGAAGAGCACCTGCTAAAAGAGGTGAGGTTTCTGTAAGTCCATAACCAATGCTGTAAGGGAATCCAGCATCTGAAAGGAATCTTTCAACTACACCGTCCAGTTTTGAGCCACCAATACCAAAAAATCTTAACCTTCCACCAAAAGTCTGACATAGTTTTTTCCCTGCAACTTTATGAAATCCTCTTCTGATGAAGTGGATTGAGTATAAGAACTGCATAATCCAGTTCTTTGTAAACATGGGACGTATTTTGTTTTTGTATATCTTTTCAACAATAAGAGGTACGCTAAGCATAATTGTCGGTCTAACCTCAGATAGTGCTGGCAAAAGTAATGATGGTGTAGGTGCTCCGTCAAGATATACTACCTGAGCACCTCTGCTCAAAGGGAGTATGAACCCTAAACTGCACTCATATGCGTGAGAGAGGGGGAGAATGGAGAGGAATACATCATCTGGAAATATTGGCATAAGTTTATTAGCCATATAATTCTGAGTAACAAGATTTCTATGTGAAAGCATAACGCCTTTAGATGTTCCTGATGTTCCAGAGGTATATATGATTGTGGCCAAGTCTTCAGGTTTGGGAAGAGCATTCAATATGTATTCGGCTCCGTCTCTGATTTTTACAATGTCTAAAGAGTCCATGCTAATAATCAGATCAAACTTCTCTGAGATTACCTTGGATATTTTGTAACTCAACTTATCTGAAACAATTATTACAGATGACTCTGAGTGTTCAATAACATTGGCTATTTCAAAAGCAGTAAAATCAGGCAAAATGGGAACTGCTATACGGGAAGATGTTGTTGCAGCAATATATGAGACGGCCCAGTTGGGCATATTATTACCGAGAATTGCTATCTTTTCTCCACTTTTAATACCATTCTTATTAAATATCTCTGTAAGACGCTCTACTCTCTCTCCAAATTGGTTGTATGTTAGCTTCTCTTTTTTAATAGTTGAAAATGCATCTCGTTCCCCAAAGTCAACAATGCTCTTTGCGAAGATATCCGCCAAACTCATTCCCATTACCTCACTTAACATATGTCTGTCATTTTGCGTTAATGCAAAGATATGAAATCCAAAAAATATAACAGGTTGCCAGTGGTCCGATTTTTGTTAAATTTGTGCAGGTGAAAGGAGAGCAAACTATGTTATTTAAGAAGAGATTGCAAAACAGGGCGGTAGAGAGGCTTAAGAAGAGGGCCCCTTCCAATTTTATGCCTATTGGTAATGCTCACCGAGTAGCCTTTATACTAGAATCGGATGAAGAGGGTATTGAAGAGAGTGTGGATTATCTGGTAAAAGAGCTTATTGACAGAGGAATAAAGTGGATTGGGATGGTGGTGGAAAGACATAATAAAAGGAGTGTTGATTTTTCTCACAGGGGTGACTTTATAATTATAAGAAATACAGATTTAACATACTACGGTCTTCCGAAATCTATTGACAAAATAGAACAACTAAATGAAAAATTTGATATTCTGATAGATATATCTGCTAATTATGAGTTCACAACACACTATATTTCCAGGTACATTGATGCCACCTTTAAGGTGGGCAGGTACTCATCAGAGAGTGATTCTGCATACGACTTTATAGCTAAGGCGGCTGATGACAACCCTCTTCAATACATAAAACAGGTAATTCACTATTTAGAATCAATCAAACCTGCCAGGCTATGATGGATGATTTTTACAACGGAGAGGGAGATGAGGAGATATATGATATCGTACCTTTAGCCAACAAGGCAATTTCTGCCCATTTTGAAGGGACTTTGGCTGAGCTAAGATTCTCGGAAGAGGAGTTTGACCTGTTAATCGGACATTTTCTAAATGAGGCTGAAGATCAGATCGTTTATGAACTTGCGAGGATGGCGTATGAGCAACACCCTTACTCTGCTGATCTTGGAATGAAATATGTTGATGTCCTCATTGTTAACAGAGAGACAGAGCGTGCCAAAGAGATACTCTCAATGTTGCTGGATAAAGTACCTCATAATGGAGATGTCTATTTTCTATTTTCTAGGGCCTTCATTAGAGAGGGTAATATTCAGCTTGCAAAAATTTCTCTAACCAAAGCAGCCGATTTAGCTCCTGACGACGCAGCAGATATGTATCATACTTTAGCACAGGACTGCATTGATTTCAATGATTTTGAGAACGCTTTGGAGTTTATCAATAAAACTATCTCTATTGAGGGGGAGACTCTTGAATTACTCAATGATCTCGCCTTCTGTTATGAGAGACTAGGAAACTTCAATGAGAGTATAGTTGCTTATGAAAAATGTCTTGATGAAGATCCATTTAACGATAACATTTGGTTTAATCTAGGTACAATTCACGCACGCGAGCTTAGGTTTGAAAAGGCTATTGAGGCATTTGACTATGCTCTGGCACTGAATCCTGGTAATTCATCTGTTTTGTATAACAAAGCAATTGTTTACGTTAACACAGACAATTTCAATAAAGGGGTTGAGACTTTTTTAGAATTTCTTACCCATGAACCGGGTAATCTGTTTGCTATTATTGGAATAGCAGATGCGTTTCTTGCAATGGATAACCTTGTTGAATCAGAAAAATTCTTCAGAGAGGCTCTTATTATTGATAAAGATAATACTGAATCTAATACAGGTCTGGCATACATTAGCATGCTCAGACAGGATCATTTCAGTTCTCTTATTTATCTGAGAAGGGTTATTGGGAAAGAGGATACTGATTACAACCTGCTTGCCCACCAGTTAAATGTAACCTACAAAAGGACATCTCTTCCGGAATTTCTTTTATTCTATGCAATATCACAGTTTTTCCTTAAAAACAAAGATCAGTTTAATGTTTGCGTTGAGAAGCTGGCATCTGTTGATCAGCTCTGGATAAGAAGGCTATCAGATATGGTTCCTGGAATAAAGAAGGAGAAGCACTACCAAGCTATAATGCGAAAATATCTGATTAAGTAACCATAAACAACTATATGAAAAAATACATACTAACCTATTTTAAAGGGGTAGCTATGGGGGCTGCCGACGTTATCCCGGGAGTTTCAGGAGGAACGATAGCCTTTTTAACAGGTATTTACGCTGAGCTACTCTCATCAATTAAATCACTGAACTGGAATAGTGCCAAACTTCTGTTTTCCGGTAAATTCAAAGAGTTTACAAATGCAGTAAATTTAAAATTTCTTGTTGCTGTTGGTGGCGGAATTCTAACAAGCATTTTCTCTTTGGCAAGACTAATGCAATATCTATTGGTTCATCATCCTATTCCTCTATGGTCATTCTTTATGGGATTAATTGCCGCATCTGCAATATATGTATTAAAAGATACAGGTAAACTAACTATTACTAATCTATTATCTTTGATAGCAGGAGTCTCGGTTGCTGCCTGGATTTGTTTGGTCTCTCCAAGTCAGACTACTGAGGCATATTGGTTTATATTTATTTCAGGAGCCATTGCAATTTGCGCAATGATTTTACCGGGCATCTCGGGAAGTTTTATTCTTCTGCTTCTGGGAAAATATGCCTTTGTCATGAAGGCTGTAACAGAACTAAATATCCCCGTTCTTTTAATATTTGCAGCGGGTGCTGCTATTGGCATTATAAGTTTTTCCCATTTCCTGACATGGCTTCTAAAGAAGTACTATAAGCCAACTCTCTTCCTACTTGCCGGATTTATGATTGGCTCATTGGTTAAGGTCTGGCCATGGAAGAGGGTAATAGATGAAGTCTCTCATATTGACAGACCAATCCTTCCCTCTCAGTTTGAGCTTCAGACTGGCAATTCATCCCAGCTAAGTCTGGCACTTCTTTTCATTGCGATTGGCTTTTCAATTGTTTTTATAATTGAATTTGCAGCCAAATCCTTGAAGAAATAAAAAAATGTTCTATCTTTGCACTCCGCAAAAGGGTTCGGTAGCTCAGTTGGATAGAGCAACAGCCTTCTAAGCTGTGGGTCTTGGGTTCGAATCCCAACCGAATCACTTCAAAACGATCAACTCTGCAAGTCAATTTGCAGAGTTTTTTGTTTATATAATGTATAGAAAATCAAATAAATAGGAGTGTGATTTACTTTGTTGCTAATATATGATCTTTCACTCTGTTTTAACATTCTTTTATTATGTCATATTTCAAATGTACAAGGAAAATTTGTACATTTATGCGTAAATGTTTGCCAAATGTTTGACATGTTTGCTAAAAATTAATTAAGTATGATTACTTTGAAAATGGTGATCCGTCCTGAAAGAATTAAAAGAGATGGTACCTGGCCCGTAAATTTAAGAATTTCTTATCAAAGAAAGTCAACTAATATCTCAACTCCCTATTTTGTGACAAAGTCTCAGATCAATAAAAACTTTGAAATAAAGGATCGTTTCCTTCAGATGCAGATTGATGAAGACTTGAATAAAGCAAGGAGAGAGGTTTCTAATGAGTTCGCAAAGTTGTCAAGTATGACAGTCTCTCAAATAGGAGAGTATATGTCAGGTTTTCTTTACTCTAAGAAGAAGGATGATATCAATTTCTTTGAATTTGCGAAGCTTCATATTGCAAGGATGGAGGAGAATAATCAAGCATCCCGGGGGAATTACGGGATATCGGTCCGGAAGATAAAAGCATATGTCGGCCACGAAGATTTATCATTTAACGACATCTCAATAACCTTTCTGTCAAACTTTGACACCTGGTTAAAAAATAACGGAGTGGGTACCAGGGGCCGGGCACTATATTTGTCTAATTTGAGGGCCATTTTCAACGCTGCTTTAAGAGAGTATAACGATGAGGACAGTGATGTAATCCGAATCACTAAAAACCCATTTAAACGATTTTCATTGCCAAAGGTAGAGACTCCTGAAAAAAGAGCATTGTCATTAGAGCAGGTGAGAAAACTCATCGCATATGAGCCAGAAAAAGAGACAGTGCAGTTTGCCAAGGATGTTTTTTTAATGTCATTCTATCTTGTAGGAATGAATTCGGTAGATCTATACCAAGTGACTAAGATATCTGCAGATAGAATAATATACAAAAGAGCTAAAACAAGGGATATCCGGTCAGATGGAGCTGAGATCTCAATTAAACTGGAACCGCAAGTAATGCCATTAATTGAAAAATACAGAGATAATAACAGAGAAAGAGTCTTTAATTTTCACTACAGATACTCAACAGCTGCTGGATTTAACTCTGCAGTAAACGAATATCTGAAGACAATCGGTAAAGCAATAGGTGTTGAAGAGCTAGACTTCTACGCAGCAAGACATACCTGGGCAACTCTCTTTGTAAATGAATGTGAAGGATCCGAGTCAGAAGCTGCATTCTGCTTAAATCACGTCTCAGAACATAAAGTCACTTCAGGATACATTAAAAAAGATTTCGCCCGGATTGACCGGGCGAATCGTAAGGTTATTGATTTAGTAATTAAATCAATCTAATTTTCCGCTTTCAGCTAAAATTTTAAAATAAGCCTCTTTGCTTAATGGGCAATTTGCAAGGTCTATGAATTGCTCTTTATTAAGCTTGCATTGGACACTCATTGATTTAATCAGAGGGTCTCTAATGTCATCATTGTTATGACTAACTTTGGTCTGAGCAACAAGCTTGCCTTCGTTATATAGCAACAAATAAATATGGTCAGGACTATTATTTGACGATACTACGAATCCTTTTTTCTTAAGACTTTTTAAGGTTTTATTTCTATTTAAGCAACTCATACTTCAATACTTTTAACAAGTTTATTGATGGCGTTTTTGATAAATAGATTATGTTTTGTAAGCTGAGTATCACTGTGGCTATTTAGTAAATTGTACACATATTCAAACTCAGCTCCAAATGCATCTTCGGCCTCATCTTGTGAATAGCCGGTAGCAATAATATCAAGCATTTCTGAATGAATCACATAGTAATCATCTTCTTTCTCAAATAAGCATCTTAGCGGATGCTCAAGTATATACTTGTTTGTTCCGCAAACAATAATGGTTGGGGAATATTCAATGGAATACTTGTCTTGAGTGTAAAGGTTCATAATTGTTTTTCTAACTCTTCCCTTTTTACGAGTAATTTTTACCCTGGCAACAGCTTCGCCATTCTCTGCTGTTTCAATCTCTCTTGGTTCAAACTTAACGACAAGGGCTTCTTTTACACCTGATTTGAATTTTTTGATACCATATAATGGTACAAAAGAGTCTCCTTCTTTTTTAACAATCCTTACGGGAGTGGATCCTAATCCGTTTGCAAATGTATATAAATTTTCAACTATCGGTGTCCTTTTTTCCGCTTCAGGATATAATTGAAGCAATTTTGTATAGTCACCAGTATCTGAAATTTCAAACAAATCTTCCAGTTTATTGTTCACTTTATCCCGGTATTCTTGAAAATTGAATCCGGATCTGAGCTCTGCTCTTGGGGAATAGCTGAACTTCGGAACTGCACTTCCTGGAGAAAATCCAGAAAGCTCAATTTGGAATGTCTCTAAAGCTATAGCGCTATCTTGAGGTAGATCTGCATTTGCTATTGAGAAAATTAGTTTTTGCAAATTATTAGCTAGCTTTATCAAGCTGTCAATTGGTAGAGTGTGATACTTGCCAAGTTCGCCATCTACTTGTATGTCGATTCCTTCTTCAAGGTTGATTTTCATAACCCACTTACTTCCGTATTAACACTCCTCTTTGTCTTGAACATGGCTTTTACCTCTTCTAGCTCTTCAGCAGAAAGGTACTTTATATCAAGCTTCAGAAGCCAGTGATATACATTTTGGTTTTGTACAGTTACTACATATGCCTGGACAAATTCCCATCCTTGTCCTCCCATCCAGTTCATCGCATCAACCATTGAGTTGAAAACTATTACTTTTCCAGTTTCATCTCTTAGTCTGGTGTCTTCTCCGAACCTGGTATTTTGACCAAAGTCTACATTGACGGTAACTTTGTTGCTAAGGAATTTTTGAGTTCCCAATATCTCGCAATAAATATAGGAATCACCATTTTTACTATTGGTGTTTTCTTGAGCAAATAAGTTGTGCGAAAAGAGCACAACGAGTGCAAGTACGATGAGTTTTTTCATAGCGTAAAATACTGGTTTATAACGTAATTAGATTTAGTTTTTTTCTTAGTTCATTTTCATCCAACAGGGTTATATTGCATCCCTCTGAATTAAGATCGGTCACTTTTTGCATTTTTGCCGGGCCGAAACCTTCTCCGTAAATAACAATATTGGTTTTTTTAGAAATTGACGTACAGACATCTGCTCCCATCTCTTTGAGTTTTAGAGCAAGATCTTCTCTAATAGGGAATGTTTCAAATACTCCTGTAATTACAACCTTTTTATTATAGAAGTAGTTGTCTGGGTTGGAAACTGAGCTGAGGTCTTGCTTAAGAGCTTCTGAGGATATGGTTCTTGACGCTGGTTTGAAATATGCAGAATTCTTCTCTTTTCTGGCTTGACTATTTTCTTTAACCTTTGAACTTTTTAGGGAGTTAATGACTTTGAGATGATGGATAAAAATTTTAGCACAAGCCCTGGCATCTTCAAGAGCATCATGGTGGTTTCTAAGTTCAATATTGTATAAGGCACAAGTGTCAGGAAGAGTGAGATTGTTGTGAATTTGGCATGTGCAAAAAGTGGTTAGCTCTGGTAAGGAAAGATTGTAGTAGGTGCAATTTGTTTTAAGAACATCAATGTCAAATGCAGCATTATGAGCCACAACAGGAGTGTCATTAAAGTAATGCTTTATCTCAGGCCAGAGGTCTCTAAATGTTGGACTATTTTTAGTTATTGAAGGATTTATGCCATGTACATTCAAGCATCCTGAATCATAATAGTTATTTGGAGGTTGTATCAAATAAATCATTTCGTCAACAATCTGGAGGTTCTCAACTTTTACTATGCCCAGCTGGCATGCCATTCTTTTGTATGTGGCTGTTTCAAAGTCTATAGCAATAAAACTAGTTATGCTTAATGGATTAATGTCAGAATTTAGTGATTTTGTTGTTTTTATCTCTTTTCTGAGCTCTTTAATTTCAATAGATTGTCTTTGAATTATATCCTTTAATAGGATTGTGATCATTTGAAGATCCTTGAGAGGGAAAGTATCAATATTTTGCTCATTAATTGAATTGGATATTTCGTATATCCTAAGATAATCTTCAAAATAATCACTCATAACATATTATTCAAAATCTTTCAACAAGTACTGCTGCCCGTCCGAGGTTGATCACCCTACATCTGCACATTTTGCATCCTCGCGAGCATGGTTGTTTTTTAATTCGCCTCTTATTGTTTCGGTTATTTCTCTCTTAACAGCCTCAATGGTTTCTGTGAGTCCGGAAGGTGGTTCGTTAGAGCAAAGCTTAATTATTTGGTCTGTCAATTTTTTTACAGAGTCAGCCATTACGGCATTTGATTCAACGAGGATAGTATTGTTCCGGATTAGCTGGCTAAGCGGATCTGATGACGCAGGGTATTCAACAGCAGGTTCGCTTACTATAGAGGTAGTATCTGATTTAGTTTCTTCCTTCAACATCTCTCCTTCTCCGGTCAATAACCAGGTTTTGTTAATGCTTGGATAGGCCATTAGAATGTCTTCAAGCAAATTGTTTGAAAGTCCATTCCTCTCTCTCAGTACTTGAGATGTTTTAACCCCTCCTTTGTCATTATATTTTGATGAAAACTTATGTGGAGATGTTTTAAATACCTCCGTAATCAAAAGTTTTAATCTCTTATTTACATCAAAATCAGCCATATAAAAAACAATGCATAAATAAATAAAGCAAAATGCTTGGAGTTAAAGCAAAATGTTTTATATTTGTGAAGCGGTAAGCAATTAACGCAACGCAATACAAAAGTAACGCATAAAGCTATAAAAAAAATAGCACAAAAACGCTAAATCATCACATTATGAGTGAATTTTCTTTTCAAAAGGGCTGGGGTCAGGTAACAGTAGGCCAGGCAAAAGAGGTAAAAGATGAGATAATGAAGAAGCTCGGCATTACTTCTAACAGCAATTGGCTGCAACGCCTGAAGGGAAAAGTTGAGCCCAGGGTTTCAGAGGCCAAGGCCATTGAGACAGTATTCAAGAAATATGGTATAACCAATATCTGGGGAGAGAAGTAAGATGAGCGCAACTGTAAAACTCACAAAGCGCGAAGAGCAGATAGCAGAATTGCTCGCTTGGGGAGCTTCAAAAAAGGAGGTCCCGGATCTTCTGCCGGTTAAGCCGGGCAGAGGTCCAATCGCTATTCAGACTGTAGAGAATACAGTGCGCAATATCTATGAGAAACTTGGTATTCAGAAAGTCAACGAGCTTTCGGCCTGGTATTTTGTGACTCATTTTTCTATACCGGCTAGTCTTAACCCTCTTAAGAAGAGGATTATCTCAATACTGTTGCTTTTAATCATTATTCCGTCTGAGGTGGCAAGCCTTGGATACTTTATTCGGCCCACATCATCAGCAAGGATAATCAGAGCAGCAAGAATTAGAGCAAGGAGAAAAGAGGAATCAACATTTGAAATTATCTGAGATGACAATTAAGAATAACATAATCACATTGGAGCGCCTGGAGCTTGTAAACCTACTGGCAGATGCAATTGCAATAGGAGGTAAGAAGGTTCTTATCGAGACTATGCAGCTGAAACCGTATTTATCAAAATCTGAGGCTTATAAGCAGTACGGCCGGCGCCTGGTTGACAGGTGGATTAAAGAGGGTTTGGTTAAGCTTATTAAGGATGGTGATTCAAATCACTCAATCAGGATTGATAGGCTTCAAATCGAATCTGTTGCATCAGCGAGTAACAGGGTGTCATTCTACAAACAAAAAGAGTTATGCGAGTAGGTATGAGAGAGATGAAGCTTAAACTCAGAGAGCTCTGCTTCAATTATAGAAATCAGCTTAATCATACTTCCACACTACAGGATCAATACAATCTTATTTACGATGCCCAGGAGCATGCAAGAAGAGAGTTTAAGAAAAAGCTTAAGACTAGAGATGTGCTTTATGAAATTGGGAAAGTTTTTGGCGTGAGCTCACAGACAGTATACAGGGCAAAAGCAGCAGTTAGCTCCTGCAGAACCGGCCTCCCTCCAAAAAAATACGCAATCAGAACTTACAGCAATTTAAAACACAATAAAAAACGGAGCATATGAAAACTAAACTTTCAAGAAAGATAAAAATGGCAATTACAGTGCTACTCTGTGTCGCTTTGTCTGTATATGTCCTTACTCAATGGAGCGCCGGTGATGAAAAGATCAACTTAGGGATGGTCCTGGTCAGTCTTCTGATTCACATAGCAGTACCTTCATTCTTAGCATGGATGGTGATTTACAAAAAACTCACAGCTTAATTTCTCGCTTATGAAACTCAAAGAATTCACAAGTGAAAGAGTAGAGAGAGTATCAGTGCCGGCGATATCTCTTTATAGATCAAACGGAGAGGTTAGATTCTCTTCTCTTTTGGTTAATGCTCTTCATATCACTTCCGGATCTAGAATTCAATTCTTCCAGGATGAGCTTAATCCTACAGATTGGTATTTCAAGATCAACTGTAGCAGAGGTTATAAAGTAACAGAAAAAGGACATGACAAAAGACTTTCATTTCAGAGCAAACCTCTTGTTATGGCAATAATAGACTCTCTTAAGCTAAAGCCGGAGCATACGCCTGTAATCCCTGTTTCAACCGAAAGGGATCTTACTAATGATACATATGCTCTTATAACACATATGATATTATGAAACCGATTGTATTTAAGCAGGCCAACACAACTCTTGTAAGGCCCAGTACAATGACTCCGGATGAGTGTTCTCCACTTCCGGTATTCAGCGATGGCCAGCAAACTATCTCTTGCTGGGGTCTTTCTCTAAAAGAGAGGATAACTGCTCTTTTCATTGGTAAGGTGTGGATGAGTGTGAGATACGGAGGTAGTCAGCCTCCGGTTTGGCTACAGTGCGCTAAAACAGTTTTTAAACAATCAGGAAATGGACAGTAGATCACAACTTAAGGTTATTGACTGCGGATTCACTATTCTCAGAGTAGATGATTATCCAAATATCAGGATTAAGTATAAGGATGAGGATCATAAAGATTGGCACACACTTGAGGTATTCCCTACTAAATCATCTAGGGATAAGGCTTTTAACGAATTATTAGAGCAGCCTCATTTTATCCAAGATTAGGTCCTTTAGATATGAAGTATCAAATTTCATTTTTGCAGTACAGGAGATCCGCGAGGTCCGGGATGAAAGCAGACATGTCAGTAACCCCGGCCCCCGGTCTTTTTATTACACTAATATGTTTTCAGGATGAATCCCGTTGATTCTATTGTATTAGTCATGGGAATCTGCTTGATAACACTTGCATTAACATGTTTTATGAGCACTAAGAAGAGTAGGATCAGAAGAGAGCTGAAAGAGGCGCTTGATAGTTGTTGGTTTGTGTCAGATAGTGACAAAGACAAGGCAATAGAGTTGGTTAAATCAACTTTCCCCAGGGCAAAATTTGCCTTTAAAACAGACTGGCAAAATGTTGAAACAAATATCATCACGTATGCTAAGGTAAAAGCAATAATTAACAGCTAAAGCTATGACAAAACAAGAATTTTTGGCATTCAAAAACGGAACTACAATTGACCACAGCACCGCCAATGAAAGCAACCCGCCTGTTATCGGTAGTGCCTTATTGCCAGCAATTGGTCAAATAGTAGTCGCTGATGTCAAGTTAACTCGCAATTGGCCAATTTGTTTGGGTGGTTTAAAAATCAGTTACAAAAAAATGCTTGTAAAAAGAATTAAATGCACATCAAATTCTAAAGGGTGGCAATGGTCAGGAGCTAATTCAGACACATTTATTAACGGTGATATCGTTTCGTGGCATTGCCGCTAACTTACTTATATGTACAAAAGGTGCATAAATACAACCATCAAATAACCATCAAATAAAAATATTATGAAAGAGGTTAAACAAATCGATGTAAAAGTTTCATATAGAGTGTGTCTTCATGACATAAAAGTTCCAAATATAGTTCTTGAACAATTATTGAAGATCCAAGACCAATGTTTTGAATTTGATCCTTTTCATACAGATTATTCAGAAGCAGCAGAATGGCTAAGGAATCATATAGATGAAGATGATTTAGATAATCTAGAGTATGAAATATCAGACATACAAGAAAAATAAATTATGATAGCAACAGTAAAGTATCAAATAGCAACCTACTCAGGTGAGGTTAAAGTTAATTGTAATGAGAATGATGAAGATGAGTACATCATTGCACTGGCAAAAAGAATAGTAACTCGAAGAGCTGGTGGTTCACTGCCTTTCGGTTATGAGAATTGGAAAGTATATGAAAAGAACAGAGGTTATGAAGATTAAAAATGTAATCATATCAAGAAAATTGCGCAGGGAAATGACACAGCCAGAGAAAGGTCTTATAAAAGCAACCGCAACCTTTAAAGAAATTGAATAAAAATTAATTATATAGCAAAAGATGAATTAAATATAGCATTTCCTGAAGATTTAAGGAAATGCAGAGAGCAGGCTAAGAAGCTTGCAAGTTTTGGGAGCCTTGAGGGTAGAGTCCCTGTTAGAATTGATTCAAGGACAACAATATATAAAAAAGTTAAGTCATGAAAACGCTTGAATCGGTAAGTAATCAGATGAAGGACCTTCAGAATCAATTTGCTTATACAAACGATAAGTCCAAGCGCAGATCTCTGCAGGCTTCTTTCGCCAGGCTCAAGCCTGTACTATTAATACTTCAGTCCGGGATTACTGAAGAATCACTAAGAATGCAGCTTCTCTCTCAGGAGCAGAGGCTTGAAGCAGTTACTTCAAGGATTAATGATCAGGTTGAAGAGATGGAAAAGAAAGGATCCTTAGGTACTTACGCTTATCGCAAGAAGCTTGAATCTGATTACAATGTCAGTGATATAGAGTCAAGGATAGAGTTATTATGTTACATATTGAACTAACCAGTTATGATAATACAATTACCATATATTGATACAGACAACCATTTTGCTGCTATAATGTCCTTATATGACGCTAAGGCTGCTGACTATAATACGATGGTTACAATAGACAGAGATAAAGGAGACAGGAGCAGGCAATATCTCAAGAGTGCTCATAGAGAGCTTTACAGGGAGCTTATCTTCTCACTTAAGTCAAGAATGAACTCATCGCTCTTTGTGATGCGTAATGCCCCGGAATTGCTTAAAATGGAGGCATTGTCTCCACTTGTGCTGGCCACGAACAGGAAAAGGTTATCTTCTTTCACTCGTAAGTCAGAAGCAACTATATACCGACTAACGGAGCGACTTATTGATGCCAGGATTATCCTTGAGAAAGTAAATCACGGCACTCAGAGGGACTATGATCTTTTCATGAACCCTGAGATGGTTCCCGTTTCTGATCATAAAAACGAGGATTTTAATCCGCTTCTCTTTATTTTGAAAAACTCAATAGACATTACGATTCAGCGTACATTGCGTTCAATTTGCACGCCATGTTCTAGTAACTTGAACTTCCTTAATAAAAAAATAATCACAGGGAACCTTCAGGAACACGAAGAGGTATCGGCTGCGCCGATGACTAACAATGAACAATCTGGAACTTCTTACAAGAACACAGGAGATCCGCAAGGATCTTTCGAGGACCTCCTTGCCCTGAACATTGCGAAAATTAACACATCGGACAATAAAGGTTTAGTGGTTAATGCTTTTGGGGTGGCAATTTCTCCACAATCAACTGCGAAAATTAACACATTGGATGAATATGGTCAGAAGATAGAGGCACTTCGCAGGAGAGAAGAGGAGAGGACCAGGCGATACGCCATTATGCTTGTTGAATTTGTTATCTCAGTATTATTTTCCGGCAGATCTATCTATAAATCAGAGAGAGATAAAGCATACCGGTTTGGAGAGTTTTACTTTCAGAAATTTAATTCAGAGGTTGATTGTGAAAGGGCTATGGAGCAATACAGGGAGCGAGTCAGATTGGTTCAGCGATATCTTGAGAGTAACAAAGCATTTTCTTTCGATAATATCTGGCCGGCGAGGTACATGGATCCTGAAAATTATACTTCCGGTTTCATCATGACTCAGAAATGGCTCAAAAAGCACCGGGATTATTTAGATCTCCAATTTAAAACTCGTAAACTCAAGACAGAGCAGCAAATGCTATCATATGCTCTTAAGCGACTTGAGCAAGAGTATCGCAATAAATCGGCATTTGTTTACTGGAGATCTTATCTTCTTAATAAAGCTCCGGGAAAGATCCAGGAATATGAGCACGCTGCAGTGGCAATATTGCATCAGAAGTCAATAAAATAGCATATAACGTCAATAAATTAACCAATATGTCAAACTTCGGAAACGAGCAGTCAAAATTTAAAATGATCATCTATCTGAAATCAGGTGATCGGCAGACCTACTATTCCCTTTTAAACGAAGAGAAAAAGAGTGATGAAATGGCCCTGAGAGGAATGAAGAGAAGACTCCTTGAAAATCGCTTTAAAGGGAAGTATCAAACAGCGTTAATCTATAATAGATTTTCGGATAAACTTATTGAGAAATTCATCAACGGAAAAATGGAGACAGCTTTATGATTACAACCAAAATTCAAGTTCAACAGCATCTTGCAGAATATATAATCGGCAAGTATGGCGCTAGGATGAATAATCCTGTAACTTTACCAGACAACATTGATCTATATCATGTTTTATGGGACTTAATGAGCAAAAGACCGGAATCTCATCCAATTGACAATGGAAATGTTGAGCTCGTGCTTCCTGATAGAAGAGAGGGTAAAAATCCAAGGATATACAATTATATTTCTGCCAGGGGAGCTAGGTTAATTCAATTCAAGATTGCCACAATGCTTTGGACCGAATTACATGAAGAGTTGGATCATAACAAACATCGCTTGGGAGTGGAGTTTATTGACACTATCCATATTTTTTGCAATAAGTATAATATCACCGGTATAAGTGAAGATGCTATGTTAAAGAATTATTACAGGTGGAGAAATATAACCCGGCGCAGAAATAAAGAAAAACGCGCTTATTGTCGCCAAAATTAATTGAAAAATATTTGTACGACTTGGTGTATCGATTTGTCCGATTTGAGTGACAAAACTGTATCAAAACTGTATCAAAACTGTATCAAAACTGCTCAGTCTTTAAAAATCAGATAATTATGAGTGAAAAAATAGATCAATTAGGCAATAAAATATCAATTGTTCCTTTTTCTGATGTTACGTCAATAACCGGGAATAATTTCACACTATCTTCTAGTAAGAATTTTAGGACTCTCTACACATTGAATGATTTGAATTTCGAACAGAAGCCAAATACTAGCGATGCCGGTAATTTATATGTTCAGAATTTAATTGTTAATTGCAGAATCAATAATGAATTAATAAGGTTCTGTAATCAGGATCTTATGGTAATTCTTTATACTATGAGTTACAAACAGGTAATATGGGGTTCTAAGGACTTCCCGGTTAGGATTAAAATATCTCCTTTAGCATCATCTTTTAGTATGGAGCTTAATAGGTCGGCTCCTTTCCCTCTCGTTTTTGAATAGTCAGTCCTTTACACATATATAAGAGAGCAGCATATTTGTAAAAACAACAGATATGCTGCAATCGTATTTGGACCAAACGCTCAGCTTCTTTCGCTTAGCGACTTTATTAATTTCAGAAGATTCATTTAATGAATTACTTGTTAGGCTTGATTGTTTTGTTAAAAATAATTCTGAGCCGGAGCACTATTCCAAAATTGTCGCTGAACAGATACAATCATACCAGGAGAAATACGATTCAATTTTTCTTACAACTGACTATGATGATAGATCTATACCGGACAGTCTTGCTGTACACTACATTGATGGATTTATATCTCATGATAAAAACTGGTGGTATGCTTCTACGGAGCAGCTGCTTGAAGACATTGAAGCTGCAGAGTTAAATGAGAAAATTATTGGCCATCTACTGATAATAAATTCGCCTGGTGGAGAGAGTTACAATCTAGAGAATGTCAATAAACAAATAAGAGCCCTCAACAAGCCTGTGATTTCTGCAGTTAAAAAAACTATGTGCAGCGCTGGTCTTTATCTAGGTGTTGCAGCTGATAAGGTCTATTGTGTTAACCGGTTTGATGTTGTTGGTTCAATCGGAACAATGATATCATATTGGGATTGCAAAAAAGCTATGGAGCAGTATGGATGGACCTTGGTAGAAGCTTATGCAACAAAGAGCACTCACAAAAATAAGATTAATAAGGATGTAGAGGAGGGAAAGACTGATGAGTTTATAAAACGATTTCTGGATCCAATCCAGGAAGAATTTGAAAAAACAGTGAGACACTGCCGGCCTAAAGCATCTGAGTCAGCAGATGAAGCTCATGTATTTAACGGTGAGATCTTCTATGCAGAAGAGGCAATTCAATTTGGACTTATTGATGGTGTCAAGAGTATGGATGAGATAATTACTGAGCTATATCAACTAGGTAAAGAATATCAAACAAGAAGCAAAATTTCAATCACTTAATTTTTAATGACATGTTTAAAAAGAACTTTGAGAAGGTCCTGAAAGCCTTGGGTTTAATGGACAAAGCAAAGAGCAAATCGCTCACAAAAGAGGACTGGACGAAGATCCAGGCGTCCTACAAAGAAACCTTCGGGCGTGATTTCTACACAGACGCAAACGATGACAGCGAGGATGCGGATAAGGTAAAAGCATACGATTATGCAATGGGTATAGTCTCATCTGCAGAAGTAGATCCTGATGAAGAAGAGGAAGAGGAAGAAGAGGAAGTAGAGGAGAATGATTCCGAGTCAGAGTCAGAGGAAGAGGATGAAGAGGAAGTAGAGAAGAAGCCTAAGAAAAGCACAAAAAACCTGGGTAAAAAATTTGAAAAAATTGTGAATACAAACAAGAAACTTGCAAATCAAGTAAAATCACTCTCATCTAAGGCGTCTCCAGATCAACCTATTGATGTAAGAAGAGGAGCTATTGTTGGGTTGGGTGGATTCCATACTCCTAAATTCGCATTTGGCATCGACCATCCAATGTTCGCTGCAGAGAAACGCTGGAACCAGATACTCATGCATGGAAAAAACATTTCTCTGCAATCTGATCCTGACAGTGATACTTTCGAAAGTTTTCAATCAGAATTTAAAACGTATGCAAAAGAGCTCTCAAAGAGAATGCAATCTTTGCATACTAACGGTCTTCTGAATGTTAAATCATTGAATACTGATGGTTCAATTGACTATTCCGGACTTGCTGATGCAGGTCTTGGAGCTCAATATCTAGTTAGACGCCAGGATGCCCTCATCGCTCGTATAATAGCTCTTCCAACTGTATTTGGTGTATTTCCTCTTCGCTCTAATGTTCAGGATGGGGACTTGATCACTAACGCATTTTTTGGTGAGTTTTCTCAGGCATACCAGGAAGGCGAAATCTCAAAAGGAGGAATGGATCTTGTACCTGAGAAAGCAAAAGTTCATGACGTGATGTTCAAGACCCTCTTCAAATCAATGAAGTGGATTGAGACTCAGTATATCGGTTACCTGAACACTGCAGGAAGTGATCCTGTTAAGTGGAATATGATTGAGTGGATGGTGCTTAACATTGCAACAGTTCTAAACAACGAGCGCAATGTACGTACAGTTCTGGGACACAGAGTTGAGCCTACTGCAGGTGTGAAAGGGCATTACCTACACTCATCTACAGGAGTAATACACAGACTCCTCTCGTATATTGAGAGTTTTCAGGTGCTTCCTTTCGATGACTCAGACTATGCAACATATACTTCTACTACGATGTGCTCAGTTGCTGAGGCATTTGCAGAAGAGGTTAATCAGGTGTTGCCTAATCTACTTGGAAGAGCCATCTACATGAACGAAAAGCATCGTCCATGGTATCTACAGAGCTACAGAACCATTTATGGTAAGGATTTGGACTTCACTGGGCCTAATGAGATGAAGCTCATGAATTATGACCTTCCAATCATTTGGGTTCCTAATATGGGTAACCTTAAGTTCATGTGGATAACTGAAATTGGAAATATTCAGGCCCTTGAAAATGTGCCGGGTGAAATGTACAATACATATTTCGAGCGCAGGCTTGAGAATGTATGGGGATTCTCAACTTGGAAAGAGGGTACTGCTGCTGCTTATGCTGGTAAGCAGTTTGCTACTGCTGCTGCAATTGCAGCTGCCGGAAGAAAGGAGCAGGTGATTTTCATCAACAAGCCTGTTACTGTGCTAGCTAAAGATGCTACCACTGCAGATGGTTCAAAGAACTTCTGGTTTGTTACACAGGCAAACACTGCTGATGTTGCTCCTGCAAATCTTGAGATCACTGACATCACAAATCCTGAAGAGGGTGTTGTGTATAAGATTGAGATTGGATCTGCAGATAATCCTCAGCATATCACTAAGGCACTGAAGTTCTCTCTCATTACAGACGATTGGGAGCCTACTGCAGTTGGTGAGTGGATTAAATTTATCTATCGCAAGTCGGACAGCAAATTCCTGGAAGTTGCCAGATCATAAGAGAACTGGCAGGGACTCCGGTCCCTGCCTTTGGTTTCAATTAATAAATCACAATCAATTTACTAATCGTAAGTAGAAATGAAAAAGTTTAATAAAAAATTCAATAAAAGACTGGCGCTGATTTCATCTTTAATTATTGCGCTAATAGGGCTTTTCTTCTTTTCTGTTGCTGTTGATTCAGGAATGGGAGTAATGGAGAGCCTGGGACTGACTGGAGGAGGTGTTAGTTACTGTGTGATGGCTGCTGTTGGCAACATTGGTCGAGTAACAGACCGAGAGACGTCTGGGGCTCAGATATCTTCAAAATTATGGATAATTGCTTTAGATCAGGTTGACGATACGGTGCAATTTCCAAGGCCAAACGCATCTGGTGAGGTAGGTACTGTTCCACTTAAGGCCGGAGAGTATATGCACTATTTTGAGGCAATAGATGATTCACTAGACGATAAATCAACCGGGAGTAAAGGAGACATAACTACTGCTGTAACTAATACATTCTCATTTATTATGGGCGGTTACAGGCGAGCTCTTCAGAAGTTTATGGAGGAGCATGCCGGAGACAGGTTTATAATCATTTATCAAATGGCAACTGATGCTCAGTACTATATTGTAGGTAATGAGCTCAAGCCAATGATATTTAAAGCATTCGACAGGACTAACAATAAAGATTCAAGGAGCGTTTCCTTTACCTTTGAGAATAACAGCTTCCTTCAACCACAAAAATATACCGGGGCAATTGTCAAGGAAGCGCCTGCTGCCATCGCAGCAAATGCTACCAATCTTGGATTTACATCTTCAGCTCAATATGTTACTAGCTCAGCCAACTCTGCAGCCACAACCATCGCAACCATCTCAGGTTTAGCTGCAGCTGATGAAGGTAGAATTGTTGAGATACTGGGTGGTGGTGGAGCTAATCCAACCAATATTGAGTCAATAGCAGCAATTGTGCTGAAGAATGATACTACTTGGGTGGGTAAGGCCGGAAGCCGGTTAACTCTCAAAGTACTCGATTCAGAGACTTTGGTGGAAGTGTCAAGGATACAAACTGCATAGGTTTCTTTTTTTTGGTTAATTATTGGTTAAAGCTGTCGGCAGTGATGTCCACAGCTTTTTTTCTGTCCTTCTGCACTCAGTATTGGATTGATAAGTTTGCAATGCAAGAATGTTGAATTAAAAAATAAAGCCATGAGTTTAACTTTTCGTGAAAAAAATGCATTAGCAAAAGAACTGGCTAATGACAGTTTTATTGAAAAGGATAAGGATATCCTTCGTAAGCATTTGCCGCAAGAGAAGCTATTAAGTCGCTCGCCATCCAGCAGCAGACCCGATCTATCATTTGATATACTATTTGTGCTGTTAGATTATGAAACTCCAGAGTCAATAAGAGCTAACAGAGATAGCTTAACTAAAGTGAAAGACGTAAAAACAGGTATTGATGATAATCCTATAAGGAAGACATCTCAATCAAAGGGAACTTTAAAAAAAAAGTTACCAAAGAAGAGGAGTATACAAAGATCAAGTGGACCAATCTGGAAAACCAAGACATCAGAGATGCTCACACAGTGTATTCAGACCGGGTCTATAGCTATCGCAGGATGTGCGAACTGGATAAAGCACTTGAAGTAGAACCTACATCATCCGGGATAATTGAAATGGTTGAGTTGGGGATTAGAAACAGGATGTGTTTTAAAGAGCTGGAGAATTATAATAGGACCGGGAAGTTTTTATATCAGCATCCACTTATCCAGAAGAATACCCTCCGCTCTACTTTATTAAATCTAATGCGAAGAGATCCCCAGGCATTCCTGGAAGAGCACAAGAATGTGTCAAACAATATTTCCAGATATAAGTCATTCTTAAACAGAAAGAGGGCAAAGGAGGAGGATAAAAAGAAGTGGCAGTTGCAATTGAATAAACACACAGAGACGCTCGCTTTAATAACAGATATAATGCATGAATTGAACTATGGAAAAAACAATTAGAGTATTTAACCTGGGGAACCTCCCTGTGTGCGATTTTGAAGAGTTTTATGACCTTCAGGAAGATTTTAAGATCTATGACCCGGAACTGAACAAAAAGCTTCAGAATCTCATTATTTCACGAGGTTTTAAGTACTCTTTTTTAGTTTGGATAGATGAGACCGGTAAAAAGTGGATTATTGACGCTCATCAAAGGAAAAAGGCACTTGCTGAGTTAAGAAGCCAGGGTTACAACATTCCGGCCATTCCTTACGAGTCAATTTATGCAGAGGATAAAAGAGACGCAGTTGCAGAGATAGCTGCTCAGAACTCCATTTTTGCCCAAAAGAACCCGGATACCATCTTGTTTGACAAGTACGAAATATCTGAAGACGATCTTTCCATCTTTAATTTAGATATGAGTCCAATAAATATGGACTTTTCCAATATGCTCTCTGATGAACCTGAATTAAAGGCGGAGCAAGATAATTACGAAGAACCGGAAGATCTGCAGACGGATATAGTACTTGGAGATATTATCGAATTCTCATTGGGTAATCTGAAGCATCGTCTTCTTTGTGGAGATAGCACAAGCTCTGAGGATGTTGCTAAGCTACTCGCAGGAACCAAGCCCATGTTGATGGTAACAGATCCTCCTTATGGAGTGAATTATGATCCAAGCTGGAGGGCCAAAGTAGGAGGAAAGATTAAGTCTGTAAGCAAAGTTACAAATGATGATAATCCTTCCTGGTTTAACGCGTATGTTCTCTTCCCCGGTAATGTAGTTTACATATGGCATGGGGCTCTTTTTACACACGTCTTTGCCACCGATATCGAGGAGGCCGGTTTTAGCCTTATATCTCAAATAATTTGGAATAAAAATACTTGTGCAATGTCCAGGGGAGATATCCACTGGAAGCATGAATCGTGCTGGTATGGAGTGAAAAAGGGACAGAGACACAACTGGCAAGGGGCAAGAAATGTAATGTCAGTGTGGGATATCCAAAACCTATCATCAAAAAGCGTCCGGGAGAGAGAGGGGGTTTCAGGTCATGGGACACAGAAACCAATTGAGTGCATGGCTAGGCCGATAATGAATAATTCAGCTATTAACGACTTGGTTTATGATCCTTTCATTGGTTCCGGGACAACTATGGTGGCAGCTCATCAGCTTCACAGGAACTGTTATGCAATGGAAATCACACCAAAACATTGTCAGATGGTAATTGAAAGAATGAAGCGGTTTGACTCAAAAATTATTGTAACAATTAATGGTCTAGAGTATAATGGCAACATATGATAGTCACATACTTGTAAAAGTAAGGAATTGGGCAGCATTAAAATACTCTCCATCAAGAATTATCACTTTGCTTGATCTATCCAAGGAGGATGCTCTGGTTTTTCTTGATGATATTGAAACAGAAGACCATCCACTGAAGAAGATGTATGAATTAGGCATTGCGATAGGAGAATACAATATGGATGTATCTCTTGTGAAGCAAGCAGAAGGTGGTAATATGGATGCAGAGATTCAATTAAGACAACGCCAAAAGGAGTTGAAAATCAGAGAAATAAAAAAAGAGTTGTTTGGAGTATGAATAAGCTAGAGAGGTTACAGACTATTGATCCTGATGTGTTGCAGAACTTCCTGAAAACGCGCAGAAGCGCTGCTCTTCCTGAAGATTTGCAGGACTACATTATTAAAATTAATGCTGTACCCTCTATCGTTCATCACCAGGGCGCTAATATGACCAGAGTGGTAAGAGCCCTTCAGAAACAGTTTCCGGCCATTAACTATAGTACAGCTCGTGATATCTATTACGATGCAATGAACTTCTTCCATATTGATGATACAATTACCGTAGATGCCTGGGATAATTATTATGCAGATAAAATGGAGGATCTGGCCAGAGTCAGCATTGCCCTGGATAAACTTGACACTGCGAAAAGATGCTATGACAAGGCCCACGAATTCAGGACCAAAGCTGCAGAGAGGATTAAAGTGACAGACTGGCAAGTGCCCGTATTCATCATTACTAACAAGGTTAAACATACTGATCTTGGATTTGAGAAGAAGAGCCTTCATGATATTGTCAGAAAGGATGAAGATGGATTTTACATAAATCTGATCAACTCTCTTGAGACTTCAGATAAGGAGAAAAAGAGACTTATCAGAGAAGCAAATATTGTTGATGTTGAACATGAGGAGGTAATGGAAGATGAATAGTGAAAATGAATATATCAGTTTTGAAGAGCTTTATTTGAATAATATGCAGTTGCTAGTTCAGATAGTAGACTGCAATACTGTTATCATAGAGGCTGGCAGGGGAACCGGAAAAACAGAAGGTGTAACCAGTAGAAGGACCATTGCAGTTGCTAAGGATCTCCCAAGGGAAACATCTGTATTAGCTCACAAATCATATGTAGCATTGCTCGCCAATGTAGTGCCTAATATCCTTGCATTTTATTCAGAACCAAGAGGAGATGAACAGAAGCCACTTCTAAGAGAGGGAGTTGATTATGTGGTAGGGGAGAGAACTTTACCAGGACATTTTCAGAAACCAAGATTTGCGCCGGAGCATCCTGAGCATACAATCTTCTTTGCGAATGGCCATAACATTCGTCTTGTGGCTACAGATCAGCAAGAGTCAATCGCAGGATCAAATATTGTGCACATTTTTATAGAGGAGATGAAGCTCAATAAAGGGGATAAACTTAAGAGCAGACTTATTCCGGCAATGCGTATTGGCAGGCTGTCAAAAAACATATCTCAGACACAGGCTTCTATCTACTATCAGGGAGTCACCGGTGTATCTGATACTGCTAGAGTTTCAATAGGAGAGGACTCGTGGTTTCAGGAGTATGAGGAGAATATGAATGAAGAGCTTGTTGCTGAAATTGTAACTCTTTCACTGCATATTAATGAAGCTCTCTACAATATTCATCAGGGGAGAAATGTAGAGGCAATGCATAAAAGAGTAGCAAAATACTCTCCAATTCTAAACAGAATGCGTAAGGTGGCCACCCTGTATATGAGGGTAAGTACCTTCATCAACCGGGACGTGTTAGGCCCTCAATATTTTGCCACTCAAAAGAAAATGCTTACATCTTCTGAGTTCCTGACCTCAATCTGCTCTATCAGAGAGAAGAAGGCAGAGAATATGTTCGTAGCCAACTTTGATGAGCTGACTCATACATTTGATGATTCTTACAAATATGAGGCAATAATGAAGTTTAACCTGAAAGATAACTTCAGAATCACTTCCGAATATCTGAAACATTACAACCCTGACGAAAAACTGGAACTCGGATTTGATCCCGGATCGTTTGCTTCATTTGTTGTTGCCCAAGAAAACAGAAAAGCAAACGAATACAGGATCCTCAAGGAGCACTATGTTTATTCTCCAAAAGACCTCCCGGAATTGGCCAGAGAGTTCAATCAGTTTTGGTGCAATCGTAGAAATAGAAATATTGACTTGTATTATGACCGGGCAGGTAATCAGCGCAAACCACAAAAAAGGCAACACGAAACTGACGCAAAAGAACTCAAACACGAGCTGGAGAAATACGGGTGGAGAGTCCGCCTGATGAGTTTAAATCAAAGAACGATTTTTCACTGGGAGCTTTACAAGTTGATGCTAAAGTTGTTTGCGCCTGATGATAAGGCGGTTCCAAAAATTTTGATTGATTCAAACGAATGCCCTAATCTGATATCATCAATTTATGCAGCACCAATAAAAAAAGGTTCTAATCCAATTGAGCTGGATAAATCAAGTGAAGTTAAGTTGCCATTAAACCTTCAGGCAGGCTTATCTACTCAAATTCCTTCCGGAATGTTCTATTTGCTGTGGGGAAAATTTGAGAAATTTTTAATTATGACAAAAGGTGCTTTTTCGGGCACTCTTCCGGGAAATATGACGGTGTAAAATATATAAAATTGAGGGGTGATGACATTAAAGCAAGGTTTAAAATATTGATAGACAATATTTATATAGGGAAATGGGAAAAAAATAAAAAAAATCCCGATTCGAAACCTCGAGGCGCTGATTTTGAGAAATGAAATGCAGATAGACGGAATGTCGGAAAATATGATGGGGCTTGGGTTTCGGGATATAGATAGTGTCTATTGACTCAAATGCAATATCGGGATCAAATTAAAGAGGATGTTTGTGCAATGCATGTCCTTTATCACTTGGTAAACAGACGTGATCTTTGAACTATGGAAACGATTGATGGACATAAGGCTCTGAAGACTTTAGAGGATATTACTAAAGCAGGAGAAACATTTACTATCTCATTCTTCAAGTGTTCGCGTTCAAAAAGAGAAGCATCAACAAAGTTGAGGACAATCTCTGGCTGTAGGACTAGGGCTCAGATGCCACACGAGAAATGGGATATTGATGGAGACAATTACTTTTTGTTTGAGTGTTTAGAGGGGCCTAAAGCCTGTTATAAATATCTAATTAGATACATAGGCCTCCCTTACGATAATTATAGATTAAAGAGAGTTAAATGGGTTAATAATGATGAAGAGTAGTAATAAGTATGCATTGAACAGCCTTGGCTATATAAAAGCCGGGCCAGATACATTCACTTATCAGATAGGTGAAACATTACAGGAGGCTCAAGAACTCTTCTCAGACTCTATACAGAGTACAGGAAGGAGTAATGCCCAACTGGTGAAAGTAGATAAGTATAAAGTCTATCCGGCAGGATATAACAACCTAGAGCCTAATGAGCAGAAAGAGATGATTGCTTCTAACAGACTGCTCCCTGAGCTTATAGAGAAGCAGATCCGTATGCTCTATGGGACCGGACCTGTTCTCTATATTACTAGAAGAAAGGGCAAGGATGTCTGGAAGGAGTTTGTGGAGCACCAAGAGATTGAAGAATGGTTAGATTCGTGGTTAGAGAACGGCCTTGCTGATGATTATAAGACATACTTCAACAAGGCGATCCGCTCATACTACTACGATGAAGGAGTGTTTACAAAGTGGAGAATGACTGTAGGGATGAGAGTGGGGATTAATAAAGTAGCCGGGTTAGAGCATGTGTCAAATCTGAGGGCGAGACTGGCCACTACTGCAGACACAATGAACAGAACAGACTACGAAGATAGTGAGTTTAACTATGTAATTATTGGCAACTGGATGCAGCCGGGCAAAGAGTATAAGGTTTATAATCGCTTTGATTATACTGCTCCATTCTCACACCCCACTGCAATAAGCTACTCTAAGAACCCTTCTCATGGCGAAGAGATTTATGCGTACAATGTCTTTTTCAGGGGTATCAGGGCCTGGGTAATTGGATCTAATCGTACTCCTGAATATATCAACAGCTTCCTAGAAAATGCCATCTCTGCAAGGCTCCATATCATCATCCCAAATGCGTGGGTGCAGTCAAAAGTTGAGATGCTTAAAGATATGTGTTCGACTAATTCAGAGAGGAAATCAGATAATCAAGAGTTACTTATTATTAAGTTCTCTGACTCAGATATTATGGAGGTAGGAACTGAGTATCATGAAGGATTAATAGCAGAATACACAACTAAAGAACTGCGAAAATTGGCTAACTATCTATCGGGTGCCGGCAAAAATCAGGGTAAATTGTATGCCTCATACAGCTTCACAAATAGTGAAGGCCAGGAGGAGCGTTGGAAAATTGAAGAAATTCCGAATAAATCCAAGGAGTATATTGAAGCTCATACAACCTACGATAAGCGTGCAGATGAGGTTATTACATCAGCCAAGGGTGTAGACTCCTCAATCTCGAATATTTCTAAGGATGGTGTTATTTCCAAGTCCGGAGCGGATGCGCATTATAATTACATGATCTACCTGAATGGGCTTACCATTCCGGAGGATGTTGTTTGCCGGGACATCAATTTTGCCATTAAATTGAACTTCCCTGAAGCTTATAAAACAGGTATAAGGCTCGGATTTTACCGTTCTGCGATTGAGAAACAGCAGAATGTATCAGAAGATAACAGACTCACAAATTCACAAGTTTAGACATGAATACAATAGACTTTTTTGATAGTATAGATGAATTCAGATCATTTGCACCAGGAGTAGACGGATCTCTACTACTTGAGTCCCTCTATCCCTCATTTTTGCCAACAAGAACCAAGATTCAGGAGGTAATAACGCTAGCGGTTTATGATGCTATTAAGGCTGATTCAGCGGCTGAAAATTCTGCTCATATGCCTGCTGTTTTGGCAATTAAATCTGCTGTATCAAACTATACAATGTATAAATACTTGATTTTTGATGCTGTGAGCAAAAACGGGAGCGAGCAAAAGCTTTATAAATATCAACTAGAAGAGATACGAGAGGAATATATCACACTGTTTTGGGCCTCTATGGATGAGTTGCTGAGATATCTGAATTCACACCCTGATTTGGGTAACTGGAAAGATTCAGACCAATATAAACAACTACAGGAGCTGCCAATAAAAAATGCTAAAGAGTTCAATGGCTACTTTGGTATTGACAATTCTCCATATTTCTTCTCCAAGATTCAGTTTTTAATCAAGAAGATTAATCAAGACCAAATTATTCCAAGAATAGGAGACATTTCATTGCTCACAAACAAAAAGTTAAAGGATAAGTGTAAAAGAGCTCTCTGTAGCCATGTTATGGCTGAAGCTGCAATGCTGTTTGACATCACAGAGTTGCCAAAATCTATCAGAAATGATGTTGCTCACGAATTCACCAAAGGAGGCACAGCTGTTCAGGTAAGAGAAAAGCTCAATGCTATAATTATGAAAGATGTTCTGGGCTACTATGCAGATATTGAGAGATCAAAAACACTCTCTTCCGGAGTAACCGAGAATGTAGTTAATAACAATCGTGAAAGCGATAAAATATATTTTATGTCATGATTACAAAACTTGAAAAAAGGCTCCTCGGAGCTTCAAATAATGTGATATTTCCAACATCTTGGGAAGAACTGGATCCTGTTCAGTTTATTACTGTAATATGCATCCTTCTCGAGTTTAAGGCAAAGAAATTTGATGTCAGAGAGTTGCAGTTAAGACTCTACACAGAGCTATCTAACATTAATACCAGGCAAATTCTCAGAAGAGACTACAACTGGTTTGAAAAAGAGATTTTCGCAAACCTGGACAGGATGAATTTCTGTTTTAAATATGTCTACGATGATCCTCGCTTCAAGAATCTGGATTTAAAGATGCAGAAGTTGCTTAAAAAAAATAATCCTGAGAAAATTACAGACGAGCCTGAAGCTGTAATTGCATCAAAATTCAAGAGAACAGTAGAGATTGATGCTGCAATCAGTAAACAGCTAATCCCTAATATTTTTGTTGGGTTTAAGAAGTATTCAGGATATCGGTTTGAAAATAAAGGTGATATAGTTGATACTTCAATAATAGCTGAGCAGTTTGTTGATACGCTAACGATTATGTCGTTAATGGCTGATCATGGGGCTGATAACTACATTGATCTGTTTATATCTACTCTTTACTGCCCGGGCGAGTATTCTTCAGCTCAAGCAAAAGCAAATATTGACAAGTTTAAAAAATTAAACCCGGTTATCAAGTATGGGATTGTATTCAATTTTGAATCAATTCTCTCCTGGCTAACGGGTGAGACAAAGTATAATATCCTTTTCAGTCGCAAACCGAAAAAGGTTAAATCAAAACAGAACCTTGGCTTCAATGCCATAATATACTCTATAACTGAGAAGGGCTATGGTAATATTAAAGAGGTGTCAAAACTTAACCTGATTGAGTTTTTGGAGCTTATGTATAAAAACTTGATGGACTCAATAAATCAACTTGCAGAGTCAAAAATGAGCAAGGAGGAAATATCTAAGAAGCTTAACCTCTCAATTGAGCATTTAAATCAGATATTATGATACTAGAAGATACATTCTTATTCTTTGCCAGATATCCGGAACATTCCGGAGTGATGAAGAACTTCAATAAGAAGTCTCAGGCAGAGAGGTATTTATCATTTAAAAGTGCAGCTCAAGCATTGAACATCAAGTCTACTTATCCAGAGATTACAGACTATGTATTTGGGGTATCTGACGAAGCTGTAAAAAAGAGAATATCTACAATACAGGGGCTTTATCTATTTGTTGACTATGGCAATATAAGAACTACTGAAAATTCTTATAAAGTGAAAAAAGATTCATTTGATCTTTCACTCACGATTGCTAAGCCATTCTCTTCCAATGCCGGATTTGATTCAATAGAAGAGCTAATTGAGATAGACAGGGCTCTAGAGTTGCTTGCACTTATTAAAACAAATATATCAGAGAACAGGGAGGATCCTTATGTTAAAAAACTGACTCTTCCCACTGAAATCATTCCCTTTGCTTCAAAAGAATTAAGCAATTCCTTTGGGTTCAGTATGGTATTTCAGTTAGAAGGGATTGAAATGATATAATAACATGGCTAAGAAAATTGGTTTCCAAAAATCAGATAATGAGAACTCTGATAAGAGTAAAGAAAAGAGGGACCCTGATGAGTTAAGCTACTCTCTTCTTGATGAATTCTGTGCTAAGTACGCACCTGCTGCAACAGTAGAGCAGTCAACAGACCAATTTACAACTGCAGAGATCACAAAGGCTATTATCTCATTCTCAGGAGATAGGTACTTAAAGAACGAACACATAAAGAATGCATTAATTGATAAAGGCTATAAATACTGTGTTGAGATTGAGAGCTATAAGCTTGTATTTAAATGGATGATAAAAGAGGTATTATGATTTCGGATGGAGCATTGAAAACACATTATGTTAGAGAGATCCTTGAGAGGGACGCTAAGTTCATAAATGAAACTCAGGGCAAGGTTATATCTGAAAACTTAAGGAGAGTATCAGGTCGCTTGCTAAGGTCCATTTACAGAAATGACTTTCAAATACAGGCTGATGATAACAGGATGATGCTTCAATTTAACTTCTTAAGATATCTACGTTTTCTTGACATAAAGAGCTCGATGGATAAGTTTAAAAGCAAAGATCTGCGCTCAAAACTAGCCTTATATAACCGAGTGATATATGGCCGGTTATACAATGAAACAAGGTCTGACATTAAATATGGCTTTACAGAGCAGATTAAAGATAGAATCAGAATGGAACTAGAAAAAGCTAAATGATATGGGCAAACTAAGAGATGATGAGATAAAGTTTATTCTTAACCTGGAAGCAAAAGGGCTACAGGCTGAGATAGGGAAGTCTGCAGCTGCACTCAAAAAGTTTGCACAAGAGAATAAAGCTCTTCAGGCAGAAATGGATCTGGCCAATAAGTTTTTAAAAGAGACTGAAAGGCAGATGAAAGCTCTTGAGAGACAAGGGAAAACTCATTCTTCAACCTACCAGGAGGTCAAGGCAACCTATCAAGCAACTAAGACTGAAATAGAGGATTATACCGAGCGGATATTTGAGAATAATTCTCAGATTGAAAAAAATAATGAAGTAATAGAGATATCTCTTAAGCAGCTGAAGCTTGAGGAGATGACTATGTCTCAACTAAAAAATAGAGCAAAGGACCTTCAGAAGCAATTAGATTCAACTTCACTGGCGACAGATCCTGAAGAGTATATCAAGCTACAAAAAGAATTGTCACAAGTTGACAAAAGAATGGGGACTCTCAAGAACACCGGTAAGGGGATGATGTCTCAATTAAGTTCAATTCCAGGTCCTGCCGGCCAGGTTGTTCAAAGCCTTATGGGAATGGGAAAAGCAATGATGGCACTTGTCGCTAATCCAGTAGGAGCTGTAATCACTGCTATCGTGTTAGTGTTCATGGCGTTCAAGAAAGCAATTAATTCATCAGAAGAGGCAACACATAAATTGAATCAAATCCTTGCTCCTCTAACCAAGTTTATGCAATTTCTTCTTAAAATTTTGCAGGATCTTGTTATAGGATTTCTGAATTTTGCTTCAGCTGCCCTTACTGGAGTGTCAAAACTACTCGAGAAACTGCCATTCATTGGTGGTAAAATGAAAGAGATTAATGATAAAGCCAATGAAGCGATTCAGCTAGAAAAAGAAAAACAAACTCTTCAGAAACAAGAGAGGGAGTGGATAGTTGGCAGGGCTAAGCTGGAAAACGAAGTAGCAGTAAATAGAGACAAGGCGTATCAAAAAGATAAATACTCCGTACAGGAGCGACTCGGATTTTTGGATGCTGCACTAAATGCAGAGAAAAAAATATCTGAAGAGTCAGTTCGTCAGGCACGAGTAAAATTGGAAATTGCTAAGACAGAAGCTGCTAGAGCAGGTAATACATCTGAAGTTGAAAAGAATTTAAAGGAGCTTGAAGCTGCTGTAATACAGTCGGAAACCGAAATGTATGAAAAAACAAGAGGAATACAGGAAAAGAAAAATGCATTTATAGCAGAGGAAAGGCGTAATGCCCAGGAAGCAGCAAAAGAGGCAATTCAGAGGCAGAAAGATGCACTGGATACACAATTGAACAATCTGGAAGCAAACTACAATAAGAAGGTGTCTGTCATCAAAAAGAATGGTATTCTGACAGGACAAACAGATAACGAAATTAACCTGATGACAGCACAGCAGGATAAGAAATTCTTCCAGGACAGAATACAGTCACTTAAGGAATATCTGAAAAAAGTCAAAGATGAAAAGCTAAGAAGCGAAATATTAAAGAAGATCTCAGACGATGAACTAGCTATTGTGGAATCACAAAAAAATTCAGACAATATTAAGCTGGGGATAATAAAAGATGGCTTAGACAAAAACCTGAAGCTCCTGGACAATGCATACAGTGTTCAGAAGTTGACATTTGATAATGCATTAGCCGATCAAAAAATATCTCAAGAGCAATATGATACACTAATGCTTCAGTTAGATGAACATACTGCAGATAGCAGGGTGTTGATTGTTCAGGGTTATAAAGATGATGTTGTTGCGCTGGAACTTGAGACAGGCGCTTTAAAAGAGCAGGCTGTTATCGATGCAAATACACTAGTTATCCAGGCAGAAACTGAGGCAGCAGATAAGAGGAAAGCCATATATGAGACTATAACTAATTCAACGCTTGACTTCAAGCAACAATTTGGATTACTGACCTACGATGAAGAGATAAAGCTGCAGACAAAAATTCTTGAAGATGTCTACAAGGCTAAGAAGGAATTTCTTGAAAAAGAGGGTGCGGATACGAGTGCTCTCACTGCTGCCTACGAGCAGGCAAAGACAAACATTACTTTAAATTCTGAACAGGATAGATTTAATTTAAGAAAGTCATTAAACATTTCAAATTGGGCAGAAGAGTTTGAAATGCAAAAGCTGCAACTAGACCAGTTGCATAAAGCCGGTATGCTCTCTGAAGAGGAGTATCAGGCAGCACTCAAAAATATGAAGATGGAGCAGGCTAAAGCTTACTTTGATTACTATTTAGGCCTAGGTAAAAATGCAGTAAGTGCTTTTATGGACGCTGAAATATCCACTATGGAGGCAACATATGATGAGAAGATTGCTGCAGCAGGAGATAATAACGAAGAGGTTGAGAGACTTGAAAAAGAAAAGGCTCAAAAGAAGCTTGATATTGAAAAGAAATATGCCGATGTCAATTTCGCAATTAAGGTTGCAGAGATTATTGCAAATACTGCAGTTGCTATAATGCAAGGATTTGCTAAACTTGGGCCAATTGGAGGTGCAATAGCAGCGGTTCTGATGGGTGCGACCGGTGTTGCCCAAGTTGTTTCGGCTAATGCTGAGCGAAGAAAAGTAAAAGCAATGACCCTTGATAGTGCAGGATCTTCTTCTCCTCCTCAACAAAGAGTAGTTACCGGTAAAGAAGATGGAGGATATATTAATGTTACAAGAGAACAAGACAAGAAGCGTTTCTGGGCAAGAAAGTCATCAAAAAAGAATGGGTATTTCAACGAGCCAAGTCTTTTGGTTGGTGAGGGAGGAACTGAGTTTGTTGCAAATGCAGCAGCTGTATCAAACAAAAGCATCAAGCCATTTTTGGACTTGATAAATAATGCCCAGGAGGGAGGATATGTAGAGCAGCTTAATATGGATGCTATACTTAGTGCTGTTAAACCATCCGGAAAGGGGTATGAATCTGGAGGATACGTACAGCCACAACAGACTGCTCCGGTAATTCCCAATTTTGGGAATCAAATTGATCATGATTTACTTACTGAATTCATTGCTCTTCTTCAATATTTAAAAAGAAATGGAGTAAAAGCAAAGGTGGTGCTCTCAGATCTGCAGGAGCAAACAGAACTTCAAGAATCAAGTAATAACCTAGCATCAAAGTCATGAGGATAATAACCAATAAAGGACAGTATGATCTTCCGGCAAATTTTGTCCTAGAGCTGGAGAGAAAGAATCCATTCTTTTCAAAGATTGGAGAGAAGAGTATTCCGGTGACACTTCCATTGACTCCCAATAACATTAGAATCATAGGCTATAATAAAATTGATGCACGGAAAAAACCGATAACATCATTGGATGTGCTCATTGAGGATGGAGTGACCAGACTGTTCGCTAAGCAAGTAATTCATAAAACATCAAAAGAGGGGATATCTACAACTTTCTATCCTAATATCGGCGCATTCTGGACCACGATAAAAGATAAGAAGCTCAAAGATGTAATGGCCAATTATTCATATGCAAGTCAAACATTGATGGCCGACTTTCAAAACTCAATGAAAGTTACCTCAGACTTTGATTTTATTGTTTTCCCTGTAGCATGCAACAATGGGAGTGATAGCTTATTCATCCTTAATCAGACAGAGAATGTTGATTCTGAAGGGACTCCATACTTAATTGGCAGAAGATCCAGAACAATTCAAGAAGGAGATAAGAGCACAATTGTTCCAATAGGATATGGGATTACCCCATTCCTACGTTTGCATTCAGTTCTTACAAAGGCAATCGCACACTTTGGATATACACTAGAGAATAACTTTTTGGCAAATGAACAGTTCAAGAACCTGTGCTTGCTTAATAATTGTGCTGATACAGTAGTTATTAACAGAGTAGAATACTCTCAAATAGTTCCAAACATCACAATTCAGGACCTCCTTGATGTAGTGAGATTGAAATTTTGCTGTGAATTCATCCCGAATGAAACAACTAAGACAGTAAGGATCTCATTTTTTAAAGACCAGTTATCTTTTATCCCAAATATTGACCTTAGCCAGGCGAAGGTTGCTGACTTTGAGTATGATCTTCCCTCTTTTTCACAGGTCGTACTTGGACAGGATACTTCAATTGAAAATGCTGCTCCGGAAACAGAGACGATTGAGAAATTTATTCAAAAGTACAAGTATGTAGGTGCAGTCAATGAGGCTGAATTTGATGATTCTGCTGTTGTAAGCCGGTATAATGCGGTCTTAAGACTTGCTGAAGGTAGGTTTTATTCCGTAGAGTTTGACGGCATAAACACTAGAAAAGAACCTGTTGGCTCTGCATTTTTTGGATATAACAAAGGAAGCGATTTAGCACCTCAGGAGATCCAGTTGAAGGATACAGCTGTGCCAATAGTGCAAGTTGGAGATCTTGCCATATTGATGCCTTTTGTAGGAAATATTCTGCATCAAAATACAGCGATAAAAGAGAAGTCAGGAGAGACAAAAGAAGAGAAGAAAGACTCTTCAAAATTCGCAATGCTTTGTTTTGCTAAGTACAATTTAACAGGGTTTCTTCAGGCTTGTTATGGTTCTCCTTTTAACTACGATAAACAAGGACTGAGAGATGGCGATTTTAGTTTGCAGACATGGGGGCCTGATGGCATTTTCAATAAGTTCTATAAAGAGATGGACTCCTTTTATAGACACTCAAATATGATTCTTCATTCCGATATGCTTTTAACTGAATCGCAGAAAAATGGAGTGTCAGAAATTGAGCCGGTACTAATCAATAACCAAGTGTTATTGCCGGATACTATTGCCTATACAGTAGGCAGAAGAATTCAGAAAAAATGCATCTTCAGAACAATTAAACTTTATGAGCCATACGATACAGAAGAAGAGCAAGCTATACCCGAAATTTCTACTGACCATACTTCAGCTCTCTACTTCTGGGAGTATCGGGACAACAGCAATTTAATTGTTCCGCCTACTCAGGGGCTAGATGATTATAACTTCAGATTGGCTGGAGAGATTGTTCGACCGGCAACAGCACCATCCGCTCAGCAGTATCTTGACAGTCAACAAGGAGTTATCTTTTTTGAAAATTCTGTAGATATAGTTATTGAGCACTTTGTAATGTCCAATCTAGTTGAACAGATCCCGTCATCCATCACCTATTGGTATGTAGTTATAGCAAAATAGTGTCCTTTGACTTTGACCGGTAATAATAGAATTTTGAAGTGAATATGGCAACAATCCTACAATCACCAGATCAATACAGCTTTGTCGGTAATATTAAAAATATTATCGTGTCAACGAATTCGCAAATCGTATTTCAGCTAAAATACGGTTCAGAGATACTTATTGATTCCTCATATATTCCGGATCTAAACGATAAGGTAGAAATAGATATTGAGAAAATAGTCAAGGATGCATTGTCATCTGATATACCTGAGTCTGGAGAAATCACTACAAGGAGTTTTCAAGAGTTTAGTTTTAAGATAGGCTCTGGACTTGAACAGGTATTCTATGCATTTGAGGGAGGAGTTGATACAACGATATCCCCGTCTTGGTTTGCAGAAAATTTTCTTACTTGGCAGCCTCAGACATCATATGTCACCTGGAATCAACCTCAATTTTTAAGCTATATAGCCCTTGCAGCTTGCAGTCTAAAAGTAAAAGGATACTTTGCGGATGGAACAAATCAAACAATATTATTTGGAGCGCTAGCAGCAAACAAAGTCAATACAGCAAACCTTCAATATTCCTCCCTTCCGGCAAAATTTTCTGATAAGCAACCTGCTTATATAGATGTGTGGACCGAAAATGCATCTGGTCAGAGGTTATCATATATCCAAAGGTTTGTATTAAAAAATACTACTGCAGATGATAATTGTTTTTTGTTTAAGAACTCTCTTGGAGCCTGGGATTCAGTTGTTTTCACTGGGGCTATAAAGAATGAGGCATCATCAGATGTGAAGACATTCACACAGGATGATACAACACATGAATACCAAGTAGATCTTGCTGAGAAATATTATAAAAATACTGGATATCTCCTATCTGATAAGCATCGTATATGGATATCAGAATTTTTCAAAACTAATGAAAGATACTTCCTCTCCCACAGAGGATATTTTGAAAAGCTTACAGTGTTGTCTTCAACTATTAATTCGCAGAAAAGCAATCCGAGCTCGTATAACTTTACCTTCAGTTTATCTCGGTCAACAAAATATCTCAATCTTCCGAGGGTCGAGGCCCCTGAAGCACCACTTGAAATTGTAGATCCTGCCGGTGAACTTTTTTTTTTAGCCCCCCGTCTCTCTGAGTTTACTTCAGCTGAATTCGTAGATGAGTTTATTCTGCCTGTGCAGTCTCCTTATGAACAGTCGTGGAAAAAGATGAGTCTTGGAGCGTTGAAGCAGGGAATCCTTAATTCAATCTCAGAAATAACCTCTCCGCTTGCACACACTCATACATGGGAGAGTATAACCGGTAAGCCTCTTGCTTTCACTCCGTCCGCTCACAATCACGACATTTCTGAAGTAGTCAGCTTATCTAATGCCCTTTCCTCAAAAGAACCCGGTCTTGGCAATCCTCAAACAGATGGACAAATCCTCGCTTCAACAGTTGCCGGTGTTCGGTCATGGGTGAGCAGGTATGTACTTCCTGTTGCGACTGCTGCTGTATTGGGAGGGGTGATGGTAGGAACTGGACTCAATGCAAATGCACAAGGGGTTCTCTCTCATTCGGACTTCTCTATTGAGACAGGAATTGGAGGTGCACTAGGGCATATTAAAGCATCTGAACGAACAGCATGGAATAGTCACAAGGATGATAGTGACAAACACCTGTCAGTTGAAGAGAGGGCTTATTTCAACAAGTTGAAGACCTATCTAAAATTTGCAGTAGATAATTCTTCAATGTATTCCACCCTGAATTTTTACTCAGAGAGTGGGGTAAGTGCCTTCGGCATCGGTACTGGAGGCAGTTCAGGAGGGGTCGGTGTAAACGTGATTAACGACTTAGTCCATTCAGCATACAATTCCAGCGAGGTTCTGTCAGCTTATCAGGGCTATGTGTTGAAGGGGCTAATAGACACTAAATCGTCATTAGGTCATACGCATTCCTGGAGCGAGATTACTAATAAACCAGCGACTTTTACTCCATCTACACACTCTCACACTAAGTCTCAAATTACTGACTTTGCTCACACTCATCTTTGGGCAGATATAACTGATAAACCGACATCTTTCACACCTTCTGCTCATAGTCATAATGACTTATATTATACCGAGACTGAGATTGCCAACTTCTTCAGTGGGACAGTAGCTATTGCGGGTTACAATAAGTCAAACTGGGACACTGCTCATGGGTGGGGCAATCACGCATCAGCAGGTTATGCCTCTGCATCGGCCCTTAATAATCACATCAATAACACTTCTCTTCACCTGTCAGTAGCAGAAAGAGAGTATTTAACTAAGTTGATAAGCTATCTCAAGATTTCTGCCGATAATTCTTCAATGTATTCCACCCTGAATTTTTACTCAGAGAGTGGGGTAAGTGCCTTCGGCATCGGTTCAGGTAGTTCGTCAGGAGGTGGAGCCGACCTGTATAACGGTCTTGACAAGAACGTTCCCGGAATGGCCCTTGATGCTTATCAGGGATATGTACTTATGGGATTAGTTGACAGCAAGGAGCCTGCATTTGTCAAAAACACAGCATTCAATAAGTCCTTCGGCGCTTCTGCAGGTATGGTTGCAGAGGGGAATCATACCCACACCTTTGCATCGCTGACAAGTAAGCCAACGACAGTAGACGGTTATTATATATCAGATGCAATATATTTCAATCAGAATATAGATATAACTACAAATAATAATTATCGGCATTATGGGTATGGATATAGTGGAAATGGTTGGGTAGCTACTGGGGCTGCATTGACATTCGGCGCTAATGGCTCTTATTATGCACTGATACAAGCAACGCAAGATAACATATGGTATAATTATACATACAACGGAGCTAAAGGAGCTTGGAGAAGTTTGTGGCATTCAGGGAACTTCAATCCGTCAAGTTACTTACCATTGACAGGAGGCACTATAAGTGGCGGTCTTACTCTCACAGGGGGCTTAACTAGTAATGGCACAGGCGCACCATATTGGGTAGCTAGGCAATTAGGTATTAGTAGATTCTTGATATCTACATACACAGGTATAATTGGTGGCGTAGATAATGATGCAAATGTGGGTATCTATAACTACGGAGCGGGAAATATAGGGTTTTGGACGAATGGGAGCAAAAGAATGGAGTTACTCTCAACAGGTATATTAATGCTTGGAGCTAACTCGGTCTACCACTCTGGCAACTTACTCAACATCGGCACGTCGGCTTCTACTGCAAGAACTGCATTAGGATTAGGAAGTATGTCAACTGAATATGTCAGCTCTTTCTATACAAAGGCTAATATCAATACTTTTTTCTTTTCGGATACAAGGACCATAACTCCCCAAACTTGGGGAGTAGCAACTCTTCAATTTGGATTTACTTCTATGGATTTGAACAATGGATCCCCATATGCGGACTTCATGAGATTTGGAGGCTATGAGGATAGTTCAGGCGGAAGAAAAAATATCATTTTATTTAAAAAGTCTGAATTTGGTATAAGGCAATATCAGGGTGATTTTGCATCCGCTACCTATAATCACGGGTATGTGGACTATTGGCATACAGGCAATCTCACCAACACCCTTTCAAATGGCTATCTGCCTTATTGGAATAATGGCAGTTTGGCAAACACACCTATAATCTATTCATCAAATTTATATCTAGGAGCAAGGACACTTATAACAGACTGGACAAACTCAATTCAGTTGGGACAATGGGACGAGGTAAACAATAGAATTGAAAGTCTTGGCCGACCGCTTTATATTACTTCTTATACAGAAGGTGTTAAGATGGGTTATGCGGGGAATATTGATCTTACTATTAATTCAAGTAGAAATATTGGCATAGGCTATACAAACAGATATGAGAAATTTGCTGTCAACGGCAGTGGATATTTTAATAGTCACCTATCTATAGGAGGTTCACACGATGTTTATTCTCAGGTATTTATTAATAGTACTTTTGGAACGACTAATAACGCAGCATTAAGATTAATCTATCAGGGCAGCCTGTCGGGACTAGGGGAAGTAGCGATGCTGGCCCATAGAAATAGTCAATGGTCCTTAATATATGGCGATACTGTAGGTTCATCTCTTAACTGGGGATTATATATACAAGGTAATAAACCAAATTATTTAGGTGGAGCATTAGCTATTTCAGGCGCATTTTCAGGCGCAACTACTGTTGTCACCTCCTCTTACATAGAGTCCTCTTCTTACCTCAAAGGAACCTCAGTAAAAATCGGAGCAAATTGGGAAGCTATACCGAATGGAAGTGATTTGGAACTTAAATACGGAGGTGTGCTGAAAGCTAAACTTGACCCTTCTGGCAACATCACAGCAGTAGGTGGAATAACTTGTTTCGCAATTTAATAATAAAAGGTATGGCATTAGGACAAACAAATATAAGTATAGCAACAGTTTGGGAGGAGCTAGGGGTTTACTCTACTCATTCGCTAGGTGTGCTCATTGCTAAGGCAAAGGTAGGTGGAGTTGGTTGGACATATATAGATGAATATGGCCACACTATCACCATTCCACAAATGGCTTTCTTCATTTATGAAACAAGGGGTGCTAATGGGAATCGGTACGATGGAGTGCTGATTCCCGGAGCTGAACCGCATTGGAATATGTGGAGCAGATATATACCTGCGGAGTGGGTAATAATAAGTGGAGCATTAATACTGCGGCTAAAGAGGAATGCTTTAAATCTTAACGGTGGCTATGATTACAGATTGCACGATTTCAGGCTTTATAATCACCTAGCTAGTCGGCCAACCTTATTCTCAGAAAACTCTTACATTAACCTAAATGGCAATATGACCGTGAGCTGGAGTATGTTTATGTATGAGATGGCTCTGCCTTCGCAAATAACACATATACTAGCTAAGGTCGTGCTTGGGGGATCTATAACTCAAACGAGACTGATACCACTGTCAGAAATAACCCATTACACCGGTATGCCTCCAGAAATTCCAGTTCAGTATTCTGTGAATTTTTCAAATGTTGTAAGTTCATCAGGCTCTATCCAGTTATTCGGCTCTAACCAGTATGGGCAGGAATTATGCACATTAACTAACATATATGAGACCAAGGGCTTCTCAATACAAACTATTCCTACTGTTGCGAGCTTGCAAAGAATAGTTACAGCTCCTCGTGATCAGAATGTGGCTCTCAATGCTTCAATAACTATTCCTGCCGGCAGTTCTGCAACTATTGACGTAGCAGTCGGAGTTAGCTCAATCGGAGGCTATACAATAACAATAGAGGGTGTTTCTCCGAATTATCCCGACTGCTCATTTGACATCTACCTAGTCCATTCCGGGCAGGCAGACAAAAAAATAACGGGTACTCCTCACCTTATGATGCTCAGCTCATCCGGGCGAACATCTACTTATTATGTGTCCTCAGTCGCTCTCAATGCGCCTACAGCTGCAGGAGACACCCTGTCCTTTGACATAAGAAATTTATCATATTAATTTGTTAACATTAAATCAATTACAGTTATGACAACAATTATTTCAACACGCAACCTCTTACAAGTAGAGGGCACATTTTCAAACATTAAAATTAAAGCTGAGATACACACTGAGGGTTCGGACATTAAACGAATCGCATCTGGTCAGTTTTACAAAGGCGAGCTTCAGGTAGGCTCATTTCAAGCTGAGGAGTCAGGTTATGTTGTAATCAACATACACCAAAATGGTCTTGCGAACACAGCTGAAGTGTGTACTGCATTGCCTCTCTTTATCGCTGATGTTCAATCTAAACTTAGTGAATAGTATGGAAAAGAAAAATTTGTTAAATCTTAATCAGGCTGTAGCATTATTCAACTATACCGAAGCGGAGGTTGATACTGTGATTAAGATGATGAAAAACAAGACGGAGCTTAATAACGGTGCTGAAAACGTTCAAAAGCAGCTTCAGGAAGTGTCAAAAACTCTTAAACCGGGCGAGCTGGAGAACCTTGAAGAGCAGTTAAAGGTTGCTCTTGAAAAAGACGACAAGGATAAGGTCAAGAATCTACAGCTTAGAATCGGTTTGCTCTCTGCAGAGTGGAACAAGAAGTATGCTGAAGCAGAGGAGAAGATACTGCGCGAGTCAATCAACGTTAAGCTGGATAAAATCACACGTGAAGAGTTGGTGGTTCTTATTAAGCCGAAAAAAGAAGTTGTAACAATGAAAGAATCGGAAAGACAAGTTGTAGTCACTAACCACTTCTCTTCTGATATGCTTGCCTTTATATCACATATTTTAAAAAATTAATACCCTAACCCACGCCAAGGCGGTAAAAATCTAAAGTAATGGAGACTATCCTTGCAATCATCTCAAGCCTCTTCGCAGGCACAACTATCTTTCAATTCATCTTCTTCCGGTCTCAGCGCAAGAAAGCATCTGCTGAAGCCTCACAGGAGGGGGCGAAGGCTGATGGTCTTAATCTTGAGAATCTGCGTAATTACATTGACTTGCAGAGCAAACAACTATTAGAGACAGAAAAGCGAAATGGAGAATTAAGCAAAGAGAACGACACCCTGCGACAGAAACTCAGAGAGTACGATTATAAGCTTGAGCAGTTTGAGCGCAAGATCAAAGGAATGGAGCGAATTATCAGCACAGAAATAGCGAGGAGGAGCTATGCGGAGCATCATATATGCCTGAATCTTGATTGCAAGGATAGAAAACCGGGGCTTGGGGAGTTTAAAATGGAGGATGCGAAATGACACTGAATTATTCACAGCTCAAATTAATATATCCTTTTGCAAGTACTCAGAAAATCACTCTTTACTTGCCTTTTTTGAACAAATTCGCCCTGACTTATGAAGTGACGACAGCACTCAGAATTTCTGCGTTTTTAGCCCAAATAGGACATGAATCCGGGCAACTTCAGTATTGCGAGGAAATTGCAGATGGATCTGCTTATGAAGGCCGCCAGGATCTTGGAAATTTATTCAAAGGTGATGGCAGAAGGTTTAAGGGTAGAGGCCTTATACAGATTACAGGTCGTGCAAATTATACCGATATATCAGATGATCTTAAAATTGACTTTGTAAGACATCCAGAAAAGTTATGCGAACCGGAATTCGCTGTTAAAAGTGCATTCTGGTTTTGGAATAGAAGGAAGTTAAACTTAATAGCGGATCAGAAAGACTTCAAAAGGATAACCAAGTTGGTAAACGGAGGATATAACGGTTATAATGAACGATTTGAATTATACGAAAAGGCCCTAAATGTTTTAAAATAAACAGCTATGAAAAAACTAATCATTGTAATGCTAATCCTTTTAACAGGATGTGGCTCAGCAAAAAAACTTGTTAAAACCGATTCCAGGACAGAAATTGCAACTACAATAAAGAAGGTTGATACAACAAGAACCGAGGCAGCCTGGCATAGCGTTGTTGACCATATTATTTCTCAGATAGATCTCTCAACTATTAAAATAGTGACTTACTACCCTGTTGACAGTACCGGGAAGCAGGCTGTTAAAGAGGATGTAACTATTCAGAAAAACGTTGTAACTAACTCAGCTCAGATCTCAACTGATAAAGCTGTTATTAGAGAACAAAAATCAATAAAAGAGGATACTTCGCAGACAATTCAAAATAGAGAAATTGAAACTATTCAAGAGAAAAAAACAGGATTGCCTGTAAAATACTACTTGATAAGATTCATCCTACTTGCAGGAATTGTATATCTTGCATATAGGTTTATCCGGCGTCAATTCTTTTAACGTAAGAAGTGCGATTTAAGGCTTTTGAGCAGGTTTAGTAATAAGCCTGCTTTTTTAGTTTTTAAATATTTGCATTTTTCTTTGCAAATAATTTGCAAATTAAATTCTTTGCATTATCTTTGCAACAACAAAAACAACGAAGAGATGAAAACATTAAAAGAGCAATTATCAGAAGTAAACAATTTTACTGTGTATGAAAGAGAGTCTAATCAATTATGTGAAATTATTGAGAGGAAAATGGCTACAAATGGCTGTGGTGCTGAATTCATTCTAGTTAATTTTATGTCTACAAACAATCACCCTGCTGATCTGAGAGGTTTATATGTTGCAGTTAGAGAAGAGGCTGAGATTGTAGAAATAGATAAGTACTATGTAAAGCATATTTTTAACAAATAGTAAAATACGCTTGATATAATCAAATGCTTTTAAATTTAAACAACTAAAAAATAAAAATTATGAGAACAATTACAAGTAACGCAGGACAGGTGTTGAATGAAAATTACCGCAGACACATATCAAATTGGGACGAACAAAACCCTGATAACGAACCTTACTCTATTGCAGAGTGGTGCGATTTGGAATCGCAATCCGATCCTAATTTTTTCAGGTGGCTCTTTAACGATGATGATATATCTGATTTTGGAAGTAATCTAACTGACGAAGAAAAAAAGATAGCAGTAAATTATTATAATTCGTTATAACTATTGTAATTACCAATAATTAATAAAGCATTATGAAAACTAAGAATATCAGAATTACAGAGAGTCAAGAACAGTTCTTGCTTTCTAACTACAAAAACATCTCGCAAGGTATATCAGCCTGTATTGATAAGGCTAGATTTCCGGAATCAAACACTGAGGATGTTTTGAAGATAATTCGTGCATACACAAAGAGAGAACTGAAAGGCAAGTTTTCTCAACAAGAGTGGACTTTTTTTGCAGACAGCCTCAACGGGACCTTGACAGACGGAATGTTCAGATGTAACGCTGAGGCCCTTGCGTATCATTGTCAAGATGCAGAGGATTTGGACGGCACAGCGACAAAATGGGATGTTAATATAGATAAGTTGATTGAAAAGGTTCGCACGCTTACCGCCGCTCAGGTTGAGACTCTGTACTGGTTTGTTGAAGAATTTTGGAATACAGAGCAAGAAGTCAGAAACCTAGAAAAATGGGCGACTGAGTTGGTATGATAACCCCTACTATGACGGAAAAGGAGTTGATTGTTGAGGTAACGGCTGATTATCTCAACGCTTTCCGTTACTCTGATCATATAGACAAAAAATTCAGACGAATAGTCATCAAATCAACGAAATTTCCGGTAAGGGCTTGTTATGAGTATATTTCGCCTCGCAAAAATAGATGGTTAATTTTCTGTGAATCAAGGTCAAAAAAAGAGGTATTGGATAATAGCCGGGTATCTCTAGTAACGACCTATAATACAGATTTTGGCGTTCACGCAATTATGGGAACGTTCACAAACGGTAAGATGCATTATATTATATATCCACCTCATTTTTTCTCAAGATACAGGTCAAGAACCGGCTCTGAATTGTCGGGGCTCCCACTGATGAAAAAATTTTTCAAGGAGAATTATAGTTATGTGTATGAAGTCAAGGACGTGCAACTTGAAAAAGAAAAGTATATAAGAGAAGTGTACGGAAGTACTAAGGAGGGTGTGGCTCTAGGTCTGTTCTCAGTTGAGGGAAACATTCTATTCAAGACATTCGTTACTTATGAGATGCTGAAAGGGGAGCAGATTGAAAAATTCACTCAAAATGAAAAGCTAAGGAGGGAGATTCACGAAAGTTGAAAAGTAATCTCAATTATGCTATATTTGTCTGTGCAATAACAATTCGTTCAGCACAATGTTTTTGGTTGAGGGCTGCGTCAAGTGGCCCTTTTTCTTACAAAAAAGTTTGAATTCTATTCTATTTTTATCCTAAATGTTTGCCAATAGTTTTACGTTAAAATTAATTATAGCCATAAAGCGCACGTAATAAGATAGATAAAAAATATCATATTCAGCCTTCTAAGCTGTGGGTCTTGGGTTCGAATCCCAACCGAATCACAAACATTAAGCGCAAAAGCCTTGTAATACATGGTATTACGAGGCTTTTTCTATTTAACGGGGAACGATAGGGGGAATGATTGACGGGTTATTGAAAATATTTATCCAAAATTATTCCTTAACCAGGTTGCTCAATGTGCCCATTAATTCAGATAAAGCCTTTACAGATAATTTCATGTTTTTGGCAATTTCGTCAGCGCTTGTGCTATGACCACCTCCAAGTCCTAGCCCCGTTTTTCCATTAATTTCAAGAATTGTTGACCTAAAATCTGGTGTTGTGGGAGAAAAGCGGTGTGCGAATTTGTTCCTATATCTGCTTGCAACAAAAATTTTCTGTTGAAAATCTTTTAAAACTTCTACAACTTTGCCATCATCAATTAAACTAAAAAGCCTTCGGCCGAAGCTAACATGATCCTCCGGAATATTTAAATCAAAATAGGTATTTAAAAGCTGGGCCAGCTGATCTTGAGAAGAAATAAGAAAATAATAAAAAGTTTCAGCGTAATAATCGAATTTCCATCTATTTGCAAATTGACTTTCGCTCTGAGTTCGCTCGGAAGGGTCTGAAACTCCCCGATTGTAATTTGTAATAGCAATAACGAAAGATTCATGAACGAGACGATGCCTATTAGAAAGAAATTGACTCCAAAAATATAGGTTGCGAATTTTGTTGGCCTCTTGTAATGTGATGCTTTTAGATAATATTCCGGGAAGTACTTCACATTGAGTAAACTTTAAGCTCGGTATTTCTGGGTAATCTTTATAAATAGCTGCTCTCTCCTCCCTACTTGGGTAGGTATAAGCATCAGAATTAATTACTATAGTAGTACTTTTTGCCATAACTAAGCCTTATTAGTGAACATTCCGCCCCTTCCGGTAAGCAGCCACTCTGCCGAAATTCCATAGTCATCAACCAAGTAAGTAAGCCACGCCACCTGAAATATATCTCGGCTGTGATCTTTCTCAAGCGTATTAAGGTTCCAACGATTGATTTTATACTTTTCAGTAAAGGTTTGCTTTCCCCGAATTACTTTGCCCACCTTCAGCATCTGCAGGGCTTCGAAGAATCTCCCAACTATTATTTGGCTTTCCGGATTTTGCATGATTTATTGTTTTGGCTGGTTTTTCTGCATAAGAAATTCATATTCTTCGGCAGTAATCTTTTTGTCGTTTAGCAGCTTTTTATATCTGGAGCTGTTCCTCTTCAGCCTTGCTGCCTCAAGTTCCTCCTCAGACTTTTTTGTAGAGCCTGCTTTTCTCTCTGCAGCTGCGCGAAGTTTATATTTCTCATAGGCAATCTTAAATACGAGCTCCACATCTTCCATCAGGCCCTTGCACTGATAAAAATCGGTAATTTCAACATTTTGGATCTCCCTTGGAAAAGAGTAGTTGCAAAATCTGCTCTCAGCTACTGTCCTTGTTTTTGAAATATCGTAATTACAAATAGGGAAAGATCCAGAGCCATATTTCTCGGTTAGCACTTCTGAAATAATTTGCTCAAAGTTATCCCGGTTGTCCTTCATCGCTTTTCGTGAAAGGTAAAAGGATTTCCACATAATATCAGCCAGGTTCTGCGGCGTCAAGTCAAACTTTAAATTGTATGCAAGCAGGAATTGAGCGTTTGAGAAGCCCGATATTTCCGTTCTTTTGTTCAGGTCGAGAAGTAAGTCCAGCCTATCCTTTAATATGCATGAATGAATTAGAGCGCTTTCTGAATAGCCTAAAAAAGACTTATTCTTATGGACATTCCTTAATCTAATTATCTGCTCAAAAGCTTTATCAAAATTGCCTATTAAAAGCTGTCTCTCGAGCCCATAGTAGTATAGAAATACATATCCAATATTTATTGGAGCGTCCACGTTTCTGAGCCAGTTAAGATATAAAAACCTTTGCCCCGGGGTTAAATCAATATAGCTTGGCCAATATGGAGGAGAAGGAATGTTAAAATCTTCGGAAATTGGAAGGTGAATATATATGGTACTGGGGTCGTTAAAGTTCTTGTCCTCCTCGGTACTCTCCAAGCGGCCGTTCCTAATGGTAAAAGATACGAATAAGCCTCTGGGCGATCTTGGAATATTCTCGTCATAAGAAATATATAGCAGGTCTCTATTCTCAATTTCCTTAATTGTAGAAACCTCTCCACTCGGCTTCGCGCCAAAAATATTGTTTAAATGGCCCATTACTTATTTCGCAGTTTTAAGCTTTGATATAATCTCGTTTAACTTACCAAGTCTCCCGAGGTACTCCTTATCAAGCGGGAAAACCTCTAGCGCTCTCCGGATGACTCTTAACTCCTTGTCGTATTCCTTGGCCTTCCTGTAAATGACCATAAGCCTCTTGAATGAGTGGTGGGCCGGATACCCGGCTGCGATATTCTTCTCATATTCGATAACGGCAAGGTCCGACTTCCCGTCTTTCTCGAGGGCAATACCTTTGTTGTTAAGGGCGCAGCAGTCGTATAGTGCCATCTCTTTTTCAAGTTGCTCTATTCTCAGGCGCTCCATTTCCTTCAGCTTCTCCTCCGGGATATCAATATACTCCCTTCCTTTTAGTGAGGCGAGTTCCATTTCAGAAAAAAGGTCTGCGTCAATTATTGCTCCCTTTATATACTTCTCCAGGTATTCAATTTTAACTTTCATACTACTTCAACGACATACAAAATAAAATTCGGTAGATACCATATACCTCTGATGTTGGAATATCAAACGGAGCATATTTCTTCTGATCGGGATTAATTGAAATACATCTTAGGTGCCCTTCCTTTTCAGGTGCAATTAGTCTTTTTACCACTATCCCGTTGGAAGTATCCACAACATAATCTCTTCCCCATTCAACAAAAATTTCTGCGTCAATCTTTTTGACTAATGCTCGGGACCCGTTTGGATATTCCGGGGCCATACTTTCCCCGGTGATAGTAATCGCAAACTCTGCGTCTTTAATCGGGGAGACAATCCTTTCGCAGTCTCCCTCTTTAACGGAGGCGATAAAGTCGTTTAGCTTACCGGCCTGAGCGGAAATGGGTAACAGGTATATGTAGTCTTTAGAGTTATCGGCTATTGAGCAGTTAGATTTTAAGAATTCCCCCTCGCCGGTTAAAATAAAGTTGAGGTTGAGCTCCGGAAAAGCTGCCACAATTTTATTTGCCATATCTCCGCTAATCGTTTTTGTTTTTCCATTCGCCACGTCGTAAAAGGCCTGGGGCCTATCATATCCACACTTCAGCGCCAGCTTAGCAAGAGAAATTGAATAGCTGTTGGCAATTTTCTGTAATATTTCTGCAGATGTCATTCAGATATATCTGTATTAATTGTAGGTTTCTTTAAAAGTTTTATCCCCAAAAGCACGAATTCTGGGTTTTGAAAGTGCACTTACGAATAAAATCGCAATCTGGCTAAAAATTATTGTCATTGATATTCAGAATGTTGCAAAGTATTTACAGGTAAATACAACAAAATCTGTATAAAATAATTGTAAATACAGAAATATCTGTATATTTGCATCGTGCTGTAAATACAACGCATAACAAATATAACAATTGCACACAAAGACACAAATCTGAATGCACAAAACATCAGAAAAATAACCTAAAAAGAGTATGGATTTAATAGGGTATTACAGAAAGCTAGAAGAAAAATCAACTCCAAAACAGGAATTCCGTGAAATGATTGCAGAAGCCTGTGGAGTTGCGCCAACAACTGTGAGCAGGTGGGTATACGGAGAGGTAATTCCGGAGAAATTGAAGAGAGAGAAAATATCCGAAGTTATCGGTATTCCGGTAGAAGAGCTATTTCCTAACCTTCAAAATGACGAGGCATGAATAAGATCGAACTACTGAACACCGAGTGCTACGGGACACCCACAGGCAAGGTTATGATTTCGTGTGAAAGCGGACTGAAGATATACGAAATGGAAGACCGCGATTTTACTGAGGCCATGCTCGAACTCATACAAAATTTCTATCCGGCAGCATTCAAGGCGCTCGGCGAGCTTTACCTCTCGAGCAAGCCTAACAGAACCTACTACGAATATCTGATCGTGCACAGGTTTATACGCTGCAACTTTAACGAATATGACAATAAGAAGGATATAGACGGCGAAGGGTCCTTCAACTTTGAATTTGTACAGTGCCCTCTTCGTGGCGAGTGCAAATTATGCGGTATAGTATGCAATCCTGCATTCAACACTAAGCTTTCTCAGCGCGAGACAGAAGTCATGCGACTTTATTTCAGATCATACCCGGCTGAAAAGATTGCAGATAAGCTGTTCATATCAATTCAAACAGTTATCAAGCACAAAAGGAACTCTCTTCAGAAGCTTGGCCTACACTCTCTAAGCGAATTTATTTCGCTTGCATCTCGCAACAAAATGTTTGACAACGATAACGACTAGTTCTATGGAAACAGCAATAATAATACCGAAGGATTCTTTTGATAAGCTAGTTGAGAAGGTCGATACTCTTGCTAAGGAGATTGCCGGTATGAAGCGAGAGGTGAGAAAAAGTGACCAACTTTTCAATATCACCGTTACAGCAAAAAAGCTAGGCATTTCAAAGCCTACTCTTCATAAATACATTAGGCTGCACCTCATTGATTATAAGCTTGTGGGCAACACAACTTACTTCACCCAAGAGATAATTGACGAATTCATATCAAGAAAACAATAACCCAATAAAACAAATTGCCATGTCACTATCGAACGCAAGATCAGAACTAAGAACACTGCTCGACGAGAAGATATCGAGCTACAAATTTACTCTAATCGATTACCACCTAAAAACCGAAAGGTATAGTGTGGCAATTGAGGTGAAGCTTCGCGGTGTGGTACGAACCATTCACGCATGCAATACCTCCATTTCGGAGGTTGCAAAATCATTAATTACAGATTACGACTCTCTAAAAGAGGGCGGAGACGAAACTATCAAGGTACAACTTGTATGAGCTGCATATGCAATGGGCTTCCCGGTTGCCCTTGCTGTAGCCCGGAGCCCGAGCCCGAATTACGAGAGTGCCCGGAATGTTGCGGTGACGGATATTTCTACTACGACTCCGACAACGACTTGACAGACAAACCGAGCTACGACAATTTACCGGGTGACCAAAGGTCATTTAAGGTATGCCCCAAGTGTGAGGGCAGAGGTGAAATAGAAATATAGAAAATCCATAAATCAATAAAACAATGGAAACAAAAACAACCAATTTTAACGTTAACGATCTGGCTCCGGAAGAAATCGCGGGCCACACACATGTAAAAGAAAAGTTTGTTCAAATTCTCATTAGTCTGCATAAAATGCAGCAGCCAGATGCAGAAAGCATTTATGAGAAGGAGCTTATTTACTTTAGAAAATTTCTTGCAGATCCAGCTCGCAAGTTAAAGGACTGCACAAAAATCTCTCTATTCTCTTCATTCATTGAGATAGCAATTCAGAACCTCTCAATTCAAGATGGTTCCAAGTCCGAAGCATACCTCGAGAGCAGGGCTATGAATATGGGCACCGCTGAAAATAAAAAGTGGGTAAGTACTGCCCGCTTTGTAATAACAACCTACGGAGAATTAAACCTTCGTATCAGAGCAGGGCAGATAATTAGAATGAGTAACCCGATTGTGATTTACGAAGGTGATACTTTTCAGCCTAGGACTAATGACAGGGGTATTTTATTCATCGACTACGCTCCAAAAATCCCAAGGCAAAGTACAAAAATTATTGGCGCATGGGTAGCAATACACTTACCAGGCGGAATGGTTGACTTTAAGTGGCTTTTGGAAGACGATATCGAAAGACTGATGAAGTACTCAATACCTAAAGGTACAAACTCCGATAAGGGCCCTAACGCCTTATATAAGTCTGCCTCCGGAGGTATAGATCCAGGCTTTCTCGAAACAAAAACAATCAAGCACGCTATGCGCGCATATACTAAACTCCGCCTCGCCGGAACAGCTGTCATAGAAAACGAGGAAATCGAGGAGGAAGAAAATTTTGCTCAGCCTGCCAATACTAAAACCGAAGAGCAAATTAGCCAGTCAGTAGTAATTAATCAAAAAGAGGAGATTTTTTAATTATGGAAGCAACAACACAACCGGGAACAGCCCTTCAGACAGTTCCCAATATTCAAGAGATACAAATAATAATAGGCGACGCGCCTGCAACTTTGATTGCAAATACCGCAAGCCGGGACAACGCGTGCAAAGCGGGCGAGGAGCTTATTATCGCCTCAAAAAACGTTGGAATGAGCCCTGACCTTGACAATAAAATGTCCAGCTTCATAGAAAAGGCGAAAAAGACTCTTAAGGCGATAAATGAAAAGCGCAGGCCTTTCACCCAAATGATGGATGAGCTGAAAAAGAGGTTCACCGAATGTGAAAACGACATCAAGACCAAGGTGGACGAGGTTCAGAAGGTAAGAGACTCATACGCTGCGGAGCTCATGAAAAAGAGGCAGGAGGAGGAGAGGAGGTTGGCCATAGCAGCAGCTAAGGAAAAGGAGCGCATCAGCATTGTTCAGAAGATCAAGGACGAGGTTGCACAGGCTTTTTACAACTATGTTGTAGACAAGAAAAACGGAGCGCTAAACTACTTTAACAGTATCACACTTGAGGACTTTGAAGCTAAATCACGGAATCTTGAGGGCTCTTCGCTCTCCTTCACTCCCGCACAGTTGTCCTCTCTCAGCATTAATGTTAAGGGCGAAAATCTCGACCAGGAGGAGGTTAACGAAATCGCCAAGTCAATACTCACAAATGATGCTCTTCACATACACTACGCCAACGAATACCGCAGTGTTATGTCCGTATTTAAAAAGGATCTGGTGGATAAGCTTCCGTCTAAAAAGCAGCAGTTGGAGGAGTTAAAAGCCGCCGCAGATAACGAGGCGGAGAGAGAGAGAATTCTCGCCGAGGAGAAAAAACGCCAGGCAGAAGAGGCAGAAAAGATTAGCGAAGAGGCCAAAGTGTCCGTAGACTCTGCGAAAGCGCAGACAGCTGCAGAGGCGGCCGAAAGCGAGGCGTCAACCTCCCTTAACAGCCTTTTCGCCACAGCCGGGACACCGGTACCTGCGGTGAAAGAATCCGTGCAGATAGTGGTAAAAAGCAAAGCTGCATATGCACTTCTGTTTCAGTACTGGTTCGAGAGAAAAGGTAAAGATATGGACGAGGAGAGCATCGAAAACATGACCCTCAAGAGGATTAAGACCTTCTGCGAAAACTATATCAAGGAAACCGGCGAAATCATCGAGAGCTCACTTATCGAAATTAAAGAGGTTTATAAAGCGAAATAGATATGGCTGAGGCAGATTACTATAAGCGTTCGGAAATTTCAAATAGCGACCTCTCCTGGCTTAAGCAGCAGCTGTGGCCAAGGGTTATGCCCGATCCAACTGAAGCGTACAAATTCGGCAGCCTTATCGATGCAATGTTAACGGAGCCGGAGAGGGTAAACTATTTCAGCTATTCTCTTGGAGACGTGAAATACAAAAAAGAGGATTTCGCCGTTGCCGAGAAAATGAAAAAGGCATTTTACGCCGATCCGGTCGCTTCACAGCTGCTTAAAGTATCTGTCGGGCAAAAAGAGATGTCTCGAATGATGCAAATGTATTATGGCGGCCTTGACTTCTCTCTTGATGTGCGTTGCAAATGGGACCTGTGGGCAGATATTTTGCGCCATGGAGGTGATATCAAAAGTACCACAGCAACAACTCAGAGCGAATTTGAGGCCGCCTGCACATACTTTGACTATGACCGGCAGCGTGCCTGGTACATGGACATTGCCAATACTGACAAAGATATCCTTATAGGAATATCTAAAAAGAATTTCAAAGTATTCAAATTATTCATAACCAAGGACAGCGACTTTTATAAGTCGGGCAAGGATAAGTATCTCGAGCTCGCTTACAGATGGTGGTTGCTGTTCGGAAATTCACGACCATGTTAGATCAAATAACTCCTTTCGACGCTTTGATGAGAGAAGCGAACGAAATGCAAAAATACTTAGACGAAACTACCTCAGAACAAATAAATGATGTTCTGGAGCGCGGAGAAATGCTGGCGGGGATGCTATCCAGAAGCGGGAAGATGGTGGCAGACGCGGAATATCACCGGGATAACTTTCAGAAAAGCGAGATTGTGGGAATTCTGAAGGATACTGTTAAGCTCTCTCTCCCGGCTCTTGTGATGAAGCAGTTGGTTGAATCTGCTTGCAAGGACTACAATTATTTGTGCAAGAGGTGTGAGAGGATTAACCGTACCGCAGTTCATCAGCTGGACTGGTGCAGGACGGTTATTAGCAACGCTAAGAGTGAGAGGGAAGCGTCGAAGGGGTTTAATAATCAGCATAGCAAACAGCAAATATTCTGATGGGAACAATTACAACACTGCCAAACGGATTCCTGGTCTCTTTCGAATATGACAGAGCGCTTACCTACCGCATTAAGGCAATTAAGGGCTCATCGTATGATCGGTCTGCAAAAGCTTGGCTCGTACCTGCAGACACTGGAAGTGAACTTATCGGAATGCTGGTGGCAGAAGGCTTCACCGATCTGAGCGCAATGAGCCCGGAAGAGTACGGAGAAATTCCGGAAATGCCGCAATTGACTTTCCCAATCAACCTGAAGGTTACCCCTTACGATTTTCAGAAAGAGGGCATAGCATTCTCGGTACAAAATAGGAGAACACTTATAGGCGATGAGCCGGGGCTCGGTAAAACAATTCAGGCCATTGCGTCTGTAGTTGCCCTCAACGCCTTTCCTTGCCTGGTAATTTGCCCATCATCACTAAAAATTAACTGGAAGGAGGAGTGGGAAAAATTTACGGACGAAAAGGCAGAGGTACTTACCGACGGGATTAAGAACACATGGCCATACTTTTATAGCGCCGGGCTGGTAAATGTTTTTATAACCAATTACGAAAGCCTCAAGAAGTATTTTGTCAGGGATATCCGTACTCCGAAGGGTGCAAAGATGAAACTTTCCGATATCGTTTTTACAGGGAATATTGAGCACTTCAAATCAGTAATTGTGGACGAAAGCCACCGGGTAAAAGAGCCTAAAACTTTACAGTCAAAGCTTGTTAAGGGTATAGCTCACAATAAAAAGGTTATTTATCTTCTTTCCGGTACTCCCGTAGTCAACAAAGAGAAAGATCTCATTTCCCAGCTGGCCATTCTGGACAGGCTCGGAGAGTTTGGAGGGCTTAAAACCTTTAACGATCGCTACTGTGGAGCGAAGTACTATCGTGAGCTTCATTACAAACTTCGCACGACATGTTTCTTTAGCAGAAAAAAGAGCGAAGTTCTCACCCAGCTGCCTGCAAAAGTCAGGCAAATTGTCAAGTGCAATATTACCACTCTCGAGGAGTACAAAGACGCTCTGGCCGATTTAGCTCAGTATCTCGTTCAGTATCGCAATGCCACTGATGAGCAGGTGAAGAAGAGCCTAAAGGGCGAGGTGATGGTTCGCATAGGCGTCCTTAAAAATGTTTCCGCAAGAGGTAAGGTTGCAGACGTTGTCGACTATGTAAACGATATCGTTGAGGCCGAGGAAAAGTTAATCCTCTTCTGCCACCTTCACGAGGTCGCCAACGCTCTAAAAGAGGCCTTTCCCGACGCTTTGACCATACTTGGGAGCGACAGCTCAGCCGAAAGAGATTATGCAGTCAAATCGTTTCAAAACGACCCTTCAAAAAAGGTTATTATCTGCTCAATCAAGGCTGCCGGTGTTGGCCTTACTCTCACCGCGTCTTCACGCGTTGCCTTCATTGAGTTGCCATGGCACCCTGCAGATTGTATTCAGTGTGAGGATAGAGCTCACAGAATTGGGCAGGTTGACTCGGTACAGTGCACATACTTCCTCGGTAAGGATACGATTGACGAGTGGATATACAGCGTCATTCAAGAAAAGTGGAAGATAAGCGAGGCCATAACCGGCAATACCGACGATACCGAGATTTCGGTTATGGACTCAATAATTGAATTAATGCAAACAAATATAAATCTATGACTATGGACTACTTAAATCAATCAATTTGTCTCTCTGATATACCGAAGGAGTCAATCAGGCTGGACGAAAAGACCGGGAAAAAGTACCTGGCCATTACTGCCGGGCTTATGAAGCAGCCGGATAAGAATGGTAACACTTACTCGGTTTATGTTTCCCAGCGAAAAGGGGAGAGGAAGGAGGACAGGGTTTACCTCGGAAAAGGGAGATCCTTTTCGTTCAGCGAAAAAACGCCTTCGCCGGAAAGTGTTGGCGACATGCCTCAGGCAGAATATGCAGACGACTTACCATTCTAATTAGATAAATCATGGCTAAAGACCCGGCAATTCTTTTTTACCCAAACGACTACATAGGCGGCACAATGGGGATGTCCTTTGAAGAAAAAGGGGCATATATGGAGCTGCTTATGGTGCAGTTTAACAGAGGTCATATGACCTCCCATATGATAGCTCAAGCCGTTGGTCAACATTGGGTCAACATTCAGCACAAGTTCGTTCAAGATAAGGATGGCTTATGGTATAATTTGCGCCTTGAGAAAGAAATTTTGCGGCGGAAAAACTTCACGGAAAGCAGGCGTAATAACCTTTCCGGTAAAAATCAATATACAAAAAACGATAAGATAGAGAGTGCTCATTTGGGAGGTCATGTGACCTCACATATGGAAAATGAAAATATAAATGAAAATATAAGTAGAGATGAAGGGGGTACGGGGGAAACAGAAGAGGCTCCTAAAATCGAAATGGAGGTTCCAAAAATTGAAATAAGGGAATCAAAATTTATACAAGAGTGCGAGTCATTCATACCACAATACGGAGAGGCCACAATCAAAGATTTTATTCGCTATTGGACAGAAAAAAATAAGTCCAAAACAAAAATGAGGTTTGAGAGAGAGGCAACTTGGGAAACTCCAAGAAGATTAATCACCTGGTCAAATAACGAAAAAACATTTAACGGCAATGGACAAAGAACTATTCAAACAGGCGTTAGCGGAAGAACCGGCCAGTCCACGATTTAAGTTGCCCGGCAACGTAGCTGAGCAGCTTGAAGAGTGCTACAAAATTGTAGTCAAGAGGAGAGAAATTCCTTATAGCGGTGACGCAAATACGCTAGGAGTTATCAATAAAGTCTCAAAGTGGCTCACTGGAGATTATAAACGCTGCTTGCTATTGTACGGAAGCGTAGGGAGTGGAAAGACAACAATGGCGGAGTCTATTTGCAAGCTCCTAGGGTTCTACGGGTACACGATCCTAAGCACATCTGCTCTGGATTTGAGCAGAACGGCGAGAGAGGACACCGAGAAGTTCAGTTACATAATGAACGCAAAAATGCTTTGTATTGACGATATGGGGATAGAGCCAATAACCGTGAAACATTACGGAAGCGAGATAAGCCCATTTGTAGAGGTGATTTATCACCGGTATAAGAAAAAGCTCTTCACAGTTGTGACAAGCAACCTGGTTGACGAAGATATAAAAGATGTTTACGGGGAAAGGGTGGCAGACAGGTTTAAAGAGATGTTCGATAAAATTTATTACACACACAAAAGTTATAGGAGGTAAAATCATGAACACTGAAAAAGTTGAAAAACAATCTCAGAACGATGCTATAGCAAAGTTCCTGCTCGAAGGAAACAAAATTACTCCGATGGATGCGCTAAGAAAATTTGGCTGCTTCCGCCTTGGAGCTCGTGTCCACGACTTGAGACACAAGAGAGGCCTTAATATCAAGTCCGAATATGTAAAAGAGGGCCGTAAAAGATATGCCAGCTATGAACTGGCAGTAGTGTAAAAAACAAATATTAAGTAAAACAATAGAACAAAATGGAAGCAACAGATACATTTAAAAACGCCATAAGGGCATACCTGGACAGCAGAGCAGTCAACGACGAGTTATTCGCGGCAACCTACGCAAAAGAGGGCAAGAACATAGACGATTGTGTCACCTACATACTGAACACCGTTCAAAAGAGTGGCTGCAATGGCTTTGCAGATGAAGAGATCTTCGGCATGGCCGTGCATTACTACGACGAAGACAAGATTGAGGTCGGCAAGCCTATCACCGGCAAAGTGGTAGTCAATCATTCTGTCGAGATCACGGAAGAAGACATTGCAACTGCCAGGCAAAAGGCCCTTGACGAGCTGGTTGCCGAGCAAAAGAAGAAGATTGCAGCCAAGCCAAAAGCCACTGCCAAGCCTGAAGTACAACAAGCAAGCCTGTTTTAGTCATGAAACCTAGAACAAAATCACAATTTGATGTTATGGCTCGGCACAAAGAGCTCCCATGGCTAACCCAGGTAATGATGGAATGGGCGAAAATGAATGTGATCGAGTACAAGGGTTTTGCAACTAAAAACAGAGTTGTTTGCCTGCAGTGTGGACAAAGCTTCTCACCGGAACTTGTAAGCCGCAAAAAGGCTGTTTGCCCTCATTGTTCAACCAAGATAAATGTTGAAGTATCGAGAAAGACAACCGATAAACAGACATATTACACTGCTTATGCGCAGATAGTCGGAGAATATCAGGTTATTCGATACTTTGTTCACTATTGTTATTTTAATGCAAAGCATGAGGCTAATATCAATTGCTGGGAGGTTACTCAACTGTGGATTAAAGAAAATGGCAAGTATGAGATAGTCAGTCTGAATCATTACCTGACTCCATATTGCGAAACATGGACCGGAGATTTTGAGATACGTACTGAAAATCGCGTGTATTACAGCTATTACACAGGTCTTAAATACGATATCTACACAGAGGATTTTCATCCTAAATCACAGATCAAAGGTATTTATAAGAAGTATGGTATTAATACAAAGTTAGCCGGACTTACATTTTTACAGGCAATAAAAGCTATTCCTAGTGCCCCAAGGCTTGAAACACTGTTAAAATGCAAGCAGTACAACCTGTTAAACTTATTTACCAACCAAAGACTGACTGACAGATACTGGCCTGCAGTAAAGATCTGTATCAGGAACAAATACAAGGTCAAGGATTCAAAAATTTGGCTCGACTATGTGGATCTGCTTTTATACTTCAACAAGGATATCCACAACGCGAAATATGTCTGCCCGGCTAACCTGAAGAAAGAGCATGACCGCCTTGTAAAGAAGAAAAGGGATATACAGCGCAAGCAAGCAGCCGAGCGTAAGCGTCAACAGGCCCAGGAATGGGAAACGCAATTTAAGGCCCTTAAAGGGCATCTGATAGGGATAGCCTTCCAGGAAGACAACCTCACAATAAAAACCCTTGACAGCGTTCAGGAGTACCTTGAGGAAGGCGATGCGCTGCATCACTGCATCTTCACAAACGAATACTTCCTCAAGAAAGAATCAATCTGCTTGTCGGCCCGGATGAAAGGGGAGCCGGTTGAGACAATTGAACTATCGCTGAAAGATATGAAGGTTGTTCAGTGCCATGGCAAGTTCAATCAACCCTCAAAGCACCATGACAAGATAATTGAGGCAGTAAATAAGAACGCCAGCATCTTCCGCAAGCTTAAGAGACGCGCCAAACAACAACTTCAAACAGCCTAACCATGTACAGTTTACCCAATAACATAAAAATTCGGCTATATGTGAAAATTCTCTTTTCAAAGAGCGGATCTCGGGCCCTTTGCGAAACAGCATATTTCCGTGATGACATGTCAGTTCAGTTTTATGATCGTTGGAGATGGTACTTTGAATATAGAGCTGCCTTACTTAAAGTGAAACACCCTAAATCTTACGTTCAGCTTAACCAAGGCAACTATGAATACGTGCTGCCTGATGACGAGCTTCGGATTAAGCTTGAAAACAAAATAAGAGCAGCAAAGTGTAAAATCACCGAGTTTAACCGCAAGCTGAAAAAGCTGATTGACTCCTGGAGCGAGCTCTTCCCGATTGAGGAACACCCCGATTATTCCAAAATTTCCGGCAGGCTGAATTGGTACAAGGAGAATCTTCAGCTTCTTCTAAATGAGCAAAAATCAATGTCAGTAAATAAATAGAACAACCTAAAAATCATAATATGAAAAAACAATCATTTAAAAAGCGCATCGAAACTCGAAAAAACGAGATAAGGCTTACCACCACGGAGCCAAAAGAAATGCTTGGAAAATTTCTTGCGAAGGATCTGCGCAGACACTGGAGCGAAAATTTCGTTGATGAAGGCTCCGGCGAAGTTGTATCGGTAGAAAGATACGAAACCATAGCAAGGGCCGGGGTGCTCGTGGAAGGCGATATTCTCTCAAGAATCATGTTCCACATGTCAGCTGGCGATATCAGTGAGGTGGAGGTGAGCAGCCAAAGGAGAGAGGCCATAAATATTCCATACAGCCATCTAGGACTATGGAAAATATCTGCAGATATAAAGGAGAAAAAGCACAAATTCCTTTTGTACGCCACCTCAATTGACCTGGCCATGGAAATAGCCAAGGATTACATTGAGCTAAACTATGTAGGCCCGTTTACAATCAACAGCGCCGGACAGTTTAATAACTGCATCCTTCTTACAGACAACATGACAAAGGTGAAAATTGACCACGACTCAAATATTGATGATGTTGAGGAGGAGCCACACTATGAGAAGAAGTTCTACCAGATAACAGTCAATATTGTCACAGAGGAATACTCAAGGCAAAACACGTTCATTATCCACTCAAAGGATGTTGACTCAGCAATGATCATTATCAATGATTGGATTGCCGAAAGCGTTCAAGAGTGGCAAAAAGAAAATGGCCGGCCAATTACAAACGACTTTAAAACAGCTATTGAGTCTGCCGTAGTAATACCGGTTTCGCGAATTATTGAAAGGGAGTTCTCGCTTGAGTATACTGAGAGGGAGGAATAAGCTGCCCGGGGGCTACCAATAAATTTGGAAGGTAAATAATTATTAAAAAATAGAAAAGTATGAAAAACGAATGGATGATTTTAATCGCTCGCGAAAGAGCAGAGCAGGTTCACCTCCACGGTCACACTGTAGAGACCGATATTGAGTTCAACAAGGAGGAGCAGCTGACAAAAGGCGCCATCGCGCTGCTATCAAAAGACGTGCAGCCAGATCTCTCGGCAGAGGAGGTTGAAAAGCTCGCTCCGGAAGGTTGGGATGTTGAGAAGTGGGTGAAGATGTATAATAAGCCGCGTAAAGAGCGCACAGTAATAGCATGCGCACTTATGGCAGCTCAAATTGACGTAATGCTACGTCTGGAGGAGGAACGGTGATGAGCGCAATAGGGAAACTAATTACCAGAGGGATAGTAAGGTGGCTCAAAATTCTTGCGCTGCTCGACGACCAGGATACACTACGCAGAAAATACGAAAAAGGGCTGATAAGCCCCGCCGAATATCAGCGCGAGTTTGAGCTGATTAATCAGCTACTCATAATTGCCAGGGGAGGATCTAGAGATGGTAACAACAAAGGTTGAGTCTCATCACAAAAGAAAAGGAGCCTCGTGCATGCAATGTGAGAGGCTCCATACTTCCTGCCGGCTAAAAGATAAAATACTATCGGAGACAGAGGTACACGCGAACTATGCGGCTGAAGGGTGCGGGAGGTTTAAATGTGAGGGTGTGGTGGTGAAGGTGAAGGCCGAGAGAGACAACCGCGGCGGCAGCCGGGATTACTATACAAACAGAGATATCAATAAGTCTCTAAGACAGTATCTGATATCTGGCAAGCCCTTTAAAACTACAGATTGTGCTACGTGGGGAATTGACAAGCCGAGGCTGCATAACAACATAACAATGCTTAAAAAGCAAGGCTATGAAGTCGAAAAAACAAAAATTCCATACATCCGTAAGGGGTTTGAATACAGAATCAAAAAATCAAAAAGAATCAAAGTAAAAGTTTAAAACATCATGGAAGAAAATTTACAAGAAGGAACGGCTCAAGTGAGCGAAGCAGCAACCGAAAATTCAGTTACTGAAAACGGGCCTAAGAAGCTCAAGAATTACTCAATAACTATTCCGAGGATATTTCCTGCGGGGCATCCCAAAAAGGGCGAAAAGACCTATTTAGTACAAAAAATCCTCGTCCAGTGTAAAGACGAGTTCGGGGCAAGCCTCCCGGCGAAGATTCACGCCATACTGCCAAACTATGGACAGTGGAAAAAACGTATTGAGGAGGTCGTAGCAGAAAAGGCAGAACTTTCGCTAGCCTTTACAAATGGCGATCAGGCGGTGGCCATTCGAATACTTAGTCACAAAGATAACGTCGGCGTTCAGCCCCTTAAAATCAATAAGGACACGTCCACCGCCGTTGTTGACTCAACCGAAGTAGATTTGTCTTTATTGGCCGCAAATGAGGGCTTCTCATCGGCCGAAGACCTTATGGAAATGCTGAGCGGCTTTGATCTCAATAAGACTCACGCTATTATTCATTTTACGAAGTTCCGTTATCAGGTCCTTAGCTAGAAAAAGTAATGTCTAAAAAGAGCGGATACTTAGTTAAAACAAAAAAGGGGAAGGTTGGAAGGAGCTTTCACTCTAGAAGATCATCGGTTGAGGGGAAAACTCCGGTTTACCTTGAAACGGAGCCCCTCACTTACTCCGATAAAGCAATATTATGCGAGACTAAATCGCTTCAGGTAATTGGATATATAGATTAATAATTACGAAATACAATGGAACTTAATTCTGAACTAGACAGGCTATTAGCCAAGGGAGAAGTTGAAAAAACGGCCATTTCCCTTTTCAATGAACAATTCGGGCAAGATGTGTCCTCAAGATTTAACAAGGTTGAGGAGGAGTTTGGAGAAACGAGGCAGGCCCTTCAGGTGGTACTTGCTCAGGACCCGGACGATAAGGACAAGGTAGAAACAAATATTTCGCACCTCAAAGACGAAATTTCTGATTTGTACGCAACAGTTACACACTTTGCAAGCCTTTTCGGCCTTTCGCATTATCAGTTGCTTGAAATGGCCATTGATAAGGTTAAGCGGCGCCAAAGTGATCCCAATTACAAAAGGTACAAAATGAAGTTATTCGCTATCAACGAAACGGAGTGGGTTGCCGCATATACCAAGGAGGAGGCGATTGAGCATGAGGCCCTGGAGCCTGCAGAGGTTAAATCGATTGTAGAAATTCCGGAAAGCGAATGGGACAGCGAGGTCGAAGTTTTTAAAATTGACGAACTTGAAGAAGTTGAAGAACCCGAAACAATGTGGGTTACAATCAGGCAGCTTATGCAGTCGGCCATCGAGTCAGATAAACCAATGAAAATAATGACTGAGGATATTTAATGCCATGAAAGGAATATGTTTTATAGAACCCTTATTTCACAAAGTAGTGAAAGGGGAAAAGACTCAGACAAGAAGAATGATTGTATCGAGAACAGGATATTTTCAGGTTGAAAGTAGAAACGGGGTCATATTCGCCATTTGGCAAACAGATGATAATGAATGGTGTGGGGATAACTTGGTTCCTGTTAATCCAAAATACCAAGTAGGCGAAAAGGTTTATCTGAAAGAGCCTTATGCTGAAACTTGTGATGAGTATGGAAGCCCTCTAATTGCATATAGATTTGATAATACAGCCCTCTATTTGGTTAGAAAGGACGGGAACGGAGATTATTATCAATTAAATACAGTCAAAAAGCCTGTTACCACAAATTGGACTATTAATAATTTTCCTGCGTGTGGAGAGTGGAAAAACAAACTCTTCATGCCTGAATGGGCAGCTCGTTACTTTATTGAGGTTACAGCAGTCAGAGCCGAAAGGTTGCAGGATATTTCAGAGAAGGACTGCATTAAAGAGGGAATTGACAGGATTGATTTTCCTGCAATACACTTTGGAATTGAAGAAGGAGAATATTTTCATTGGCTTGGTAATACCCCACAAGAAGCCTACGCAGCCCTCATCAACAAAATCAACGGAAAAGGCACTTGGGAGAAGAATCCTTTCGTTTGGGTATATGATTTTAAATTAATAGAGAAGTAATAATGATACAGGAAAGCACAACAGGGCGGATAATCATAAATGAAAATCACCCAAATACTAAAAGCAAATATCTGATTTCGTCAACATTTGCACCCACAAGGTCAGAATCAATAAAGTTGTTTATTAAGGGCTCCGGTAATTCTTGGAAATTCTGGTATCGCAGATATAATTTCAAGTGTGTAAGAGCTAATTGTCAAATCTCAACAATATAGGTTATGAAATACAAACCTTTCCAATGTCCGTATGAGGCTATAAGTTGCCCATTCGTTGACACAGCAACAAGCACACTTGACCAAGATTGTACCACTTGCACTCATCACCATAACGGAGTGAGAGCAACAGGCGGAATGCCCGTATTAGGCTCTTTCTGCGAGAAGATAGCAAAAGTAGTAATGTCGTTATTCGTTTAGTTATGAAAATTGGACTAATTGATGTTGATGGACATGGATTCCCAAATATTGCGCTTATGAAAATTTCATCCTTTCATAAGTACAGAAAAGATATTGTAGAGATGGCAACTATCGGAGATTATGATATTTGTTATGTATCAAAATTATTTAATTTTTCAGAGGATCCGAACTCTTCTCTTATTTCATATAAACATCTCTACAAAGGGGGTACGGGATATGATATCAAAAGTAAGTTGCCAATAAGAATTGAAAATTGTCAACCAGATTATTCCATATATCCACTATATAAATTCTCTCTTCAATTTTTCTCAAGAGGCTGCATCAGGAGTTGTCCCTTTTGCGTAGTCCGTGAAAAGGAGGGCTACATAACTCCTGCCAAGCCTATGAATCTCAACCCGCAGGGCAAATACATTGAGGTACTTGATAATAACTTTTTTGCAAATCCCGAATGGAAATCTGCTATAAGTTATTTGCTTGAAGCCAACCAGCCTGTAAATTTTCATGGAGTTGATGTGAGAATAATGGACGAAGAGCAGGCTTACCATTTGAATCTACTGAAACACAGAAAGCAAATTCATATAGCATGGGATTTCCCTGAAATGGACTTACTCCCAAAACTCAATGAGGTTATAAAATACATTAAACCCTATAAATTAATGTGCTATGTGCTAATTGGTTTTAACTCATCTCCTGAGCAGGACCTTTACAGAGTTACCAAACTGAATGAATTAGGAATAAGCCCATTCGTCATGCCTTTTAATAAATCTGACAAATATCAAAAAAGATTCGCAAGGTGGGTAAATCATAAGGCTGTTTTCAAATCAGTCAAATGGGAAAATTATAAATAAATAACTATGAAAATCGAAATCACAGACCCAAGAGAAATAGTCCTGCTAACAATTGCCGGGCTATCATTAGTCGGCCTTTGCATAACCCTATGGTTGGGGTGCAGAAAGCAGAGGATTAATTTAACCGAGGAGGAGGAAGATTATGGGGCAGAGGCAACTTCTGAAGATGCTAAAGAAGTACAAGAGCGAGATTCCTAGATATGTGTACCATGAGTTTTGGGCCGCTCTCAATGAACCTGACTATGTTTTTGAAGGGCCATTTGAGATATTCAGTACCGCAACAACAGACAGGTTCAAGGCTCTTAGCAATATCGTAGCAAGCAAGATGAGGGTTCCGCAGGAGCGGATAAGGGCGAGGGGCAGAAAAGACAGAGTGGGTTGAAGCTCCGGAAGAATAGATTAACAGTTTTAAATACAGCTTATCAAGCCGGGAACAGTTGGCAAAAGTGGTACACTGCGAAATCAAGAAACGCGAAACGACTCCCTTCCCATAAGCACGTGAGGCCAGCAAGCGCGGTACGAGTTACATAAGACCAACAGGCGCAGGGAAAAACGCAGGAGCAACAAACCCGGTTTGATGATTTAAACGAAAAAATACAATGAAATCATTTTACAGAAGTTCCAAAGTCGGTAAGCCATACGGCAATATCAGCGTGTTCAACAGGGGAACGCAATTAGAGTACAAAAAAGGAAAGTACATTTTTAGAGAAGGCGTTGTTACATTTTACGCTGAAAATAGGTATGCAGTCTTTGAATTCGTTTATGGTGGCATAATTCATTCCCTAACACTGTCTGAATTCAAAAAGCCTTTTACAGATAGGCAGCTTATAATAAGGGCCGGAAAATTCGGGCGTACTATATCAATGCGCAGATAACTGTGTGAGCCGTAAAGCCAATTGAAGAAAGGACCAGGGCAATTGCCCCTATATATTCAAAAATAGTTACCGTTTTTGACTTTTTTCCATAAACAGATCCAACAGGCTCTCCCTCACGAACAGCATTTTTGAAAGCATCAACGAACTTTACCTTAGCCTCTTCGGCAAGCCAAATCTATCCCTTATAAACAATGGCCATGGAGAGCATTCCAACCGCTAACAAAATTGTGGAAGAGGCAAATATATAGCTCAATAAAGTGCCGCCGGTGCTGCCCGAATGTAAAGAAATGACAATGGCAAACACGGTTACAGAAACGAGAAGGATATGCTGGTAAAAGGTGCACTTCTTTTCTAAAGCGGCATTTGTAAGCTCGGCACCCTGTTTAATCATCTCTTTGTAGTAGGAATAGTCCATAAAGCATCTTATTAAATATTCGATAAAGGTATAACAATTAATCTTATAAGCGATTAGCACAACTATGAAACTTGAAATAATCCGGAGGGGAGAATGGAGCAGATTTTAATTGAAGTAATTAATCGCTTCAGGGGGAGAATTCCACCTGATGTGTTGGAAGAGCTGGAAGCCGCTATCGGTAGCCTGCTCGACCAGAGAGAGAACTCTTCTACGCCGAAAGGTGTACTTGAAAAGGTAGCGCTGGCAACGGGCCAGGCAATTTGTGATATAGCCGGCAATAATCGAAGGCAGTCATTAGTAGCGGCCAGAGCACTTTACTCTGTAGCATGCAGAAAGTTGGGGATTGCAGACGAAACCGCCGCCAAAGAAATCAACAGGGACAGGACAATGTGCGTACACTATTGCCTGCACCACAAACGAACAACAAACTTCAAAAAGTATTTAGAAAACTATGAAAAAATCTACGGAAAAATCTAAGAGCAAGGCTCAGCCCATTGAGGCGCAGCAGCCCGAACCTGCCAAATCGGCTAAAGAGCGTTTTAAAACCTTCCAGGACATTTTTGCCGATCCGATATTCGATGTGAAGGTTAAGGAGATCCTCAGGCAAACAATCGAAAGGCGCCAGGCCGCTCTTGCAAGCGCCGCGAAATTTGTCAAAGAGCCGAAGCTTAAGAGGGGGCCATACGATGCTCTCGAGGAAAAGGGCCTTCTCTCATCAGACGCGCTCTCACTTCTCTATCTGCAGATGCAGTCCGGCCAGGTGAGCATACCGGCTGTAGTGAGAGAATACGTTAACTCAATAATCATTGATGCATCAAAACAAACAATAAAACATTATGTCGATCAGGAACAAAGCGAATGTAAAGGCGGTGAGAAAAGTTCCCAGCCGCAAGCCTAAAGACGACGGAAAAGCCAGGCTTTTCATTGGGGTGTGTAAGTCTACCCTAAAGGTTGAGGCAATTAGTGAATACCTTTTTCACCCTTCAAGGAAATGGCGCTTTGACTACGCCATCCCGGAACATAAAATTGCTGTGGAGGTGGAAGGCGCCACCTTCAAAAAAAGTAAGTTCACGGACAAGAAAACCGGTGAGGAAATAACCGTCATGGGCGGAAGGCACAACATCGGAGAGGGCTACCTGAACGACATGGAAAAGTACAACGAGGCAGCAATTTTAGGGTGGAGAGTATTTCGAGTTATCCCGAAAGATCTAATTACCACAAAAACAATCAATATGCTTTCTCGGGCAATGGGATAGGGTGTGAATAACTTTTATTAAAAGTGATTATAATGTAATCGTTAATAAATTTATATTTGTGAAAAGCAACATCATGGGAGCGAATGAAGTGATAAACCTAAGCGGAATAATGCTTAACGAAAGCAATCCGAGAACGATTTCCGAGGTTAAACTCGACAATCTGGTTGACTCAATTCTCACTTTTCCACAGATGCTAAGACTAAGGCCCGTTATCGTAGGCGACTCTTCAGAGATCCTGGGGGGGAACATGAGATACCGGGCTTTACTTATTGTATCGGGAATGACTTCTCAGGCAATAAGGCAGAAGCTTGGTGAGCTGGTGGAAGATGAGGGAAAGAAAAAGGCTCTCGGGGAGTATTGGGCGAAGTGGCTCAAGAAGCCGGTGGTAGAAATACTGCGGGCCGAAAATCTAACCGAAGAGCAAAAGCAAGAATTCATTATAAAGGATAACCTCGCCTATGGCGAATGGGATAAGGAGCAGCTGGCCAGCTGGGATAAGGCTCAATTGGAAGATTGGGGGTTGAATTTATCGTGGGCCGAGGAAAGTAGCGGCGATAGCGGAGGCGGAGAGGGAGCGCAAGTGATATCGACGAAGCTAACCGTAGAGTGCGAGAATGTGGAGAAGCTGGCCAGTTTATTTGAAGAACTCCAGAAAAGAGGCTTCAAGTGCGAACTTTCTTAACAGGTAAAAAGATATGTGGGACAGAGGGTATGCAGAGGAGCCAGTGATAGACAAAAAGCTGAAGGACCAGCTTAAAAAGCACAAGGAGTCTTGTGCCAGAGGTCGGAGAAAAAGAAAAAAAGGGAGGAAGAGTCATGAAAGGAATCGCAATTGAAATAGGCCTGTGCTCTCCGGACGAATTCCTTATAGGGGTTTCAAGAGACAACGGCATAGACGAAGACCGCAGAGAGTTCAGCGAGCTTTCAATCGGCCTTCTCTTTTTTAAAGTGTCAATTCTGAAGTTTAAGGGCATAAGAGCATAAATACAGCATGAAATACAGCAAAAAGATAGTTAAAAAGATTACCGACCTAATAAGGGCGGACTCATTTACTATTGCCGAGATTTGTGCAAAGGTCAAAATATCAGAGCGTTGCTTCTATGAATGGCAGAAAGAAAATGCAGAATTTGCAGACGCTATAAAAAGCGCTAAAGGTGACTTTGACGAGATGCTTCTTGCAGAGGCAAAAAAATCTCTTGTTAAAAAGGTCAAGGGATACGATGTTGAAGAGGTGAAGACGCTTTATGTTGATAGCGGTAAGTTGGGCGCTGCAGGTACCTCGGTACCCAAGATCAAGGAGCAGACAAAAACCACGAAGCATATACAGCCGGATACGGCCTCAATCATTTTTGTATTAACTAATAAGGACCCGGAAGAGTGGAAAAATCGAATAAATAGCGAGCTCACCGGTAAGGGGGGCAAGGACCTTATCCCGCAGCAGGTTGATATATCCACTCTCAGCGAAGAGGAGAGGAAAGTATTACTTAAGGTGGGGGAGAACGCGCTGAATGCCCAAGATAATTGATTATAACGCTTTAGGCCTAAGGGTTGTGGCTGACGAATGCCGTCAGTCATTTTTCTATTTTGTGAAGACCTTCTGGGATGTTATAATACCTGAAGAGCCCGTTTTTAACTGGCACATTGTGACCTTATGCGAGGAACTTCAGACGCTATCTGTTTATGTAGTTAAGCGTCAGAAAAAGCCATACGACTTGCTTATAAATATTCCTCCGGGAACAACAAAGACCACCATTGTCACCATAATGTTCCCGGCGTGGCTCTGGACTCAAGATCCAACAATTCGGATCATCACAAACTCCTACTCAAGCGACTTATCAATAGAGCACTCCACAAAGTCGAGGGATATCCTCACGTCGGAGAAGTTCCAGAAGCTATTCCCGGAGGTACAACTCAGAAGGGATAAGTCAGGTAAGGAAAGTTACGAAAACACTGCAACCGGGGCGAGGTACACCACATCAACCGGAGGAGCGATTACGGGAAAGCACGGTCACATAATCATCAATGACGACCCCATGAACCCGAAGCAGGCGGCGTCTGAGCCGATGAGGAAGCAGGCAAATGAGCATACGAAAACCTTATCCAGCCGTAAAGTAAATAAGGCAAACGCGCCAATGGTTACGATCATGCAGCGACTTCACGATGATGATACTACAGGCTACCTACTGAAAAAGAAGCGTGATAAGATCCGGCACATCTGTTTGCCGGCTGAAGTTTCGGACTCTGTTCGGCCAGCGGCTTTGGCCGAAAAGTACATTAACGGCTATTTAGATCCTGTCAGGCTGGGGCGTGAGGTGCTTGATGAGGCGAAGGTGGACCTTGGCAGCAGGCAGTATTCCGGACAGTATGAGCAGAGGCCCGTAACAGAGGGAGGTAATATTGTCCGCGCAGATTGGTTCAGAACGATATCCCTGTCAAGCTTCAATACTATGAGGGGCAAAACGCCTGCTCACTTCTTCATTGATACCGCCTATGACGAGAAGAAAAAAAAGTCGGACAACGACCCTTCAGGCATTATTGGCACGTGCAAGATTGGCAATAACCTATACATTTTCGCGGCCCAAAAGGTTTACAAGACCTTCCCACAGCTGATAAGATTTCTCCCGGACTTTGTACTGGCTAATAACTATACAGACGAGTCAACCATTCGCATTGAGCCGAAGGCAAACGGAACGAGCGTGGTACAGCAGCTGGAAGAGAGTACCTCGCTTAATGTAGTTAAAACACCATCACCAACGGACAGCAAGGAGACAAGACTCAACGCAAATTCTCCAAAGGTAGAGTGCGGGAGAGTTTACCTGGTGGAGGGAAGCTGGAACGAGGAGTTCCTGACGGAAGTTTGCGGCTTTCCCACCCAGACACATGACGAATATGTCGACCTGCTTTGCTACGCCATCGATTATCACCTGAAGGACGAGCCACAGTTCCAGGACGAAGAACTTGAAAATATTTTATACTAAAAATTTACTGTTATGAATGTAGACGAATTGATTTTGGATAGTAACACCCCGGCTTCGGAGAAGGTGAAGAAGCTTAAGGTAAAAGCGTATGCGGTTCCGGAGTGGGCTAAGCTCGAGAAGGAGTACGACCCAAACAAGCACCCAATAATGAGTACGGCGCTGTACCCAGATAAGACGCGTAAAGACGGATCGTTAGAGAAGGTAACTCGAATAAAGCTTGGCCTACAAAAGCTGGCAACAAAGCGAATGGCAGAAATGATATTCGGGATACCTGTAAAAAGGGTTTATGGCGCTAAATCGGAGGATGAGAAAAAGGTTGCAGCAATTATTGAAAAAATACTTGCAAAAAACAGAATTGACTCGGTTAACCTTAAAAGAGCCAAAAAGCTTTACTCCTCTTGCGAAATATTGACAATTTGGTATGCTAAGGAGGAGAAAAATTCATCTTATGGCGAAGAAACAAATTTTAAGCTGAGGTGCAAAACGTACTCTCCGAAAGACAAAGATAGCATTTATGTATCTGTTGACGAGTTCGAAGATGTCGTGGCGCTTTCGGTTGGGTATACTAGGGTGGAAGAAGAGAAAAATGTTGAGTATCTGGATACATATACCGCGCAATACCACACAAGATATCGGAATGACGGTACCGAGTGGGCTGAGGACATTGCCCCAGAGAAAATTATTATCGGAAAAATCCCGGGCATCTATACCTACCGGGAGGAGCCGATATGGGAAGACACATCAGATAATACTTACGAAATTGAGTGGTCACTTTCAAGAGCTGGTAACTATCTCCGTAAAAACCAAAAACCAATATTCGGTATTTTCTCTGATAAGAAAATATCTGTTGGAGACGAAAAGACAGGTGACAACGAGGGAAGATCCGTACTAAGGTTTGGTAAAGACGATAAAGCCGAATATATAGGATGGGAGCAGGCTACCGATTCCCTGAAATATTTTAATGATACCCTTTACCGACAGTTTTTCACTCAGATTCAACTTCCGGATCTATCTTTTGATAATATGAAAGCCACTCCAATGTCAGGCGAAGCGCGCATACAAATGTTCATCGATGCGCACCTAAAGGTTGAAGATGAAAAGGGCGACATCATTGAGTTTTTGGACCGAGAGATTAACGTTGTAAAGGCGTTTATGGTGGTAATGTATCCTAACTATAAAGAAGCGATAGAATCGCTCAGCGTTGAGCATATTATTACTCCTTACGCCATTGCAAACGGGAAGGAAAAGGTTGAGGAGCTATCTACCGGTGCTGGAGGAAAAGCGATTGTAAGCAGGAGGACAGCCGTTCAAAATCTTGGACTCGCCGCAGACGTTGAGGAGGAGCTGAAGCAGCTGGAGAGTGACGACGCTATACAAATAGGCGGAGCCTATAACGTTTAATTATCGCCATGGCAAAAAGAATTAAACTTAGCGTTGATTGGGATAGCCTCCACCGGCAGAACATTGATAGGTATTCGTCACTAATAGACAATATTTACAACGATCTGGCCCGGGAGGCCGCCCTAATTGGCTCAATGGCCAGAAACAAGTCTCGCCCCTTCAAGTTCTCGGCATATCCTGAGCTCCGCCGGAGAGCGGACGCAATGATTACCGAAGTGTTCAGAAATATTGAAGTAATTGTATCAGACGCCTCAAGGAAGGAGTGGCTGCTTGCGGCCAGCAAGAATGATGAGATTGTGAGGCAGATATTTGCAAACGAAAGCCTTTCAAGCATACGGATGGGGCATTACTACGACCGCAACCTAGACGCCTTTAATTCGTTTCAAAAGCGCAAAATTGGCGGCATTGGAATTTCTGACCGGATATGGAGCCTCAAGGGCCAGGCGATACAAGAGATAGAGATGGGAATTGATATCGGCCTGACTGAGGGTCGGTCTGCAGAGCAAATGGGTAGAGACCTGAGAAAGTATCTTAAAGATCCGGAGCAGCTATTCAGGCGGGTTAAGGACGAGAGGGGAGCCCTGCAGCTATCAAAGAACGCCAAGGCCTACCACCCGGGGCAGGGGGTATATCGCTCCAGCAGAATGAATGCCTTAAGGCTTACCAGGACAGAAACGAATATGGCCTACAGAGAGTCAGATCACGAGAGGTGGCAGCAGCTTGATTTTATCCTGGGCTACGAGGTGAAGCGCTCAAATAATCCGTATCCTTGCCCCATTTGCGATGCGCTAAAGGGCAAATATCCTAAGACCTTTAAGTTCCTGGGCTGGCATCCTAACTGCAGATGCTTTGCGGTTCCCATACTTGCCAAGCCCGAGGAGTTTCTTGAGCAAATGCTTCTTGACGAAACCACTGGCCACAAGTTTGCCGGGGAAGTATCTGAACTTCCAAAGAATTTTACAAAATGGCTAAAGGAAAACGACAGGGGCATGGTTCCCCACTTCCTAAAGATTAATGCGGGCGCTATTAAAAACCTTGGCTAACTGTTTAGCACCACTTCGTGATAACGAAAATGGCTATTTGAACGACTACAGTTGCGATAAGTGTCCACCTTGCCCAAATTAGCTGCCTCTTTGAACTTTTGGCCTGTTCGTACAGGTAGACATCCTCCTCTGTTTTATAGCCCAAATTTTTCATAACCGCAAGAGTTTGGCTAGTGTATATTTGCTGGTGCCAATACCTACAAATTAGCTCTGAAGTGGCCGCGCTCGGGAGGCGAACTGTTAACCTATCTGGCTCTCTTTCGCCACTGAATGTCACGCTATTTGCCACCATATCGTAAAGCCGTATTAAATGCAGGCTCTCAAGGTATTCTACAAGTGTTATTACCTCAATAATATTATTTACGGCCGGAAGAAGGTCCTGCATTCCAGCGTCGTTTGCTGTAAGACCGACCTCGTTTCTATCGGGATTTGCTATTATTCCCAAATCGCTCGTGTTAACTAAGTTGCTTATAAGTGTCCCGAAACTTTGTATATGCATCAACTCGGGATTTGAGCTAGCTAATATATCAATTGCTCGCTTTTCTAAATTACTGAAAGATCTCATTTTTTTATTTCAATTATACGCCTTTAATCGGAGGAAGTAAACAGTTAGCCCCATTTTTTTTTCAACAATTTTCAAAAGTGAATAACTGTGAATAAATAATGATTACAATGTAATCAGTTAAGGGCGCAGAAAGGTATATTTGTTTCGTTAAAAATCTGACAATTAATATTCAGAACATGAAAAAAGAAATTTTTGAAGCCTTGAAAACCAAGTTTCCTGGGGTTCAAGACGCAATTCTTGACAGGATAGCTACAAAAATGGCGAAGACTGTAACAAAGGAGGAGGACGTTACAACCTCGGTTGAGGGGGTGACTTTCCAAAATGTTCTCGAGTCGTACGGCGACCACCGGGCTACAGAGTCACAGGTGTCAGCCGTAACAAACTATGAGAAAAAGCACGGTCTTAAAGATGGTGCAAAAGTGCAGAAGGAGCCTGGGGCCGGAGGAGATTCGGAACCGGGTGAAAGTGGCGGACAGCCTAAAGACCAAGATTCGGAGCTTGCGAAGACCGTAAAAGGGCTTCAGGAGAAGATTGAAAAGCTGGAGGGCGAGAAGGCCACAGAGGGGAGGTTACAGAAGTTCACCAAGTCAATGGAAAAGGCCCCGGAGAAAATCCGTGACCGTTACCGCAAGGACTTCAACAGACTCAATTTTAAGGACGATGCGGAATTCGACGAGTGGCTCAAGGATGTAGACACTGACGTCGATGCTATCGCCGCTGAATATTCTTCAAAAGGTGTCGCCTTTCAACCTCCTAAGGGCACAAATAAGCCCGTTACCCAGGAGCAAGCGTCTCCAGAGGTAAAAGCAAGGATCGAAAGTAGAAAGGCCGAAACGGGAGCCCCGGCCATCCAAGGGCTTCCAACACAAAAAGTCTAGTCAATGAATACAAATTTTGAATTCAGTGAGGCCCCGACTCCTGACGTTATCGTTTTCGAGAAGGTCATCGCGGAGAAGCCGGGCGGAGGTATCGTTGGCAACCCTGCATATGATGTCCGCGAGGGCACCGCTGTAGGTCTGAACGCCGGGGGCGTTTTAACCTCTATCAAGGCTTACCGCCTTGTTAAGGCCGTTGCCGCAGACGACGAAGCAATAGAAATCGCCAAGGGAAGTGGCGTAGCTGTTGGTGACAAAGTAGCACACGGAAAGATTGCCGTTGCAGTTACCGCAGTTGATTCTACCAACGCGTTGAAAGACGTCGTTACAGTTACTATGGGAGTGGCTATCGCAAACGGAACAGTATTGTTCCAGTCGGCAGTATTAAGTGTTGAGGCGGTTGAAGAAGTGGCCTACGGCTACTACGATGCTGTTGCCGAAACTCCAGGTGCTGTGAAGGTAGTTGCCGCAGATCCGGGCGCTGGCGAGATAGCTCTTGCCGGAGTTGCACCGTACAAGGGAATAAAAGACCTTGCCGCCGACGATTACGTCGTACTGAAGGAAGCTGTCGCCGGTGTGGCCGGAGTTGACGCTCGTCCTATTTACACTCCACTTTTCCTTAACGGGGCCAAGGTTCTCGCAGGTAAAGGCGATCAGCGCGTTAAGCTGGTTGTATCGGCAGTGGTACGCAAAGAAACAGTTAACGCTTCTAACGAAGTGCTGGCTCTCATGTCAACCATTAAAGCTGTTTAACTATTATGGGACAGATGAATAAACCTCTTTTTGACCTCAACCAGGCAGACCTGCAGCTTGAGATCAACTCATATAAGCCGGGAAGTGGCCTCGTTTGGCCTACACTTTTCCCGCTGAAATATTCGCCAAAATTCGACCTTAAGGGGCTCGAAGGAAACGAAGGGATTCCGGTATCAGCCGACAGGGTAGCATTCAACACCAAGGCCCCGCTGAAAACGCGTAAGACCATTGGATCATGGAGCGGAACACTGGGCAAGTACTCTATCTCGAAAGAGAAGGACGAGCTCCAGATCAACGAGTACAGAGACCTTAAGATCATCGCGGCATCAAACCCAACAGATAAGGCTTCGGCTCAATATCTTGTTGACATGGTGTACGACGACGTTAAGGCATGTAACGACGGTATCGATTACAAAGTTGAGATTGATGCTTTGCGCATCGGATCGCTCGGTAAGCAAACATTCCCTGCATCCATTGAAGGTGATATGGCTACCGAGGACGTGATCAACTTTAACGTGCCTGAGGAGAACTTTGTTGGAGCGGCCATATTGTGGTCCAACGCAGCCGAGGCCGACGGTATTGCAGATATCGTTAAGCAGCAAAAGGCTGTTAAGTTGAGGGGAAGGAGAAAACCGATGTTTGCGATTATAGAAGATTCAGCTTTCGAGCTTCTTCTTGCGCAGGCCAAAACGGTTAAGCGTGTTGCCTCTATTCTAGTTAACGCAACAGGAATGACCTCTACAGAGGTTCTTTCGGTGGACAACGTTAACGCATACATGCGTAAAAAAGGCTATCCTCAGTTCCTCGTTATTGACAGTTACGCAACTATCGAGGGCAAAGATGGAAAACATACAACCATCAAACCTTGGAACGAAAAAGTGGTTTGCCTTAGCCCGACTCCACAGCTGGGCTGGACATATTACAAACCGGTTCCTATCATTGAGGACACTGCTGCCATGCAGGCACAGGGCTCCTATGCTAAAACTACTGTATACTCAGAGGTGAATCCAATGGTCGAGACTACAATGGCGGAGGCCTATGTACAACCAGGCCTTATCAACAGGGCTTCTCTGGTATTCATGAATATTGCAAACACCGACGGATTTAACGAAGGCGCGTAGTAAATCATGGCAACAGTTTTTGAATCGTTGAAAAGCTTGTCAGGCTATCCGGTACCACAGTCAGCTCTTATCAGAATTACTGTGGGCCGGGGCTTGACTCTCTCTGCCGAGGCAACAGCAAGCGTCCTCAGGTCACAATCATACAGACTCGCCGAGGCGGATCTAATGAAGTGGCTTGCAAAAGCGCCAAACGTATCTCAAGGCGGAGTAAGTTATAGCTTTTCGGAAAGCGAGAGAGAACAGTTCAAGGCTGAGGCCGAAGCAATTTATGAAGAGAACGGAGAGGGGCAGACCTCTTCACAATACGGATATCAGGGGGAAAACTTATGATCATCAACGGGAAAATATTGTACCAGGTAAAAAGCGGAGGCGGAATAGTTAACGGGAACCCCGTTCCTGTTCAGGTAGACTGGCTTCCGATTGAGTGTAACATAAAGACAAATAGCAATACCACAAAGGGCAAGTATATCGATGGTAACTTCAGAATGGCATCTTACGAGGTGCTTATCGAGCTCACCGATTTTACTGCAAACAGGGTAAGGCTGGTTGATATTATGGGACGCGACCTTGGAGAATATCCCGTGCAGTTCATAGAGCACCTGGAAGCCGTTCAGAATACAAAAATAGTTGTTTGACATGCCGGCCAGACAGATAACACCCAGAAGCTACGTAGAGAAGAGTCTTGCAGAGGCGATTGAAAGACGCGTACGGAAGATTGTAACGACTCTTAGCTATGTGGGTGAACAGTGCTTATCTGAGGCGAGAGAAAACCACGGCTATATAGACAGAACGGGAAACCTGACCTCGTCGATTGGCTATGTGGTATTGAGGGATGGCGTAAGAGTGAGCGGAAGCGACTTCAGGCAAATCAGTGGCGGGGGAGAAGGATCAGAGAGCGGAAAGAAGTTTTTGGATTCTCTGGCCTCTCAATCGGGAGGGGGAATAACCCTCATCATGGTGGCCGGGATGAACTACGCTTCGTACGTTGAAACTAACTACAATGTATTGATTTCTTCGGAATTACTTATGGAAAGGTTGGTGCCGGAATTAATGAGAAAGTTAGGATTTGAAAAGGTATGAACAAAACAGGAGCTGAAATAGAAAGCGATTTTTTCAATGTGATCACCGGGAGCGAGCTTGAAGAGTTCGTTAACGGATCTACATATAAAAGAGGGGTGAGGCCTTTCGGCTCTAACCTTGAAGATATCGTGGTGGGCTTTTCTGCAGGTATTGATGGCCAGAGGCAAACCGGAGCTATTGACGTGAACATTTATGTTCCGAACATAGATGCCGGCTCTGAAGATGGCAGAAAGGTACCTAACAAGTCAAGAATTGAGGCGGTGGAGAAAAAGGCCCGCACATTTTTCGATTCCCTGTTATCTACAGAATACGACTTTCCCAAGGCGGCAACAATTCAGTCTTTTGAGGCGGAGGGCCTTGAGCAGTATTATGTCAGTATTAAAATTAAGTACAGAAGAATCACAATTTAAAAAATCAGTATTATGTCAATAGTAATGAGCTGGAGCAAATGCTCCGTTGAGATAGGCGAAACCGGTGCAGACGATGCAATGGCCGCTGCTCTTTCAAGTGTTGGTACAGTTGAAGACAAAACAGCGGTTTTAGAGGCCACAGATGGCGAGGCGCTCGAGAAAAAGGCCACCGGAGGAAGAGTAATTGCGTCTGAGCAGCTGGAAGGTGGCTTTGCGCTTACCGTTAGAGTTGTTGAACCAGACGACGCTTTGTATACTACACTGGGACTTGGAGCCGTTGCAGCTCCGGACTACGATGTGAAAACTCACGTCGTTCTAGGCGACTGGTCAGTGAAGGTGACTCCAAACAATGTGGGCGCGATTGGTATCAAGGCTCCTAAAACTAACATCAAGTTCAAACCAGGCTGGTCTGACGCTGATGGTAGCTATGCCGACATCACGTTTACATTTATCAAGACAGCCGCAGACAAGTGGTACACACGCTTTAAAAAGGCTTAACAATTAAGCTATGAAAAGTGCTGAGTCCAAGGTGGCGGGTACAATCACGCAAAGGAAGGTGTCATTTAACATCGGTGGGACAACTTATGAGGTTGCCCCACCATCCTGCGCGACTTTGATTCTCTTGTCAGAAGAGCTTGCAAATATCCCCGCAGTAGAGCTGAACCATAGTGAGAAGTACTCCGAGGTGCTAAGATGGGCCAAAAACTTCAGGCCGCTGGCCAGAGCGGTGGCCATACTTGTGCTAGGGGCAGAAAACCTTACCGAGGAGAGAACATTCGTAGAGAAAAGGGTATTGGGCCTTATCCCAATAAGAAAGTCCGTAAAAATCGATAAAATAGGCGAAATAGGGGATGTCCTGATTAGGCTAAGCCCTTCAGAGTTAAAAGCGCTCTTTTTAAAAATGCTTGCGGCAATGGAGATTGAGGATTTTTTCGATTTTACCACTTCCCTGCTCGAACTAAATCTTCTAAAACCGACGAAGGAAGTGGTGAACTAAATGACAGCATCTGGGCCGTTATACTTGGGACGGCAAAGTCGCTGGGTGTTCCTCCGGAACATGTTCTTTATAAAATGAGCTATGCAAATGTGCAAATGTACAATGCAGCTATACCAAGTTACGATGCAGACAAATCAGGTAAAGAGGGGAGCCCCAAATTTGACTCATCTAAAGACGCTAACATCCCCGGAAATATCCAATTAAAGCCAGGCGAGGAGATTGAGTATGAATAACGAGGAAGGAAAGATTTGGTACGGCCTAGGGATTAGGAACGATCAGCTGCAGCGGGATGCTCAAAAGTCGTCTAGCATATTCAGAGGAATCGGTGATAACGTACAATCTGAGGGCGCTCGCATTGATAATATTTTCAAAAACATAGCAAAGGGAGCCGCAACCGCATTTACTATTCAGACGGCAATTCAATTTACCAAGTCTGTGGTTCAGGTGAGAGGCGAAATGGAGGCCTTAGAGATCTCTCTGGAGACATTGCTCGGTAGCAAGGCCAAAGCCTCTAAAATGATATCAGAAATTGCTACATACGCGGCAGATACGCCGCTTCTTCTTGGAGATATTGCCAAGGGGGCAACAACAATGCTCGCCTTTAATATTGAGGCAGAAAAGATACTTCCAACACTTAAGCAGATAGGCGATATCTCAATGGGTGACGCGCAGAAATTTGCGTCTCTGACTCTTGCCTTCTCGCAAATGTCTTCAACCGGTAGACTGATGGGGCAGGATCTGCTCCAGATGATTAATGCCGGTTTCAACCCGCTTACAATTATTGCGGAAAAAACCGGAAAAACGGTTGGGACCCTGAAGAAAGAGATGGAGGCTGGGGCGATATCGTCGGAAATGGTAGCGAGCGCTTTTGCAGACGCAACTTCTGCCGGTGGTAAGTTCAACGGTATGCTGGAGAAGCAAAGCGCCGGTATCAAGGGAAGTATTTCAAATTTTGAGGGAGCCGTTGATGAGGCCCTCAATAACATCGGATCGAAAAACCAGGATCTAATCACATCATCAATACAGGGTGCCACTCTGCTGGTTCAGAATTATGAAAAGGTGGGAAGGGCGGCCCTTGACCTCGCCGTTGCCGTAGGGTCTTACAAGGCAGCTCTTATTGCCGTTAACGCTATTCAACGGGCGAACATAATGATTTTAAGGCAGGCTGTTATGGAGAAATGGCTTGCAGCAGCTGCAGGAATTAACCTATCAAATGCAGAGGCAATAGCAGCAGCGAGAACTAAACTGTTCACGATTGCTCAAAAGGGGCTGGCGGCATCACTTAAGGCCACAGCATCGGCCATGTTGGCCAACCCTTACGTTTTGGCAGCCGCTGCAATTGCGGCAGTTGCATTTGTAACCTATAAGGCTATCACTGCCGATACCGAATATGAAAAGGCAATAAAAAAGGTTAACAAAGCCCTCGAGGATACGCAAAAAGCTAAGGATGACGCAGGGAATAATGTTGACCAATACCTAAATACCATAAGGGGCGAAACGAGCTCAATTCTTGAGCAGGTTAGGGCGTATGATGCCTTGATAAAGAGATATACCTTTTTCGCTAATTACAGCTTTGAGGACCTGAAAAAGCTATCTCCATCCCAGCTCGCTGGCGTTCTGTCTCAATTCTCCACCGAGATGGAGAAGGGAATGATTCAGTCGCTGATTAAGCAGGCTGAGGCCGATATTGAAAGCGAGGTTTCCGTGTATAGGACCAGGGCAAAACGAGAGGGGTATACCTTCGATGAGTCTTCAGTTTCAAGTGTAAAAGTGCTTCGCCAGCAGATCTCGATGTACAAAAAGCAGCTGGAGGAGATTGATAAAGCCGAGCACCTTGCAAAGGTAAAGGCGCTGCCTATTGATGCCCAAAGGGAGTACTACCAGAATGAGCTAAATAGTATCAAAAAGGTTAAAGACTCAATTGAAGCAATACACCCGGATAGCAGAAGCATCCTACAGGTTGAGCAGCTAGATCAGGCAAACGCTCAGCTAAGAGAAACCGAGTCAATTTTGGCCGGTATGAGCACCAAGGGCGGATCATCCCTTGGGCAGCTCGTCTCAGATATAGCTAAAGCGGAAAAGGAACTTGCTGAGCTAAGGAAAAAAGCCGCTGCGGGAGAGATCTCCACCGCTGCAGTTGAGGAAAAAGTAACAGCAATTGAAGCGCTCAAAAAGCAGTACGAGACTATGACCGGTAAGTCGTACGGCAAAGACGATAAGGCGGCCCTTGAAGAGCAAAAAAGAGCTTTGGAAGAACTTGCAAAGCAGCAGACGGAGTTCCGGCTTAAGTCAGACCTTGAGCTTCAGGGCAGAGTGCTGGCCCTTCAGGCAGATACTTTTGAGAAACAGCGCCAGCAGGCAGATAACGAGTTCAAGCTAGAAAAGGCCGACATTGAAAGGCGCAGGCAGGAGGCATACGAGCTTCTGGCCAAGTCCAAAGGGGTTGAGGTTGCCAAGCTTACAGACGCTGATAAGGCGGGAGTGAATGAGCAATACGACAAGGAGATTGAAAACGCTCAGACAGTCAAAAATGCAACTATAGTTAAGATTAATTCGGAGGCTTCAAAGACGCTTAGGGAGCTATGGTCTGATGCCACAGACGCTAATATTTCAGACGGTATTCGTGAGATAAAGGCCATTAACGATAAGTACGACGAGATCATCAAAAAGGCTAAAGATGCCGGGGCTACGCTTAAGGAAATTGACGATATCAATGCGGAGAGAAATAAGTCTTTGCATTCGGCCTACACCAGGCAGGAGCTTGATAAAATTGCGATTTGGCAGGAGACAGAAGCCTTGCTGGCCGAAGGGTCAACCGCATTCCTCGACAAGCAAACCGAGGTGAGAAGGAAATTAGCCAAAATAGATATCGAGGCTTCCAAAAAAAGGGTTGAGGCTCTTAAAAAGGAGCAGCAGGAGACTGGCAAAAATAACCAGGCACTAATCGACAGGGAGGAGGCTTTTCAGGAGAATACTAATAAAAATCTGGAGAACCTTAAGGATAACTACTTTGTAATAGGCGAGCTGCTCGGCGATACGCTCTCACAGTCTTCAGACGAGTTCGTTGCTAAGCTTGGCGGATTGCTGAGCTCCATCTCATCATCCATAGGACAAATTAAAAGCTCCGACAGCGCATTTGGCAAGGCAAGCGGTATTGTTGGCCTGGCTATGGCGGCGGGAAACTACCTGAAGGGAATCAGAATCGACAGAGAAAATGAAACTCTCAACAAGCAGAAGAAGATTACTGACGAAATCGCAGACAGGGTAAAGCTTGAAAATGAAATAAACAAGCTCTACGACGAGAGAAGAAACGCCTTAAGCGAAAACCTCTTTTTGGGTAAGGACTACGGAAAGATAATGTCGAATGCAATGAGCGACATTCTTAAGTACAACGAAAAGCTTGGGGTTACCCTCGGAGACCTATACTCAAACGCTATTTTTTCTGCAGATGGCGAGGCCAAGAGATTGCTTTTCGGAACGAAAAAGGGCGAGTACTCATTTTCGCTGCAGGATCTGCTCGCGGGTATGGTTCCTAAGGAGGAGGGCGCAAAAGGGCTTGGTGAGGCTATTGCCAACACTCTCAACCATGGTCTCAATGAGGCCAGAAAGCGAATTAAGGGTGGCGACTTCTTAGGAGCGGTCGGAAGTATACTAGATCCTCTCCAGCTGTTTGGAGGAGGTAAGGCAGATAGCAAAGCGAGAACAAACGCTTTCGAGAATCTGGGTAAAGCCGTGGAGGAAACATTGAAGGCAATGAGTAAGACTACCTCCGACTTTGCGACGATGTCAACTCAGGATATGCTCGACTTTTTCACTTTGATGGAGAAGGCCGGCAATATCACAGACGAAGCCACTAAGAAGCTACTTGCCGCAGCTCAGGAGCAGCTGGAAATGGTCAAGAAGGCCGAGGAGCAGATGAAGGAGGTTATCTCCGAACTTACCGGGGGCCTTGGAGACGCCATCAGGGATATCCTGGTTGAGGGCTTTAGAGGTGGATTCGGATACGGGGTGAACGAGGCCAAGAAGGTTGCCTCAGAAATCTCCGGAATATTGGAAAACATGATTTCAAGAGAGCTAATGAATATCGCCTTCTCGGGGATGTTTAACACTCTTAAGGAAAATATGCAGGCCTCTTTCGGCGCTGACGGGGATAAGTCGTGGGCCGATGATTTCGCTCAGTTTATGGAGTCATTTCCTGCAGCTGCGGAGCTCTTTAATAAGGGCATGGCTGAAGCAAAGAAGTCAGGAGAAAAATACGGAATAGATCTGTTCGGTGAGGGCTCCCGCTCTGCGGCGAGTAAAGGAATTGCCTCTGCCTCTCAGGGCAGCATTGATGAGCTTAACGGGCGTGCAACAACAATCCAGGGACATACTTTTTCAATAAGTAGCGATATGAAGAAGCTTGTAACCTTCATGTCGAAGATGCTGGAGCATGTTGCCGGTATCAAGCAAGACACAAGCAGGCTTGAGAAAATTGAGAAAGATATCAGCTCCGTGAAAAATGGTATTGAGAGTATAAACACCAAGGGCATAACAATTAAAATGTAATGACTGGATTGCTAAAAATTGATGGCGCTGACGCTTACACAACATATGGCGTATTTCCCACCGGAGATAGCTATGCTCAGGTGCTTGAGTGGCCCTCGCTTAAGGAGCTCCTTATCTCCGACTGGCCAGACCAAAACGGCATAGATGTAGACTTATCCGCTCCGGTGCTTGACTCTCGCAGCTTAACCCTTTCGTTCTTCACCGGAGGCCAGCTGGCCAATATTGGGGGACTGATGTCCGCTCTTATGAACGGATCGTACCACACGCTCGAGTTTCCACAGCTTGGAGTAGAGCATTCACTACGACTAATATCGCAGCCATCATACCGCAGCTATTCAAACGCTACTAAGCACTTTGCCCTACAGCTTGCAGACGATTTTCCTCTAGCCGGATATAACTATCTGGCCCCCAATCCGACAGGCATTTCCGCAACAGGGTTTAAGATTGATAACGTCGACCTGGCCAATTATGGCATGGTCGTCACTGAAGGAGCGGAGAGCGAAATATTAAAAAGCCCGGGAATAAAGCAGAACTTGCTCGTGAGCATTAAGAATAAGGCCGGAGTAAGCTATGACGGAGAAAACGTATTTGTCAAATCGAAGGAAGTTGAAATAGGCCTTTTATTCAGAGGGTCAATGAGCGACTTCATCCGTAATAGCAGAGCTCTGCTGTATAACCTGGTAAAGCCGGGGCAGAGGTCATTTTATGCAGGCGTAACAGGCGAATCATACGGCTGCTACTATAACGGGCAGAGGGTTGAAAGGTTCCTGATATTGAATAATAGGATATGGTGCGAGTTTTCTGTAAGCCTCGTATTCACAAATAAAACTGTTTAGCTATGATTATTTACAATAAGCTGGGAGTGCAAGTTGCGGATGTTGATGTGAGTGATGATAGCTATCGCCACAAGGCCATCATGGGAGAAAATAGCCTTACTCTATACTTTTCCCTCCCTGAGTATGCGGAGATACCTGTAGGATCATATTGCGAGTTCAAGGGCGAGCGGTACACACTTATCCTGCCCGAAAACTTAAAGAGGCATGGAAAACGTAATTTAGAATACACTCTGGTTCTTGAGTCGGAGCAGTATCTTTTAACAAAATACAAGGTTCGGAACCTGTCGGATAAGAGGCTGAAATTTCCTTTTACCGCCAAGCCGATTGAGCATTTGCAGCTTATCGTGGACATTCTTAATCTCAAAAGTGGCGGGTGGAGTATTGGAGAATGTATTGATGCCGTTGAAAAGGAGATCGTGTATAGCCACACTTACTTAAGCGAGGCGCTTAAACTTCAGGCGGAAACTTTTGAAACGGAATACGAGATAGTGGGCAAATCTATCTCCCTCAAAAAGGTAGAATATAATAAGGAGGCACCGCTTGAGTTGAGCTATGGCCATGGTAACGGATTTGAGCCAGGCTGCGGCCGCTCTAACTACGAAAATACTGTTCCGGTAGAGGTGCTGTTCGTTCAGGGAGGAGATAAAAACATTGACTTCTCAAAGTACGGATCGAAGCAGCTGCTGCTGCCGAAGTCTCAGTCTCTCGCTTATGAGGGGAGGAACTATGTAACCGATGCCGACGGGCTATTCGTTACAAGAGGTGACAAGGCACAGTCAACCGGCCAGGAGGACTCTCTCGACTGTTCACATATTTTCCCGTCTCGAGTTGGTACAGTTACTTCGGTGGACGTTGTGAGCGAGGAGGGCAACCTCTACGATATTCTTGACAACACCATCCCTGCTGCGCTTGACTATTCGCTCTGCAGAATCGCAGGGGAAAAGGCAACCATAAGATTTGAATCTGGCATGTTGGCAGGCAAGGAGTTTGATTTAGTGCAATCAGAAAACGCATTCTCCGGCTATGTACATGCAGATAGACGCTTAAAAATAGTCCCTCAGGAAATAGATGGGCAAATTATGCCTAACGATACTTTCTCGCCCTCTGTGGGAGATAAGTATGCAATATTCGGCATTCAGCTTCCAGACGCATATTTCAGAGACGACGCAACCAAAACGGGAGCCTCATGGGATATGTTCAGGGAAGGGGCTAAGTACCTTTTTGAGCACGAGGACCCGCGCTTTTCGTTCACCGGCCAGCTCAATGGTATTTGGTCAAAAACAAATTGGTTGGCTGTAGGTGGTAAAATAAAGCTGGGAGGCTATGTAGCGTTCACAGACGTGGACTTTCAGACCGTTTCGGCGCTTGTTAGGATTATTGATATCAACGAGTATGTAAACTCTCCGTATGAGCCTAAAATCGAGCTTTCAAATGTCGCAGTGGGAGGGAGCACACTTTCAAGCGAGCTGAAAAAGCTTTCTTCGGAGGAGGTAATTACTGAAGGTAGATTCCGGGAGTCCCTGCAATTCACAAAACGTCGTTTCCGGGATGCTCAGGAGACAATGACTTTGCTTTCTCAGTCGCTGCTTAATTTCTCCGGATCTGTCAGCCCCATCACCGTGCAGACGATGGCGCTCCTGGTAGGCGACGAAAGCCTGCAGTTCCGCTTTGTGAATAGTAAAGTGGTGCCGGTGGCTGCGAACCATGCTATAGCGTTCAGCAACGCAACAAAGGTGCTTTCCGCTGCAGCAGGGATACTGCAGCATATGACTGTGGGTATCAAAACGATCTCGCAGTCTCACTTGGCTAGCGAATACCGGTACTGGGATATGGCAGCCTATGACTCGCCTCCTCTTACCGAGGCAAACGCTTCAAAGGCATACTATCTGTACGCCAAGTGTGCCAATCCGGGAGCTAGCGGAGTGTTTGTGCTTTCCGATGTGGCAATAGGTATGACCTCCGTTGCGGGGTATTATCATTTTTTGGTTGGCATACTCAACAGCGAAAATGCAAGTGAGAGGTCATATGTGAGCCTGTATGGCTTTTCCGAAATTCTCCCGGGCCGAATCACAACTGAGAAAATCGTTAGCCCTGATGGCCGACTGTCTATAGATCTATCAAGCAATCCTCCCAGAGTTACAGCGCTAGACGGTGCAATCATCGAGGGAAAGGTACAGTTTCAGGCGGGTTCTTCCGGACTGGCACAGCTGGCCGAATGGCCAACCGCTGCCCAGGACATTCAGGACGCATCAGCAGCTGCTGCAGAGGCAGACAGAAAGGCAGTGGAGGCTCAGGAAAAGTTGGCGAATGATA
>Ga0207420_1000131_pt1 | contig 158736 bp, 136 predicted proteins | sample ThiBio_inoc_biof_FD_183941 | JGI IMG/M metagenome (GOLD analysis project Ga0207420, IMG submission 183941) | Wastewater bioreactor microbial communities from Cape Town, South Africa - Thiocy_inoc_biof (SPAdes) | ecosystem: Engineered > Bioremediation > Thiocyanate > Unclassified | place: South...
CGTTGCCATGGTGTGCACCTCGTCTCCCTGCCGGTCCAAAAGGTCGGCAGGTTAGGTCAGAACACCCTGGTCAATTTTCAGCGAGCAGAACCCTCGTTTTCTGGTCAATTTTCAACGGGCAGCAACAACCGACACCACCGCCATGCGGTATGCGGCCCCGGCTTTCGTTCCATTCTTCTCGAATGGAAAGCCGCCTCAAGCTTGGTACGAACAAACGGAGCAAGCATTGCGTGGCTCTCACCTAGCCAGCCGGGCCCAGAACTTGTAGCAAGAATTGATGACCTCGAGCTAGAACTTGAATGCAAGTACGTCAGCCATATGATCACCGAGCTCCTCGGTGACGATCAGGCGGCGGCACTGACCGAAGGTATCGTAAATTCTCTAAGAGGCAGAAGCCTCTCCGGCGAAGTCAGAATCGAGCTATTTTTGACAGCTTCCGAGTTAAGCGCAGCGGAGTATCTGACAGCTATCCGTCAGCAATTAGATCATGCAAACCCGGGAGAATTTGTCGTCGACATCCCGGGTTTGCTGAAGCTAGATGCTACACTTTTCTCTTCCGGCACCATCGTGAGCGCTCCAGCGGAATGGCAAGCTCGGATGGCGGCGATAAAAGCACCAGATGCTCGGGCCTATGGAAACGCGTTGGCCAAATCTTCCTCGGCCGTTGACCCAATAACAATACTAATGACCGGCCCAAGAAGAAGTGGTGGACAACTCTTGAACCACCTTTGGGAGAGGAAGTTCAAGAAGGCCGCGGAACAGTGCACGGGGACTAGAGGGGCTGCGATTGTTATTGAATGGGAAGGGTTTGATGATGCAACAGCATTTGTTGAGTCGGAAGGAATCCAAGCCCTCCTCGCGCGCACCTTCGATGAACACAGACACATAGCTGCAATAGTGCTGCGTTGTGACACTTCACCCATGAGGCTCGGAAGAATGCTCAATTACGCGACACCAGCCTATATAGCGCGTAGCGGCGTTACGGAATACCCAGCGGTAGCGCAACTGATACAGTTTGGATAGGGTGGCATCGATGTCGGTGGATTCAGGATTGCGGCTCGGTTGCAAGAAGTCGCTTTACCTGCTGGTGTGAAACTGCATTCTTGGCTCAATCATCCTTCGTCGAATAGATCGCTGAAAAGCCCTGATTTTTTTTTGGATTCCGCCGGCCGAAGAACATCTTTCCATGCCTGTGCCAGGCTATCGACATTTCTGAGCCCGGCTGACCGGATGAACTCAACATACGGGGAGAGTGCTTGGCGAGATCCGCGCATGATCTCCCAGCGGTGAAGATGGGGACCTGAGCTTGATGCTGTGTGGTCCAGAAAACTTAGCTCGTCGTCGCCGAAGCCATTTCTGTCGTCAGCTGCACTCTCGTCATACCGGTACTCCCGAGCTTGGATGGCCTCTTGCCATCGGTTCTTGAACTCCATGAGGAACAGTTCTGGCTCGATCGCCGCTAGGCCAGCCAAAACGCCGACCAGATTCGAATATACCGAAGCGGCCGGTACACGAAGAATTGCATCAACTTCACCGGCGCAGAGGATGAATACTGTACGCCACAAGTCCCGACTTGGATCATGGTATTCGCGACCGGCGACTTCGATGCCAATGCGCTGACCATTGGTTGATACAAGGAGCATGTCCAGACGAAAACGGCCCGCTACAGTTTCAATCCAGACTTGCGAGGAATACGAAACACCGGGAGCTATCGCCTCGAATAGTCGCTCTCCGAGCATTTCTTCTGGCGGACTCTCGTACTTGCCCGCTATGTCGCCGAGACGCTGGATCGACTTGTCTATTCTCAGGATCATCATCACGTTCCTTACCAGTCAAACTCGTTACTACCCGTAGACATCGACTCGTAGGATCAACGATGCACCGAATTCCGGCTATATCTTTCTCGGCGGTGCTAGCTGAGTGGCCGTTCTGAATACTTTTGTTCGGTTGTGAAGCCTAACTAGGCATCCTTCATAGTCGCTGAAACATTGAACTTTCGGTTCTGGTAATCGAGCCAACAGTACTTCGCGTCGGCGTCGCATAGTGGGCAGGACTGTTTGTAGAAGGTAGCCATCCAAAATGCTCCGAAAATGAGATCTAGCGCTGTACTAAACGACAGCCAGTCGAGAGTGCCTAGTTTGACCGTAGCATGCCACCGCGGCCCCTGGAGCTTTCGCTTTTCACTTCCGTTGCGGGAGCTTACCGATGAGGGGAGCGTTCTGCCGGCGCCCACACTGACAGCATCAGGTTGGCGAACTACCGTTATCGCCTGTCATCCGTTAAAATGTGCACAGTGCATCCCTTGGAGGCAGACATGTCGTTGGCTATTGCATTGGACGACATCGGAGCGGGCGCGCCTCAGCAAGCCGCCATCGGCTCGGTCATCGGCGTAGTCAGCGATCGAGCGCTGGTCTTTGGTTGGGTGGTAGGTCAAGGCGGTCTGGCCAGCCATGCGGTGATGACCGACGAACAAGGCACTCCTCGGGCCTGGCTTTTGGACCGTTTGGGTATAACGCATGCGATGCATGTGGCACGCCGTGCGTCATTGGTGCTGACGCTTAGCTCGAACGAAGCCAATCCCCACGCGATTCGAAACCATGTGGGCTGCCTCGGGCTGACCCAACACGGTCCTGTCGTGTGCGCCGGCGAACAACGCGATGCGTGGGGCCATCTCGTGCCGTTGTACATCGACCTACGGTCCGGCGAGGTCCGCGACGAGATGGCGCAAGCAGCCGCACACGCTGTATGGCTCACCACCTGGTCGCTATCGCTGAAGGGTGCCGACGACCAGTTGACGCGAATCATCTGCAACCCCGATTGGCCCCAAGCGACCCGCGACCAGCGGTGATGTTCGCCTAGCCTGGCATGGCCTTGGAGGACGCAAGCATGACCCTACCGGTGCTGCAACTTTCGCGTATCCGCTCTGTGGCAGGAACTGACGTGTCGTCTGGCCGCGTAGTAGCGGTCGAACGCATTCACGAATGGCAGGTCGGCATCAGTGTAGGAACGGCTGAGGCGATGCAGGTCCTCCTTAGCGACCCCTCGAATAGAGCGCATCTGGTGAACTTGGCCAGCCTGCGGATGGAACGTCTGCTCGACCTTGGAGCGGCCAGCGATCTGTTGCTGACCCTGGACAAGGACGAAGGCGAAGCGCGTCATTGGGACCATGTCGTCGGTTGCATGGGGGTGACACGACATGGTTTGGTGCTGTGTGCAGCCGGTGGAGGCGGCGACCTCGGTCGCTGGCGGACGGAGTTCATCAGCATGGAATCTGGCTGGACTGTGCTGAGCGATGTTCGAGATCTTGTGCCACATGGGCGCTGGTTCACCCAGTGGCATCTGTCGCTGCTCGATGCTCATGAGCGTCAACACCGCATCGTCGGCAATCCGATCTGGTCTACACAGCCGCGACAGCAGCGGTAGACTGGCATCACTTCAACACGGCACCATCCCATGGCAGCACGCGTCTTCTTCTCGTATTCGCACGACGACGAGCAACATCGCAATCAGCTCGACAAGCACTTAGCCCTCCTGAGCAGACAGGGACTCATCGAGACTTGGCATGACCGGAACATTCCGGCCGGCGGTCAGCTGGATGACCACATCGACCAGGAAGTCAATCGTGCCGACATCATTTTGCTGCTGGTGAGCGCCAGCTTCATCGCATCGGCTTACTGCTATTCGCGTGAGATGGCCCGTGCGATGGAACGCCATGAGGCGGGCGAGGCACGCGTGGTGCCCATCATCGTGCGCGATTGCGATTGGCACAGCGCACCCTTCGGGAAATTGAAGGCCGTGCCGACCGACGGAAAGGCCATCGTGTCTTGGACCAACTTCGACGCCGCATACACCGACGTGGCCAAGGAGATTCGGCGCCTCGTCGAACCCGTCAGCGGGTCACGTGGCATGGTGGTGGGTGCGATGACACGATCTCAGCACCGCGCAACCCTTCCTCAGGCCGAATCTAGTCGTAGCCCGGCAGCGTTGGGTCCGCGCTCGGGAAACCTGCGGGTGAGGCGGGAGTTTTCCGACCATGACAAGGCTCAGTTTCAGCAGGACACTTTCGATTTCATAGCCCGGTACTTTGAGAACTCACTTGCGGAGTTATCTGCACGTCATACGCATATCCAAGGAGACTTTCGACGTATCGATGCGCATACCTTCCATGCCATCCTCTATCAGCATGGCAAGCAGGTGTCGGCTTGTGCGGTGCATCTAGAACGTGGAGGTGCGTTCGGCAGTGGTATCCGCTATTCGTCCGCGCTCGGACCGGGCAACAGCTTCAATGAACAATTGACCGTGGCGCATGACGACCAGTCCTTGTTTCTGCAGTCGATGGGCGCGGCAGCAATGAGTGGTCGCGAAGAATCCCTGACCAGCGAAGGTGGTGCAGAATTGTTTTGGTCGATGTTGATTCGGCCCATTCAATAGTTGGTAGTCAGTCGGTGGATAGTCACGGCAGGCGGCACTTGCGCAACATTTCGAATGTGGATGAGTGGCGGTCCATTGGCGTCTAGGTTTGTACGTCCGCTTTGGGTCGAAAGTTGCCGGTCAGGATGATGCCGGCTGTGGGCAGTTCGATTGGCGCAGCTGGGCGGCTTCGCTGGCGATGGCGGTCAGCTGAGTTGGCAGCCGGCGGTCACTTCGGTGGCAATACGCAATCGCCAACGCGGTTCGCTGCAGGTTCCGCACCGAAGTCGTTTTCTAACCCGAGTACGCATGCGGCCAGACTATGCTTTCACTTCAATCATAGTTTGGCCATTTCGGCCAAACTATGCTTTCACCCACATAGTTTACGATCAATGCACGCAGTCGCATTCATGTGAATGAACCTGCGACAACGCTAACGCCTCGGTAACGCGCAGCTACGAAAAAATTCCCATGCCGGCGCGTAGCGTGGATCGGGCGACGGCGATTGCCTCCCGAGGCATCCATGATCGCCTTCGCAACACTCCCCAATTGCAAAGAGGTACGACCATGAACCAGGACATCATCCAGGGCAAGTGGAAGCAACTGAAAGGCTCGCTGAAGACCCAGTGGGGCAAGCTTACCGATGACGATCTCGATCGTCGCGAGGGCAACCAGCAATATCTTTCCGGCAAGTTGCAGGAGCGCTATGGCTGGGCCAAGGAAAAGGCTGACGAGGAGATCAAGCGTTTCGAGAAAACGCTGCACTGATCCCGCCCCTCCCCCGAGCCCGCACATTGACGTGTGCGGCAAGCAGAAGCCGCATCCGCGAGGGTGCGGCTTCCTTGCGTGTACCTGTGGCGACGCGCTATTTCTGCGGCAACGGCTGGAACCTGGTCGCGTCATAGCCGCCGACATCGAAATGCAGGATGCTTGACGGCTTGCCCTTGACCGTCACTTCGATCGCCACCGACTTGGCTTTTTCGACCTGTGCGATGAACTTCTTGTCTTCCTCGATGAAGATGGCCGGTTCGCCGGTGGGCGGAATGCTGCCGTCCAGGGTGATCGGCTTGTTGTCATCGAAGGTCATCGACACGCGGCAATTCTTCGCGCAGCTGAAACCCGGTTCGCTGCCGTAGAGGAACACGCTCTGGCCCCATTCGGTATGCCGGCGAAACACCAGGCGCACCTTTTCCGCACCGAGATCCTCGTTGCTGTAGATGGTCGCGGTGCTTTGCGTGCCGCCGGCCATGGGCGAAATCTGGTAACTCCACAGGCGCGCCATGCGCCTCGAGTCTCCCTCCGTAGCCGCCTTTTCGCGCAGCGCCTCGATGGTCGGGCGCAGGCGCGCGGCGGCGGCACTTTGCGGATACATCTTGAGCAACTCGTCGCCCAGAGGCAGGGCGAGTTCGGCGTTGTCGGCCTTGAGCATTTCCTCGTACATCGCGTAGTGCTGTTCGGCCTTGGCTTCCATCTGTGCCGTGGCCGCGGCCACGGCATCCGCCGAGGGTGCAGCTGGCTTGTCGGAACTGGAGCAGGCACTGATGCCGGCGAGCAGCAGCAGGGCGAGAGCGAGGTTTGGTGATGGGCGCATCAGCTTTTCCGGCAGACAAAAGGCCGACGAATATACCGCCGAACCCGGCTTGGCAGGAGTCGTGCGCTCAATACTTGCGACAGGGGTCGCGGCCAAGATTGCGCTCGTAGGTGGAAGGCACATCGTCGAATTCGCGCCCGTCGCGGGCAACGGAGCGCATGCCGCGGCAGGCATCCAGGCGTGGAATCCGTTGTGCACTGACCTGCTCTCGCGACCCGCCATGGCGGCCGCCAATCTGGCCGCTGCGGTCGATCGAGGACGGACAGCGGTCGTGCCGATAGAACAGGACACCACTGCGCGTGCGGCACTCGTAGGAAAGCACGGGCGCGGCTCGTGGTGCAGCGCGCGCGGCACGTGGCGGTGCGGCGCGGCGTGCACGCGTATCTGAATGACTTGTCCGTGGCGGAGGCGGTGGCGGCGCTTCAATCTCGATCAACTGCTCGCGCATGCCCGCGCCACACGACATCTCCTGGTATGCGATGTGGCCCGCGCCATCCGTGCATTTGTACACGCTTTGCGCATGCGCCAGGCGTGCCGGGCAGATGATGAGGACGAGCAGCACGGCGGATGCGGTGGCGAGGTGTCTGCTCATGTTGCATGCCCGGGGTTGCGGTGCTGCTCAGGGTCGCCTCGCCACGGCGGAAGAACAAGCGTTGTTCGTCGTGTCGGCGTGTAGGATTTTTGCCATGCACACTGGCCTCGTCCGCGTCCGCAGCCGGGTTCGATGGGCACGATGGTGGTGTCGATGCGGCAGCGGGGCGCGCGTCGGGGACACTTCCGCTGTCCGCTTCGTGGCAGCTGGTCTGCGTGATTCGCAGTGCTGCCCTGCGCGCCAGCTATGCTGTGCATTCCGCTTTCCGGCTCCGCAATCCTTCGCCTACCCGCATGCGCAAGATCATTCACGTTGACATGGATGCCTTCTACGCCTCGGTCGAGCAGCGCGATGATCCGAGCCTGCGCGGACGCCCGGTGGTGGTTGCCTGGCGCGGATCGCGCTCGGTGGTTTGCGCGGCTTCCTACGAGGCGCGGACATTCGGCGTGCGCTCGGCGATGCCCGCGATACGCGCCGAGCGACTGTGTCCCGATGCGCTGTTCGTGCCGCCGGATTTCACTCGCTATCGCGCCGTCTCGCGCCAGGTGCGCGAGATCTTCCTGCGCCATACCGATCTCGTCGAACCGCTGTCGCTGGACGAGGCCTATCTCGATGTCACCGAGAACCATGGCGGCCTGCCATCGGCGACGGCGGTGGCCGAGCGGATTCGTGCGCAGATCCGCGAGGAAACCCGGCTGACGGCATCGGCCGGTGTGGCGCCAAACAAGTTCCTGGCGAAGATTGCATCGGACTGGAACAAGCCGGATGGCTTGTTCGTTATCAAGCCCGAGGCGGTCACGGATTTCCTCACGCCGTTGCCGGTCGGGCGCATTCACGGCGTCGGCAAGGTCATGGATGGCAAGCTCGCCGCGCTCGGCATTCGCACCATGGGCGAATTGCGCGCGCGTGACGTGCGCGAGCTCGAAAGCCTGTTTGGTCGCTACGGGCGGCGCCTGCATGAACTGAGCCGGGGCATCGACGAGAACGCGGTGACCCCGGATCGCCCGGTGCAGTCGATCTCGGCCGAGGACACCTTCGCCGAGGATCTGCCGCTGGCCGATCTCGAACCGACCATCCGCGAGTTGAGCGCCAAGGTCTGGACGGCGACGCGCAAGGTCGAGCGCGTCGGGCGCACGATCGTGCTGAAACTGAAGACCCGCGAATTCCGCATCCTCACCCGCAGCACCACGCCGTCGACCATGCCCGATGGTGCCGACGAACTTGCCACCATCGCCCTGGCCTTGCGCGAGCGCGTGCCGTTGCCGCCAACCACGCGTTATCGCCTGGTGGGCATCGGCATCAGCAATTTCGTGGAAGCCGACGAATTCGGCGCGCAGGGCGGGCTCTTCGCCGATTGAGCAGTGCTGCGCGTGTCCCGCACGCGGCCTTGCGTCAACCGCGCGAGGCGCGGTATGCGCGCCACCTTGCGTACTGGCGCGTGAAAAAACGATCGAGGCGATCGAGCAGGCGCGCGGCGATCAGCGATTCCTCGGCGATCAGGGCGGCGCCGAGAATCATGGCCAGCAAGCCGGGGCCGGGCATGACCAGCATCACCACGCCGGCAAGCATGACCAGGCCACCGAGTCCGACGATGAGCGCCTTGCGCCACAGGCTGCTGCCCTGGGGACGGCGCAGGCGGTGACGCGTCTGGAAGCGGCGGCCGCTGGGCATGGACACGAAATGCTGCCACTGTCTCTTTACGCTGGCGCTCATCGGTTTCCTGATCAAGGTTTGCTGGGGCCGCACGTTGCGCGTCGCAAGCATCACCATATCGAGGCGAAATGCGTCGGTGCAATGTCGGAGCGACGGGTTCAAGCATGCCGGTGCGGCGCATGAACCGATGCGGAACCGCCGCGTCGTATGCTTGGCAGGTGCCCTCAGCCGGGAGTCGATCATGTTGCGTGCGAGTCTGTTTCTTTTCATCCTCATCGTCGCGCTCGACGCGACGGCCGCCGACCGCATCACCGGCGAGTCTTTCGCCACGCGCTCGGAAGTGTTTGCCCAGCATGGCATGGTCGCCACCTCGCAACCGCTGGCCACGCAGATCGGCCTGGATATCCTCAAGCGCGGCGGCAATGCCATCGATGCGGCGATTGCCGCCAATGCCGCACTCGGGCTCATGGAGCCGACCGGCAATGGCATGGGCGGCGATCTGTTCGCCATCGTCTGGGATGCGAGGACCGGCAAACTGCATGGCTACAACGGCTCGGGGCGTTCACCGCAAGGCCTGAGCCTGCAATGGTTCAAGGACAACGGCTACACGAAGGTGCCGCCCTACGGTCCCTTGCCGGTGACCACGCCGGGCGCGGTCGATGGCTGGTTTGCCCTGCACGACCGCTTCGGCAAGCTGCCGATGAAGGCCGTGCTTGCTCCGGCCATCGGCTATGGGCGCGAGGGCTTTCCCGTGAGCGAGTTGATCGCCTGGTACTGGAATCTGTCGGTGCCGCGCCTGTCGAAATTCCCGGGCTTCAGCGAGCAATTCACCATCAACGGTCGCGCTCCGGCCAAGGGCGAGATCTGGAAGAACCCGAACCTGGCCAACACGCTTGAAACCCTTGCCAAGGGTGGCCGCGATGCGTTCTACAAAGGCCCGATCGCCCGCACGATTGCCGACTACATCAAGGCCCAGGGCGGTTTCCTCTCCGCGGCGGACCTGGCCGCGCACAAGGGCGAGTGGGTCGAGCCGGTATCGACGAACTATCGCGGCTACGATGTCTGGGAGCTGCCGCCGAACGGCCAGGGCATCGCCGCGCTGCAGATGCTCAATATCCTCGAAGGCTACGACCTCAAGGGGTACGGGTTCGGCAGCCCCGAGCACATCCACCTGTTTGTCGAGGCGAAGAAGCTGGCCTTTGCCGATCGCGCCAAGTTCTATGCCGATGCGGATTTCGTCAAGGTGCCCGTGGCCACGCTGATCTCCAAGGAATATGCCGCCGAACGGCGCAAGCTGATTTCCATGGACAAGGCGGCGAACGCCGTCGCCCCCGGCGACTTCAAGCTCGATGGCGACACCATCTACCTGACCACGGCCGACCAGTGGGGCAACATGGTTTCGCTGATCCAGTCCAACTATCGCGGCATGGGTTCGGGCATGGCCCCGCCGGGGCTGGGCTTCATCCTGCAGGATCGCGGCGAGATGTTCGTGCTGAAGGAAGGCCACGCGAATACCTTCGCCCCGGGCAAGCGTCCGTTCCACACGATCATCCCGGCCTTCATCACCAGGGATGGCAAGCCGTGGCTGAGTTTTGGCGTGATGGGCGGCGACACGCAGCCGCAGGCGCATGCCTTGATCGTCAGCAACCTGGTCGATTTCGGCATGAACCTGCAGGAAGCCGGCGATGCCCCGCGCATCCTCCACGACGGTTCGACTTCGCCCGAAGGCCAGGTCAGCGAAATGACCGATGGCGGTGCCATCCAGCTGGAAACCGGCTTTGATTACGCGAGCATCCGCGCCCTCATGCGCCTGGGGCACAAGGTGGAATTTGCCAATGGCCCCTACGGCGGCTACCAGGCAATTGGCTGGGATGAAAAGAACAAGGTGTATATTGGCGCTTCTGAAGGACGCAAGGATGGGCAGGCGGCGGGTTATTGAGCAAGCGCTTGCTTCACATCATCAACGGGAGGACGGCATGGACACCTTGAAGCGGATATGGGTCGCGTCGATTGCCGGACTGTGCATGGCCGCCGCGTCGGCGGCACTGGCCACGGATCGTTTGCCTTACGACGAAGCCATGGCATTGATGCAGCAACACAATGCCATGGTGATCGACAGCCTGCTGGCTGAAGCAACGCCACGCTCGCTGGCGCTTGCTGCGACCGTGCTGATGCCGGTTGGCGAGGATGCCAATGAAATTGTGCAACAACGTCGGGAATGGCTCGAAAAGGCCGCGCAGATGGCACCGGATGATGTATGGGTGCAATGGCTGGCCGCTCTCAATGCCGCGCCAACCGATGTGGTCTCGGAACCCGCCCTGGCATTGCAGCGCTTGCAGCCGGACAATGGCGCGGTCTGGTTGTTCGAGGTGCAGGCGGCAGCGCGTGCCAACGACAATGCGGGCGTGACCAAGGTTCTGGCGCGACTGGGTGCGGCACGTCGTTTCGAGAATCCGTTCATGGCAACCACGCTCGAATGGCTGGAGTTTTATCGGGGCCATCCGCAACTTCAGCTATCGGGATTCGCCCCTGAATTGTCAGCTAGCGCAGCGCAGATCATGGCCACGTCGCGTGCCGCCGCGTCGGCGATGCCGAACTACACGAACTTGATGGCGGCCTGCAATTCCTCGAATTCGCCTCTCGAGACGGATCGTCGCGAGGCCTGCCTTGCCGCTGGTCGGCTCATGCTGAACGAATCGAACACGCTGGATTCCATGCAGATCGGAGTGGCCCTGCTGCGTTGGGCCGCGGCCGGAGATATCGACGAAATCACCCGCAATGCCGAGTACTTCACCCGTGAATATGCCGTGCTCGCCAGTTCGGCATTGGAGGATCCAGTGGAGTTCGCGCGCTATCAAGCCGATTGGCTGCAGACGCGCAACGAAATCCAGATCGCCAGGAATCTGCTGACCCGGGCAGGAATCCCATTGTTGCCTCCCGCGGACTGGAAACCCGGCGAGATGTCCCTGTCGCCAAGGCAGGGCTGAAAGGCGCCTGATTCCACACTTCCCTCTTGCCTGGTGTACGCTTTGCCTCGCTGTGCTGTCTGACGGGAGGCGGTGATGCTGAAAGTCCTGGTAGCGAGTTCCAAGGGCGGTTGTGGCAAGTCCACGATCGCCACGAACCTGGCGGCGCATTCGGCGCTCAAGGGCAAGGCGACCGTGCTCGCCGATGCCGACCGCCAGGCATCGAGCAGCCGCTGGTGTGAAAAGCGCGCCGATCTGGATACCGCGGTGCTGCCGATCGACGCCACGCGCAAGAACTGGCAGCAACGCATCCCCGCCGATGCCGAGCGCGTCATCATTGATTCCGGTGCCGGCATCCGTGCCAGCGAGATTGCCGAGTTTCTCGATGACGTCGATGCCATTGTCGTGCCGGTGCTGCCCTCGGTGATCGATCTCGAGGCAACGCTGCCGTTTCTCGTCGATCTTTCCAGCCTGCCGCGCATCCGCAAGGGCAAGGTGGCCGTGGGCCTGGTCGCCAACCGCACCAAGCCATGGACGAACAACACGCAGGCGGGAATCGAGCAGATCCGCGAGTTCCCGTTCCCGATGATCGCCCAGTTGCGCGACACCCAGGCCTATTCGCTGATGAACGGCCTTGGTCGCAGCATCTTCGACTATCACTCCGAGATCGTCCGCTCCCACCAGGAAGACTGGGCAAAACTACTGCGCTGGCTGAACAAGCTCGGCTGAGCACGGCTGCGGATGAATGCCTTGCCGATGGCTGCCTGGCGAGTCGTTCGGGGGTTCGGCAACGCGCAACAAGTCATTGCAGCGATGCCGGCGCAATAGCGCGGTCTGAACCGCGTCGCCGCGTCGCAGCGAGGTAACTTGGGCTTTTCGCCAGCCTTGCGGCATGATGCAGGCTCACGCCAAGGAATCATCATGTCCGTACGCCAGATCATCCTGTTGCGCCACGCCCACGCAGAACCCCCGATCGAGGATCAGACGGACGAATCGCGCCCGCTGACCGAAGGTGGCGTCAGCGAGGCGATTGCCGCCGCGGCGTGGCTGAAGTCGCATGCGGCCGAGCCGAATGTCCTCATCTGCTCACCGGCCATGCGCACCCAGGAAACCGCGGCCCATGTCGTCACCGGCCTCGGTGGCGAACTTGCCATCACCGTCGAGCCACGCATATACGAAGCCACGCCCGCGGTGTTGATCCAGGTGCTTGAAGACTATCCCGATGCCGATTGCATCCTCCTGGTCGGACACAATCCAGGCCTGGAAACCCTGGTTGCCCTGCTCACCGACGGCACCTCGGACCAGGGTCGCGGCATGCCACCCGGCGCGATTGCCTGGCTGCATGTCGATGGCGATGCCAATCTCGAACCGGGTGCAGCCAGCCTGCGCCATTTCTGGTGGCCTTGATCCGGCGCGATTCCGATGTCCGCGACGATTGACCGGGTCCAGGATCACGACGCGTTTGCCTTGCCCCTGTCGCCGCCGGCGGACGCAGCATTGCGTGGTGATCTTGATGGTGGCCGCTCGTGAGGCAGTTCGCCAACAATGAAGGCATCCCGGCTGGCTGGTGCAACCTTGCGCATGCGACATGGCGCGGCGCATGGCGGAAACCACGCCTGCCGGAAATGCCGAGGCGATGCGCGAACACCGTGCGAATCGCGGGTCATCGGGCTGCCTGCCTCGCCGGCTTGCTGGCATGGGCGTCGGCGTCGGCCGATGAGCGCGCTCCGGCCACGGAAACCCTGAGTCTCGACAGCACGCAATCCAGCGCTGCCTTCAGCGTCAAGGTGATGTGGATGTTTGCCGTTGACGGCCGCTTCGGCAATGTTCGCGGCACGGTGCAGGTCGACCGCTTCCGCAGCCAGGCCACGGTCGATGCCTTGATCGACACCGCCGCGGTGACGATGCGCCGCGACAGCGTGCAGGCCTGGGTGAAATCGGCCGAGTTCTTCGATGTCGAGCACTATCCGGAAATCCGCTTCCGCTCGGATGCGTTTCCATTGACGCGCTTGCACCTCGGCGGCCAGGTCCCGGGCGCATTGACCATGCGCGGCATCACCCGGCCAGTGGTCTTCGAGGTCATGCCCTCCCGTTGCGACAGACCGGCAATCGCCTGCCCGATCGAGGCGGCAGGTTCGGTCAGCCGCAGCGAATTCGGCATGAGCACGCGGCGCGCGACGCTGGCCGACAAGGTCGAATTGAGCTTCAGCATCCGCATTGTCGAAGCAGCACCGGGCGCGGCGAAATCATGAGCGCCGCGGCATCGCCAGGACGTCAGCTGCGGCGTCTGCGAGCCATCGCCCTGGCACTGGGCGTGCTCGCCATGGCCGGGTGCGGGGTCAACCGTCAGCTGGCACGACAAGCGGACCGCATCGTGCTCGAGGAACAAGAGCAGGCGGTGACCTGCACGCAGGCCGATCATTGCGCGATCGATACCCCATTTCGCCAGCTGGCCGCCAGCGCAGCGAGTGCCGGCCAGCCCGGCCAGCCCGTCCATTTCGTCAATGTGCTGGAGCTGGGCGAGGATTCCCTGCTCTTGCGCGTGCACCTGATCCGCGCGGCGCGGCACAGCATCGACATACAAACCTTCATCTGGGTCAACGACGACGCCGGCAGGTTGATACTCGATGAGCTGCTCGCCGCCGCCCGGCGCGGCGTGCGCGTGCGCGTGCTGGCCGATCAACTGTTCTCGCTGGAAGACACCGAACTGCTCTCGCGGCTGGCCCTGGTCCATGAGAACTTCGAAGTGCGCATCTACAACCCGACCTTCCACAAGGCGGTCACCCGGCCACTCGAATTCGCCGCCAGCCTCCTTTGCTGTTTCACGCACTTCAACCAGCGCATGCACAACAAGCTGTTCCTCGTCGACGATGAATTCGGCATCAGTGGCGGGCGCAACTACGAGAACCGCTACTTCGACTGGGATCGCGAGTTCGACTATCGCGATCGCGACGTGCTGGTCACCGGCAAGGTCGCCGGTGGCGAAATGGCGGCATCGTTCGAGCAGTTCTGGAACTACAAGCGTGCCGCACGCCTGACCCGGCTCAACGACGTCACCAAACGCCTGGTTGCCGAGGCCGACCAGGGCCTGGCCTTGCCTGCCGCCGAGCGTGGCATTGATCCGATGCGCGTGGAGACGCTGCGCGCGCACGCCGGCCTCAACACGGAGATCGAACGCCGCTTCATTGCCCAGGCACAACGCGTCGGCCAGGTGGATTACTTTTCGGATACCCCGGACAAGCAGGATGGCGGCTCGCAAAGCAACAAGCAGCTGGGCGAGCAGATTGCGCAGATGATTGCCGGGGCCGAGCGGCAAATCATCATGCAGACGCCTTATCTGGTCATCAGCAAGCAGGCGCGCCGTGTCTTCCGCGACTTGCGCGAGCGCGCGCAACCACCGGACATCATCGTCTCGACCAATTCCCTCGCCGCGACGGATGCATTCTATGTCTACGCACTTTCGCACAAGTACAAGAAGCGTTATCTCAAGCTTGGCTTTCGCATCTACGAGTTCAAACCTCGTCCCGGCGATGCCGAACGCCTGTTCTCGCGTTACAACGAATTGAGCGGCGACGGCGAGCCGGGCGGCTATGAGCGCTACGGCATGGCGCCGCTGACCACGCAGGGCGTGCGCGTCGGCATGCATGCCAAGTCGATCATCATCGACGGCCAGGTGACCCTGATCGGTTCGCACAACTTCGATCCGCGCTCGGACAACTACAACACCGAATCCGGCCTGATCATCCATGACCGGGCGGTGGCCGGACTGGTAGGCGAGGCGATCCTTGGCGACATCGAGCCACAGAACTCGTGGACGATCGCCAAGCGTCCGCGCACCAACTTCCTGCACCGCATCAACAATGCCATCGCGGACTTTTCGTCAGCCCTGCCCTTGTTCGATTTCTGGCCGTTCCGCTACGCCACCAGCTACGACTTGAACGAGGGTTGCACGCCGATGAAGCAGACCGACCCGGGCTTCTACCAGTGCTATGGCGCAGTCGGCGATTTCCCCGAGGTGGATCTGCCGATGAAGACCATCTATACGCGCATGGTCACCGCATTCGGCGCCAGTGCCGTCGGCATCCTCTGAGCCGGAGAGGCCCCGGCAGCCATCCCGGCCTCGCGCCGATTGACGCGCCAGTGAGCGCCGTCTAGTCTCAGCGCTCGGAATTTCCCTGCGGAGTGGTACCCATGTCCCTGGACATCACGATTCAACTGGATGATGCGGATCTCGATCATTTCATCGAGGCAATGAAACGCGCGCAAGCCAATGTCAGCAACCTCGCGCCGCAGGCCATTGTCGATGCGGCATCGAAGTTGCTCGTCGACGTGCCGAGAGCCCGGGTTCCGAATTTCGTCAAGGATCGCCTGCAGAATCTCGACCAGATGATCCAGCTTGTCATCGACACGGGATACGGCTTGCCGGACGAGGATCGCCACCGCGTGCTTTCCTGCCTGGCCTACTTTGCCGATCCGGACGACATCATCCCGGACAGCGTGCCGGTGATTGGCTTCCTCGATGATGCGATCATGATCGAGCTGTGCGTGCGCGAGCTGAAGCCCGAGATCGAGGCGTACAGCGATTTCGTGCGCTACCGCAACCAGGAGGCAAGCCGCCGCGGAGTCGATCCCGGCAGCCTCAAGACCGAGCGCGTCGATTGGCTGGAAACCCGCCGCCTTGAAGCCCACGAGAACATGCGCCGCCGCCGCCGCGATGGCTACGGCGCCGGCAGCAACTGGTCACCGACCCTGTTTCGCGCGCGCTGAGCGCGCTTGTCCCTGCCGTCATCGCGGTATTGGCCGCGATGACCGGCGTTTTCCCTTGCCGGCAGGCCGCGCCTGGCGGCAAGCACGGCGGACCTTGCTGGCGGATGCCGCATCAGGGTGACGCATCCGCTTCGCGCTGGCGCAACTCGGCAAGCTTCTGCCGCAACCAGTCGGCGCTGGCCTGTGCCGGCTCGCCGGCACAGCGCACCTGGTAGGCCTTGCCGCTCATGCTGCTGCGACTGGCCGCATCGTCGATGAAGGCATCAGCCGTCGAGAGCAGATCCTTGCGCTGGAAATAGTCGAGCTTGCGTTTGAGATGGCTCTCGGCCTCGGCGCTGTCATGCCAGGTTCCGTTGCGGAAAAACGCGCACTGCGATGCCCCCAGCGCATGCAGCAAGGCGGCAATTTCGCGCTGCGCGGTGGCGTTTTCCGGGTCGGCATGCGCCGCCGCTGACAGCAGCAAGGCGAGCAGCAACCCACAGCGTGCGATGCGCTTCATGCCGGCAAGCCGAAGGGCGGATTTGCGCCCCTGCCGAATGCAGCGGCCACCCCCTGCCTGCCCGCATGAAGGTCTGCCAGCGCTTGTCGAAACGCGTTTTCGTCCATGTTGTGCCCGCCCGCGCCTGACCTTGTCTGCACCGAATGTACCGCAGTCCACGCCGGGCCATGCCGGACCGGGACTTTTGTCCCGTGCCGACATCGGCAATCCCGACTAGGATGATGTGTATTTGCCAGGGGAATACCCATGACCTACCGATCGATCGCCGCCCTGCTCGGCTGCCTGTTGCTGTTGCCCGGCACAAGCTACGCCGCCGTCGACAAGAAGGACGAAAAGCCCAAGTGGGACGTCAACGCCGCCCACGGCAAGACCAAGAGCGTCCGCTTCAGCACCAATGAAGGCACCTGGCTCGATCTCGATGTCAGCCCGAACGGCAAGACCATCGCCTTCAGCCTGCTTGGCGATCTCTACCTGCTGCCGATCGAGGGTGGCAAGGCCCGCCGCATCAGCCAGGGTCCGGCCTGGGACGTGCAGCCGCGCTTCTCGCCCGATGGCAAGGAAATCGCCTATACCTCGGATCGTGGCGGCGGCAACAACATCTGGCGCATGCCGCTCATTGGCGGCGAAGGCAGCCAGGTTTCGAGCGAGGATTTCCGTCTGCTCAACAACCCGGCGTGGACACCGGATGGCCAATACCTGATTGCACGCAAGCACTTCACCGGCGAACGCTCGCTGGGTGCCGGCGAATTGTGGATGTACCACATCTCCGGCGGCGCCGGCCTGCAACTGACCAAGCAGAAGAACGACCAGCAGGATCTCGGCGAACCGGCAGTCAGCCCGGATGGCAACTTTGTCTACTTTTCGGAAGATGTCAGCCGCGGGCCAAGCTTCCAGTACAACAAGGACCCGCACGGCCTGATCTACGCGATCAAGCGCCTGGATCGCCGCGACGGTGAAATCGAGACCGTCATCGCCACGCCCGGCGGCGCAGTGCGTCCCGAGCCGTCGCCGGATGGCAAGTCCCTGGCTTTCGTCAAGCGCGTGCGCGAGAAGACCGTGCTGGAAAAGGTCGATCTGGACAGCGGCGAGGTGAAGACCATCTGGGATGGCCTCTCCCATGACATGCAGGAAGCCTGGGCCATCTTCGGACCGTATCCGAACTACGCCTGGACGCCGGATTCGCAAGCCCTGGTGATCTGGGCCAAGGGCAAGCTCTGGCGCGTCGATGCGGGCAGCGGCACGCACGCGGAAATCCCGTTCACTGCCGATGTCGAGCAGACCGTCACCGAACCGCTGCGCTTCGAACAACACATTGGCGAGGGCACGTTCAAGCCGAAGATGATCCGCGATGTCGCCACCAGCCCGGATGGCAAGACCCTGGTCTTCCACGCGCTTGGCCATCTGTGGCTGAAGGCCTTGCCGGATGGCAAGCCGAGCCGCCTCGGCACGGACGACGATCATTACGAATACCAGCCGAGCTTCAGCGCCGATGGCAGGAAGCTGCTGTACACAACCTGGTCCGATGCCGAACAGGGTCGCATCGTCGAACATGATTTCGCGGCAGGGACCTCGCGCGTGCTGACGCCGAAGCCGGGTTTCTACTACGGCCCGCGCTATTCCAGCGATGGCAGCCGCATTGTCTATGCAAAGACTTCCGGCAGTTCGCTGACCGGCAACCTCAATTCCGGCGAGTCCGGCGTCTACCTGATGGCCAGCAGCGGCGGCGAAGCACGGCGCCTGGCAAGGGAAGGCGGCGATCCGGCGTTCTCCGCCGATGGCAAGCGCATCACCTTCCTCACCGGTGACGGCCTGAAGAAGAAACTCAAGAGCATTGCCATCGACGGCAGCGAGCCGCGCGATGTATTTGATCTCAAGTACGTCAACTTCGTCAGCATCAGTCCGGATGGCCGCTGGGTCGCCTTCAGCGAGTTGTTCAATGCCTACGTCGCGCCGATGCCGGCCACCGGCGGCAGCATCGAGCTGTCCAAGGACACCAAGGCCATCCCGGTCAGCCTGGTCAGCCAGGATGTCGGCTCCTACCTGCATTGGGCCGCCGATTCGCGCTCGCTGCACTGGATGGTTGGCCGTGACTACCACTCGCGCGACCTGACCGATTCCTTCGCCTTCCTGCCCGGCGCACGCAAGGACCTGCCCCAGCCCGGCAGCGACGCGGCCATCGATGTCGGCCTCAGCGTCGGTTATGACGCCCCGGGCGAGGTGTTTGCCTTTACCGGCGCGCGCCTGGTGACGATGAACGATGCCGAATCGAAACAGGAAGTCATCGAGGACGGCGTCCTCGTCGTCGACGGCAACACGATCAAGGCCATCGGTGCGAGCGGTGATGTCGCGATTCCCGCCAACGCCCGCGTCATCGATGCCAGCGGCAAGACCATCGTGCCGGGCTATGTCGATGTCCACGCCCATGTGAACCACTTCACCTCGGGTGTCGTGCCGCAGCAGAACTGGGCGTACTACACCAACCTCGCCTTCGGCGTGACCACCACCCACGATCCCTCGGCAACCACCGAAACCGTGTTCTCGCAAGCCGAACTGGTCGAGGCCGGGGCCATGGTCGGGCCGCGCATCTTCTCCACCGGCACGATCCTCTACGGTGCCGATGGCGACTTCAAGGCCGTGGTCAATTCACTCGACGATGCGCGTGCGCACCTGCGCCGCATGCAGGCGAACGGCGCGTTCAGCGTGAAGAGCTACAACCAGCCCCGTCGCGACCAGCACCAGCAGATCAACCAGGCTGCACGCGAACTCGGCATGCTGGTCGTCGAGGAAGGCGGCTCGACCTTCAACCACAACATGCCGATGATCCTCGATGGCGTCACCAGCATCGAGCACAACATCCCGGTCGCCCCGCTGTACGCCGATGTCATCAACCTGTGGAAGGAAACCGACGTGCGCAACACGCCGACGCTGGTGGTCAGCTATGGCGGCCTCAGCGGTGAATACTGGTGGTATGCGCGCGACAACGTCTGGGAGGACAAGAAACTCAACCGCTTCTTCCCGCGCGAGACGCTCGATGCGCGCTCGATCCGCGGCGAAACCGCGCCGGACTGGGACTACTACCATATTGAAGTGGCCAAGGCGGCAAAGAAGCTGCGCGACGCCGGCATCAAGATCAGCACCGGCGGCCATGGCCAGTTGCAGGGCCTCTCGCTGAACTGGGAAACCTGGATGCTGACCCAGGGCGGCTTCAGCAATTTCGAGGCCCTGCGCGCGGCGACCATCGACGGTGCCGACATGATTGGCCTGTCCCGGCAGATCGGCTCGTTGACGCCCGGCAAGCGTGCCGATTTCGTCGTCCTCAACAGCAATCCGCTGGAGAACATCCGCGCCACAGTCGACACCCGCTACGTCGCCGTCAACGGCCGCGTCTTCGATGTCGATGCGGACATGGCCGAAGTCGGCGGCAAGGGCCGCAAGGCACCGCAGTTCTACTGGCAGCGTCATCACGAAGGCCGCAGCTTCGGCATCGAGTACGGGCCGAGCGCACCCTGCCATTGCCCGAAGTCGGGCACGCTGCACGCGCATTGATCGCGGTCGGGTGCCGACCACGTGTCGGCACCCATTCCGCTTCGCTCTGCTCGAAGGCTTTGGCGGGATGGAGGAGAGCGTCAGCGCACAGCGCCGACCCACAAGAGCCGGAATCCACCAAGGGCGAGGGTTGTGGGTCGGCGCTGTGCGCTGACGCTCTTCCTGCAATTTCAAGCAAAGGCGCTCGATTGGCTCGAACCCTACGGCAGCGCATGTCCGCCCGCCTTGGGTACCATGCCGGTTTTCCGAAAAGCTTCAGGAGTGATCGCGTGATCATCAAACCCAAGGTGCGTGGATTCATCTGCACGACGGCCCATCCGGTTGGCTGCGAGCGCAACGTGCTCGATCAGATCCGGATTACCCAGGCCACGAAACATGAGGGCCGCGGCCCGCAGCGCGTGCTGGTGATCGGCGCCTCGACCGGCTACGGCCTGGCCTCGCGCATCACCGCCGCGTTCGGCTATGGCGCGGCCACCCTCGGCGTGTTTTTCGAGAAACCGAGCAGCGCGGAGAAACCCGGTACCGCCGGCTGGTACAACGCCGCCGCCTTCGACAAGGCGGCCAAGCAGGCAGGCCTGTACAGCAAGTCGATCAACGCCGACGCGTTTGCCGATGAAACCCGCGCCAAGGCGATCGAGATCATCAGGAACGAAATGGGTGGCAGCATCGACCTTGTCGTCTATTCACTCGCCTCGCCAGTACGCAAGATGCCGGGTACGGGCGAAATCGTGCGCTCGGCGCTGAAGACCATCGGCGAGACCTTCACCAATACTTCGGTCGACACCAACAAGGACACGGTCATCGAGGCCAGCGTCGAGCCGGCCACGGAACAGGAAATCAAGGACACCGTCACCGTCATGGGCGGCGAGGATTGGGCGCTGTGGATCGATGCGCTGAGCGCCGCCGGTGTCCTCGCCGATCATGCCAAGACCATCGCCTACAGCTACATCGGCACCGAGATCACCTGGCCGATGTACTGGCACGGCACGCTCGGCCAGGCCAAGCAACACCTCGACAACACCGCCCGGCAGTTGCGCGAGCGGCACCCCGGCCTGGATGCGCATGTCGGCGTGATGAAATCCGTCGTCACCCAGGCCAGCGCGGCCATTCCGGTGATTCCGCTGTATGTCTCGATTGCCTTCAAGATCATGAAGGAGAAAGGCATCCACGAGAATCCGATCGAACAAGCCAACCGCCTGTTCCGCGAACGCCTCTACCGTGCCGACGGCGCACCGGCAGCGACCGACGCGGAAGGCCGCATCCGCCTCGACGACTGGGAACTGCGCGACGACGTGCAGGATGTCTGCAAGAACCTCTGGCCCGGCGTCACCACCGGGAACCTTCGCGAGGTCACCGACTACGCCAGCTACAAGCACGAGTTCCTCAAGCTGTTCGGATTCGATCGCGATGACGTCGACTATGACGCCGAGGTCGACGCGGACCGGCGCTTTGATTGCATCGAATTGTGATGCGCGTTCGTCGCTGACATCGCACGCATGGGCGCAGTCGCGCCCATGCCGTGAGTTCCCGCCGTCAGCTGCCTTGCATAGCCGCAAGCAAGCGCCCGGCAAATTCAGAGAACATGTTGCGCATGCTCGTCGCTGGTGAAAGCGCTCGGTGGCTGTCCTTTCCGGTCGGAGTCAATTCCAGCGCCGCTGCGCTGTAAAGCTGACGCTCGACCAAGCGTTCACAGAGGATCTGGTACCTGCGCGCATAGGATGCGTCGCGAAATTCCTCGAATACGGGGAAATGAGGCTCATCGCAGCGCACGGGTCGCATGGACGCATCGCATTCTTCGAGAAGCATCAGCCACGCGAGAAATGGGGGACGTGGATCGGATTGAATCAACGGGTTGAGGAGTGCCGGTACATGTTCCCGCACCTCGCTTCGGCTCCGCGGTGCGCCGCCGTAGGCACCATGGTGATGTGCGACCCACAGGTCCGCAGCCGATCCGAGGACTTCTTCGCTGCGATTGTTGAAATTGTTTCCGAAAGATCCGACCTGCGACTTGAATTCAAAAACGCCAAGCAGTCGCTTTTCATGGATGACCAGAACGTCCCAGTTCTTGGTTGCGCGAAAGAAGCCCGGGAGGACCACTTGTGACCTGCGTACATGAACCGCATCACGAACCAGACCACAGTGCGCTGCTACTGCCCGAACGATTTCCACGAAGCCATCCATGTTCTTGCCGCCGACCACCGCTGCGCGGCCACCGTCATTTGAAGGGTTGACCATGCCGCTGTTGCGTGAATGCCAGAAAGTGTGGACCGCCTGTCGGGCAAGTTCATCGAACGCAGGTGGAAGCAGACTGATAGTCACTGAAGCATTCCTTTGCCAACACGCGCAGCGTCGGCAATTTGTCGTACCCGGCGGGATTCCGCGTCGCTCAATCCGTACAGTTCGAATACCGGACTGTCGATTTCGTCCTGTGTCTTCATCGTGGCCGCGGCGCCCAGGCGTTCGCGAAGGTCTTCGCTGACATGGTGCCAATGAGGAAGTCGAATCCGGCGCAGATACTGCGCCTGGAATCGCAGGAAGCCTCCCGCCATGCGGGTGCAGTAGGTCGCCACTACCATCAAGGTGAGTGACGAGCGCAGTACGGTCTGAAGCGCGCGCAGATCCCACTCGTCCGAGGTGATGTAGTAAAGGTTGTGGTGCGGGTAATACCGCCCGTCGTCAATAACGAAGACGCCTTCACCCTTGATATCGGGCACGAGCAACTTGGGAGTTTCCAGAAGGCCAGGCTGAATGCGGTCAATGGTGCGGTACCAACCATCTGGGTTGCGCTGGGCAACGTGCCTGCCTGTCACCGCGTCTCTGTGTTCAACAAGATAGCGTTCGAAGCGGGGGAAAGCGTCGAGTGGGACAAGCTGCCCTGAATCTTCGAACGGATTCAGGACACCCTTCCCGCCCCAGCGGATGCCGCCATCCACCAAGTCGCGTGCCATCACCAAGGGAAGCTTGCGCGCCGGTTCGACAGGCAACTCATCCATCGCACCGATGAACACACGATCGCAGCCGGTGGCTACACCAATGCCAACCTTGCACTGGGCCTGTTCAATGGTTGGAAACGTGCTCTCAAGGCGACGAAGCAAAACCAGCCGGGGAATATCGTCGAGCAGCAAAGGGGCTGAGCCGATTGCATCCAGCTTGAATTCCGCGATGGCATCGGAGTCATGCGAGGAATCAAGCAACAAATCCACCAGTGCTGGCAAGGACTGCGCGGCGAGAGCAGCTGATCCCACGGCACGGGTGGGCTCTCTCACTACAAGTTCCTTGGCGGCGCGCTGGAAGATGGTGATGGCAGGATAGGCAGTCACTTCAGTTTGGAAGGCATCCGCCCCTTCCATGTCGATGAAGTATTTCAGCCAGTAGCCATTCGTGATCTTTTCCCTTAACGGCCCACCATATCGATTCTTGAGCCAGCGATTGGCACAGATATAGCCAAGCACGCCCTCATCACCAAGCAGATCCAGGGCACGCTCGAAAAATGGGACATACAAGTCGGCGCGGTCGTAGAGGGTGCGGAAACGTCGCCGATACTCATTCAGTAGCGTTGTGGGAATGCGCTCTTGACGGACGTAAGGCGGGTTACCAATGGCAAAATCGAACCCTCCTTCCAACCGCGTCAACAGGAAATCATCGCGAATCAGCCACGCCTCGCACAAGGCATCAGCATCCGCCAAACAAAGGCCTTGCCGCGTGAGTTGCTCATGCAGCTTGCGGGCGGTCAGGTCGAAAGTTTCAGGATGCAACTCCACGGCTGTTATGGCGTTGTGCAGCCCGTCTACTGCAGTTGCCGGGCCACCCCCGTCGTGCACGAAGGATGACCACAGACGTTGCGCTGCGTGGAGTAAAAAATCACCCGCGCCGAAGGAGGGTTCCAGCAGTCGCATCCTGTGCAACGGGCGATCCGACCGATAACCGGAAAGATCGAGGATCGCTTCGACGATTTCCGGGCGAGTGAAAATGGCGCCGCGATCGGTTTCGTCATGCCGGGCCATCCGCGATATGGCGGCCACGATCTCGGGCGCCCTTGCGGAGTGATTGAACAAGTCCAACGAAAGATTCATGGATGCCATGGTGCCGGGGGAGTCAGGGGGTGTCCAGCACGATCCGGGAACTTGCTGCGACAGGAGATGGACAGCTCTTGCGGCGCTGGATTTGCTGATCGTTGGCTTCCATACCCGATAACGCGACAACCAAATTGCACTCTGCAGTCTTCCGCCTCACGCCGTTCGGTAATGATCCGCCATCGGATAGCGTCTGGCGTACAGCGCAAAGACCAGCGCCGCCAGCAGCGCGAAGCCGGCGAAGAAGAACATCATGAAGGCGTTTTCGCTGAGTCCCGTGCTGGCGATATGCGCGGTGACGGCATCGTTGCGCACGGCGGCATTGGTGAGCAGGACCCAGAGGTTGCCGAAAGTCACCGAAAGCAGCCAGAAGCTCATGATCGTGCCCTTCATCGACGGCGGCGCCTGGCTGTAGGCGAACTCGAGGCCGGTTGCCGAAACCAGCACTTCGCCAAAGGTCAGCAACACATAAGGCAACACCTGCCAGGCGATCGAGGTGGGATCGCCACCGTCGATGCTGAGCTGGATGATGCCGGCAGCGACCCAGGCCAATCCGGAAAAGGCGATGCCCCAGCCCATGCGCCGCAATGCCGTGACCTGGAAGCCCAGGCGTCGCAACACGGGATAGAGGACGATGTTGTTGAACGGGATCAACAGCATCACCAGCAAGGGATTGAGTGCCTGCATCTGCGCCGGCTGCTGCACCAGCCAACTCGGCCACCACCACGAATCGTGCGGCATCTGCATGGCGTTGCCCTGCAGGATCCAGGTCGAGGCCTTCTGGTCGAACAGCGACCAGAACGGCGTGATCAGGGCGAAGATGATGAGGATGCGCAACACCGCGCGCACGCCATCGATGGCGGCATCCGGGTGCAGGCCGCGCGCGCGTTCCAGTTGCAGCGACGTACCGAGGCCACCAAACAGGATGAACACGCCGAGCGCGAGGCAGAAGGTGATGACGAAGCTGAAGTGCTCGGGCCACCAGGACGGCGCGATGGCCCAGGCGGCAAACATGCCGACGGCGGCCAGCGCACCGAACGCGGCGAGCACGAGTCCGCTGCGTCCACGACCGGGTGCCAGCAGCGCGCTGCGTGCGACGTTGATCAGCGAATCGGGATTGTGCGCCGTCGGCGGCACATGCACGTATTTCCTGCGTCCCATCCAGAAGATCACCGTGGCGATGAACATGAGGATGCCGGGAATGCCGAATGCCCAGGCCGGCCCCCACGAGGCCAGGATTCGCGGCATCAGCAGGGATGCGAAGAACGAGCCGAAGTTGATCGTCCAGTAGAACGCGTCGTAGACGACTTTGGCGGTGGCCTTGTTGCTCTGGTCGAACTGGTCGCCGACAAAGGCCGAGACCAGTGGCTTGATGCCCCCGGAACCAAGCGCGATGAGGAACAGGCCCGCATAGAAGCCGCTGCGGTTGGATTCGAAGATCGCCAGGCAGGCATGGCCGACGCAATACAGCAGCGACAGCCAGAGCACGGTGTTGTACTTGCCGAAGTAGCGATCCGAGATCCAGCCGCCGAGCAGCGGGAAGAAATAGACGCCGATGACGAAGGTATGGAAGACATCCTTGGCGATGCCGGCGCGTTCGGCGATCGGCGCGTACAGCAGCAAGGTGGTGACCAGGAACGGCGTGAGGATGTTGCGCATGCCGTAGAAGCTGAAGCGCTCGCAGGCCTCGTTGCCGATGATGTAGGGAATCTGCCGTGGCATGCGCGCGGCCTTGCTTTCGTCGATCTCGGGTTTCGCGGGAATCGGCTGCATCGTGGGTTCTGCATCGGTGGAATGGCGGCTACTATGCACGCTGCGCCGCGGGGCGGGAACCTTGCACGGGCGCGGGATGCTTTTCCGGGCCCGCTCTTTGCGGCCGCAAGAGACGGTTTCGGCGGTGTCAGGCAATGGCGCTGTCGCGCACGAATCAATCCATTCGCCAACGGATTGGCATCAACGGGGAGACATCCATGAGCGTCATCGCTGAACCTGCGCCGCAACTGACCTTGCGCGCGATCCTGTTGTCGATCGTTCTGGTTGTCATCCTCGCCGCGGCGAATACCTACCTCGGCCTGTTTGCCGGCATGACCATCGCTTCGGCGATTCCGGCAGCGGTGGTGTCGATGGCCGTGCTGCGCCTGCTCGGCGGTGGCGGCATCCTCGAAAACAACATCGTGCAGACCGGCGCGTCGGCGGGTTCGTCGATTGCCTCGGGGGTGATCTTCACGATCCCTGCCTTGGTCATCCTCGGCTACTGGCAGGAATTCGAGTATCAATGGGTGTTCGCGATCGCCGGACTCGGCGGCTTGCTCGGCGTGATCTTCTCGGTGCCGTTGCGACGCTCGCTGATTGTCGACCAGGGTCTGGCGTTCCCGGAAGGCAAGGCCGCGGCGGAAGTGCTGAAGACCGGCGAGAATCCGGCGCAAGGCGTGAAGGTGCTGGCGGTTGCCGCCTTGTTCGGCGCTTTTGCCAAGATCGGTGCGGCCAGCGGACTGCGCTTGTTTCCGGATACCGCAGCGGGCGCGACCTGGGTGGGCAAGGCGATTGCCTACATGGGTACCAATCTCTCCGCCGCCCTGCTCGGCGTCGGCTATATCGTCGGCCTCAATATCGGCATCGTCGTGCTCGCCGGGGCGATGATCGGCTGGAATATCGCCATTCCGATTTACAGCAGCTTCTTCCTGCAAACCGATCCCGCGCTTGCCGCGCAAATTGCAGCCGCCAGTGCGGAAGATGCGGCCTTCATGATCTGGTCGGCGCAGATCCGCTATCTCGGTGTCGGCGCGATGTTGATCGGCGGCATCTGGACGCTGATCTCGCTGCGCAAATCCCTGTTCTCGGGAATCAAGAGCGGTTTCGATGCCACCCGTTCCGGCGTCACCACGGTCGTTGCGCACAGCGAAAAAGACATCCCGATGAAGTACATCGCCATCGGCCTTGTCATCTTCACCCTGCCGCTGCTGTGGCTCTATCAAAGCATCGTGCAGCAGTGGGCGGTGAGCATTCCGATGACCGTGATCATGATCGTCGCCGGCTTCCTGTTCGTCTCCGTGTCCGCGTACATGGCCGGCCTCGTCGGTTCATCGAACAATCCGGTTTCCGGCATCACCATTTCGACGATCCTGTTCGCCGCCTTGATCCTGGTGCTGCTGCTCGGTCGCGATTCGTCGATCGGCGCCGTTGCCGCGATCATGATCGGCGCGGTGGTCTGCTGCGCGGCCTGCATCGGCGGCGACAACCTGCAGGATCTGAAATGCGGCCACATTGTCGGCGCGACGCCATGGAAGCAGCAGCTCATGCTGGCGATCGGCGCGGTGTCCTCGGCGCTGATCATGGCGCCGGTGTTGAACCTGTTGCTGCACGCCTACGGCATCGGCACGCCAACCGCCGAACATCCGAATCCGCTGCTTGCACCGCAGGCAAACCTGATGGCTTCGGTGGCCACGGGCATCTTTGGCGGCGAGCTGCCATGGACGACGATCGGCATCGGCGCGGCAATTGGTGCCGCCATCATCATCTTTGACCTGTGGCTGCAGGCCAGCGGCAGGAAATTCCGCGTTCCCGTGCTTGCCTGCGCCATCGGCATCTATCTGCCGATCGAACTGATGGTGCCGATCTTCCTCGGCGGCCTGCTCGCCCACATCGTCGAGCGCAAGATGGGTGGCGCAAGGAATGAAGAGGAACACGGCCAGATCCATCGCAAGGGCATGCTGTTCTCGGCCGGCCTGATCACCGGCGAAGCCTTGATGGGCATCTTCATCGCCATCCCGATCGTCATCACCGGCCGCGCCGACGTACTCGCCCTGCCCGAGAACATGCAGTTCGGCGGCTGGCTCGGCCTGCTCCTGCTCAGCGTCATCGCCTGGCTGCTGTTCCGCTACGCGACCAAGCCGGAAGAGAAAGCGCTGTAAAGGCACAACCACGCATTCTCCCTTCTCCCATGAAGTGGGAGAAGGTGCCCGGAGGGCGGATGAGGGGCATTTGAACTTGATGACCCAAATGCCACGAATCAAACGTAAAGAACGAGATTCAAGATGTCGAGCGGCAATCATGTTGCAATTGCGCGCAAGTTGCGGACGACGATGACCGATGCTGAACGCATCCTCTGGTCACGCCTTCGAGATCGAAGGCTCGAAGGATTCAAGTTCCGTCGGCAAGTGCCAATTTGAGAATTCGTTGTCGACTTTGCCTCTCTCGACTCCAAACTCATCGTGGAAGTCGATGGAGGTCATCATCTGGATGAGGAGGAATCTGATCTGCGGCGAACCAAGAGACTCTGCGAGCTCGGCTTCCGCGTGGTGCGATTCTGGAATGACGACGTCCTGACAAGAGCAGATGATGTCCTTGAGGCGATTCGCTTGGCTTCATCCGGGGTAGCCGAATCGAGCCAAGAGCCCCTCATCCGCCCTCCGGGCACCTTCTCCCGTGAACGGGAGAAGGGAACAAATTGACTGGATGCTTCCGGGTGCGACGTATCTCACCCGGTATTCTGGATTCCCGCCGCGATGCCGTTGACCGTGGCGATCAGGGCGTGCAACAGATCGTCGTCGTTGCGCTCGGTGGCGCGCCAGCGGCCCAGCAGGTCAACCTGGATGAGGCTGATCGGATCGACGTAGGGGTTGCGCAGGCGGATTGACTGGCGCAGGCGCAGATCGTGGGCCAGCAGTTCCTCTTCGGCTTTCAGATCAAGGATCGCGTTGCGCGTGCGTTCGAATTCGCTGCTGATGTCGGCGAAGAAGGATTCATGCAAGTCGCCGGCAAGTCGCGAGTAGCGCTCGAAGATGGCGAGGTCGGATTTGGCCAGGACCATTTCCACATCATCGACGAGCTGGGCGAAGAACGGCCAATCGCGGGTCATTTCGCTCATGGCTTCGCGGCCGTATGCCTCGATGCCGTGGGCAAGCCCACTGCCGACGCCGTACCAGCCGGTCATGGTGGAGCGGTTCTGCGACCAGGCGAACACCCAGGGAATCGCGCGCAGGTTTTCGACGCCGCCGCTGCCGCCACGCCTGGCCGGGCGTGAGCCGATGCGCAGGCGCTCGATGACGTCGATCGGCGTTGCCTTGCGGAAATATCCGGTGAAATCGGGGTTCTCGTGGACGAAGCCGCGATAGCGCGTGCGCGATTCACTGGCAATCGCCGCCGCCATCGCCCGCCACTGCGCTTCGCGTGGTTCCGGCGGACGCGGACGCAGCGTCGCGCGCAGCACCGCGCCGGTCATCTGCTCGAGATTGCGCAGGGCCAGCGCACGGATGCCGTACTTGCGATGGATCACCTCGCCCTGCTCGGTCAGGCGCAAGACGCCATTTACCGAACCGCGCGGCGCGGCGATCACGGCGCGCTCGGCCTTGCCGCCGCCGCGGCTGGCCGAACCGCCGCGGCCATGGAAGAAGATGATGCGCACGCCGGATGCACTGGCCAGGCGGGTCAAGGAGATCTGCGTTTGCTGCAGGGCCCAGCGCGAGGCAACCAGGCCGCCATCCTTGGCGCTGTCGGAGTAGCCGAGCATGACCACCTGCGTGTTGCCGCGCGCGGCGAGATGCGCGCGATAGACGTCATCGGCAAACAATGCGGCAACCACGGCTTCGGCGGCATCGAGATCCGCAACGGTCTCGAACAGCGGCGCGACGTCGAGTGGCACCTGGCCGGCCGCGTCGACACAGCCGGCAATCCGCGCCAGCGCGAGCACGGCAAGGGCGTCGGCGGCACTGCGGCTCATGCTGATGATGTACGGGCCGAACGCCTGCTCGCCGTAGCGCGGACGAAGTTGCGCGACCGTGCCGAACACGGCCAAGGTGCGCCGCGCAGTCTCGTCGTCGCACGCCATCACGCTGCCCGGATCGGCAAGCACGGCCTTGAGGCGGACGACGCGCTCATCGACCTCGCGCGTTGCCCAGTCCGCATCACCAAGCAGTGCGCCGAGGGCAAGATCGTGGATCGCCGAATCCTGGCGCAAGTCGAGGGTGGCCAGATGGAAACCAAAGGTCTCGGCACGGCGCAGCAATCGGCGTGCGGCAAACCAGCCGGCGTGCACGCCGCGGTTTTCCGCGAGGCTGGCAACGACGATGCGGATATCTCCGACAAACTCGGCAGCGTCGGCATAGCCGACTTCGCGGCCACGCTCGGTTTCGCCAAGGCGCGCGCGCACCAGTTTGAGGAATTGCCGGTAAGGCATGTCCTCGTGGCGCGTGCGCAGGCTTGCCGCGGCTTTCGGCAGCAAGGCCCGGTAGACCGCGGTGCGCGCCAGCAGATCGGCCGAACAGGCAACCCGCGACAGCGAATGGCTGAGCAGGCGGCCAAGTTGATAGACCTCTCGCCGGTACAAGGCGAGCACCTGCCGGCGCTGTGTTGCCAGGGTAGCGGCAATGGTCTCTGCGCCGACATTCGGATTGCCGTCCATGTCGCCGCCAACCCAGTTGCCGAAGCGCAGCAAGGTCGGCATATCGAATCCGCGTGATTCGGTACCGAGCGCATCGGCGAGGACTTCGTGGAAAACCGGCACCACGCGATAGAGCACGTCGGTCAGGTAAAAATCGACATTTTCCAGTTCATCGGCGATGCTCGGCTTGTCGAGGGCGAACTCGGCGGTTTGCCAGGCCGCGGTCAAGGCCATGCGCATGCGTTCGAGATCGGCGCGCCGCTCGACCGGCGTACGCCCGCGATCGATGTCGGCAACCAGGGCGCGCACGACCTCGGTTTCCTTTTCCAGCAGGGCGCGGCGTACTGCCTCGGTTGGATGCGCGGTGAACACCGGCTCGATGCGCAGTCGAGCAAGGCAGGCACGCAGCTCGTCTTCGCTGGTGCCGCTCGCACGCAGCTTGCCGATGGCATCGCGCAGGCCACCCGGCTGCGGCGCGCCATCGGCCATTTCGTACTCGCGGCGGCGACGGATGCGATGCACGCGTTCGGCCACGTTTACGGCCTGGAAATAAGTGGAGAATGCGCGCACCAGGGCGGTCGCGTGGGCGACATCGACGCCGGACAATTCGCCCTGCATCGCTTCGGTGCCGGTAGCCGATTCACGTCGCCGGATCGCTTCGATGCGGATGCGTTCGACTTCGTCGAGAAAGGCCTGACCCTCCTGTTCGGCGAGGATTTCACCGACCAGCGAACCGACCCGGTTCACATCATCACGTAGCGCTTTGTCGGTATCCGGAAGGTCGATCGAACGCAGGCTGTCTGCGGCATGGCTGGCAGGATGGGTCATCCATGGAGCCTACCGCGTTGCACGCCATGACGACAGGCGCGCCGCGCTTTCGACCCCCGATTCCCGACTTCTCAGCCCCGCGATGCGCGCGATTTCAGCCACGCCGCGTATTCATCCAGGTCGCCCTTGAACTCCTCGACCTTGCCGTCGCTGACGCGCCAGAAGGTTTCGCAGACCAGTCCGATCAGGTGGCGATCGTGCGAGACCATGACGATTGCGCCGGGGAAGATGCTCAGCGCCTCGGCCAGTGCCTCGCGCATTTCCAGATCGAGATGGTTGGTCGGTTCGTCAAGAAGCAGCACGTTGGGCTTGCGCCAGGCGATCAAGGCCAGCGCCAGGCGTGCGCGTTCGCCGCCGGAGAAGCCATCAACATTCTCGAAGGCGCGATTGCCGGCGAAATTCCAGCGGCCGAGGAAGTCGCGGAACTCCTGCACGCTTGCACCCGGGGCGATGTCGCGCAGGTGCTCGATCGGCGACTGGCCTTCGTGCAGCGACTCGACCGTGTGCTGGGCGAAGTAGCCAAGCTCCATGTCCGGATGCACGCTGCGTTCGCCGGCGAGGATCGGCAGTTCGCCGACGAGGGTCTTGACCAGGGTCGACTTGCCGGCGCCATTCGGGCCAAGCAAGCCGATGCGATCCCCCGCTTCGAGGCCAAAACCGACCTTGCCGAGGATCCTGATGTCGCCGTAACCGGCGTCGACCTTGTTGAGCCGGGTCAGCGAATTCGGCAACTTGACCGGATCGGCGAAGTTGATGCGGATCTCGCGTTCCGCGCGTACCGCTTCGGTTCCGGCCAGCTTGGCCAGGCGCTTGACCCGCGACTGCGCCTGCTTGGCTTTCGCCGCCGAGGCCTTGAAGCGGTCGATGAACGATTGCAGGTGGGCGCGCTCGGCCTGCTCCTTCTCGAAGGCGATCTGCTGCTGGCGCAACTGCTCGGAGCGCTGGCGCTCGAAGCTGGTGTAGTCGCCGGTGTAGAGCCTGGCCGTGCCGTCGTGCAGATGCAGCATGTGCGTGCCGACGCCATCGAGGAACTCGCGATCGTGCGAGATCATCATCAGCATGCCCGGATACTTGAGCAGCCATTGTTCCAGCCAGAGCACGGCATCGAGGTCGAGATGGTTGGTCGGCTCGTCGAGCAGGAGCAGGTCGCTCGGCATCATCAGCGCACGAGCGAGATTCAGGCGCACGCGCCAGCCACCGGAGAACTCCGATACCGCGCGCTGGTGCGTATCGGGCGGAAAGCCAAGCCCGTGCAGCAACTTGCCGGCACGCGCGGTGGCGTCGTAACCGTTGATCTCGGCCATCTTCTGGTGCGCGGCGGCAACCGCATCCCAATCCTCGGCAGCCATTGCGGCTTCCTCGGCCATCAGCACCGCGTGCACTTCGGTGTCGCCGGAGACGACGAAATCAATGGCCGCATCCGGCAACGAGGGTGTTTCCTGGGCGACGCTGGCGATGCGCAGCTTCGGCGATTTTTCCAGATCCCCGGAATCCGCCTCGATCTCGCCAAGGATGGCCGCGAACAGGCTGGTCTTGCCGCAGCCATTGCGACCGACCACGCCGACACGCCAGCCGGCATGCAGGGCGATGTCGACCTTGGACAGGAGCAGGCGTTCGCCGCGCCGCAGGGCGAAATTGCGAAAGGAGATCATGCGAGTTGTTCCGGAGTGATGTGGCGGCGCTTGTGCGGGATCGAAAACACCGCGCACGAGGCAATGCAGCCGCGCATTGTACGGCAAGCCAACACCGAAGCAGAAACGCGGGAACGGCCATCGGAATCCGCGCCGCTTGCACGAGGCCTTCGCCGGTGCCGCTACTCCGGATATTCCGGCTTCTGCTCGCGGGCGAGCAAGGCGTGCAGGCCCTCTTCGGGGGTCATGTCCTCATGCAGCACATGCTGCACATGCTCGGCGATCGGCAGTTCGATGCCGACGCGGCGGGCGAGGCGGACGACCTCATCGACAGTGACGATGCTCTCCACCACCTGGCCGATCCCGGCGACCGCTTGCGAAAGCGGCACGCCGCGACCCAGGGCAATGCCAAGGCGGCGGTTGCGCGAGAGGTCACCGGTGCAGGTCAGCACCAGGTCACCCAGTCCGGCCAGGCCCATCAGGGTTTCGGCCTTGGCTCCGAGCGCCGTGCCCAGGCGCAGGATCTCGTTCATGCCGCGGGTGATCAGGCCGGCGCGCGCATTCAGGCCAAGCTGCATGCCGTCGGCAACCCCGGTGGCCACGGCGAGGACGTTCTTCATCGCCCCGCCGAGCTCGGCACCGAGGATGTCGTTGCCGGTGTAGGCGCGAAAGGTCGGTGCATGCAGCAGCCGGGCCAGGCGCTGGGCGAAGGCGTCATCGTTGGACTGCACGGTCAAGGCGGTCGGCAGGCCCTGGGCAACTTCCTGGGCAAACGAAGGCCCGGTAACCACGGCGGCCGGATGATCGGGCAGGCGTTCCTCGACAAGTTCATGCAGGAAGCGGCCCGATCCGGGATCAAAGCCCTTGGTCGCCCAGGCAATGCCGGCAGCAGGCGCAACCCACGGCGTGATCTCGTCGAGCAGGTCGCGGAAGGCGTGGCTCGGCACCGAAATGAGGACGATCGCGGCATCGCGCACGCAGGTTTCGAGGACGCCGCTGATGCCCAGCGCATCCGGAAATTTCATTTCAGGCAGGTAACGCGTGTTCGCGCGCGCCGTGGCCATGTCGACCACGGCCTGCGGCGAGCGCCCCCACAAGGTGGTGGGGACGCCGTTTCGCGCCAGCAGCACGGCCAGCGCCGTGCCCCACGAACCGGCGCCGAGGACCGCAACCGGTGTGTTCATCGACTCAGGAGTTCAGGGTCGGGCTTTGTGCCGGCGCTTCGACGCGGCGGCGTTGCTGCTCGGCGTAGATCGCATCGAAGTTGATCGGCTGCAGGAACAACGGCGGGAATCCGCCACCCTGGACCAGGTCGGAAACGATCTGGCGCACGTACGGAAACAGCACGTTCGGGCAATAGGTGGCCAGCACGGCTTCCTGCGAGGCGGCATCGAAGCCGGCCACGCCAAAGATGCCCGCCTGGTGAACTTCGGCGAGATAGGCGGTATTTTCTTCGATCTTGCAGGTAACGGTCACGCTGAGGACGACTTCATATACCGATTCCGCAAGCGTGTTGACGCGCTGGCTGAGGTTCAGTTCGACCGCCGGCTGACCCTGCAGCTGGAACACGTTGGGAGCGTTCGGCACCTCGAAGGAAATGTCCTTGGTGTAGATCTTCTGCAGATTGAGCTGGGCCTGGTTGGCCTCGGCAGCGGGATTGGCCGCGCCGTTTGCGGGGGAATTCTCAGCCATGTTGCGTTTGCTCCGGAAATCGATGGAAAAAAGGGCACGGATTATCCCATGCCATGGGTATCAACGCACGCGGCGGCGCGGCGTGCCGCGGTTTGTCGGGCAGATCAGCTGGCGCTGCGGCCCTTGACCAGGGGCAGTTGTGCCTCGACCCAGGTGCGCAGGCCGCCATCGAGGGTGTAGACGTCGCTGAAGCCGGCCTTCTTCAGGCGCTTGGCCGCCACGCCGGCGGATTGCCCGGTCTTGCAATAGACCGCCACCGGCAAGGCCTTGGCCTTGGCCAGCTCCTTGCTCTCGGGGTCGAACTGGCTCATGGCGACGTGGCGCGCACCCGGCACGTGGCCTTTTTCGTAATCCTGGATGCTCGAGACATCGATGAGCAAGGCATTGTCGCGATTGATCAGCTGGGTCAGGCCGGCCGGTGTCAACGCCTTGTAGCCGCGCGTGAGGCGACTGAACTCACCGGCGATCACCGCCGCCAACACGCCAAGGAAGCCAAACGAAAGGAAGGGATGATTGCCGATGAACTCGGGCAGACGCTGCAGGATTTCGGACACGATGGGGATTGGCCTGATGGTGCGCACACGCCGTGCGCCGGGATGAAGTGGGCGCCGATTGTCCGTGCTCAAGGCTTGGCTGGCAAATCCGCCCCGATCCGTGGACACGCAGCACTGTGCGCGCAAACCGGTTCCGCTCAGAGGCGCCCGCAATGCAGGTGGAAATCCCAGGACACCGTGCGCGCCTGGAGCGGATCACCCCAGGCCGTGCGCAGGTCGCTTTCGACCAGGCTGACCGGATCGTGCTCGCGGGCGCGGATGTAGCGCTGGGTCGCCGACCACGAGCGCAGGTAGGCGAGGAATTGCTCGAGCGTCCAGTCCATGCGCAGGGCAATCGCCGGTGCCTTGATGCGCTCGAACGGGAACGGCAGGCTCGCATAGCCACTTTCGACGAGGGCGCGCTCGGCGGGCCAGTACGCGCCGAGCAGGTCGCGGTAGAGGCGGTTCTTCTGCACATCGACGCGCGCATCGACACGACAATCGGCATAGCTCCAGAACGCGACCACGCCCCGGGGTTTCAGCACGCGGCGCACTTCGGCGTGGAAGCGGGCAAGGTCGAACCAGTGCAAGGCCTGGGCGACACACACCAGGTCGACACTGGCCGTCGCCAGCGAGGACTGCTCGGCCGCCTCGACGCGATAGCTGATGTTCGGCCGCGGCGCGGCGTTGGCGATCTGCTCGGCGCTGGGGTCGGTGGCAACGACTTCGCAGAAGCGCGTGGCGAGGTCGGTGCTGGCCTGGCCATTGCCGCATCCGGCATCCCAGGCGCGTTCGTTCGCAGGGGCCACCTCGACCAGGAAATCGTAAAGCGCCGCCGGATAGTCTGGCCGTGCCTCGCGGTAGATCGCCGCATGCGCGGAAAAATGATCCTTGAAGGTCATCGCGAATCCTTGATGATTCGATGTTCGCCCGGCTGCAGGCCGCCCAGCGCATGCGCGCCGACGCGCGTGCGCACGAGGCGCAAGGTGGGCAGGCCGACGGCTGCGGTCATGCGCCGGACCTGCCGGTTGCGGCCCTCGTGCAGGGTCAATTCAATCCAGCTGTCGGGCACGCTCTTGCGAAAGCGCACTGGCGGATCGCGCGACCACAACCAATGCGGGGGCCCGTCCAGCAGCGCGACCGCGGCCGGCAAGGTCGGACCATCGTTGAGGATCACGCCCGTGCGCAAGGCCGCCAGCGCCGCCGCCGATGGCTGCCCTTCGACCTGCACCAGGTAGGTCTTCGACTGCTTGTGGCGCGGGTCGGTGATGCGGTGGGCGAGCACGCCGTCGTCGGTCAGCAGCAACAGGCCTTCGGAATCGCGATCGAGACGGCCAGCCGCATAGACGTCTTCATGGGCAATATGATCGGCGAGCGTCGCCCGGCCCTGGCGATCGGTGAACTGGCAGAGCACGCCATACGGCTTGTTGAAGAGGATCAGCATGGCAGGTGCTGCAAGCGGCCAGGCAGCGGCCGCTTGCAGCGGATTGGCTCATTTCTTTTCGTTTTCCTTGCCGGCGCTGTCGGTGCCCTGCTCGAAGATCCTGTCGGCCTGCGGCTTGACGAACTTCAGGGTCATGCGGTCGGATTCGCCGATCGCCTGGTACTTGGCGCGATCGGTTTCGCCGAGGGTCAGCGACGGCGGCAACGTCCACACGCCCTTTTCGTAATCCTTGGTGTCCTTCGGATTGGCGTTGATCTCGCTCTGCCCGACCAGCTCGAAACCGGCGTCCGTGGCCAGCTTGACCACCGATGCGGTGGTCAGGTAGCCGGACTTGGCGATGGCCGCCGCATCCGCGTCATCCGCCGCGCGGTGATCGACGACGCCGAGCGTGCCGCCCGGTTTCAGCACGTTGAAGAAGCCGGTGAACATGGCCGGGGCGTTGCCGCCGCCGACCCAGTTGTGCACGTTGCGGAAGGTCAGCACGACATCGGCGGAAGCATCCGCGCCGAAGCTCGGCGCCTTTGGATCGAACTCGACGACCTGGGCACCAGCAAAGACTTCGGCATGCTCGGCGAGCTTGGCGCGGAACTTCGTGTTGTTGCGGGCGTTGTATTCGGAGCTGGCGTCCGTCGGGATCGCTGCGACGTAGTGGCCATCCTTCATCAACGGTGCCAACACTTCGGTGTACCAGCCGCCACCGGGATTGATCTCGACCACGGTCTGCTCGGGCTTGACGCCAAAGAAATCCAGCGTGGCCGCCGGATGGCGATAAGCATCGCGAGCCTTGTTTGCGTCCGAGCGCCAGCTGCCGGCGAGCACGCTGTCGATTGGATTGATCGTGGCGGCGGGCTGCGGCGGCACGACCACGGCGGGCTGATCGGATGCAGCTTCCGGGGTTGCCGCTTTCTCGGTTGCAGCGCCGCATGCGGCCAGGGTGAGGCTGATGGCAAGCGCGAGGGAAAGCTGTTTCATGGTCGACTCCAGTTCGTTGCCGACAGGGCGGCAGTGGGCCGCAAAGCCTAGCATAGGGCCATGCTTGATCCTCACCGCGGCACCGCGACCGCGCGCGGAGCCTGCATGAACGCCAGCCATGCGTTCATCCGCCGGTCGGGAAATCTTCGGGCGCAATTCATCTGCCGCCGACTACCTTGGCCGGGACATCGCGGAGCGGGCCGACCCGACAGCAGCGATGGATGCCCAAAGTCAGGAGGTTTACCATGTTGCATTACGCTATCGTCTTTCTTGTCATCGCCTTGATCGCTGCCGTTCTCGGCTTCGGTGGCATTGCCGGTGCATCGGCGGGGATCGCCAAGATCCTGTTCCTGGTTTTCATCGTGTTGTTTGTCGTATCGCTGATCTTCGGGCGCAAGCGCCTCTGATTGCCGGTTTGCCCAGTGCCTGAAGCAGAAAGCCCGCCTCGCGGGCTTTCTGCCTTTCAGGATGCCGCGGGTCCTGGCAGCCGCGCCGAAGCGGGATACGGCGGGACATCACTGTAGTCACCGCGCGCAATGCCTTGCTGGACGCCGCGCCACCACGCCGCATCGAAGATTTCGCCATGGCTTTCGAGCAGGGCATCGCGCAGCTCGGCCGGCACGCCGAGAAAGCGCGGGAACATTTCCGGGAAGACATCGCCCTCGCGCACCGTCAGCCACTCTTCCAGCGGCCGCGTTTCATCCTCGAAGCGCGCCTGCGGGATCGTGCGGAAGCAGCAGGTGTCGAGCAGGCACAACTCGTCGTAGTCATAGAAGATCGCGCGGCCACCACGGGTGATGCCGAAATTCTTCAGCAGCAGATCACCGGGAAAGATGTTGCTGCGAGCGAGATCCTTGATCGCCTGGCCGTAGTCGCGCATGGCCCGCCGCGCCGCTTCCGGCGGCGCTTCGCGCACGAACAGGTTCATCGGTCGCAGGCGGCGCTCGACATAGCAATGGCGGACCAGCACCTCGTCACCTTCCAGGGACACCGTCTCCGCGCATTGGCTGAGCAGCTCGGCGAGCATGTCCGCGTCGAACTGGCGGCGCGGGAAACGCAGGTGGCGAAACTCCTGGGCATCGACGAGGCGGCCGATGCGATCGTAACGGAATACCAGCAGGTACTTTTCCTCGACCTGGCGGCGTGCGATGTCCTTCGGATAGGCAAACTGGTCGCGGATGACCTTGAACACCAGCGGCCAGGATTTCGGCGTGAACACGGCCATGACCATGCCGCGCTCGCCATCGGCGCGGACGAGGCGCTCGTCGGGATGGCGGGCGAGATGGCGAAAGAGATGCCGGTAGCGTTCGGTCTTGCCCTGCTTGGCGCGTCCGAGCACGGTGAAAAGTTCCTCGATCGGCTTGTGCGGCAGCAAGGCGCGCAGGAAGACGACGACGTCGCTGACGGTCGGCAAATCGACATGGAAATAACTGCGCGTGTAGCTGAAGATCAGCGAGACCTGATCCACCTCGGTGATCAGCGCATCGGCACGCACGCCGTCGGCCGTGCTGACCAGGGCGATGACCAGCGGCAAGTCGCCTGCCGCGGTGCTGATGCGGCCGATCAGATAGGCGCGCCGCTCGCGGAAGAAGGCCGATCTGATGAGGTCGATCGAATGCACGTGCCGTACCGCGCTTTCGCGCATGCGCGATCGCAAGGTGCTGGCGATGGCGTTCACGCAGCCGCTGATGTCGGCGTAGCCATTGGCAAACGGATAGTCGGCAAGGATGCGTTCGCAGACCACATCGAGGTTGCCTGCCGCCGGATAGCTGTTCAGATCGGTGGCATCGCTGATGCTTGCGGTAGGCTCGGCATCAAGGGCGACAAACTCGATGTCGGCGGCAACGCCATCGGTATGGAAGAATCGTCGCGACAGCGAATTGAAGAACGTCTTCGGAAACTCGCGATCCAGCATTGGCGCGACGAGTGTTTCCAGCTCATCGCGTATCGAGGACCAGATCGTGCGCGAGCGCAATCGTTCCTCCAGCAGCAATTCGAGCCGGCCCAGCGTCTCGCGCACGCAGACTTCGTAGAGGTCGATGCGCGCCGCCGCATCAACGCGCACGTATTTCCAGTCGCGCCGCTCGAACCGCCGCTTGGCCCGCCGCGTGATGTCGGAAAAGCGCGCGTTGTAATCAAGGAACGCATCAAGGACGAGCGCCGCTGCACGATGATGGAGGGTGGTCGTCACGGTTTCGTCACCCCAATCAAACTGACAACGCAGCAAGAAACGAAGAATGATTCGATGACCAGCGAAGCCTCAAAGCTCAGGGCGAAGGTACTACCCGTCCTGGCTTGACGGAAAGTCCCTTGAGGAACCGCCTGGCCTCACAACCGCATACCCAACCAGAAGACTGCCTCAGTGGAAGCGGATACAACTGGCGTGAGAATCCTGGGCCAGAATGTACCCGCCTGGACATGAGTGGCCGAATCGTCGTGGTGTTGCCGTTCCTCGGCGATGATCGCCGATATGGCTGCAACGGCAGTCGCATCATTGCCCTTGAGCGCGGCAAGCTGCTGCTCAAGGTGACGGAGTACGACGCTCTCTACGGCAACGCTAGTGGCAGCCATGGCGTTCGCGCCGAGCAGGCCGGTAATTGCTCCGAGTACGAAGCCACCTAGACCGCAAAGCCAGTAACTCCGGCACCGCGGGCGGCCTCGGCGCAGCAACTTTGAACGAAAGACCGCCCTTTGCCGTTGCTCGTGCGATCGGAACGCAATGAGCTCGTTGACTGGACGTGGAGCCGTCAGCCTGGCCACCAGAATCTGGCCCGTGTAGATGCATACGGCACCGTGCTCACCGGCATGATTGACCTTGATGATTCGGTCTCCCAGGTCTTTGCCATCGGCCGGCGTGATTGCTCGCATGAGGCTGGACGCGTGGCTTGTCCATACGAGAGGCTGCAGCGTCAGTGAAGGATACTTCTTGCCGGCCCGAGCGCGTCGCCGGGCATCAGCCTTTTGGACCATAGAACACATTGAGGAGCACAAGCCCCAGGCCAAGCAACCAGGTGATGCCAATGTAGAGGCGGAGCTTGCCCGGCGTGAACGGCTTTCCCGTCTGACCGGAGATGATGTAGCCATCGAGAAACTCGGCGCCGCGCATGAAGATTGCCCAGATGCAGAATGCCGTCCAGAGGATGAACAAGAGGATCAACATTGCGGCTCCCGCATTTTCAGTTCCGCGGTGCCTGGCACGACGGAACGGTGGCTGACTGCAATCCGGGACGACCAGCCGTGCGGTTGTCGAAAGCCGGGATTCGGAAAGGCCGGGCGGCGGCCGGACGCCCGCCGCCTATGGTCAAGAGGCGATTGATTTGCGGATCAGGGATTCGCATGGCGCATTCCTTTTCGAATCCCCGATCCCTGCTCTCATCTACATTGCGGCAATCAGGCGATCCGCGAACTCCGAGCACTTCACCTCGGTGGCACCTTCCATGAGACGGGCGAAATCGTAGGTGACCTTCTTCTGGCCGATGGCCTTGTCCATCGCCGCGATGATGGCGTCGGCGGCTTCGTGCCAGCCCATGTAACGCAGCATCATCTCGCCGGAAAGGATCACCGAACCGGGGTTGACCTTGTCGAGGCCGGCGTACTTCGGCGCGGTGCCGTGGGTGGCCTCGAACACGGCATGGCCGGTGACATAGTTGATATTGCCACCCGGCGCGATGCCGATGCCGCCGACCTGGGCAGCCAGCGCGTCGGACAGGTAATCGCCATTGAGGTTGAGCGTGGCGACCACGTCGTATTCGGCCGGGCGCAGCAGGATCTGCTGCAGGAAGGCATCGGCGATTGCATCCTTGACGATGATTTCCTTGCCGGTCTTCGGATTCTTGAACTTGCTCCACGGGCCGCCGTCGATTTCCACCGCGCCAAACTCGTTGTGCGCGAGCGCGTAGCCCCAGTCACGGAAGCCACCTTCGGTGAACTTCATGATGTTGCCCTTGTGCACCAGGGTCACCGAATCACGATCGTTGTCGATCGCGTAGAGGATGGCCGCGCGCACCAGACGCTCGGTGCCTTCCTTCGAAACCGGCTTGATGCCGAAGCCCGAGCTCTCCGGGAAACGGATCTTGCGGTAGCGATCCGGGAAATGTTCCTTGACCAGTGCGGCGAATTTCTTGGCGTCGTCGGTGCCCTGCTGGAATTCGATGCCGGCGTAGATATCCTCGGTGTTCTCGCGGTAGATCGTCATGTCGATCTTGGACGGATCCTTGACCGGCGAGGGCACGCCATCGAACCAGCGCACCGGGCGCACGCAGGCGTACAGATCGAGCATCTGGCGCAGGGCGACGTTCAGCGAACGGATGCCGCCGCCGACCGGCGTGGTCAACGGGCCCTTGATCGAGACCAGGTATTCGCGGCAGGCCTCGACGGTGGCATCGGGCAGCCAGTTGCCGGTCTGGTTGAAGGCCTTCTCGCCAGCCAGCACTTCCAGCCAGTGGATCTTGCGCTTGCCACCGTAGGTCTTCGCGATCACGGCATCGAATACACGCACCGAGGCAGCCCAGATGTCCGGGCCGGTGCCATCGCCCTCGATGAAGGGAATGATCGGCTGATCGGGCACATTGAGGACGCCGTTGGCGATGCTGATCTTACCGCCACCGGCGGGCGGCGTGAGGGTGGATTCGGCCATGGAATTCTCCGCTTGGGGTTGTTGCGCAGAAGGGCCGCTTGCGCAGTGCAGCGGCGGGCGCAGTTCGCGCCTATTGTCGCTGGAATGGCCGATCCGTGCCAATCCTGCCTGCCCGAAACGCAGGAGGCGCGGATTTCTCCGCGCCTCCTGCCGGCATGCACGATCGCCCGCGCTTACTTGACCTCGAACCCCTGGCTGGCAACCGGGTTGCCGTCGATGGTCACGTCGATCTTGTACTTGCCCACTGGCCAGCCGTCCGGCTTGGCAATGTGGAAGGTGGTCACGGCACCGCCGGTCGGCGCGATCGACTGGCTGCTCTCGTCGACCAGCTGGCCATCGCCAAAGGTCCATTTCGCCACGATCGCCGCATTGGCCGCGGCACCCTTGGTGGCGACAGCCGCGTAGATCGTGTCGTTCGGCGCAAACGTCGTCATCGGCGTGGTCACGTTCTGGTCCGCGCCAATCGCGTTGCCGAGGGTCAGGCCGGCAAAGGTGACGCTTTCCGGCGCTGGCGGCGGCGTCGGTGCGGTCTCGACCGGAGCCGGTGCGGGAGCCGGGGTGACAACCGGTGGCGGAGCTTCTTCCTTCTTGCCGCAGGCGGCCAGTGCAACAGCCACGCCGAGGATGATGGCGGCAGGGCGGATCGAGTTGATTTTCATGGTGAATGGTCTCCTTGGGTCAGGGTTTGGCAGGAATCTTCAGGACCTGGCCGATCTTGATCAGGTCCGGATTGCTGATCTGGTCGCCGTTGGCTTCGAAAATCACGCGCCACTTGTTCGCGTTGCCATAGAACGTCTTGGCGATCTTCGACAGCGTGTCACCCTTGGCAACCGTGTAGGTCTGCATGGTGGTATCGGCAACCATCGGCGCACTTGAGCTGACGCCACTGCTGACGTTGCTGAAATCGGGTTTTGGCGCGGCGGCCGGTGCCGTCGAGGCGCCACCACTCTTTACATTGGAAAAATCCGGCTTGCCGGGATCTTTGGGCATGATGCTGGTCTCCAGACGGGGGGCGATTCTCGAAAATACACCGTTGCCCCGTTAAGAAACCATTTCCGCGTGGCGCGATTGTCAACACTGGTTACGCCGTGTTCACGCCGCGGGATGCAGGCCCGCTACTGGCGTTGCTGGCGTGGATTGTCCGCCGTGGCCGCATCCACGTTGCTGCGCCAGGGATTGATGTCGAGGCCGCCGCGGCGGGTGTAGCGCGCATGCACGGTCAGCTGTTGCGGAGCGCAGCGCGCGAGCAGGTCGCGAAAGATGCGCTCGACGCATTGTTCGTGGAAATCATCATGATTGCGGTAGGAAACCAGGTAGCGCAGCAGGCCGGCGCGATCGATGCGCTTGCCGTGGTAACGAATCTGCACGCTGGCCCAATCGGGCTGGCCGGTCACTGGACAATTTGACTTCAGCAGATGCGACACCAGCATCTCCGTGACTGGCTCGGCGGCGGCATCCACACGCAGGAATCCAGATTGCGGCGGACCGTACTGGTCGATGTCGATATCCAGATCGTCGATGCAATCGCCATCGAGGCGCCGGATTGGCGCGGACCGCGGCGGATCGACCGCGAGCAGGACGACTTCGATCGGCATGCCGGCGGCGGCCGACAAGTCCGCCAGCAGCACGGCGAGCACCGCCTCGGCATCGGCAAAGCGGGTCTGGTTCAGGCTGTTGAGATAGAGCTTGAACGATTTTGATTCGATCAGGTTCGGTGAACTGGCCGGGATGCGGAATTCGCCAATCGCCACCTGCGGCTTGCCGCGCCGATCAAGCCAGGACAGCTCCCAGGCGTTCCAGATGTCGACGCCGTGAAACGGCAATGGCTCGGCAAGACCCATCGCCCCACGACCCGCGGCACGCGGAATCGGAAACAGCAGGTCGGCATCGTGGACCGCGCTGCCGGCAACCTGCTTGCCAAGCGGCGAATCGTGGGCGGCTGGATTCATCGGTGGATTCTAGCCGGGATCGGGGATTCGGGATTTGCAGCAGCGGTCCTGGAAGTTGAAAGCTTGCCAGGCACTGCCTTTTCGAATCCCCAATCCCGGTCTCTCAACCCAGCGCTTCGATGTCCTCGACTGCGTTGACCGATTCGCCAAGGTGATCCTGGGCGAGCAGCAGGTAGAACGCCGGCACCACGAACAAGGTGAACAAGGTGCCGATGGTCAGGCCGGTGGTGATGACCAGGCCCATGTTGAAGCGGCCGGCGGCACCGGCACCGGTGGCGATGACCAGCGGCAGCACGCCCAGCACCATCGCCGCGGTGGTCATCAGGATCGGGCGCAAGCGCGTTGCCGCGGCCTGCTCGATTGCCTCGCGCTTGCTCTTGCCGGCGCGCCGCAGTTCGTTGGCGAACTCGACGATGAGGATGCCGTGCTTGGAGATCAGCCCCATCAGGGTGACCAGGCCAACCTGGGTGTAGATGTTGAGCGAGGTCGCCCAGCGCGTGGAGATCATGCCGGCACCGGTGAAGCCCGGCAGCAGGTTGATGAAGACCAGCGCGCCAAACAGCGCCATTGGCACCGCGACCAGGATGACGATGGGATCACGCAAGCTGTTGAACTGCGCGGCGAGGGCGAGGTAGACGATGATCACGGCAAACAGCAAGGTCAGGGCGAAGCCGCCGGACTCGTTGATGTACTGGCGCGACTGCCCCGAGTAATCGATCGAGTATCCGGATGGCGCGACTTCCTCGATGGTCTTGCGGATCAACTCGATCGCCGCGCTGGATGATTGCGCCGCACCGGAAAACGTCACCGAGTTGAGCTGCTGGAAGCGCGTCAGGGCCTGCGGCACGACCGAATCCTTGATCGTCGCCACGGTCGATGCCGGAATGACGCCGCCGGCTGGCGTGCGGATGTAGTAGTCGAGCACCTGGTCCGCATTCAGGCGATCGGCCTGCAGTACCTGCGGGATGACCTTGTACGAACGCCCGGCAATCGAAAAATAGTTGACGTAGCCGCCGCCAAGCGCGGCTCCGAGCGCGCTGCCGACATCCTGCTGGGTCATGCCGAGGGTGGCGACCATGTCGCGGTCGACCGCGACCGTGCTTTGCGGCTTGTCGATCTTCAGGTTGCTGTCGATGAACCAGAACTGGCCGCTCGCCTGCAGCTTGGCGAGCACGTTCTGCGAGACTTCGTAAAGGTTCTCGAATGGTTCGGTGGTGTTCATGACCACCTCGATCGGCACGCCGGAGGCACCGGGCAGGGTCGGGAACTGGAAGGCGAAGGTGTTGGTGCCGGCCATGCCGCCCCATTTCGACTGCAGCTCGATCTGGATTTCGTTGGCATTGCGGCTGCGTTCGGACCACGGCTTGAGCTTGGCCCCGGTGAATATCGAATTCGGCCCGGAGGTGAACTGGAAGGTCTGGTCGACTTCGGGCACGGTCTTGCTGATGTCGTGCATCTGCTTGAGGTATTCGCGCACCTGCGCCGGCGAGGCATTCGGTGCCGCCGTGGCCATGCCGAGGACGATGCCCTGGTCTTCCTGCGGCGCCAGTTCCGATTGCGCGGTGATGAACAGCAGCGGCGTCAGCGCGAGCAGGATCAGGCCCATGACGACGATCACCGAATGGGTTTCCAGCGTGCTGTGCAGCTTGCGCTGGTAACCGGTGTGCAATTGGTCGAAACGACGATCAATGTATTCGACGAAGCGGTTGCTGGCGCGTCCGCTCTTCAGGAAGCGCGAGCCGAGCATGGGCGAGAGGAACAAGGCGATGACCGCGGAAACCGTCACCGCGCCGGCCAGGGTGAAGGCGAATTCGGTGAACAAGGCACCGGTGAGGCCGCCCTGGAAGCCGATCGGCACGTACACCGCAATGAGGACGATGGTCATGGCGATGATCGGGCCGGTCAGCTCGCGCGCGGCGACGAGGGCGGCCTGCAGCGGCGTCTTGTTGTCTTCCTTGATGTGCCGGTCGATGTTCTCGACGACGATGATGGCGTCGTCGACGACGAGGCCGATCGCCAGCACCAGGGCGAGCAGGGTGATCAGGTTGATCGTGTAGCCGAGCACCAGCATGACGAAGAACGCGCCGATCAAGGACAGCGGCATGGCAATGACCGGGATGATCACCGCGCGGAAATTGCCCATGAACAGGAAGATCACCAGGGTGACGATGAGCAGCGCTTCGATCAGCGTCGTCACCACTTCGGCGATCGAGGTGTTGATGAAGTCGGTGGCGTCGTAGGCGATCTGCGCGGTGATGCCACTCGGCAATTGCGCCTGGATATCCGGGAAGGCGTTGCGCACGCGCTCGGCGACATCGAGGATGTTGGCGTCGGGCGCGGTCTTGATGCCGAGGAACACCGACTGGTTGCCGTCGAACGCGACTGCCGAATCGTATTCCTCGGCACCGAGCACGACATTGGCGACGTCTTCCAGGCGCACCAGGGCGCCGTCCTTCTGCTTGACCACGAGCTGGCGGAACTCCTGCACGGTATGCAGGTCGGTCGCCGCGGTCAGGGCGACCGTGACGCTCTGGCCCTTGGTCGCGCCGACAGCGGCCAGGTAGTTGTTCGTCGACAAGGCCGTATAGACGTCCGTCGCGGTGATGCCGTGGGCGGCCAGGCGTGCCGGGTCCAGCCAGGCGCGCAGGGCGAACTGGCGACCGCCGAGCAACTCGGCAGTCTGCACGCCGTCGACCGCGTCGAGCTTCGGCTTGACCACGCGCACCACGTAGTCGGTGATGTTGTTCGGCGCCAGCGTGTCGCTGTAGAAACCGATGTACATCGACGCCACCGATTCGCCGACCTGCACGGTGATGACCGGTTGTTGCGCCTGCGCCGGCAACTGGTTGGTGACCGCGCTGATCTGCGTCTGGATCTCGGTCAGGGCACGGTTTGCATCGTAGTTGAGCGCGAGCGTGGCGGTGATCGTGGAGACGCCAGTCAGGCTCGACGAGGACAGGTAGTCGATGCCCTGCGCCTGCGCGATGGCGGCCTCCAGCGGCTGCGTGATGAAGCCGGCCACGGTCTGCGCATCGGCACCGTAGTAGGTCGTCGTCACCGTGACCACGGCGTTTTCGGTTTTCGGATACTGGCGCACGGTGAGGTCGCTCACCGAGCGCAAGCCCAGCACGAGGATGAGCAGGCTGACGACGATGGCCAGTACGGGTTTGTTGATGAACAGGTCGGTGAATTTCATCTCGGGGTCCTGGTAGCGCCGTGGTGCAAGCCGTTGCCGCGCGGCGTCGCCAGTTCAGGCGCGACGCTGCCGCGGCGGCATGGGCGTGCGCTCACTGTTCCTGCGGCGTTGGATCGGCGTCGTTCTTCGGCGGCTTGCTGTTGTCGATGCGCAAGGGCGTGCCGTTCTTCAGCTTGAGCTGGCCACTGGTGACCACCTCGGTGCCCTCCTCGAGGCCGCTGAGAATGGCGATCTGGTCGCCGCGCGTGTTGCCGGTGGTGACGAAGGCCTGCTGTGCGGTTGGCGCTTCCGGCTTGCCATCGGGTCCCTTCTTCGCCGACGGCTTGACGATGAACACGGTCTCGCCATAGGGGTTGAAGGTGATCGCGCTCTGCGGCAGGGTCAACTGCCGCGCCTGCTCGCCGACATCGACGCTGACATTGGCGAACATGCCCGGCACCAGCACGCCATCCGGGTTTGCCGCCGAGGCTTCGATGCGCACGTTGCGCGTGTCGTTGTCGACCTTGGGATCGATGGCCGACACCGTGGCCTCGAAGACGCGGCCGGCGAAGGCATCGAGGGTGATCGCGGCACGCTGGCCCGTCTTCAGTTCGCCAAGGCTGCGCTGCGGCACATGGAAGTCGATGAACACCGGATCGAGCTGCTGCACGGTGACGATCGGCGTGCCGGCGTTGACGTAGGCACCCGGACTCAAGGTGACGATGCCGGCACGTCCATCGAACGGCGCCCGCAACTGCTTCTTCGCGACCACGGCCTGGGCCTGCTGCACGGCGGCCTGCCTGGCCTTGAGATCGGCGGCGGCATTGTCGTAATCGGCCTGGCTGATGGCCTTGACGTCGAGCTGCCGTCTGGCGCGATCAAAGGTGACCTTGGCCAGCGCCGCCGCTGCTTCGGCCTGGCGCAGTTGGGCCACTTCGTCGTCGTCGCGCAATTGCACCAGCACCTGGCCCTGGCTGACCTCGGCACCGGACTGGAAATTGATGCGGGTGACGACACCGGCGACATCCAGTGCCAGGTCAGCGCCACGCACGGCACGCAGCGTGCCGACGGCACCGAGCGCCGGTTGCCATTCCTCGTAGCTCGCCTTGATCGTCGTCACGGTCGGCGCCTCGGGTGGCTTCATGCCGGCGATCATGGTGCTGATCGTCCACCACTTGATGCCGACGATGGCCGCGATCAGCAACAGCACGAGGCCGATCATGATGAGCATGCGCTTGAGCTTGCCCGGCTTCTGCAATGCGCGCGTCTGCATGCGTGATTCTCCCTAGTTGGATTCGGTGGTGATGGTGTCGCGGGCAGCGGCGGCCTCGCCACGCCAGCCGCCGCCAAGGGCGGCAAACAACGCGACGCTGTCGGCGAGGCGTGCCGTGCGCGCCTGGATGACGGCGATGCGCGCCAGCTGCAACTGCCGGGTTGCATCGAGTACCTGCAACTGGCTGGCGGCCCCTTCGCGATACTGCACGTTGACGAGTTCCAGGCTGGCCGCGCTCGCCCGCTGTGCCTCGGCCTGCGCCCGCAGGCTCTCGGCGTCGAATTCGAGCGCGCGCAGGCTGTCGGCGACGTTCTGGAATGCCGTCAACACGGTCGTGCGGTAGTCGGCGGACGCCTGGTCGAGGCCGGCTTCGGCAGCGCGTTTCTGCGCCCGCAGCGTGCCGCCGCGGAAAATCGGCTGCAGCAGGTTGAGACCGAGGCTCCAGGCTTCGTTGCCGGCGCCGAAGAGATCGCCGCTGCGTGCGGCCTGCGAACCCCAGGAGCCGCTCAAGGTGATGTTGGGGAAAAGATTCGCCGTGGCGATGCCGACTTGCGCCGTGGCCCGGTGCAACTGTGCTTCGGCGGCGCGGATGTCGGGGCGCTCGCGGACGATTGCCGAAGGCAGGCTCAACGGAATGTCGCTCGGCAGGTTGAGGTCATCGAGTGCAAGCGCGGCCAACTCGACTTCGGCGGGGAAATGCCCGAGATAGACGGCAAGCTGGGATTGCGTCTGCGCCAGTGCCTTGCGCAATTCCGGCAGTTGCGCACGAGCGCTGGCGACCTGGCTGCGCGCGACCAGCACGTCGGCCTGCGATTTCGCGCCAATCTCGTTTTGCTTCGCGACCAGTTCGTATTGCTGCTGGTAGACGCTGGCGATCTCCTCGGTGGCGGCGATCTGCGCGCGCAGCGAGGCTTCACGGAAACTCGTGGTGGCAACATTCGCGGCGAGACTGAGATAGGTGCCCTCAAGCTCGAAGCCTTGCGCCTCGGCCAGCGCCGCTTGCACCTCGATGCCGCGACGCACGCCGCCAAAGAGATCCAGCGTGTAGCCGACGCCAATCGACGCGTTGTAGACCGTGAACGGCGAAGTGCCCGGCGCGCCGCGCGCCTGCTCGTCCTGGCGACTCGCACCGAGATTGGCATCCAGCGCGGGGAGCAGCGAACCGCGGGCGGCGGCGGTGCCTGCCTGCGCCTGGCGCAATGCCGCCTGCGCGGAGGCAACGCCTGGACTGTTGGCCAAGGCCTGCTCGATGCGTCGGTTCAGTTCATCGTTGCCGAACTGCCGCCACCACTGCGCGGGGACGCTTGCCGCCTGCAGGAAACGCTGGGCGTCGCCGGTCGGTGCCGCACTGGCGACGGTTGCCGCGAGCACTGGCTCGGCCTGGTAGGCCGCTTCCGCCGGCAAGGCGGGGGCACGGAAATCGGGGCCGACGGCGCAACCGCCCAGCAGGGAAAGCACGGCGACAATCGTGGTTTGGCTGGCCCAACGTGGAAGCACGGGCTTGTCCGCAATCGCCACAGTCCGCGGCGTGCGGGGATCGGGAATACTCATCTTGGGTCCGCTGCAAATCCAGTCCGCCGGAGAATAGGGTTCGCTGCGGGTCGGGACAAGGATCAGAAGTCACGATCTGCGCGGACCCGCGGCATGGCGCAGCGACCTGGATTGGCCTGAAATCGACTATCTGGCTGGGGCGGTGCCGTTCGGCTAGATTTCGTGCATGAGCGGATCGACCGTCGCGCCTCAAGCAGCCACCGCGCAGCTCCTCGATGACGCTGCGCAGCGCGCGGCGCGGCTGTTGGCAATGGAGCTGCAGGCACGTGTCCGCGCTGCCCATGCGCGCCTTGCCGATGCCGCCGACGGCGAGGCGTTGCATGATTTCCGCGTTGCCGTGCGCAGGCTGCGCAGCTGGCTCGATATCGAAGCGGTGTTGCCGGGCAAACTGGTGCCGGCGCACGTGCGCAAGTTGCTGCGCAGCCTGGCCAAGGCGAGCAATGCCAGGCGCGACGACGAAGTCCTTGCCGAGTGGCTTGCCACCCGGCGCGCTGCGTCCGCCGCGCAACACGATGATGCCGTCGACTGGCTGCTGGCGCGCATCGAGGATCCCGGGCAAGGCGATGCTGGCGGGCTGCATGCCGAGCTCGATCGCGACTTCGGCAAAGCCATGGCCAGCCTCGATGAGCACCTGCCGTGGTACTCGGTGCGCCGCCATGTGCATCGTGGCGAGCAAGGCGAAACCTTCGCGGCGAGCCTCGCCGCGCTCTTGCGCCTCGATGTCGGTCGGCTGCAGCGACGCCTTGCAGCGGTGCACGCGGGCGGGGATGACAAGGCGATCCACCGCGCGCGGATTGCCGTCAAGCGGCTGCGCTACCACCTGGAACCCGTGGCCGATGCACTGACCGGCGCGCCGCATGCCCTGGACCGGCTCAGGATCCTGCAGGATCTGCTGGGCGACCATCACGATGGCCTGGTCTGGATGGGGATCGTGCGCTCGTTCGAAGCGCAGGCACCGAATGAAGGCATCCGCCACGGCCTTGGCAGGATCGTGGCCCGCATCGAACGACGCAGGCAGCGCCGTCTTGCCTCCCTCGAGGACGAATGGCTGGGCAACCTCCCGCAAGCGCCATCCTGAGGACAAATCCGGCAGCCGACTGCCCGGGATCCGCGTACACTTTTAAGTTCCAGCAGATTTGAACAGGAAACGCCCATGCAACGTCAACTCGCCCTGCTGCTCGCTGCATTGTTGGCGACCTGGGTGATCAGCCTGCCATCCGCCGGGCTGGCGGCGTTCGCCGGCGGTTTCTGGCCGCTGCGCGGCACCTTGATCCTCGGCAGCGGATACCTGGCCATTGGCTGCATGTCACTGGCGATGATCCTCGCCGCGCGGCCGGCGCGACTGGAACGCCTGCTCGGCGGCCTCGACCAGTTTTACCGCCTGCACAGGAAACTCGGCATTGCCGGCGCGCTGTTCGCGCTGGCGCACTGGCTGCTGGAGATCATGCCGCGCTGGATGGTCGGCCAGGGCTGGCTCGTGCGGCCGCAACGTGGCGGCAATGACGCCGGCCTGCCGGTGCCGTTTGCGGAGTGGCGCGATCCTGCCAGGGAGCTTGGCGAGTGGGGCCTGTACCTGATCCTTGCCCTGGTCGTCGTGGCGTTGTGGAAGCGCATCCCGTATCGGCATTTCGCCAAGCTGCATCGCTTGATCCCGCTGGCCTTCCTGCTGCTTGTGTTTCACTGCGTGGTGCTGATGCCGCCCGCCTACTGGCGCGCGCCGGCGGGTCCGCTCGCGGCCTTGCTGATGGCCGGCGGCGTGGTCGCTGCCTTGCTGTCGTTGAGCGGGCGCATTGGCTTCAGCCGCCGTGCACTGGGCCATGTCGCTTCGCTGCGCCGGCACGAGGACCGCGTGCTTGAGGTGCATTGCCAACTGGCAACGCCCTGGGCCGGGCATGAAAGCGGACAGTTTGTCTTCGTGACCTTCCATCGCGATGAAGGCGCGCACCCATTCACGGTGGTCTCGCGCTGGGCAGGCGATGGCCATCTCGTGCTGGCGATCAAGGAGCTGGGCGACTACACGCGGGCGCTGCCGAAGCGGCTGGCCGTGGGTGACCCGGTGACCATCGAAGGACCATATGGACGCTTCAATTTCGAGAGCGCGCGGGAACGGCAGATCTGGGTGGCCGGGGGAATCGGCATCACGCCGTTCATTTCACGCATGGAACTGCTGGCGCAGGGCGGAGCAAGGCAACGTCCGGTCGACCTCTTCTATTCCACCAAAGAGCCGACCGAGCCGTTGATGGGCATCCTCGCCGGGTTCGCCGCGAGGAGCGGCGTCAACCTGCACGTCGTGGTACCACCGCGCGACGGTTACCTGACCAGCGAGCGCATTGCCGCCATGGTGGCGAATCCCGAGCAGGCCGAAGTCTGGTTCTGCGGCCCGACCGCGTTTGGCGACTCGATCCGCAATGGACTGGTGCAGCGCGGCTTGCCGGCAAACTGCTTCCATCAGGAATCCTTCGAGATGCGCTGAAGGGGCGACGCGATCGTCCACGGAAGAGACGGGAAATGTTGCCGGCGCGCGCGCTCAGTCCAGCACGCCGTCAATGACGAAGGCGCGCAGGACGATGTCGAGGGCGCTGATTCCGGTGCGCTGCAGGTCGATGCTGTCATGTGCCAGCAGGTAACCGTGGATGGAGCCGAGCATGATCATGTGGACGATCGCCGCGGCCGCGTCGATGTCGACGCCGGCACGCAACTGACCCAGCTCGCCGGCGCGGCGCAGGGCATTGGTGATGCGCAGGATGACCTGGCTGAAGCCTTCCCGGCGCATGTCGAGCACCTGCCGGGTGTCATCGCCGGAATCGCATCGCAGCATGATGATGCCCAGGATATGGCGCAGGCGTGGGCTGGATTGGAGGTCGGCCAGGGACTGCTGCGTGACCCGGCGCAGGTCGCGGATGGGATTGGTGCGCGCGCCATCGACCAGGCGCTCCAGTTCCTGCATGAAGGGCAACTTGACGCGATTGATGACCGCTTCCAGCAATTCGCCCTTGTTCCTGAAGTGCCAGTACACGGCACCGCGCGTGTAACCGGCACGCGCGCCGATCATGGCCAGGGTGGTGCGCGCCAGGCCGTGCTCGTGGAAGCAGATTTCGGCTGCATCCAGAAGCTCCTCATGGGTGAGCCGTGCTTCTTCCTTGGTTTTCCTGACCATCTTCAACGGCTCCGGGGGAGTGCGCGCCCATGCAAGAAGACGCTGCAGGTTTCTGACATACATACACGAACGTATGTATAATATCCTGCTTCGGGAGCGTGTTCCAGCTCTTGTTTTTCCTTGCTTGAATCCGACGTACCTTGGTTCGCGGCCGCTTCAATGCGCCGGGATCCCGTGATGTCGAGACTCTCCACCTTTCGAGGTTCACCCATGACCGGCTCACTGTTTCCAAGACTCCTTGCCCTTCTTGCTGCCTGCCTCGCCGTGGCTGCCTGCAGCGGCGAAGTGGCGGCCCCACCGCGACCTGCGGCCAAGGTCACCGTGGTCACCCTCAAAGCCGGGCCGGTGACCCTGGTCCGCGAATTGCCGGGCCGCGCCTCGCCGTTCCGGGTTGCCGAAGTGCGCCCGCAAGTCACCGGCATCATCGCCAAGCGCCTGTTCACCGAAGGCAGCCAGGTCGAGCAGGGACAAGCGCTGTACCAGATCGATGACGCCGGTTATCGCGCCGCCGCAAACAGCGCCCGCGCCCAGCTCGCCCGCGCCGAGGCCACCTTGACCTCCGCGCGCCTGACCGCCAAGCGCATCGGCGAACTGGCGCTGATCGATGCGGTCAGCGTGCAGGAAAACGAGAATGCGATTGCCGCATTGAAACTGGCCGAGGCCGATGCCGGTGCCGCGCGCGCCGACCTCGACAGCGCCAACGTCATTCTCGCCTATGCCCGCATCAGCGCGCCGATCAGCGGCCGCATTGGCAAGTCCTCGGTGACCCAGGGTGCCCTGGTGACCGCCAACCAGGCCACGCCGCTGGCCACCGTGCACCAGCTGGATCCCATCTACATCGACCTGACCCAGTCCTCGGCGGAACTGCTGCAGCTGCGCCGCGCCCTGACCGCCGGCAGCCTGCAGGACACCAGCGGCCTGCCGGTGACGATCCTGCTCGAGGACGGCAGCGAATTCAGCCACAAGGGCACGCTTGAATTCGCCGAAGTCAGCGTCGATCCGGCCACCGGCAGTTTCAACCTTCGTGTAAAGGTGGACAATCCGCAGGGCCTGATCATGCCCGGCATGTACGTGCGCGCGCTGCTCAGCAAGGGCGTGCGCGAGGACGCGATCCTGGTGCCGATGCAGGGCATCACCCGCGATCCCAAGGGCAAAGCCAGCGCGATGGTGGTCGATGGTGAAGGCAAGGTCGCCGTGCGTGCGGTCGAGGTCAGCACCGCCATTGGCGACAAGTGGCTGGTCGAGGATGGCCTCGAGGCCGGCGACAAGGTGATTGTCGAAGGCCTGCAGAAGATCGGCCCGGGCATGCCGGTGCAGTTCACCGAGAAGGGCGTGACGCCCGCCGCCGCGCCGCCGACACAACCCGATGCAGCCAAGGCTGCCGCTCCGGCCCCCAAGCAGTAAGCGGAGAACTCCATGGCGCGCTTCTTCATCGATCGGCCCATTTTTGCCTGGGTCATCGCGATCATCATCATGCTTGCCGGCGGCCTGGCGATCTTCACCTTGCCGATTTCCCAGTACCCGACCATCGCGCCGCCGACGGTGGCGATCTCCGCAACCTATCCGGGTGCCTCGGCCTCGGTGGTGCAGGATTCGGTCGTGCAGATCATCGAGCAGAACATGAAAGGCCTTGACGGCCTGCTGTATTTCTCCTCGACCAGCGAGTCCAGCGGACGTGCCAACATCACCCTGACCTTTGAAATCGGCACCGATCCGGATACCGCCCAGGTGCAGGTGCAGAACAAGCTGCAGGCGGCGATGAGCGTGCTGCCGCAGGAAGTGCAGCGCCAGGGTGTCAATGTCAGCAAGGCCAGCAGTGGCTTCCTGCAGGTCATCGGCTTCGTCTCCACCGATGGCAGCATGGCCAAGGACGACATTTCCGATTACGTCGGTGCCTCCCTGGTCGATCCGCTCAGCCGCGTTCCCGGTGTCGGCACCATCCAGGTGTTTGGCGCGAAATACGCCATGCGCATCTGGCTGGATCCGAACAAGCTGGACACCTACCGGCTGACGCCGGGGGATCTGGTCGCCGCGCTGCAGGCGCAAAACGCGCAGGTCGCGGTGGGCTCGCTCGGTGCCGCGCCGGCGGTCGAGGGCCAGCAGATCAACGCCACCATCAGCGCGCAGGACCGCCTGCAGACGCCCGAGCAGTTCCGCGCGATCGTGCTGCGCAGCAATGCCGACGGCTCGGTGCTGACGCTGGGCGATGTCGCCCGCGTGGAAATGGGTTCGGAAAACTACGAGTTCCTGACCTACTACAACGGCCAGCCGGCAACTGGCGTGGCGATCTCGCTGGCTACCGGAGCCAACGCCCTGGATACCGCGGCCGGAGTCAAGGCCACGCTGGACGAACTGCAGCCGTTTTTCCCGCCTGGCCTGAAGGCGGTGGTGCCGTTTGACACCACGCCGTTCGTGCAGGTCGCGATCGAGGGCGTGGTCATCACCCTGCTCGAGGCGATCGCGCTGGTGTTCCTGGTGATGTACCTGTTCCTGCAGAACTTCCGCGCCACCCTGATTCCGACGATCGCCGTGCCGGTGGTGCTGCTGGGCACGTTCGGCGTTCTCGCCGTGCTGGGCTTCTCCATCAACATGCTGACCATGTTCGCCATGGTGCTGGCGATCGGCCTGCTCGTCGACGACGCCATCGTGGTCGTGGAGAACGTCGAGCGACTGATGTCCGAGGAAGGCCTGTCGCCGCTGGAGGCCACGCGCAAGTCGATGGACCAGATCACCGGCGCACTGGTCGGCATCGGCCTGGTGCTGTCGGCGGTATTCGTGCCGATGGCGTTCATGTCCGGCTCCACCGGCGTCATCTACCGGCAGTTCTCGGCGACCATCGTTTCGGCCATGGGCCTGTCGGTGCTGGTCGCCATCGTCCTCACCCCGGCGCTGTGCGCGACCATGCTCAAGCCGCTGCACAAGGGCGAGCATCATGGCGAAAAAGGCTTTTTCGGCTGGTTCAACCGCAACTTCGACAAGGGCAGCCAGCGCTACCGCAGCGGCGTGCGCGGCATGATCAACCGGCCGCGGCGCTTCATGGCCGTGTTCGCGGCCATGGTCGTGGTGATGGGCGTGCTGTTCATGCGCCTGCCCGGTTCCTTCCTGCCCGACGAGGACCAGGGTGTGCTCTTCGCGCAGGTGCTGGCACCCGTGGGGGCCACCCAGGAGCGGACCATGGAATCGATGCGCAAGCTCGAGCACCACTTTCTGCAGAACGAGAAGGATGCCGTCGAATCCGTCTTCAGCGTGCAGGGTTTCAGCTTCGGCGGCACCGGCCAGAACAACGGCATGGCCTTCGTAAAGCTGAAGGACTGGAGCGAGCGCACGTCCGCCGAACTGGGTGCCAGCGCCATCGCCGGCCGCGGCATGAAAGCACTGGCCGCCATCCAGGATGCCCTGGTGTTTTCCTTTGCGCCTCCGGCCATGCCGGAACTGGGCCGGGCGGCCGGCTTCACCTTCTATCTGAAAGACAGTGCCGGGCAAGGCCATGACGCCCTGATTGCCGCGCGCAACCAGTTCCTCGGTGCCGCGGCGCAAAGCAAGCTGCTGACCAATGTGCGGCCCAACGGCCAGGAAGATTCACCACAACTGCGCGTGGACATCGACCACGCAAAAGCCAGCGCCCTGGGCCTGTCGATTGCGCAGATCAACGCCACCCTGCAGGCGGCATGGGGCGGCCAGTACATCGATGACTTCATCGACCGTGGCCGCGTCAAGCGGGTGATGCTGCAGGCCGATGCGCCGTTCCGCATGCGGCCCGAGGATTTCAGGCTCTGGTCGGTGCGCAACAATGCCGGCGAGATGGTGCCGTTTGCCACGTTCGGCAGCTCGCACTGGGAATACGGCTCGCAGCGCCTGGAACGCTACAACGGCGTGCCAGCGGTGCAGATCCAGGGCGAGGCACCGCACGGCGAGAGTTCGGGCGAGGCCATGGCCGAAGTCGAGCGCCTGATTGCCGCGCTGCCGCCCGGCTTCGACATCGAGTGGACCGGCCTCTCCTACCAGGAGCGCGAATCCGGCGCGCAGACGCCGCTGCTGTACTCGCTGTCGCTGCTGGTCGTCTTCCTCTGCCTGGCCGCGCTGTACGAGAGCTGGTCGATCCCGACTGCGGTGTTGATGGTCGCCCCGCTCGGCATCCTCGGCACCTCGCTGGCCGCCACCTTGCTTGGCATGAACCGCGACATCTACTTCCAGGTGGCCATGCTGACCACGGTGGGCCTGACCAGCAAGAACGCGATCATGATCATCGCCTTTGCCACCGACTACATGGCGGAAGGCAAGGAACTGGTGCAAGCAACCATGCAGGCGGTACGCGACCGCCTGCGCCCGATCCTGATGACCTCGCTGGCCTTCGGCATGGGCGTGCTGCCGCTGGCCATCGCCACGGGTGCCGGCTCCGGCGCGCAGAACGCGATCGGCACCGGCGTGCTGGGCGGCATGATCGCCGGTGCGTTCCTCGGCCTGTTCTTCATTCCCCTGTTCTTCGTCGTGGTCGAGCGCGTGTTCGTGCAGCGCAAGCACAAGCCGACCAACACCGATGCCAGCGACGCAGCGCACTCCATGGCGCCGGCGGCAACTGGAGGCACAAGCCATGATTAGGGCCACCCTGACCACGCTGGCGCTGGCGATCAGCCTGGCTGTCGCCGGCTGCGCCAGCCTTGAACCGCGCCTGCCCGAGGCGGCACCGGCCATCCCTGCCACCTTGCCAGCGCCGGGCACGACGACGACAACGACGACCGCCGAGTCATCGAGGGCGGTGCCCGCCACCGCCACGGTCGGCGAAGTTGGCTGGCGGGATTTCTTCAGCGATGCGCGCTTGAACGAAGTGCTGGCACTTGCCCTGGCCAACAACCGCGACTTGCGCGTGGCCGTGCTCAACGTCGAGCGCGCACGCGCGCAATACCGGATCCAGCGTGCCGATCGCCTGCCCGCGCTGGGCGTCAACGCGCAGATGGAGCGCATTGGCGCGGACAATCCAGCGCTGGAATCGGAAACCCATCGGGCCAGTCTCGGCCTGTCGGCGTTTGAACTCGACCTGTTCGGCCGCGTCCACAACCTCAGCCAGTCGGCGTTGCAGCGCTACCTGGCCAGCGAGTCAGCGCAACGCAGCGTGCAGCTGGCCCTGATTGCCGAAGTCGCCAACAGCTGGCTGAGCCTCGGCGCCGACCGCGAGCTGCTGCGCATTGCCGAAGCCACGCTGGACAGCTACGAGCAATCGCTGCGCCTGACCGAGAAGCGCCAGCAGCTGGGTGCAGCATCGGAGCTGGTGCTGTACCAGACCCGCGCCATCGTCGAATCCGCACGCGCGGACGTGGCGCGCTTTGCCGGCCAGGTCGCGCAGGACACGAATGCCTTGAACCTGCTGGTCGGGCAAATCGTGGATGCGTCGCTGCTGCCCGACGCCTTCCAGCCGCAGATCAGCGGCCTCGGCCCGTTGCCGGCCGGCTTGCCGTCGGAGGTGCTGCTGCGTCGGCCCGACGTGATTGCCGCCGAACACCGGTTGCTGGCGGCAAATGCAGACATTGGCGCGGCGCGCGCGGCATTCTTCCCTTCGATCTCGCTGACAGCCGGCATCGGCTCGATCAGCGGCGAGCTGTCCGGCTTGTTCGAGTCGAACACCGGCTTCTGGAGTTTCGTGCCGCAGATCAACATCCCGATCTTCCAGGGCGGCCGCCTGCGTGCCCGCCTCGGCATGGCCAGGGCCGACCGTGACATCGCCCTTGCCGAGTACGAGAAATCCATCCAGTCGGGTTTCCGCGAAGTCGCCGACGCATTGGCGCTGGGCCAGTCGCTGGCGGTGCAACACCGCGCGCAAGCGGCACTGCTGGAGGCCGCGCAAAAGGCCCATGACCTGTCACAGGCGCGCTACGACGCCGGCCTCGACAGCTTTCTCGTCCTCCTCGACGCCCGGCGCACGTTGTATGCGGCACGGCAGTCCCTGCTGGCGACCCAGCTTGCCGAGCAGGGCAATCGCGTGACCCTGTACAAGGCGCTCGGCGGCGGCTGGCAGAAGGACTGAATCAACCAGCGGGCCCGGCAGCGCGTATCGATGCCCGCCTTCAGCCGGCCTGCAAACGTTCGCTGCCGCAATACACGTTGCAGCTGCCGGCACGGGCGAAGCCGATCAAGGTCATGCCGGCACCACGGGCCAGTTCAATCGCCAGCGCGGTTGGTGCGGAAATTGCCGCGAGCACGCTGATGCCGGCGCTGGCCGCCTTGGTCACCATCTCGTAGCTGGCCCGGCTGGTGACCAGGGCGAAGCCGCTGGCCGGATCGAGACCGGCGCGATGCAGCGCGCCGATCAGCTTGTCGAGGGCGTTGTGCCGGCCGACATCTTCGCGCACCAGCATGTCCGCCCCGCCCGCACGCACCCAGGCGGCGGCATGTACCGCGCCGGTTGCGGCATTGGCTGGCTGGCGCCGTTGCAGTTCGGCCATGGCGCGTTCGAGTTCCGCCATGCCCAGGTGCAGATTGCCATGCACCGGACCTGGCGCACGCAGGGCATGCTCCAGCTGGCGCGTGCCGCAGATGCCGCAGCTGCTGCGTCCGGGCAACAGTCGCCGATGCGCCTGCTCGAGGTGCGCGGCCGGTGCATCATCGCGCACGCGGATGTCCAGCTGGATGCCTTCAAGCAGGTTTCTTGAAACCACTTCGAGCAGTTGCCCCGGCGCGGCGATCAGTCCCTCGCTGAGGGAGAAGCCGAGGGCAAAGTCCTCGAGATCGCGGGGCGTGGCCATCATCACGGCGAAGGATTGCTCGTTGTAGCGCAACTCGATCGGGCATTCCTCGGCGATTTCGTCCTCGGCTTCCTCGAAACGATTGCCGCGCCAGCGGATGATCCGCCGGCGCACATGGCCGCTCGCTGATTCGGGCTCGGAAACGCTCATTCAGGCATCTTAGCGAGGAATGTCTGACTCGGCGTCCTGCCGGTTCCGACAGGACGCCGGCTTTCCCGGCCGATGAAAACATCGCGCGTGAACGGGCGTCCTTCGAAAAGCACTCGCGGGGTTGGCTTTCAGGCCCGATTCCGTTCGATCCGTCGTGCTGCCGTGTCAGGCGTCCTTCGGCAACACCGACAGGACGCGCGCCGTGAAATCGTGGAATTCCTGCATGTATTTGCGCAGGAACTGCTCGGTCGATTCCACCGTGACCTTGCCGTCATCGGTGATCAGGCCGGGAGTGAACTGGATGTAGGCTTCCGGCGCATTCATCTGTGGAGAATTGCTGAAACCCAGGACGCTGCGCAGGCTCTGCTGGGCGACCGCGGTGCCGATGGCACCGGGTGATGTGCCGATCACCGCCGATGGCTTGCGCGCGAAGGAGTTGGTGCCCCACGGCCGGCTCGCCCAGTCGATGGCGTTCTTCAATCCGCCGGGAATGGAGCGGTTGTATTCCGGGGTCACGAACAGCAAGGCATCGACCGCCTTGATGGCATTCTTGAATGCCACGCCGGCTGCCGGGTAGTTGGCGTCGTAGTCGGGGCTGTAGATCGGCAGATCCTTGAACGAAATCTCGCTGAACGAAAGCGTCTTCGGTGCCAGCTTGATCAGCGCATTGGCGAGCTTGCGATTGATCGACGTGCTGGAAAGGCTGCCGATCAGGTAGCCGACTTTGTAAGTGGTCATGATTCTGCTCTCCGTTTCTGGAAGATCCGGATCGTTTCAGGCGACGTGAACACGCGCCTTCGGTGCCCGGCATGCCGCCAGCGCAGCATAGCGAACCGCCGTCCAGCGAGGGTTACGCCACCGTTTCGCCGTTCAGGGCACTGAACGGACGCAATGCGCCCACGATGTTGCAGGCGAGCGCGGCAAATCGCGCATGAGGTGGGCATCATCGCGCACGTCGCGGATCATCGGCTGCGGGTTCTATCGCCATCGGCGCTTGCGGGCTGCTGCGACACCGCGCAAGCCGGTCTTGTCACTGCGCATCGCCACTCGGGTCTGCGCAGATTTCGCGGACCAGGCCACGCAGCCAGCGGTGGGCCGGGTCGGCATCCAGCCGGGGATGCCAGAACAGCGACACGGTGAAGGGTGCCAGGGCAAGCGGCAGGGCAAAGCGGAACATGCCCTCGCACAGGCTCTGCGTGTGCTTCTCCGGCACGCTGGCAACCAGGTCCGAGGCGCGGGCCAGGGCAATGGCCGAGGCAAAGCCGGCAACGGTTGCCACTACCTGGCGCCGCAGGCCAAGCGCCTCCAGTGCCTCGTCGATGGGGCTGCGGTCGCTGGAGCGACGGGAGACCAGCACATGCTGGCCGGCAGCGTAGCGCGCTGGCGTGATGCGCCCTTGCGACAGCACGTGGCCCGTGCGAACGACACCGACATGGCGATCGCGGAACAGGCCGAGGGTGCGGATCTCCGGCCCCATCTCCTTGCCGGTGACACCGGTTTCCAGGTCAACGCTGGCATCGCGCAGTGCCGCGCTGCTCTTGTCCGGCTTGGCCAGGAAGCGCAGCGTCACCGCCGGCGCATCGCGGGCAACGCGGGCGATCAACGCCGGCCCGAAGTTCTCCACGAAGCCCTCGCTGCTGCGCACGGTGAAGGTGCGCGACAGCGTCTGCAGCTCGAGCTTGATCGTCGGCCGCAGCACGCCCTCGGCATCTTCCACCACCTTCCGCACCCGCTCGCGCATGGCGAGCGCCAGCGGCGTCGGCACGAGGCGGCGCCCGGCGCGAACCAACAGGGGATCACCGGTGATCGCACGCAATCGCGCCAGCGTTCGGCTCATCGCCGACGGACTCAACTGCAGGCGCTGCGCGGCGGCGGCGACGCTTGCTTCGCTGAGCAGCGCATCGAGGGGAATGAGCAGGTTCAAGTCGAGTGTCGGCATGGCCTGTAGATACCTCCAAATCACCCGGGACATGGCGTTTCCTGCACTGATGATGTGCGATCCATGCGCCTTCCGCCATCCCTGCGCAAGCTCCACGCTGGAGTCATCGCCAAATGCAGGGATTTCCATGTCGCTCGCCCTTGAACCCGCCGGCCTCGCCACGCCTCCGGCCACATCCCGCTTCCGCTGGGCGTTGCCCGGCCTGGCCCTGACCATGTTGCTGTCTTCCCTGGGTACCAGCATTGCGCATGTCAGCCTGCCGACTTTGGTGCGGGTGTTTGACAGCTCGTTCCAGGCCGTGCAATGGGTGGTGCTGGCCTACCTGCTGGCGATCACCACGATGATTGTCAGCGTCGGCCGATTGGGCGACCTGTTCGGACGCCGCCGCCTGCTGCTTGCCGGCATTGGCGCGTTCAGCGCCGCATCGCTGGCCTGCGCACTTGCCGGCGAACTCTGGCTGCTGCTTGCCGCGCGCGCCTTGCAGGGTTTCGGCGCTGCAGTGATGCTGGCACTGGGCATGGCCTTTGTCGGCGACACCGTGGGCCGCGAGCGCAGCGGCCGGGCCATGGGCTTGCTGGGCACGATGTCGGCGGTTGGCACGGCGCTGGGGCCGACGCTCGGCGGAACGCTGATTGCCGCTTTTGGCTGGCGGGCGATATTCCTGATCAACCTGCCGCTGGGCGTGCTGGCGATGGCGCTGGTCTGGCGACACCTGCCGCTGGATCGTGTCACCGCCAGCACGAACCGACCGGCGTTCGACTGGCGTGGATCGCTGCTGCTGGCCTCGACCCTGGCCGCCTATGCGCTGGCGATGACGCTGGGCGGTGGCCGGGCCGGGCCGTTGAATGCCACCCTGCTGGGTGCTGCCGTGGTCGGCGTCGGCTTGTTCGTCCGCGTCGAATCCCGGGTTGCCGCCCCGCTGCTGCAACCGGCACTGTTCCAGGATCGTCGCATCCGCCACGGGGTCATCATGAGCGGCCTCGCCACCACCGTGGCCATGACCACATTGGTGGTCGGGCCGTTCTACCTGTCTGGCGCACTCGCTCTCGATGCCGCCCATATTGGCCTGGTGATGTCGGCGGGCCCGCTGGTCGCGGCCGTGGTCGGCGTGCCGGCCGGGCGTGCCGTCGACCGCTTCGGTGCCGCGCGCATTGCCGTGGCCGGCCTGCTGGCGATGCTCATCGGCTGCATCGGCCTGGGCACGATTTCCTTCCGCCTTGGTGCCTGGGCCTACATCGTGCCGCTGGTCACGTTCACCGCCGGTTTTGCCCTGTTCCAGGCGGCCAACAACACGGCGGTCATGGCCGACAGCAAGGCGGACCAGCGTGGCGTCGTCTCCGGCCTGCTCAACCTCTCGCGCAACCTTGGCCTGATCACCGGCGCCTCGGTGATGGGCGCGTTGTATGCGCTGGGCACGGCCACGGCCGACATCACCCGGGTGACGCCGGCAGCGGCAAGCAACGGCATGCACCTGGCCTTCGGCGTGGCCACCGGCCTGCTCTGCATCGCCCTCGCCCTTGCCCGGCGCGGGCGTGATGCTGCGACAGCGGATGCTTGATCGATCCCGGCCGGGACGACTCAGTGCGCGGTGTTCCAGCGCGGTCGCGCAAACGCCTCGACGAGGAAATCAATGAGCCGGCGCGTCTTGATCGGCAGGTGCTTGCGCGAGGGATAGACGGCATGGATGCCCAGCGTCATGGCCCGGTATGCGGGCATCAGTTCGACCAGGTCGCCGCGGCGCAGGTCCTCGGCGACGAGGAAATCCGGTTGCAGGATGATGCCCTGGTGATCGAGTGCGGCGGCGCGGCAGGTGTCGCCGTTGTTGGCGTGGATGCGCGCGCGGGTGCGCACGACCACCGCGGTGCCATCGGCTGCATGGAACGTCCATTCGTTGCCGGCCGACCAATAACTGTAGGAAATGACATTGTGCTGCGCCAGCTCGGCCGGCTGCGCGGGCGTGCCGTGCTCGGCAAGGTACTGCGGTGAGGCGCAGGCGACCATGCGCGTGGAAGCCAGTTGCCGGCTGACCAGTTGCGAGTTGCCGAGGTTGGTGATGCGCACGGCAAGGTCGTAACCCTCTTCGACGAGGTCGACGACGCGATCGCTGAGCTCGATGTCCAGCGAGACTTTCGGATACGCCTGGGCGAAGCGTCCCCACAGCGGGGCCAGGTGCAGCACGCCGAAGGTCAGTGGCGCATTGATGCGCAGGCGTCCGCTGGGCTCGCCGCTGCGCGAACGGATTTCCGATTCCGCTTCGTCGACCGCCGCCAGCATGTCCTTGGCGCGGGCCAGGAACAGCTGGCCGTCGTCGGTCAGTGACAGCCGCCGCGTGGTCCGCTGCAGCAGGCGCGCGCCGAGACGCTGTTCAAGCTCGGCGACGTGCCGCGACACCGCCGCCTTGGACAGGCCGAGCGCATCCGCCGCGCCGACAAAGCTGCCGGCCTCGACCACGGCGACAAAGCTGCTCATTTCCTGGAATTTGTCCACGGCGTCCTCCTTTGTCTCGTTTTGCGAGACAGTCAGTCCCTCGTATCGCAGTTTATTCGATTTTCCATAGGCAATAGAATGCCTCGCATCGAATCACTGTCCAACCACGCCAAGGAATCCCCATGAACGACCCGCTTGCCTTGCTCGGCCGCATCGGCCTCTCCTTGATCTTCATCATCTCCGGCTGGGCCAAGATCGCCGGCTACGCTGGCACCCAGCAATACATGGAATCCGCCGGCGTGCCCGGCGCACTGCTGCCGCTGGTGATCGCGCTCGAACTGGGCGGTGGCCTGGCCATCCTCGCCGGCGCCTTCACGCGCTGGATCGCGCTGGCAATCGCCGCGTTCTCGCTGGCCAGCGCCGTGCTGTTCCACGGCAATTTCGGCGACGCCGCACAGGCAACCAGTTTCTGGAAGAACGTGGCGATGGCCGGTGGCTTCCTCATGCTGGCCGCCCACGGTGCCGGCACGTTCAGCCTCGACCACCTGTGGAAACAGCGCCGCAAGGCCTGATTTCCGAAACCCCACCCTTGCCCCGGACTGTGTGGAAACCGGATTGGCAAACACGGCATTCCACGACCCTGATCCAGGAGGTATCGACATGAGCCTTGCTCCTTCGCTTTTCATTTCCCACGGTTCGCCGATGTTCGCCCTGGAACCGGGCCTGCTCGGCCCGAACCTGACGGCCATCGGCCAATCGCTGCAGGACATCCGCGCCGTGCTCGTGGTCTCGCCACACTGGCAGACCCGTGGCGTGCGGGTCGGCAGCAGTGCCGCGCCGGAAACGATCCACGACTTTGGCGGCTTCCCCGCACCGCTGTATCAACTGCAGTACCCCGCGACGGGTGCGCCGGAACTGGCCCGCGATGCCGCTGCCCTGCTCGCCGAGGCCGGCTTCGAGGTCACCCTCGACGAAGGCCGCGGCCTTGACCACGGCGCCTGGGTGCCCTTGCGCTACCTGTTTGCGCAGGCCGACGTGCCGGTATTCCAGGTATCCCTGCCGCATGACATCGATGCGCCCGGTGCCTTGCGCCTCGGCCAGGCGCTGGCCCCCTTGCGCGAGCGCGGCGTGCTGCTGATCGGTTCCGGCAGCCTGACCCACAACCTGTACGAATTCCGCCAGCACATCCGCGATCCGGAGTACGCGCAGGAATTCGCCAACTGGGTCCGCGATGCGGTGGTCGCACGCGATGTCGAGGCGCTGGTCGACTACCGTCGCCGCGCGCCGCATGCCGAACGCGCGCATCCGACCGAGGAGCACTACCTGCCGCTGCTGGTCGCGCTTGGCGCCAGCACGGACGCGGACGCGGCTCGGCGCATCGAAGGCGGCATGACCTACGGCGTGCTGTCGATGGACTCGTTCGCCTTCGGCCTCGCCGAAGCGGGCAGGCTGCCACTGGCGGACGCCGCCTGAGAACCCTGGCGGTACCCGGCGGGCAGCGGGTGTGTGGGCGGAACGGATCACCACAAACCGTTCGCCCTGGGCGCAGCCGGCCCCACGGCGGCGTTGTCGTGTGAAGGTGTCGTATGCTCCCGAGGCAACGGGGGAAGGCCATGCCGCTGAGTTGGAACGAGATCAAGGATCGTGCGCTGCGCTTTTCGCGGGAATGGCAGCACGAGTCATCGGAAGATGCCGAGGCCAAATCGTTCTGGGATGGCTTCTTCGACGTGTTCGGGGTCAGCCGGCGGCGCGTGGCCAACTTCGAGAAGAAGATCAAGAAGCTCGATGGCAAGGACGGCTACATCGACCTGCTGTGGAAGGGCGTGCTGCTGATCGAGCACAAGTCGCGCGGCAAGGACCTGGATCGCGCGCATACGCAGGCGCGCGACTACTTCCACGGCCTCAGCGACGCCGAGTTGCCGAAGTACCTGCTGGTTTCCGACTTTGCCCGCTTCCGCCTGTATGACCTCGAAGGTGCCGAGGCACCGGTCGAGTTCGCGCTGAAGGATCTGCAAAAGCACGTGCGCCAGTTCGGCTTCATTGCCGGCTACCAGGCGCGCAGCTTCAAGGAGGAAGACCCGGTCAACGTGCTCGCCGCCGAGCGCATGGGCAAACTGCACGATGCGCTGAAAGCCGCCGGCTACGACGGCCATGTGCTGGAAGTGCTGCTGGTGCGCCTGCTGTTTTGCCTGTTTGGCGACGACACCGGCATCTTCCCGCGCCATGCCTTCCACGAGTTGCTGGCGCAGCGCACCAGTGTCGATGGTGCCGACACCGGGCAATGGCTGGCGCAGTTGTTCCAGGTGCTGGACACGGCTGCGGAGCGCCGGCAGAAGACGCTCGATGCGCAACTCGCCGAATTCCCTTACGTCAACGGCAAGCTGTTCGCCGAGGCGCTGCCCCTGGCGGCGTTCAATGCCAACATGCGCGACCTGCTGTTGCAGGCCAGCGCGCTGGACTGGAGCCGCATCAGCCCGGCCATTTTCGGCTCGATGTTCCAGTCGGTGATGGACAAGCAGGCGCGGCGCAACCTTGGCGCGCACTACACCAGCGAAAAGAACATCCTGAAACTGATTGGCCCGCTGTTCCTCGACGAACTGAAGGCGGAGCTTGAAAGGATCGGCAACCACGAAGGCAAGCTGAAGAGCTTCCACGTCAAGCTCGCCGGCCTGCGCTTCCTCGATCCGGCCTGCGGCTGCGGCAATTTCCTCGTCATCGCCTACCGCGAACTGCGCCTGCTGGAAATCGAGGTGCTGCAGCGCCTGTACGCACGCCAGGGTTCAGTACTGCAAGGCGTGGCCGACCACGTCGCCATCGATGTCGACCAGTTCTACGGCATCGAGATCGAGGAGTTCCCCGCGCAGATCGCCCAGGTCGCACTGTGGCTGATGGACCACCAGATGAACCTGCGTGTGGCCGAACAGTTCGGTGAATACTTCGCGCGGCTGCCGCTGACCAAGAGCCCGACCATCGTCCACGGCAACGCATTGCGGATCGACTGGAAGGATGTGGTGAAGCCGGAGGCGCTGAGTTTCATCCTTGGCAATCCGCCGTTTGTGGGGAAGAAGGAGCAGAACGCCGCGCAGAAAGCGGATATGGCCGCAGTGTTTTCTGGGGTCAAGAGTGCGGGGGTGCTGGATTTCGTGGCTGCGTGGTACTTGCTCGCGACCAAGTACATTCACGGCACTGCGATTCGCTGCGCCTTCGTCTCCACCAATTCCATCACGCAAGGCGAGCAAGTTGGCGTGCTCTGGAGCGAGTTGTATCGCTTCGGTGTACATATCCAGTTTGCGCATCGAACCTTCAAGTGGAGCAACGAAGCGCGTGGCAGGGCGGCAGTGCATTGCGTGGTTATTGGGTTCGGCTTGGCTTCACCTACCAACAGGCGACTATTCGATTACGCGAGGCCTGATGGACACCCACACGAAACCTTGGTGCGGAATATCAATGCATATCTTGTCGACGCAGCAGACGTCGCTCTCCCCAAGCGAATGTCGCCCCTTTGTAATGCGCCATCAATGGTCTTCGGCAACAAGGCTGTCGACTTCGGCCACTTCATGTTGGACAAGAGTCAACGCGATGCGCTGGTGGCGTCGACACTCGGTGTTTCAAAGTGGATTCGCCGATGCCTCGGTGGCGACGGGTTTCTGAACGGCGACATGGGGTGGTGCCTCTGGCTCAACGGAATCTCTCCGGCCGAATTGCGCACCATGCCTGCCATCACAGAACGAGTCGAACTTGTTCGGCAAGAGCGACTTCGTAGCAAGAAGCTCTCAACCCGGGAGAGTGCAAAATTCCCCACCCTTTTCGGTGAGGACAGGCAGCCCGATGCCGCTTTCCTTGTCATCCCCAAAGTGTCTTCAGAGCGTCGGCACTATGTGCCTCTCGGGTTCTTAACACCCGATTACATAACGACACCTTCCGTGTTGGTCGTGCCCGGCGCCACCCTCTTCGATCTCGGCGTGCTGCAGTCAACAATGCACATGGCTTGGATGCGATATACCTGTGGTCGCTTAGAGAGCCGCTATCAATATTCCAACACGATCGTCTACAACAACTTCCCCTGGCCCGAGTCGCCGGACGCCAAGCACCGCGCCGCCATCGAAACCGCCGCGCAAGCCGTGCTCGACGCCCGCGCCGCCTTCCCCGACAGCACCCTGGCCGACCTGTACGACCCGTTGAGCATGCCGCCGGCCCTGGTCAAGGCGCACCAGACCCTCGACCGCGCCGTCGACGCCGCTTATGTCGCTGCCGAAAAAGCCGCCGGGCGCAAAGCCCCCAGGCTCGGCACCGACGCCGAGCGCGTGGCCTTCCTGTTCGAGCGCTACCAGCAACTCACCTCGCTGCTGCCTGCAGGCAAGGCCAGGCCGAAAAGCCCCAGGCGCGTTGCCCGCGCATCCCGCCCGATCAAGGATGCCGATGCGAGGGGCAGCGACGGCTGAGCGCAAAACGCAAGGACCCTGCCGGAATCGGCAGGGTCATGGTCGGGGCTGGCCAGTGTTGTGCGTGCGCGGCCCTGGTCAAAGCGGTTGCGGGTCGAAACCATCCTTGAAGATCGTGTCGAGGACCGGCGGTTCGTAGGCAATGCGCATGCCGCAAAAGCGCAATGTGTTGTTGTTCTGGGCACCAAGATTGGCCACCAGGTTGATCGGTGCGCTGAAATTGTCGACCGTGTAACTGATTTCCGGCGACAGAGTCGAGGCAAAGCCACCGGCGTCGTTTGTCGATGAAACGCTGGTGAGCTCGTTGAATCCGCCCGCTGCGTCGTAGGTGGTGAAGAACGCGGTGACTTTCTCGGTTGAGGTGTCGAAGAAGTAAAGGCGCAGGTAATGCACGACCGCTCCTTCCGGCAACACCACCTTGTGCGCGAACAAGTTGCCGCTGCCGCCGGTCTTGTGGATGCAGCCGGCGCCCGAATAGGCGAAGGCCGTGGCGCTCTCCAAGGGATGGAAGGTTGCGCCCGCAATGAACAGGTAATTGAACACGGTTCCGGCCGGTTGGTCCGCTTGGGCGAGGTCTGGCGCGCGTGGGGGGAGTGGCTGATCGCCCGCGGTCGCTGCCATCGGCATGGCCGCCGCAAGCATGAACACGCCGCTGGCGATCATCGACACGGGTTTTCGAATGCTGGTCATCATGGCCGTGTCCTAGGGTGAGTAGAAGACGCGCATGCCGCAAAGGCGGGTCACGCCACCCGTCACTCCGGTCAGCACATGGGCGCGGGAAATGTTGTCGACAACCACCGGCACGGCCAGGTTGAAGTATTCGCTGGAATAACCGGTATTGAGGGTTGAATTTCCCGTCAATTGGTCGATGGAGCTGCCGTCGCCCGGATAGGTAGTCAGGAACAGGCCGACGTCGGATGGCGTACCACTGTTGTAGTAGAAGAGGCGGACACCGAGGATGCTTGCGCCTTGGGGAAGTTCGAGGCTGGTGGTGAGGGCGGCCGACGAATTGGAGCAGCCGGAACTGGGATAGGTAACCGTTTGCGTGCTGGTGCGCGGGGTGAATGCCGAGCCGGCCAGGAAAAGGTACCCATTGGCGACAACGCCGTTGGGCGCAAGGCTCCCGTCAGCCGCCATGTCCGGCCCCGGCATGTGGTGGTAGTTGATGCCTTGTGCCGAAGCGGGCGCACCACTGATCCCGTCGCTTGCGAAAACCGGTGAGGCAGGACCGAACAGCATCGCCGCAACCGCGATGCCGGATATCGTTTTGTTCATGACGCTCTCCCTGAGTGTTGGCCACGGCCTGGCTGACCGCGACGCCATCATATTGCCTGTGCGCACCGGCTCCGCTGTCGAACAGTTCCAGGTTGAACCGTGACCCAGTTCACGCCACGTCGAGCGCTGCCAAGGGTGGCTGGCTGCCAGCGCCAGGTGGCCACATGGTGGTGACGCGGGTGCATCACGGGCATTCGGCTGCTGCCGTGGGGCAGCCGAAACTGTGGCACGCTTGCGCCTTTCGCCTCGCCACGGAACCGCGCATGACCTCGACGCCAAGACCGCCAGTGCCTGCGGCAATCCTGCACGGTGAAGCAGCCCTGGTGCGTGCGGTCGGCGGCGTTTCCCTGGCTGCGGCCATCATCAACATCATTGTCGGCTCGGGCATCTTCCTGTTGCCGGCCCTGCTGTTCACGCGCATGGGTTCCTCGGCACCGCTCGCCTTCCTTGCCGGGGCCTTGGCGATCGTGCCGATTGCCCTGTGTTTCGCCGCCATCGGCAGTCGCGCGGCGACCACCGGCGGGCCTTACACCTATGTCGGCGCAGCCTTCGGGCCGTTTGCCGGATTCATCGCCGGGGCCTTGATGTGGATCTGCAATGCCGCCTCCAGCGGTGCCGTGGCATCGGCACTGTTCCTGCAGGTCGCGCGCGCCTGGCCGCAACTTGAGCAACCGCTGTGGCGAACGCTGTTCATGGTCGCCCTGTATGCGGCGCTGATCACCCTCAATGCATTTGGCGTGCGCCTCGGCACGCGCGCGATCAACATCCTCGCCACGCTGAAACTGACGCCGCTGTTCCTGCTTGCCTTGATCGGACTCCCGTTCGTCGACTGGAGCCAGATCAGCTGGCTGGAGATCCCGTCCTGGCCGACCCTTGGCGCATCCATGGTGCTGGTCATGTTTGCCTACTCGGGCATGGAGACCGCGCTGATTCCTTCGGGTGAATTGCGCGATGCCGCGCACAGCGTGCCGCGCGCGACGCTGGCGGCGATCCTTGTCGTGGTCTTGCTGTACATGGGCATACAGATCGTCACCCAGGGCATCCTCGGGCCGCTGCTGGCGACCAGCAAGGCACCGTTGGCCGATGCCGCCGGCAGCATGTGGTCGCCGGGCCTGGTCATCCTGCTGATCACCGCCGGCGTATCCATGGGCGGTTTCATGATGGGCAACCTGCTGGCCTCCTCGCGCCTGCTCTATGCGCTGGGTCGCGACGGTTATCTGCCTGCCGCCTTCGGTCGCGTCAGCGCCAGCCATCGCGTGCCGCTGCTGGCCATCCTCAGCCACGGCCTGGTGGGATTCGGCCTCGCCGTGGTCGGCAATTTCGAGGCGCTGGCGCTGGTTTCCGGCGGCGCCAACTGCCTGATCTACCTTGCTGTCAGCCTGGCCACCGGCGTCGCGCAGAAGCGCGATGTGCGCAGTGCTGGCAAGCCCTTCGTGCTGCCCGGCGGCGCACTGGTTCCGGCCATCTCGAGCCTGGCGATGATCGCCATCCTGGCCACGCTGTCGCGCGCGGAATGGCTGGCGATCGGCATGGCCTTGCTGATCCTGGTGTTTGTGCATGCCGTCCTCGTGCGCGGACGACGCCCGGCCTGAATCAAGGCCCATTCGCGGTCGCGCCACGAGGATCGCGGCGGGCGTGGCGGCGCTCGGGCATGGGCAGTGCGCGTGCGTCGGCACATGGATTGCGCTCGATGAGGGCACGCTTCATGCATGTGAAGCTTGCGTGCGGCCGCTCGCCGCGCATCGTCCACTTCGACCCATCCAGGGAATGCCCGTCTGCTGACCTGCCTGCGCCCGCTTTTCTCGTTGTTGTTCCTCGCCTTCTGCAGCGGCCTGGCTGCTGCGGAACCGGCGCTGCGGCCGATCGACGTGGCCGACGAAAGCCCGCCGACCTTCACCGTGTACTCCTCCAGCGAAGGCCTTTCCGACGAGATCTGGAGCACCGTCGGCTGGGACAAGCAGGGCTTTGTCTGGGCCGGCTCCGCTTCGGGACTGGCACGCTTTGACGGCTACCGCTGGACGCCGTGGCCCTTTGCCCAGGCGCACAGCCTGGTGCGCGACATGCAGGTCGATGCGCGAGGCAACCTGTGGGCGATTTTCGAGCGCGAGGGCCTGGCCCGCCACGACGGCCGCGCCTGGTCGCTCGATCCCAGCCGCAACGCCTTCCACCAGCGTTTCTCGGATACCTTCCTGGCCGATGGCACGCCGCAATTCTGGGTCAGCGAGGAGCATGGTTTCCGCCAGTTGGTGGGTGATCGCTGGCAGGAAGATCCCGGCAACGACTCGGTCCGGACCGGGCCTCTGGCGCGCATCGAGCAGAGTGAAACGCTGTTTGGCCAGCCGCGGCAATGGATGGGCACCGGCAGCGACGGCCTCTGGTATCGCACGCTTGCCGACCACGGCAAGACGAATCCCTGGCAGCGCTTCGAGCAGCCCGGCTTTGCCACCCTGCACACGACCGACTTGCTGCGCACGCATGATGGTGATGCCGAGGAATTGTGGGTGCTCACCTACGGCGACGGACTGATCCGCATCCGCAACGACGGCATTCGCCGCTGGCGCGCGGCGCGTGGAGAGTTGCCGACGGAGTCGATCTATTCGGCGCGCGCCACCTATTCCGCGCGCGGCCAGCGCACGCTCTGGCTGGCCTCACGCGCCGGCCTGCTGCGCTTTCGCAACGACCGCTTCGCAACTTTCGACCGGCGCAACGGCCTGCCCGCCGATGCCGTGCGCGGCATCAAGCTGCAGCGCAACGCCGACGCCACCGAAGTACTCTGGCTGGCCACCGAAGGCGGCATCGCGCGCACGGCATTGACCAACAGCCAATGGCAAACCGTGTCGCTCCTCGGCGCACGCGAGAACGGCATCTTCGCCGTGATGCTGGAAGCCGATGGCAAGGGCGGCGAACGCCTTTGGGTCGGCAGCGCCAAGGAAGGACTGGCCCTGCTGCAGAATGGCGAATGGCGCCACTTCACGCTTGCCAACGGCATGCTGCCGCACGAAGGCGTGCGCCAGGTCTGGCGCCTGGCCGATGGCGCGGGCGGAACGCAGCGCCTGGTCAGCCTGATCAACGGCGAGTTGCTGCGTATCGACGACAACCTCGATTTCATTCCCGTTGCCTCGCCGTGGCCGAAGAACACCGACGAACTTGCGGCGTTTGCGCTGTCGCGTGGCGAAGGTGCCGCCACGGAAACCTGGTTCGGCACCCTGCACAGCGGTGCCTATCGCCTGCGGCAGGGGCAGTGGACGCAATACCTTGCCGATGGCGCGAGCCAGCCGTGGGCGGTCATCAACATGACCGAGCAGATCGACGCGCATGGCCGCTCCTGGCTGTGGGCGGCCAGCAACCAGGGCCTGGCCTTGTTCAATGGCCTGCAATGGAAGCTGATTCCGGGCCTGCCGGCGGACAGTTTTCGCGATGTCATCCTGCTCAAGCATGCGCCGCGGCCGACGCTGTGGGCGGCAAGCAACCGCAAGGGCATCCTGCGCCTGGATGTGGGCAACCCCGAGCAGCCCGTGCTGCTGGACGACAACGGCATTCCGCCACCGCCCGACCCGACCATCTACACGGTCACCGAGGACAGCCAGGGGCGCATTTATGTCTGCACCAACAACGGCGTCCAGCAACTGACGCCCGCGCCCGACGGGCACTATGACGAGCGCGTGTTCCGCCGCCGCGATGGCCTCGTGCATGACGAATGCAACACCAACGCGCAGTTCGTCGACGCGCATGACCGCTACTGGGTCGGCACGCTGGGCGGCCTCAGCATGTACGACCCGAATGTCACCACGCGCGCGCAGCAAGCGCAGCCGAATCCCTTGCGCTTCACCGAATTGCGTGTCGACGGCGAGCTGCTGGATGCGTCTGCGGATGCGCCGCGGATCCTGCCGGCCGGTACCCGGGAAATCGACATTGCCTTTGCCGTCCTTTCCGGATTCCGCGAGCAGGAATCGACTTATCGCAGCCAGCTGGTCGGCCTGGAGCCGGCGGCATCGGCGTGGGGTACCGAGCATCACCGGCGCTTCAGCCGGATTCCCCCGGGTCAATACACGCTGCAGGTGGAAGGGCGGGATTACGCGGGGATCGTCAGCGCACCGATCGCGCTTGAATTCTCCATCCAGGCGCACTGGTTCGAGCAGGCCTGGATCCGCATCCTGCTGGGGCTGGCGGCGCTGGCGCTGGCCCTTGGCCTGGTCATGCTCTACAACCACGGCCTGCGCCGGCGCCAGCGGCACCTCAAACTGGAAGTCGCCCGGCGCACCTCGGAAATCCGCTCTGCAAACCAGCGCCTGACCGAGCTTTCCTACCAGGACCCGTTGACCGGCGTCGCCAACCGACGACGCCTGATGGAGGCCATCAATACGGCGATCGAGCGGGCCCGGGCGCGCGCGCTGCCAATCGGCCTGATCGTCATCGATGTCGATCATTTCAAGGAGTACAACGACCGCCACGGCCACCTGGCCGGCGATGTCGCCTTGCGCGCGATTGCCCAGGCCCTGCAAAGCGCAACCCGCGAGCAGGATCTGGTATCGCGCTTTGGCGGCGAGGAGTTTGCCTGCCTGATGATCGACGCGGGTATCGAGGTGGTCGAGCGTTGCGCCGAGCGCATGCGCGCCCTGGTCGAGGCCTTGCCACCGCGGACGCTGGGCAACGACACGCAGACGATCACCATCAGCGCCGGCATCATGAGTCGCGTGCCGGACGCGGAAGAAGACGGCGCGGACTTGCTGCGCGAAGCGGACACGGCGCTGTACCGGGCCAAGGCCGAAGGCCGCAACCGCATTTGCCGGGTCAGGCCAGGCGGGATTGCCGGTGATGCCTGGCCGGGGTGAGCACGTCGGGTCGGATGCTTGCCGCCGGCGCAAGGGCGCGGCTGCACGGGCATGGTCGCGGCATGCCGGGATGGCCGCGCTGAAACTGTTTCAGGCGCTGCGGCCCAGGGCTTGCGCGGCGGATCCCTGCTGTTCCGCCTCGGCTTGCCGGGCCAGCTGCGCATCCTCCTCGTCCATGGCCGCAAGCACGCTGTCGACACTGCTCGGGCCGCCGCCGAACAACTGGATGGCGGTACGCGCGACCTGGCGCGTGTCGTACCAGGCATAGACACCGACGCCGACGGCACCGATCACCGGCAACCAGCGCGAAATGCCGCCACCGACGATGCGCTTGGTCACGCGGATGCCAATGGCCGTGGCCACGCGCTCAAGCACGCGCATGGGCACATCCTGCGCAATCAGGCGGCCACCGACCTGCACGACCAGGTCGCGCACGGCCTGCGCGGCGGCATGCCGAAACAGGCAATACATCATCTGTTCGCGATTCAACCGCGCGCTGACGCCATAGGCACCCGAGATGTCGGCGACCAGCTGCGCCTGGATGCGCCAGATCGCCACCAGTTCCGGAATGATGGTCAGCCAGCCCAGCGGTCCGGGCGGTAGAGCCAGGGTGCCGGCCGCCAGCGCGGCCTTGTTCGAGGCGGACTTGGTCAGCGCCTGCACGCGCGCCGCGCTGTTGGCACCGCGGGTCTCCTCGGTCAGCGGCACGCTGCCGAGCAGGTCGAGCAGTTGCCGGCTGACGCGACCGGCCAGTTCCTCCTCGGTCTCCGGCGCATTGCGCCGGGCCGGAATGTATTCAGGTTTGTTCATCATCGAATCGTGGTGCCGGATCGGCGCGGGACTGCACGGACATGCAATCTTGACGCCATCGGCGCAAAAACAATGGCTGGCAAGGATAGTCGGCCTGGCCTGAACCGGGCTTTGGCTGTCAGCGGGTCAGCATGCGGGTGACGAAATCCGCCAGTTTCGCGTACGGCGGGCGCAGCAGGGCCATCGACGACCAGCGCGCCTGGTAGAGCACCGGCATCTGCTTGGAGAAGGTGAGGAATCCGGCATGGCCGTGGTAGTGGCCCATGCCCGAGGGGCCGACGCCGCCAAACGGCAATTTGCTCTGTGCAATGTGCAGGACGCAATCGTTGACGGTGACGCCACCAGCCAGCACCGAGCGCAACACCTGGCGCGTGCGCCGGCGCTGCAGGTCGAAATGGTAGAAGGCCAGCGGCCGTGGCCGTGCGTTGACGAAGGCGATGGCTTCCTCGATGCGCGCATAGCCAATGACCGGCAGGATCGGCCCGAAGATTTCCTCCTGCATCACGCGCAAGGCCGGATCCGGATCGATGACCAGGGTTGGCGCGAACACGCGACGTCCGGCGTCGTGCGCGGACTCGTCGGGCAAGCTGATGACTTTCGCCCCGGCCTGGCGCGCCTCGTCGGCGAGGGCATGCAGGCGCCGGTAATGGCCGTCATGGACGATGCTGGTGTAATCCGGCGTGGTCTGCAATTGCGGATAGTGCCGCGCCACATAGGCGCGCATCGCCTCGACGAAGGCCTCGCGCTGGTCGTTCGGAACGAGCACATAGTCGGGGGCAATGCAGGTCTGTCCGGCATTCAGCAGCTTTGCCGCGGCAATGCGCTGGGCGGCGGTGGCGATCGGATAATCCGGGGCGATGATGGCCGGCGACTTGCCGCCGAGTTCGAGGGTCACCGGGGTCAGGTTCGGCGCGGCTGCGGCCATGACCTTGCGGCCGACCTCGGTCGAACCGGTGAAGAACAGGTGATCAAACGGCAATGCGGCAAAGCGCGCGGCCAGCTCGGGGCCGCCGAGGATGGTCGCCACGCGTTCCTCCGCAAACACCTCGGCCAGCAGGTCGCGCAGCAACGCCGAGGTGCGCGGCGTGTGTTCGGAGGGCTTGAGCATCACGTGGTTGCCGGCGGCGATCGCCGAGACCAGCGGAATCAAGGCCAGGTTGACCGGGTAGTTCCACGGCGAAATGATGCCGACGACTCCCAGCGGGCGTTGCTGCACCTCGGTGCGCGCCGGCCAGAACAACCAGTCGGCGAGCCGGTGCCGCGAGCGTGACCAGCGCGCCAGATGGCGGCGCATGTGGTCGATCTCGTGCAGCACGGTCATGCCGTCGGTGAGCAGGCTCTCGTGTTTCGAGCGGCGGCCGAAATCCGCGCTCATCGCCTCGGCGAGTTCGTCGAAGCGCCGCTTGAGGACTTCACGCAGGCTGCCCAGGTCGCGCAGGCGTTGTGCGACGCTGGGAGTATTCGCGCTCCAGGCGGCTCTTTGCCGGGCCAGCAAGGCGTCCAGATCGAGGGATTCAGGCATGTTCATGTGTCCAGTCTAGGACAACGCCGTCGTCGATGCCCGGGCTTTGCGACCGGGCAGCCGGCAGCGGCCGGCTCGTGATAGTTTTCCCGCCTTCCCGCCCGGATTCCGCAGATGAACATTCGTGCCTTCAATGGCATCGTTCCCCGCCTCGGAGCGAATGCCTATGTCGATGCCGACGCCCTCGTCATTGGCGATGTCGAGCTGGGCGAGGATGCCTCGATCTGGCCGGGTGCGGTGCTGCGCGGCGACGTGCAGCGCATCCGCGTCGGCGCGCGCAGCAGCATCCAGGATGGCGCGGTGCTGCATGTCACCCATGATGGCCCGTACACGCCCGGCGGTTCGCCGCTGCTGATCGGCGCCGACGTCACCGTGGGCCACGCCGCGGTGCTGCACGCCTGCACGGTCGAGGATGCCTGCCTGATCGGCATCCATGCGACCCTCCTCGATGGTGCCGTGGTGCGCCGGCACAGCATGATCGGTGCCGGGGCGATGCTCAGCCCGGGCAAGGTGGTTGGCGAAGGCGAACTCTGGCTGGGCAATCCGGCACGCTTCACGCGCAAGCTCAGCGATGAGGAAATCGAAAGGCTCTACTACTCGGCGCAGAACTACGTGCGCCTGAAAGACCAGTATCTGCGGCAAAGTGGAGATTGATCCGTGTCCGCGCATCATCGCAGCCGTCCGGACCGGGCCCTCGGCATGCTCTCGCCGATCACCGCCATCGTCTTCAGCATCGTCTGCTGGCTGGTCTTTTCCAGGCTCTTCGACACGCATGATGTGGATGCGCTGCCCGAGCTGACGCGGCGCTTCCTGATCGTGCAACCGTGGTGGCTGGCGGCAGGCTTGCTCGGCCTTGCCCTCGGCCTCGCCGCGCATTTTTCCGGCACGGAATCCATTTGGGCAAAACGCAGCCACGCCTGGTCGATCGCGTTGGGCGCATTCAGCGTGTTGAACATCGGCTGGGGCATCATCGCCATGTATCAACTGTTGTTGCCGCCGGCTGCCATCTGAGCCGCTGGTCTCAGGCAGGCGCGGTCTGCCGTTCAAGGTCCTGCAGGTAAGCCATCGCCGCCGCCGTATCGGCACCGCACATGATCGGCTCGGGGCGCAGTTGCACGCACACGGCGGGGCGTTCCGGCATGCCGAAAATCGCGCAGCGGTTGTGTTCGGTCAGCTGCACGCAGCGCACGCCGGCCGGCTTGCCGTCGGGCATGCCGGGAATCGGCGAGGAGATCGAAGGCGCTATGCAGCAGGCACCGCAACCGCTGCGGCAAGCCAGCACCCGTCAATCCTCGGAATCGCCGGGCAGGTAGGCACGCAGTTCGGCGTAGATCTCGTCGGTGTCGGGACGCTGGCCGTGCCAGATCTCGAATGCTTCCGCCGCTTGCTCGACGAGCATGCCAAGGCCATCGAGGGCGTGCCCGGCACCGACGCTGCGCGCCCAGGCGAGAAACTTGAACGAGGCCTTGGCGTAGGACAAGTCGTAGCAGATCGCGCGCGAGGCGATCACCGAGGCCGGCAAGTCCAGCGACTCGCCGTGATGACCCGCCGAGGTGGCATTGATGATCAAGTCAAAACCGCCCCAGTTGCCGAGATCGTTCCAGTAGCGCGTGGTCACCCGCTCGGGCTGGCCGATGGCATCGGCGAGCGCGTCGGCATGCTCGGGCGTGCGGTTGGCAATGGTCAGTTCGGAGATGCCGGCATCGAGCACGGCAAAGGCCACCGCGCGCGCAGCACCGCCGGCACCGAGCAGGAGGGTGCGGCGACCACGCACATACAGGCGGTGTCGGCCGGTGATGTCGCGCACCAGGCCGGCGCCGTCGGTGGTCTCGCCATGCCAGCCTTCGCCTCGACGGACAAGGGTGTTGACGCTGTCGGCTTGGCGCGCGCGTTCACTGATCGACAGGCAAAACCGCGCCGCCAGCTGCTTCAGTGGCAGGGTCACGTTGGCACCAAGTCCGCCGCGCGCGGCAAAGGCGGCAAGTGCGCCGACAAAGGTCTCGGCCGAGGCCTCGATTGCCTGATAGTCCAATGGAATCGAAAGCTGGCGCGAGAACGCCGCATGGATGCGTGGCGACAGCGAATGCGCAATCGGTTGTCCGAATACCGCATACAGGCCCGGGCCACCCTGTGCGGCGGTCTGGCCGGTGGCTTCGTCTTCGATGATTTGCATGCGGGACTCCGGATTGAGCGACGGATCAGGCAGCTTTCAGTCTGCGCGCAACCAGCGCGCGGCATCAATGGCGTAGTAGCTGAGGATCGCGTCGGCACCGGCGCGCTTCATCGCCGTCAGCGCTTCGAGGACGACGGCGCGCTCATCCAGCCAGCCGTTCTGCGCGGCAGCCTTGAGCATCGCGTATTCACCGCTGACCTGATAGACGAAGGTCGGCGCGCCGAAGTGATCCTTGACCCGGCGCACGACATCCAGATACGGCAGGCCCGGCTTGACCATGACCATGTCGGCGCCTTCGGCGAGATCCAGCTCGACTTCACGCAGTGCCTCGTCGCTGTTGCCGACATCCATCTGGTAGGTGTGCTTGTCGCCCTTGCCGAGATTGGCCGAGGAACCGACCGCATCGCGGAACGGGCCATAGAAGGCCGAGGCATATTTCGCCGAATAGCTGAGGATGCGCGTGTTGACGTGGCCGGCCTGTTCGAGCGCTTCGCGAATGGCGCCAATGCGCCCGTCCATCATGTCCGACGGGGCGACGATGTCGAAACCGGCTTCTGCCTGGGCCAGGGCCATGCGCACCAGGGCCTCGATGGTGATGTCGTTGAGCACGTAGCCATCGCCATCGATGATGCCGTCTTGGCCGTGCGTGGTGTAGGGATCCAGTGCCACGTCGCCAATCAGGCCGAGTTGCGGATGGCGTGCCTTGAGTGCGCGCGCGGCGCGCTGGAACAGGCCCTGCGCATTCCACGCCTCGGCCGCATCGAGCGATTTCATGCGCGCATCGACCGATGGAAACAGGGCCAGTGCCGGAATGCCGAGGGCGACACACTGATCGGCGAGCACGAGCAGGTGATCGATCGACAGGCGCTCGACGCCCGGCATCGAGGCGACCGCCTCGCGCCGATCGCTGCCGTCGATGACAAAGGCAACCATGATCAGGTCGTTGCAGGTCAGCGTGGTCTCACGCATCAACGCGCGCGAAAACGCATCGCGGCGCATGCGACGCATGCGGGTATGAGGAAATGTCATGGCGGGCTCGCTGTGCGGTCTTGCCGACATTGTAATGAAACCCGGCCATACACCGAAGCCGGGCCGCCCAGGTGCCGCAGTTGCACTTTTTGCGGCCTTGCAAAGCGCAACGTGTGCTGCTCTCATGTGCGGCGTCGCGCGGGGAGCTGGTCGCGACGAGGATCGCCATGCAGCTGTCGTTGCCGGCGACTGCAGCGCGTCTCTGGCGCTTTGATTGCGGATGATCTTGAGGCCCCCGTTGAGCGGAATCCTGCTAGTCGAACGATCGACCACCCTTAATCATCTGTTGCGCCGCACGCTGGACGCGGCGGGGTTGCCGGTGCGCGCGGAAATCGGCAACTACCTGGAAGCCCTCGATCACCTGCGCCGCATCGGCAGTTCGGCGGGTGGTGATCCACCTTATTCGCTGGCCATCGTCGGTGCGCCCGCGCGGCCGACGCGCGAGTACCAGGCCCTGCTCGAATTCACCCGCGACTCGCCGGCGGCACCGGCAACCCTGTTGATGGCGCATGAGGAATCCGCCGAGGTGCGCAAGTGGGTGGCGGCCACCCTGCGCGGGCGCTTCCTGCTGTGGTCGCAGTTCAGCCGCATCCCGAACAGCGTGATCGAGCTTGCCCCGGACGATTTTTCCGCGGACGCGGCGGCGGCCGAATCGGTCGAGCGCATCCGCATCCTCTTCGTCGATGATTCCAAGAGCGTATGCCTGGCCTACAGCGACATGCTCGAACGCAATGGCTATGCGGTGGATGTCGCCGCCTCCATCGCCGAGGCGGACAAGCTGGCCGCGGAGAACCACTACGATCTCGTCGTCGTCGACTATTTCCTGCCGGACGGCAGCGGCGACGAGCTGTGCAAGCGCTTGAGCGAGCGCGAGGATCCGCCCATCCTGGCGGTGATCACCGGCAGCTATCGCGAGGACATCATCCGCCGCTGCCTGCAGGCCGGTGCCAGCGAATGCATGTTCAAGAACGAAGCGCGCGAGTTGTTCCTGGCGCGCATCCGCACGCTGGCGCGCACCATCGAGATGCGCCGCTCGGCGGAGATGGATCGCGAGCAGCTCGACGGCATCCTCGGTTCGGTTGGCGATGGCGTGTTCGGCGTCGATGGCGATGGCCGCATCAGTTTCGTCAACCCGACCGGGCTGCGCCTGCTCGGCTATGGCGATGACAACGACCTGGTCGGCCTGCTCGCCCAGGCGGCGATCCATCCGCAGGAGTCGCCGCGCAGCTCGCCGTTGAGTCGCGCCTATGCCGACGGCGTGGCGGTGCACCAGATCGAAACCATGTTCCGGCGCCGCGATGGCAGCGGAATACCGGTCGAATACACGGTCTTGCCGCTGGCCAGCAACCGGCGCACCCCCGGGGCCGTGGTGGTGTTTCGCGACATTGCCGAACGACGCACCGCCGAGCGCCTGCGCTGGGAGCTCAGCCACGATCCGCTGACCGGCCTGCCGAACGCGCGGCATCTGCGCCAGCGCCTGATTGGCGAGATTGCACGCCTGCGCGACAACGGTGGCTATTCGGCGCTGATCCATGTCGAGATCGATCGCGACGACGCGCATTCCCCGCCACGCGGCGACGAGCTGCTGCGCACGGTGGCGCACGCCCTGGCGCATCGCCTGCGCGAGGGCGACGTGCTGGCCCGCGGTGAAGGCGACAGTTTCCTGTTGCTGCTCACCCAGGTGCAGGTCGACAACATCGACGTGCTCGTCGAGAGTTTCCAGCGCTTGCTCGCCGAGCGCGAATACAGCGTCGGCGACAGCCGCCACCGCATCCTCGCGCGGGTTGGCGCGGAGCTGTTGAGTCCACGCACGACGAGTGCCGATGAGGCGCTTGCGGCAGCCCGCGCGGCGACCCGCAGCTTCGCCCCGGCGGTGCCGTCCGCCGCAGACGCCGGCAACACCGCCGAAGCCGCCATGGCAACGCCGGCAGCGACCGCCACCTTCGAGGCGACAACGGCAGTCAGCGCACCCAGTGAACGCTTGCGCGTGGCCCTGGAACAGGCCCGCTTCGTCATCCTCGTGCAACCGCTGGTTGCCACCCGCGACCTGCCCGTGGCACCGGCGCAGATACCCGAAGGCATCGGTTGGCAAAGTGGTCGCAACAGCGACAGTCCGCTGTTCTTCGTGCAATTGCGCATGGTCGGCAAGGGTGGCCAGCTGATCCTGCCGCGCGCATTCATTCCACTTGCCGAGCGCGTCGGCATGGTGCAGCGCATTGATCTCTGGGCGGTCAACAGCCTGTTGCTGCAACTGGCCAGCCCAGTGAACCGGGCGACGCCATTGGGCCTGGTCATCCGCCTGTCGCCAGCCACGCTTGCCGATCCCGACTCACTGGAATCAATCGAGCGATCCATCGTCAACACCGGCGTTTCCGCGGACCGGCTGCTTTTCGAGATCCGCGACAATCCGGAACTGGCCAACCTGCCGGCGGCCCTGCATTTCATCACCCGCCTGCATGCCATCGGCTGCCGCTTCGTGCTCAACGGCAGCGATGCCGAGAGCGGCCTGATGCCGCACCTGCGCGCACAGCGGCTGCCCGGCGATTTCGTGCGCATCGACCGCAGCGTGGTGCAGCGCGTCGCCAGCGAGGCGCATGATCGCGAGGTGGTCTCGTCCATCGTGCAACTTGCCCATTCGCTGGGCATGGGTGTGCTCGCCGGCGAGGTCGATGACGAGGAAACCATGCTGGCCTTGCGCACGGCCGGCGTCGACTATGTGCAAGGCAAGCATCTCGGTGAGGGACGCCTGAGCAAGCGTGTCGATTTCGCCAGCCTGATGAAGCCAGCCTAGGAAAACCGGGCAAACGCCTCGATCGCGCGGGCGAGCGCCGCGTCGTCGATGTCGAGATGGGTGACCAGGCGCACGCTGGGCAGGTAGCCGATGCTCGCGCGCACGCCGGCCTCGCGCAGGTGTCGATCGAGGTCGCGCAGGCGCTCGGCGGGAACATCGATGAAGACCATGTTGGTGTGGCAGGCCTGCACGCGGATGCCCTTGATCGCACGCAGGCCGGCGGCCAGGGTTTGCGCACGCGCATGATCCTCGGCCAGGCGCGCGACATGATGATCGAGCGCATGCAAACCGGCGGCAGCGAGGATGCCCGACTGGCGCATGCCGCCGCCGAGCATCTTGCGCCAGCGCCTTGCACTCCCGATCAGGCTTTCGCTGCCGAGCAGCACCGAACCGACCGGCGCACCGAGGCCCTTGGACAGGCACACGGACACCGTATCGAATCCGGCGGCCAACTCCGCCGGCGTCGTGCCGCTGGCAATCGCCGCATTGAACAGGCGTGCACCATCCAGATGCAGGCCAAGGCCGCGCGCGCGGGCCCAGTGGATGGCGCGCTTCACATAATCCTGGGGGAGGACGCGGCCCTGCCAGGTGTTTTCGAGGGCAAGCAGTCGCGTGCGCGCGAAATGGGGATCATCCGGCTTCACCGCCTTGTCCAGCAATTCGAGCGCCAGGCTGCCATCGTCTGCATTGGCCACCGGCTGCGGCTGGATCGAGCCCAGCACGGCGGCCCCACCGGCTTCGTATTTGTAGGTGTGCGCCTCCATGCCGACGAGGTACTCGTCGCCGCGCTGGCAATGGGCGAGCAGGGCAACCAGGTTGGCCTGGGTTCCGCTGGGCATGAACAAGCCGCGGGCGAAACCCAGATCGGCGGCGAGGCGATCCTGCAAGGCGCGCACGCTGGGATCCTCGCCATAAACATCATCACCGACCGGCGCCGCGGCCATTGCCGCGCGCATTGCCGCGCCGGGTTGGGTGACAGTGTCGCTGCGCAGATCGACGATGTTCATGCGGAAACCAATGGCTGGCGGGAAGCATGGATGGTAGTCGAGCGCGCGCCCGGCAACACCTGCAGGAAGTCGTTGACGTCGGCTAAACTGGGCGCATGAAAGTCGCCACCTGGAACGTCAATTCGCTGAAGGTGCGCCTGGCGCATGTCGAACAATGGTGCGCGCAGGCGCAACCGGATCTGCTCGGTATCCAGGAAACGAAGACGGAGGACGCGAAGTTCCCGCGCGCGGCCATCGAGGCGCTGGGCTACACGGTCGCATTTTCCGGACAGAAGACCTACAACGGCGTCGCCATGCTGGCGAAACAGGCGATCCACGACGTCGTCACCGACCTGCCGGTCCTCGACGATCCGCAACGGCGCATCCTCGTTGCCACGATCGGCGAGATGCGCGTGGCCAATCTGTATGTCGTCAACGGCCAGGCGGTTGGCAGCGAGAAATACCGCTACAAGCTCGACTGGCTGGCCAAGGTCACGCATTTTCTCGAAGGCGAGCTGCGCAACGATCCGCGCCTGCTGGTGATGGGCGATTTCAACATCGCCCCGGATGACCGCGACGTCTATGATCCCGTGGCCTGGCACGAGCAGATCCTTTGCTCGACGCCCGAGCGCGAGGCGCTCAAGCGCATGCTCGATCTCGGCCTCGTCGACAGCTTCCGCCAATTCGACCAGTCCGCCGGCAAGTACAGCTGGTGGGACTATCGGCAGGCCGGTTTCCGTCGCGACCTCGGCCTGCGCATCGATCTGCTGCTGGCCAGCGCACCGCTGCTGCAACGCGCCACGGCCGCCAGCATTGATCGTGAACCGCGCTCCTGGGAGCGGCCGTCCGACCACGCCCCGGCCTTGCTGGAGCTTGCCGATGTCTGAATCCGACTGGCCCGCATCGCTGTCCGACAGCGAACTGGAAGAACTCGATCAGTTCCTGCGCGCGCATCCGGGCGAGGATCACCTGCTCCTTGATGGCGTGCACGGGCTGCTCACCGCGCTGGCCATTGGTCCGTCGCCGGCGACGCCCGATGAATGGCTGCCCGAGGTCTTGCACGAGCCGTTCGCCGACATTGACGAAGGCGAGCGCATCCTGACCCTGCTTGCCCGCCTCAATGATTCGGTCACCCTGGAAATCGAGACCGGTGCCTACGAACCGATCCTCGGCGAGATCGAGACCGATGATGGCGGCACCGCCTTCACCTCGCGTGGCTGGTGCGAGGGTTTCAGTCGCGGCATCGATCTGCGTGCGGCGGCCTGGGAAGCACGGTTGGGCCAGGATTCCGATCTCATGCAATTCCTTGGCCCGATCATCGCCTTGTCGATCGAGGACGAGGTGTTCGACAGCGATGCCGAATTCGCCGCCTTGAGCGACGAGGAATACGACGAATGCCTGGCGCGCATTCCTGAATCCATCGATGCGGTATCCACGTACTGGCGGGAACACCCGGTCAGCGAGGATGAGTACGTACGCCACGGCGATGACGACCGGCGGCCACGCCCGCCGCGCCGACGTGGCGGACGCTGGGTGCACTGATTGCGCGCCGCACGGGCGACTGCGGCGTCGAGTCCAGAGCCTGGTTTGTTGGCGATGCCTGGCGCTGGTTGATGTGCGCCGAAGCGAGGATCAATCCTGCGCGCGGTAACCGTCGCCGCCGCGGCCCTTGACCTCGTACAGCAGGCAATCGGTTTCGCTGTACCAGATGGCCCAGTCGGCGGCTTCCTCGCACAGTTGCGCGCCAATGCTGACGCTGATCTGCAGCCCGGTGCAGGCCGGGAAGCGCAACGCCCGCACCGCGCTGATGATCTGCTCGGCGCGCGAGGCGAGTTCCTCGGCACCGGTGACCTGGGTCAACAGGGCAAACTCGTCACCGCCAAGCCGGCACGGCAAATCGCAAGGCGAGGCAGCGCTCTGCACTTCTTCGGCAATTGCGCGCAGGACTTGATCGCCAATCAGATGGCCGCAACGATCGTTGATCTGCTTGAAGCGGTCGATGTCGATCAGCAACAGGCCGAGCTCGGTGCCGCCTAGACGCGCGTCGACCAGTTGTTCGAGGAACATGTACAGGCCGCGGCGATTGCACAAGCCGGTCAATTCATCCGTTTGCACGAGGCGCTGCGCCGTACTCAACTGGGTCTGCGTCTGCCGCAGGGAATCAAGGGTGACCAGCAGATCCTCGTTGCGCCGCTTCAGGCTGGCGATCAACTGCTGCTCGCTGGCGACCAGGTAGGCAAACGAGCGGCGCATGAACTGGGCAAGCACGCGCGGCTCGGTATCGAGCAGGCGATCATAGGTTTGCTGCTCGATCACGTGCATCACGGTCGAGGTCGTCGCCACGGCGTTGGCGACGCGCGTGTGATCGCCAATGAAGAGGGTCAGCTCGCCGAAGAACTCGCGCGGGCCGATGAGCTTGTCGGGCATGCCATCGCCGAATTCGAGGCGAATCTGCCCGCTCTCGACAATGAACATGCTGCGGCCAAGCTCGCCGCGGCGGAAGATCACCTCGCCGGGGCTGACTTCGCGGCGCTCGCTGACCGAGATGAACAACGCCAACTCGCGCTCGGACAATTCGCGCGGCAGCAGCGGCGAGCGCGGACGATGGGCGACGACGCCGATCGGAGTGACGTTGTTGGCGGTTTGCTTGATCGACATGGTGCCCTCCCCACCCAATCCCGAGGATCTTACCCTAACAATCGGCCGGAATTGTCGGGCGGTGATGACTTTCGCCACATGCGTGGAAATCCACGACGGTGGGAAGCTGCATCCGCCGGTCGAACCCTCAGACCAGGCAAGGGTCCACTCAGCGGTTCGGTTCCCGCGCAGCGTCGACTTCGGAACAGCCGACCCGGATTCCCACCGGGTCACCCCCCACCCCACCGTTCCGCAGTCGGCGCATTGCGCGCCGACCCGTTTGCTCTGTTTGCAGCGCCTGCCTCAGGCTGCCTTTTCACCGCTCGTGAACTGTGCCTCTTCGGTCGAACCGGTCAATGCCGTGGTCGAGGACTGGCCCTGCTGGATGGCCTGGGTGACCTGATCGAAATATCCGGTGCCCACTTCACGCTGATGCTTCACCGCGGTGAAGCCGCGATCGGCGGCGGCGAATTCCGCCTCCTGCAGTTCCACGAAGGCACTCATCTGCTGGCGCGCATAGCCGTGGGCGAGGTTGAACATCGAGTAGTTCAGCGCGTGGAAGCCCGCCAGCGTGATGAACTGGAACTTGTAGCCATAACCCGCAATTTCCTTCTGGAAACGGGCAATCGTGGCGTCGTCGAGATTCTTCTTCCAGTTGAATGACGGCGAACAGTTGTAGGCGAGCAGCTTGCCGGGGAAGCGCGCGTGGATCGCCTCGGCGAACTTGCGCGCGAACTCAAGATCGGGCTTGCCGGTTTCACACCAGACCAGGTCGGCATACGGCGCGTAGGCGAGACCACGGCTGATCGCCTGATCGAGACCGTTGCGGGTTTTGTAGAAGCCCTCGACCGTGCGTTCGCCGGTGGTGAACGGCTGGTCGTTGGCATCGATGTCGCTGGTCAGCAGGTCGGCCGCTTCGGCATCGGTGCGGGCAACGATCAGGGTCGGCACGCCGAGCACGTCGGCAGCCAGGCGCGCGGCGTTCAACTTGTCGATGGCTTCGCGGGTCGGCACCAGCACCTTGCCGCCCATGTGTCCGCATTTCTTCACCGAGGCTAGCTGGTCTTCGAAATGCACGCCGGCGGCACCGGCTTCGATCATCATCTTCATCAACTCGAACGCATTCAGCACGCCACCAAAACCAGCCTCGGCATCGGCGACGATGGGCTGCAGGTAATCGACTGCATCGTTGCCTTCGGCGTGATTGAGCTGATCGGCGCGCAGCAGGCAATTGTTGATGCGCTTGACCACCGCCGGCACCGAATCGGCCGGATACAGGGACTGATCCGGATACATCTGCCCGGCCAGGTTGGCATCGGCGGCAACCTGCCAGCCGGACAGGTAAATGGCCTTGAGTCCGGCCTTGACCTGCTGCATGGCCTGGTTGCCGGTCAGCGCGCCCAGCGCATTGACGAAGGGTTCGCTGTGCAGGCTGGTCCACAGTTTTTCCGCACCAAGGCGGGCCAGCGAGTGCTCGATGTGCACGCTGCCGCGCAGGCGCACCACGTCCTTGGCCGTATAGTTGCGGCGGATTCCGGCCCAACGTGGATTGCTCGACCAATCGCGGTTGAGTTCGGCGGCGGTTGGCATCGTGGTCTTGCTCATGGCTTGCTCCTCGTGGATCCGCTCGGAGTGGAGTCGGCTGCTGGGTGATGCGAAGTTGGCCCGGCCTGCGCCGGTCGTCGCGTTTGGCTGTCAGGGAAGGCGTTCGTAGGCTGGCAGGGTCAGGAACTCGACCAGCTCGTCGGCGTGACTCAGTTCGCCAAGCATGGCCACGGCTTCGCCAATGCGCGCCTGGCCGGGCAAGCCGGCTTGCGGAAGACGATCCGCGCACCCGGCCAGCACCTCGTCGAACAGTTGGAAATCGATGGCGCGGCCGTCATCAAGATGCAGGCCGCCGTGATGCAGCCATTGCCAGAGCTGGGCGCGCGAGATCTCGGCGGTCGCGGCGTCCTCCATCAAGTGATGGATCGGCACGCAACCGAGGCCGTCGAGCCAAGCCGCCAGATAACGCACGCAGACATCGACGTTGTTCTCGAATCCCGTGCCGGTGATCGTTCCGGGCGGAACCGCCAAGAGATCACTGGCGCTGACCGCAACATCCTCACGCAGGCGATCAAGCTGGTTGGGTCCCTGGAACACCTGGTCGAATTCCGCCATGGCCACCGCGATCAGACCCGGATGCGCGACCCAGGTGCCGTCATGGCCGGCGCGCGCCTCGCGTTGCTTGTCGGCGCGCACGCGCGCCATGGCCCGCTCGTTCGCCTCCGCATCATTGGCGATGGGGATCTGCGCGGCCATGCCGCCCATGGCGAAGGCGCCGCGGCGATGGCAGGTGCGGATCAGCAGTTCGCTGTAGGCCTTGAGGAAGGGAGCCGTCATGCCGACCTGGGCGCGCTCGGGGAGGACGTGTTCGCGGCGTGCGCGAAAGGTCTTGATGTAGGAAAAAATGTAATCCCAGCGCCCGCAATTGAGGCCGACGATGCGGCTGCGCAATGCCCAGAGGATCTCGTCCATCTCGAAGACCGCAGGCAGGGTTTCGATCAGCACGGTGACCTTGATCGAGCCGGGAACGAGGCCGAGGACGCCCTCCGCGTGGCTGATCACCTCGTCCCACAGCGCCGCTTCCTGGTGGCTCTGCAATTTGGGCAGGTACAGGTACGGCCCGCGCGACCTCGCCTGCAGGGCGGCCGCGTTGTGGAAGACGAACAAGCCGAAATCAAACAGTGCCGCGCTGACGCGCACGCCATCGACCAGCACATGCTTTTCATCGAGGTGCCAGCCGCGCGGGCGCACCACGAGCACGGCCGGATCGGGTTGCAGCGTGTACACGCGCCCGTCCGCCGCATGGAAGTCGATGGTGCCGGCCACCGCATCGGCCAGATTGACCTGTCCGTCGATCACATTGGCCCAGGTCGGCGCAGTTGAATCCTCGAAATCCGCCATGAACACCTTGGCGTTCGAGTTCAAGGCATTGATGATCATCTTGCGCTCGACCGGGCCGGTGATCTCGATGCGTCGATCGAGCAGGGCAGCCGGTATCGGTGCCACCTGCCAGTCGGCGGCACGGATCGACGCGGTTTCGGCGAGGAATTCCGGCAATGCGCCGGCATCGAATTGCGCCTGGCGGATCGCGCGGGCGCCAAGCAACGCCTGGCGCCGGGCATCGAAACGGCGCTGCAGGTCGGCGACAAAGGCCAGTGCCGGGGCGCCAAGAATGCGGGGATTGCCGGCGGCGGTCAGTTCTATGCCTGCTGCATCTGCAGCGCCTGGCAAGGCTTGGCGGCTTGGATTGGGCATGTCGGGTTCGCCTGATCGGGAGGTCACACTAGCGCCTTCCATTTACATTTGACAAAACGAATGTTTCAATGCAACACATTGAGTTTGTTGATAGTAGGCTCAATTGGTTGAATTGACTGGAGTTCCGTCCTTTGAGCCGAACGGCGTCAATGCTGAAACGCGGCAAGACAATGGCCTCGGACCCGCGCCGCAAAGGTGCCGATGCCAGCGAGCCGGCGCCGCGCTTTTACTACAAGGGCAGTCGTCTCAAGCAATTGCGGGCTTTTTGCTACGCGGTGAAATTCGGCACCTTGACCCGTGCCGCCGAGGCCCTGTTTCTCTCCCAGCCATCGGTCAGCCTGCAATTGGCGGCACTGGAATCCGAACTCGGCTGCCAGCTGGTCGAACGCCGGCGCCGACGCGTGACCCTGACCGCGGAAGGCCAGATCCTCTACGAACTGGCGCGACCCCTGGTCGAGGGCCTCGAGGGCCTGGACGAGGAGTTCCTGACGCGCTCACGCGGCGGCGGTCAGTCGACCCTGGATATCGCCTGTGGCAATTCGACCATCCAGTACCTGTTGCCGGACATGGTTGCCGCGTTTCGCGAACAACACGACAACGTGCACATGAACCTGCACAACGTCACCGGCACCGACGGCATGGCCTTGTTGCGTTCCGACGAAGTCGACTTCGCCGTCGGCTCGATGGTCGATGTGCCGCACGATGTCTCCTATGAACCGCTCTACCATTTCGATCCGCTGCTGATCACGCCCCTCGACCATCCACTGGCGAAGAAGGCCGAAATCAATCTGCAGGATCTCTCGCCATTCGGCTTGATCCTGCCACCGAAGCGGCTGACCACCTACCGCCTCGTCGACCTGGTCTTCCAGAAGCGCAAGGTTCCCTACCACGTCGCCATCGAAGTCGGCGGCTGGGAAGTGATCAAGCAATACGTGGCCATGGGGCTTGGCATTTCCATCGTCACCGGCATGTGCATCCGCGAGGCCGACCGCGAGCGACTGTGCGTACGCAACCTGCGCGCGTACTTTCCGCAGCGCAGCTACGGCGTGGTGGTGCGCAAGGGCAAGGTGCTCAGCGCCGAGGCGCGTGCCTTCATCGACCTGATCCGTCCCGGCTTGTTCGCCCGCCATGACTGGTTCGAGGCCGGGCATTCGGAGCGTTGACGTGCTGCGTGCGGCACCGCGCACCCATACTGCCGGCAGCATTCCACCGATTGGCGGACAGCCGCTGCCTCGCCCGGTCTGATAATTTGCCGGACATTGCCCGGGCAACCTGCCCAGGGTGCGGATGACTGACGGGGGAACCGACATGACGCGCTGGATCATGATCACCATGACCTTGATTGGCCTGGCTGTCGCCATCCTTACACGCAGTCCCGGCGTGCTCGGCTTCGCCTTGCTGCTGATCGTGGTCGGCTTGTTCGGCACGGTATTCTCGCTGGCTGCGGATCGCATCTCGGCAAACTCGCGTCCGGATGCGGCCATGCTGCCGCCGGAAGTGCTGCATGCCATCCGCGACAAGGCCAATGCAGCACGTGGCGGCGGCCAACCGAAAGCGCCTTCCCCGGCAAAGGCGGCCGGCGCCGGGGATTCGGTTTCCTGAGCGGATCGGCTGTGCCATGCACCGCCTCGCCGAATGCGTCAGTATGGCGGGGCCGCGATCGGCGGCGCGAGCGGGGATGCCAGCATGACACTTCAAGGTCTGTTGATTCTGCTGTTGATCGGTGCAGTTGCCGGCTGGTTGGCCGGGTTGATCGTCAAGGGACGTGGCCTGGGTTTGATCGGCAATATCGTGGTCGGCGTCGTCGGTGCATTCATTTCCAGTTGGCTGCTGCCGCAATTGGGTATCGTCATTGGCGGCGGCATTGTCGGCAGCATCATCCACGCCATGATTGGTGCGGTGATCCTGCTGGTCATCGTGATGGCGATCCGCAAGGTTTGAGCGCCGCTGCCGGCGGCTCGCGTCGCCGGCACCGCGCGCGTTTCGGGTGACATTGGCGCAGGCTGCACACGACGACGGAATCGTTGCCGGCACGGGCGTGTGACATTGCCGCTTTACGGCATTCCGGCTATCGTCAGCGGGCAGGGGTGCGAGCGACAGTCTGACTGTCAAAGATGAGGATGCGCGCGGCGATGAGATTGCGCAGTTTCCTGTTGCTGGCCACGCTGATGGGCGGTGCCAGTGTCGTCGCGCTTGAGTTCGCGGCACGTTCGGCCGCCCGTGATATGGCGGCAGCCATCGAACCTTTTGCAACATTGCAGTACGCGAGTGCCGGTATCGCCCTCGATGGCAGTGTGCGTCTGCGCGAACCCCGGCTCAGCGTGAAGCAGGGTGTCTGGAAAGGCAGCGTGCTGGCGCGGGTCGCCGATCTGCGTGGTGGCGGGCCGTTCTGGCTGGTCACCCACGCGCTCGGCTCGGGTGCGCGACTGCCCGTGCAGATGCGCATCCGTACGCGTGGCCTGCATCTTGGCGAAGGTCCGACGGGCGTGCCGCTGGCCGGCTGGCTCGGCACAACGGACTTGGCCCTGTTTGAAAACCTGGGCTGCGGCAGCGACGCCCTCAGCGACAAGGATCGCGTGCGCATGGGCGTCGAGACCCGCGAGCGCGATGACGAACTGCGCTATCAATACGATGGCGACGCGCATTCGCTGATCCTGTCGATGGACTTGCGCAGCGAAAACATCGCGGCTGTCCGCGCCGATGCCGAGCTGACCGGCTTTCCCGCGAACGGCAAGCTCGACCCGGCAGCGCTGCAGAAATTGCGCCTGGCGCGAATAAGCATCGGCTACCAGGACTCCGGCTATCTCGCCCGCCGCAATCAATTCTGTGCGCAGTGGCTCGGTGTCAGTGCCGCACAGTTCATCGACCGGCACATTGAAGCCGTTGCCGCGTTTCTCGGCGCGCGCGGCATCATTCCGGGCCAGGACGTGCTGGCGCTTTACCAGCGCCTGGCCACGCATGGCGGCAATTTCAAGCTGACCAGCCTGCCGGACAGCACTTGGATACCGGCACGCATCGAGGCGTACCCGAAGGAAGACCTGCTGCGCCTGCTCAATATCACGGCACGCTACGAGGATGCGCCGCCAATCATGTTGCGTCTGGCATTTGCAACGCCGGAGCGTCCGGTCGACATCACCACGGTGGTCGACCCACCCGTGGCGGTTGTGACCACGCCCGCGCCCGCCAGCACGGCACCGCTCGCCGGGACCGGCGCCGGCGGCGAGGCCGGAACCTCGGCAGTCCCGGCAAGAGATGTGCAGCCCGCAACCAGCCCGGCACCTTCCACACCGGCTGCACCCGCCAGCGTGCAGCCAGCGGCCGCTTCGCCGCCGCCGACGATTGCAGCGGACAACAGCGCCACTCCCGATCTCGCGGACACGCAGGGCGAGCGAAGGATCATCGCCAGTGCACCGCCGCCGCCGAAGGATTCGACCCTTGCCCTGGTGTGGAAGCCAGGGGTCATTGAACGCTTGCCGCCACCGCCGGCCGCCGACAAGGAATTCGTGGTTGTCGCCAAGGAGCGCCTGGCCGGCCTGGTCGGCAACGACATCCAGCTGGTGACCGAGAACGGCAAGCGTTTCCAGGGCGTAGTCGTGCGCGTCTCGGCCGATACCGTGGCACTGAGCATTGCCGTCGCCCGCGGCAAAGCCGAGCTTTCGGTCCCGTTGAAGGGAATCCGGGAAGTTCGATTGCGCGCACGCAGTGGCGTCTCGCCATGAATTCGCGCGTGCCAGCGTCGCTGCGACTTGCGACGCTTGAGCGGTCTTCATCGTCATGCTTGGCATGGCTGCGGACGGGTTGGCACAACGAGTGAGTTCCGGCTTCGGCCAGGCACTGGATCCACTCGTCCTGCAACGGGCCCGACGCCGGGATGCGGCAGCCCAGGAAGCGATCTACCGACTCTATTCGAGAGCCTGCTACAACCTCGCCTTGCGCATCCTCGGCAATCCGGCCGCCGCCGAGGACATCGTGCAGGACGTTTTTGTGCGCATGCTGGATGCCCTGCCCGGATTCCGCGGCGATGCACCCTTTGGTGCATGGCTCAAGCGCATGACGACGAATGCCACGATCGACGTGGCGCGTCGCAACCGTCGTCTCGACATGGAAAGCGCAGAGGTGCATCTCGAGCGCGCCGCGGTCGAGCAGCCCGGACCGGATGTCGGCGTTGATGCGTGGTCGTTGCTGATGCGCCTGTCAGTGCGCGAGCGTGCCGTCGTGGTCCTGCATGAACTGGAGGGCTATACGCACAAGGAACTGGCCAGCTTGTTCGGGCAAAGCGAGAGCTACTCCAAATCGGTGCTTGCCCGCGCACTGAAGCGACTTGGCGTGCAGGATGGCGGGGCAAACGAATGGCGAGGTGATGCATGAGTATTTCCACGAGGCAATCCGCTGCGACGTCCGCCGGCGTCTTCTTCCGGCAACTGCCGGAGTTCGATCCCGATCCGGCGTTGTGGGGGCGAATCCAGACGCGAGGCCGGCGCCAGCGGCGGTGGCGACGGATCCGCTTCGGGGCATCGGCGGGGGCGCTCGCTTCGCTGGTGCTGGCGCTTGCCCTGGTCTATCCGCTCGCACCGTGGCAGCGCACGGCGGCCCCTGAGCTTGCCGTGAGGCAAGCGACCTCGCAGCAGTTGCAGGAGAAGCTGGCCGCCGTTTCAGGCGCTCAGGATGATTTTCGGGCGCTCTCCGAGTTGCGCCTCATCGATGCGAGGTTGCAGGCTGCCTACGACCGCAATGCGACGGATGACGAGCTCGCTGCGTTGTGGAGTTTGCGCAATGGTGCTTTGCGCGCGCTCGGCGCGGATACAGGCGCGAACCTGTCGGTGACGCGAATTTGATTCCTGGAGGCTGAAATGACACGTGCAGATGCAGGATTGGGTTATTGCCGGCGCGGGGTGCTGCTGTTGCTCGGCCTGTGCGTGTCCCTGGCTGGTTGGGCCGGCGGGGATGTCTATGCGGCCGATGTCGATGCGCATGCGACGGCAGCGAGCACTGCCAGCACGAATACGCCGAAGGCCGCGGACGTGGTGGAGCAGCGGCTGCGCTCTGAATTGCGCCTGCTCCTGCTTGACCTGGTGCAGTCCGGTGCGTTTGGCGATGTTCCGGTCGAGCGGATTTCGTTGGATCTGGCGATGCCCACGGAGCGCCTGTCGACGCTCGGGGTGCTCGTCGATAGTCGTAGCGGGGAGAATGCCATGGTCGGGCTGCGCGTCCTCGGCACGACGCCAGGCAGCCTCGCAGAGAGCGTGGGCATGCGCGCGGGCGACATCATTCTCTCCTGCAATGGCATCTCGCTGGTCGGGCGCGGCAATGATGCGGACGGCTCGGCTCGCGCAGCGAGCGAGTTGCGCCGGCAATTTGCCAGTCTCGCCGATGGCGCCGCGATCCGCTTCAATGTTCGCCGTGGCGAGCAGGAGCTGGTGATCGATGGAATCGTGCGCACGACACAGATCCCAGCCGTGCATCTGCGCCTCGGCGAAGCCGCGCCGTCGTGGGTGGATACGGATACGGTTGCAGATAGCACCGCTGCCGGTGGCTGCGGGCGCATCAGCGTTGTCGACAGCGCGCCGACGCAGCGCGGTCTGCATCCGCTGAAGCTGATCAGCATTGATGATCGTCATTTCCCGTTTGACGGCCAGAGCAGCTTTCGCGTGAGCGCAGGAACACATGTCATCACGGTGGCGGAAAATGTCGACAGTCGCTACCTCAGCTTCAACAATCGCCTGCGTGACAACCAGGGGCCATCACGCTACAAGTCGTTGACCATTGATGTGAAAGCCGACACCACCTATCGGCTCGCCACTCGCGTGATACCGGAGCATCGCAACGAATGGCGCGACGGCGCGTGGTGGGAACCGGTGGTGTGGAGCGAATCGAGCGAGGCATGCCGCTGACCGTCGCCGTCTGCCGCGCGTCAGCCTGGTCAACTGTTTCTGGGGAGGGTCCGTCGTGACTCTACTGAGTGTCAATGTCAACAAGGTTGCGGTCTTGCGCAATTCCCGTGGCGCGGACGAACCGCGGCCGCTGACCGCCGCGGCCTGCGCGCTGGCCGCGGGTTGCCACGGCATCACCGTGCATCCACGACCGGATCAACGCCACATTCGCCCGGCGGACGTGCTGCAGATTGCCGGTATCGTCGGCCAGGCCGAGCTCAACGTCGAGGGCAATCCCTTCGCTGCAGCGCGCGATGAATATCCCGGCCTGCTGCAGCTGGTCCGGCAATCCCGCGCGGCCCAGGTCACCCTGGTTCCGGACGCTGACGCGCAGATCACTTCCGATCACGGCTTTGACCGGGACACGGACTTTCCACGCCTGCAAGCCATGATCCGTGAATACAAGGCGTGCGGAGCGCGAACCAGCGTGTTTGTCGATCCCGGCTGCACGGTGATTGCGGAACTTGCCGACTGCGGGGTTGATCGCATCGAGATCTACACTGGTCCGTTTGCCCTGGCCCACGCGAGCGGCGCGTTTGAACGCGAACTCGAGGCCTGCGTCGTCACCGCGCATCGTGCACGCGAATGTGGACTGGGCGTCAATGCCGGACATGATCTCAGCCAAGCCAACCTGGCCACGCTGCTGCAGGCCATTCCGACGCTCGCTGAGGTTTCCATTGGCCACGCCTTGTTTGCCGAGGCCTTGTACGCGGGACTCGGCGTGACCGTGCGCAATTACCTGGACATCATCAGGCGCTGCGCGTCCGTGCCCGCTGCCAGTGGTGCGCTACAAAGCCCTTGATGCAGCGTACCGGACGAGCCGCGGCAGGCGCCGGTCCGGGTCTGTTGCGACTACCTGTGGCCGCTGCCGCGGCGTGGAACGCCGCGGTGATCCTGCGCGGTTTTCGATCCCGACCGGGCCGGACTGACGCTGCCTATTCGCCCTGCGGAGCGACGACGCGCAGGCCACTGATGCGGTTGTTTTGCGCAATGGCAAGCACGTTGGCCAGGTTGTCATAGGACGAATGCGGCTCGGGGCGGATATCCAGTTGAATGGGTACGCCCCGCGCGGCGGCGACCTGCAATTGCTGGTCGAGGCCACGGCGGCTGGTCGACTGTCCATCGAGAACGAGCTCGCCAGTGTCGCGAATGGCCAGGTCCAGGGTCAGCGGCTCGATCTTGCCTGGCTCGCCGCTGGCCAGCGGAAAGGGAATGCTTCTGGTCAGCAACGGCGTGGTGACCATGAAGATGATGAGGACAGTGAGGAGGACATCCACCAGCGGGGTGATGTTGATTTCCGCCATCGTGGCTGCAGTCGGATTGCGCTTGCTTGCATGGGACATGTGGCACCTCCGTCGTGACTTCAGTCAGTGTTCCGTCTCGCGGTCAATCCGGAATGGCGGCTTTCGGGATGCCGATCCGGCGTTGACGCCACCGATCCTACACCCCGTGCCGCGCACCACAAACAAGAAAGGCGCCGCTTTCGCGACGCCTTTCCGGATACCTGCAAAGCGATGTCCGCTCGGATCAACGATCGGCCTGCGCCGTGATGAATCCGATCTTGACCATGCCCGCGCTCTTGGCGTTGGCCATGACGGTGGCGATCAACTGGTACTGGGTGGTCTTTTCCGCACGAATCTGCAGCTCGGGCTGCGGGTTCTTTTGTGCGGCGACGCGAAGCTGTGCGGAGAGCATGGCTTCGGTGATCAACTCGTCGTTCCAGTACAGGTCGCCGGTTTCCTTCACCGCCAAGTCGATCGGTTCGGGTGGATTGGTTTCCACCGTATTCGGATTCGCCTGCGGCAGGTCGATGCGGATCTTGTGCGTCATCAACGGTGCCGTGATCATGAAGATGATCAGCAGCACCAGCATCACGTCCACAAGGGGCGTGACGTTGATTTCCGCCATCGGGCCGCCGCCCGAATTGGATGAAAAGGCCATGGCTTATTTCCTCGCGGCTGCGGGCGCCGGTGCTGCAGCGCTGCCTTCGACTCGGGAACCGATGGCGAAGAAGTCGTGCAGGTCGTGTGCGAACTCGTCGAAGCGGGCGTAGATCAGGCGGTTGCTGCGCACATAGAAGTTGTACGCAAGCACGGCGGGGATGGCGACGAAGAGACCGACGGCGGTCATGATCAGCGCTTCACCGACGGGGCCGGCGACGGCTTCCATGGATGCCGATCCGGTCGAAGCGATCTTGATCAGGGCGTGATAGATGCCCCAGACCGTACCGAGCAGGCCGACAAATGGCGCGGTCGAACCGACGGTGGCGAGCAGGGTCAGGCCGCCTTCGAGGCGCATGCTTTCGCGAGCAACACCCTGGCGCAAGGCGCGATCGATGAATTCCGATCGGTTCAGCGCCTCGACGAGGCGGCTGCCTTCATTGCGCGTGTGGTGCTGGGCAGCGGTGGCAGCCTCAAGCGCGATCTTCGAGAACGGCTCGGATTTCGGCTGTTCTTCGAGGAAGCGGATCGATTCCTGCGCGGACGGGGTTTCCCAGAACGTGTGGATCACCCGCTCCATGCGCGATTTGACCATCGTGTTGCGAATGAGGTTCGCAATGATGAAATAAATCGACAACACCGACATCGTGACGAGGGTAATGAAGACTACCCAGCCGACCATATCGAAGTTGTGGATGAGATGATCAAAGCCCATCTGCGACATCGCTTGGGCATTGTTGCCGCCGCCCGGAAGCGGTGTGGGCATGGCACCTGACTGATCCGCAGGTATGGTCGAAGAGGCATCTTGCTGCATGGCGCTACCTTAGATGATTGCTACTGGTTGAGGTTGAACTCGATGGGTACCAATGCGTAACCGCGACTCGCGGCTCCGTTCTTCTGTCCGGCATTGAAGACCCAGGTCTTCACCGCCGCGATCGCTGCCTGATCGAGTACACGATAGCCGCTGGACTTCTCGACGGTAATTTCCTCGGGTTTGCCATCAAGCCCGACCAGTACCTTGAGAAGAACCTTGCCCTCCATCCGCTGGCGCACAGCCTGTGGCGGATACTTCGGCGGTCGCAGCCTACGGTAACTGATATTTTCCGTGGGCGCGATGTCCACTGGCGGCGCCGGTGGTGCCGGTGGTGCCGGCGGCGGTGCCGCAACCGACATCGGCGAGGCTTCCTCGACAATGACCGGCGGCGGCGGCTCCGGTGGCGGAGTCGGCGGTGGCTTGATCTTTTCGATCACCTTCGGTGGCGGCTTTTTCGGCGGCTCCGGCGGCGGTGGCGGTGGCGGCGGCGGTGGCGGTGGTGGTTCGATGAACTCGACCGTCACCTTGTTGTCGACTTTCTTTTGCTGTGTTTCCGGCGGTGCCGCAGGCGTCGCCAACAAGGCGAGAGCAAACACGTGCACGGCAAAGGCGCCCGACAGAGCCGCGACCCGGCTCCAGTTGAATGCGTTTGCTTCGGATTGATAGACGTCAGCCATCGATGTTGACCAAACAGTTGTTGTTCTTGTGCGCGATCCGCCAGGTTCCCCGCGGATGTGGCTGCTGCCAATCCCGCAAAGCGTAGCCCGGCACGGTACAACACGAAGCGGCTATCCGACAAGGGTCCGCGCTCATGTTTGGCTGCCCGGGAATGATCGTTTTTTGTCTCGCCAGGGTCCGTGTCGTCATTTCGACTTGCTGGACCGCTTCAGCTTTACGCCGGAGCGAATCGCCTTGATGCGCTGGTCGGCCATGGCTTTCGTGCTCGGGAAACCCTGGGCTTTCTGCCAGGCTGCCAGTGCGGCGGCTTCGTTGTCGGCATAGCTTTCCACGTCACCGAGAATGACGTAGGCCTCGCCTTCCTGGCGCAGGCCGCCCTTCTTGATGGCGCGCTCCAGGGCAACCTTGGCTTCGGCGCTGCGGTCGGCATAGAACAACATGTAGCCCAACTGGTAATCGGCATTGCCGTCGGTCGATTGCGCCGAGGCCTTCTGGTAGGCGTCAATGGCGCAGGCTTCGTCTTCGGCCTGGCCGCAGACGTCACCGAGCAGCTTGTTGACTTCGTAATCGGGCGTGACCTTGCCGCTGGCAATGCCTTCCTTGAGCGTGGCGGCGGACTCCTTGGGCTTTTCCGCGTTGGCATACAGCTTCGCCAATTGGACATAGTCCTCTTGGCTGCTGATCAGGCCCTTTTCCTTGGCCTTGCTCAGCACTTCGATGGCCTGCGGGTACTTGTCGTCGTTGATGTAGACCGTTGCCAGCTGCTTGATCAGCTTGATGTCATCGGGTGTCTTGGCCAGTTGGCCCTGGATCACCTTGGCGGCCTCACCGTATTGATCAAGCTCGAACAGGCTGGCCATGAGGATCTGGTTCCAGCTTTCCTTTGGCTCGCTGCTCGCCGCAATCGCGCGCTTCATCGTGTCGGCGGCCTCCTGGTACTTTTCCAGGCGATAGTAGATGTTGCCGAGCAAGGCAATCTGGTCCGGATTCTCGACCCCGGTTTCACTCTTGAAACGATCGAGCGTCTTCAATGCGTCCGCATATTTCTCGGTTTGCACTTGCATTTGCGCAAGCTGGTACATCAAGCCGAAATGGGCATTGTTCGGCAGTGCATCGAGTTCGATGGCCTTGCTCGTCGCCGCCAGCGCCGGTTCTTCCTGTTCCTGGTCCCAGTACACGCGGCCAAGCAGCTGCTGGGCAAACGCCTGCGCATAGGCACCGACCTTCCGGCCGGCCAGGACCTTCTCGATCAGCGGCAAGGCCTTGTCGTTCTCGCCGTCGTTGACCAGATCTGCCGCCTTCGACAAATCCCGGCTCTCACTCGCCGACATGCTTGTCTTCGGCTCGCTGCGCGTCGCGTTTGGATATTCGTTCTCGGCCTTGTCGGATTTCTTGGCGAGGACGGCACTCGACGAGAACACCAGCAGCGCCGCGCATAGCGCGATTCGTGCAAGTTTGGGAAGGTTCATGGATCACTCCTCGACTGGGTGAACGGGGTGGCAGGCACCCGCTGATTGTTGAAGTCCGGATTTCCGAGCGTACCGCCGCGACGCCGACCTGTACAGGCACCGGAGACGCAATTTCACGTGCTTCCTGAACAGTCAATGCTCAAACGCAGGATTACCCCGATCGGGGTTTGCGCGCCGCTCGCTGGCCGCCCGGGGATCCCTGGATCACTGAATACTATTGATCATATATATTTGTATATCTACCGTCAGATATCCAGGTTGCTGACCGAGAGGGCATTTTCCTCGATGAATTGCCGGCGCGGCTCGACGACATCGCCCATCAGGGTCGAGAAGATCTGATCGGCGGCAATGGCATCCTCGATGCGCACCTGCAGCAGGCGCCTTGTTTCCGGATTGACGGTGGTTTCCCAGAGCTGCTCGGGATTCATCTCGCCGAGGCCTTTGAAGCGCTGGATGGTGCGTCCGCGCTTGGCTTCTTCCATCAACCAGGCTTGTGCCTGGGCAATGCCTCCGCTGAGCAACTGGCTCTTGTTTGCGCGGCTGACCCGCGCACCCGGCTGGATCAGCCCGTTGATCTGTCGCGCGGCCTCGGCAATCGGCCGGAATTCGCTGCTGAGGAAGAAATTTGACGGCAGGATCTGCGTGGTCTCGGTGCCGTGCTGTTCGCGACGCACGACCAGGGCCGCTGGATGCTCCGGCGTTGCTGCGCGGATCGAGAACTGGTAGCGGGCGCGGCCCGAACCACTCTGGTTGATCTGCGTGGACAGCGCTTCCATCCACGCCGCGAGGAGGGCTTGATCCTGCCAGCCCTCGGCGGCAGGTGGCGGCGCGTCAAGGAAGGTACGCAGCAGGGTGGTGTCGTGGTGGGCACCGAGTCGCTCGGTCTGGTCGAGCGCGGCCTGGTAGTCGATCAGCAGCTTCTCGAGTCCCGGACCGCTCAGCGGTGGCGCATCGGGGCTGTAGGCCAGCTCGGCATTGTCGACGGCGCTGGCGATGAGGTAGCTGTTGAGGGCTGCATCGTCCTTCAGGTACAGCTCCTGCTTGCCCTGCTTGAGCTTGTACAACGGCGGTTGGCCGATATAGACGTGCCCACGCTCGATCAGCTCGGGCATCTGCCGGTAGAAGAAGGTCAACAACAAGGTGCGGATATGCGAACCGTCGACATCGGCGTCGGTCATGATGATGATGCGGTGGTAACGCAGCTTGTCGATGTTGTACTCGTCCTTGCCGATACCGGTGCCAAGGGCGGTGATCAGGTTGCCGATTTCGGCGGATCCCAGCATGCGGTCGAAACGCGCGCGTTCGACATTGAGGATCTTGCCGCGCAAAGGCAGGATCGCCTGCGTCTTGCGGTTCCTGCCCTGCTTTGCCGAACCACCGGCCGAGTCGCCCTCGACGAGGAACAGTTCGCTCAGGGCCGGATCCTTCTCCTGGCAATCGGCCAGTTTTCCAGGCAATCCGGCAATATCCAGTGCACCCTTGCGGCGCGTCATCTCACGCGCCTTGCGCGCGGCTTCGCGGGCGCGCGCGGCGTCGACCACCTTGGCGGCGATGGCACGGGCTTCCTGGGGATTTTCCAGGAGGAATTCCTCGAGCTTCTGGTTGATCGCCGATTCGACGATGCCCTTGATCTCGCTGGAAACCAGCTTGTCCTTGGTCTGCGAGGAGAACTTCGGGTCCGGCATCTTCACCGAAAGCACGGCAATCAGGCCTTCGCGCATGTCATCGCCGGAGAAACCGACCTTGGCCGACTTCTGCACACCGGATTTCTCGATGTAGTTGCCCAAGGTCCGGGTCAGCCCGCTGCGCAAGCCTGCCAGGTGGGTGCCGCCATCCTTTTGCGGGATGTTGTTGGTGTAGCAAAGGCTGGTTTCCTGGTAGGAATCCGTCCATTGCAGGGCCGCTTCGACGGTAATGGCGTCGTTGACGACGGTGAAATAGACCACTTTCGCGTGCAGGGGTGTCTTCAGTTGCGCCAGGTGCTCGACAAAAGAGCGGATGCCACCGGCATATTCAAAGACATCGCGGCGGCCGCTGCGCTCGTCGCTGAGCTCGATGCGCACGCCGGAATTGAGGAAGGACAGCTCACGCAGGCGCTTGGCCAGGATGTCGTAGTGGAATTCGACATCGGAGAAGATCGTCTTGCTCGGCAGGAACCGCACCAGGGTGCCGCGGCGCTCCGACGGGCCGACCTGTTTCAGCGGAAACTGCGGCTCGCCAAGCTTGTATTCCTGATAGTGCTCATGGCCGTCGCGATAAATGGTCAACCACAGGTGCTCCGACAAGGCATTAACCACGGAGACACCGACGCCATGCAAGCCGCCGGAAACCTTGTAGCTGTTGTCATCGAACTTGCCGCCTGCGTGCAGCACGGTCATGACGATTTCCGCCGAAGAACGGCCTTCCTCGTGCATGCCGACGGGGATGCCGCGACCGTTGTCGAGGACACTGACCGAACCGTCGGCGTGGATGGCTACCGTAACGCTGTCGGCATGGCCGGCCAGGGCTTCATCGATCGAGTTGTCGACGACCTCGAACACCATGTGGTGCAAACCGGAACCGTCGTCGGTATCGCCGATGTACATTCCCGGGCGCTTGCGCACCGCATCAAGGCCCTTGAGAACCTTGATCTTGCTTGAATCGTATTGCTCGCTCATGGGACTCCGCATTGCTCGGCTGCCGATCCGGCGCGCGGCGCGCCCGATCCGGAACTAAAGCGATTGATTATAGCAGTCAGGCGTCGATACGGCCTTGTTCCACGTGGAACAGACGTACCGTGCCGAGATCCGCATCGAGTGCCCGTGGGCGCTCCGTGCCCGTTATCAGGACTTGCGCCCCGCTCGCCCGGAGCTGGTCAATGACCTGCACCTGGTGCATCTGATCCAGCTCGGAAGCAAGGTCGTCAAAACAAAGTATCGGCCACTCGCCCGTCTGCAACGCAAACAAGCGTGCCTGGGCCAGGACCAGGGCAAGCGCACAGAGCTTTTCCTGACCGCGCGAGAGGTGCTCGCGACGCGGTGCGTGTTCGAACGCCAGGGTCCAGTCCGCCCGATGCGGGCCCTTGCCGGTATGTCCGCGTTCGCGATCACGCTGGCGGGCGTCGACGAAGGCACCGGCCAGCGTCTGCTCTTCCTTCCAGCCGCGCTCCAAGGTAATTGTCGCTTCGCCCAATTCACCAAGAAACCCCTGCAATACCGACTGCAGGATTGGCCGCAAGCGATCGAGATAGGCCTGGCGAAACTGCCCAATCCGCTCGCCCGCGCCCGCCATCTCGATCTCCCAGGGCTCAAGGTCGGCATCGCTGCCGCCATTGCGCAGCACGCTGTTGCGCTGGCGCAGCGCGCGCTGGTAACGACGCCAATCCTGGAGAAACCCGTGTTCCACGTGGAACACCCCCCAATCGAGATAGCGGCGGCGTTCCTCGGCCACGCCGCCAATTAACTCGTGTGAACCCGGTTCGAAACAGGCTACCGCGCAGGTTTGCACCAGCCCGGAAATGCCAACCACTTCCCCATCCACGCGGGTTTCCAGCTTGCCGCCGACTCGGGCAATGCCAAGTCGCCGCTCCCGCCCGTTCGCAAGTTGCAGTCGACCAAACACGGCATAGCCCCCACTGCCAAGACGACTGAGCGTATCGCGCGCGCCGCGGCGGAAACTGCGCCCGTGGGACAGCAGGAACGCCGCTTCAAGGATGCTGGTCTTGCCCGCGCCGTTGGCACCGACAAACACGTTCCAACCCGGGCCGAGGCTGATGGCTTGTTCACGGATAACGCGCAAGTCGCCGATGCGCAATTCATTCAGGTGCACAAGGGCTGCTCCGACATCGCCTGCAACTGCTCCCGCGTTGCAGGCATACAGGCCATCCATGACATCGCCGACAACTGCTCCTGCATTGTCGGCATACAGGCCATCCATGGCCATAAGAAAAAGCCCGCGCATCCTGCGACGCGCGGGCTTGGTGCTCGACGAAGGACGCCGCGATCAGAGACGCAGCGGCATGACGACATGCCGGGTGTCATCCGAGCCCACCTTGCGCAGCAGGCAACTCGACTGTGCATCACGCAGGCTGAGCACGACCTCGTCGCCGCTCAGTGCCGCCAGCGCGTCCATCAGGTAATTCACGTTGAAGCCGACGCTGAGATCCGATACCGAGGTCGTCACTTCGAGTTCCTCGACAGCCTCTTCCTGCTCCGGATTGTGCGCGACGATGCGCAAGCGGTTTGGATTCACCTCGAGCTTGACGCCACGGTACTTCTCGTTGGAGAGGATGGCCGCACGCTGCAAGGCAAAGCGCAATTCTTCGCGGCCGACCTGTATGTCCTTGTCGGCCCCAATGGGAATGACCGCCTCGTAATCCGGAAAGCGACCATCGATCAGCTTCGAGGTGAACGTCACCGAGCCACGGCGCACGCGAACATGATTGCGCCCCAATTCCAGTTCTACCAGCCCTTCGCCGGCCTCGAACAAACCCTGCAGCTCGAGCACGCCCTTGCGCGGTATGATGATTTGCCGGCGTGCCGCAATCTCCGTCTCCAGCGTTGTCTCGCACAGCGCCAGGCGATGCCCGTCGGTGGCAACACAGCGCAAGGTCTTGTCGCGCAGGTCAAGCAGCAGGCCATTGAGGTAATAGCGCACGTCCTGGTGGGCCATGGCGAACGCGGTGCGCCCGATCAGATCCTTGAGCACCGCTTCGGCGAGGCTGACGCGTTCGACCACGTCGATGTTCTCGACCACCGGGAACTCGCTGGCCGGCAAGGTCGCCAGGGTAAAGCGGCTGCGTCCGGCGCTGATCGAAACCCGATCGCCGTTCTGCTCCAGCTTCACCCGCGCCCCATCCGGCAATGCCCGGCAGATGTCGAAGAGCTTGCGTGCCGGAATCGTCACTTCGCCATCACGCGGATCTTCCGCAGTGGCCCGGGCGACCATCTCCACTTCAAGATCGGTGCCCGTGAAAGTGACCGTCTCGCCGGCAACGTGGACCAGCAGGTTCGACAACACCGGCAAGGTCTGCCGGCGTTCAACAACACCCACGACTTGCTGCAGCGGTTTCAGCAAGGCTTCGCGCGGAAGAATGAAGCGCATGGTCGGTCCCTTCCTGTTTCTGTCTTTGTTATGAATGAAAGCTTGTGGTGGTAGCAGGTCCTCGGGACAACTCGAAAAGTCCGATAATCTGCTTTTAAATCATGGAGTTGAAACGAAATCTCCCCGTGCAAAACCGAGCCGCCAGGTTGTGCGCGATCTGTGGATAATTCTAACCCGATCAACAACCCACAGGTTATCCACCGATCATCAACCGGTCAGCGCACGCACCAGTTTTTCCCAATCCTGGTTGAGTTTGCCATCCGTCTCGCGCAGGTTCCTGATCGTACGACATGCGTGCAGCACCGTCGTGTGGTCGCGGCCGCCAAAGGCATCGCCAATCTCGGGAAGGCTGTGCTCGGTCAATTCCTTGGCCAGTGACATGGCCATCTGCCGTGGTCGCGCCACCGAGCGGCTGCGACGCTTGGACAAAAGGTCGGCAATGCGCAACTGGTAATACTCGACGACGACCTTCTGGATATTGGCGATCGAGATGGCCTGTGCGTGCACGGTCAGCAGGTCGCGCAGGGTTTCCTGGGCAAAGGCGACATCCACTGCGCGGCCACCGAAGTGCGACCGCGCAATCAGCGTGTTCAACGCACCTTCCAGATCACGCACGTTCGAGCGCATGCGCTTGGCAATGAGGAAAGCCACATCCTCGGGCAACTCGACCCCCTTGCTGGCGGCCTTGCTCAGCAGGATCGCCGCACGCGTTTCGAAATCCGGTGGCTCGATGGCCACCGACAAGCCCCAGCCAAGCCGCGATTTCAGCCGCGGCTCGAGGTTTTCAACCTCTTTCGGGAAACGGTCGCAGGTGAGGATGATCTGCTGCTTGCCATCGAACAAGGCGTTGAAGGTGTGGAAGAACTCCTCCTGGGTGGTGTTCTTGCCGGCGAAAAACTGGATGTCGTCGATGAGCAGCGCATCAACACTGCGGAAGCGGCGCTTGAACTCGTCCATGTTCTTCGTGCGCAGGGCATCGATCATGCTGCCGACGAATTGTTCGGAACGCAGGTAGAGCACCTTGCAGGCGGGATTGTTCTGCCGCATCAGGTTGCCGGCGGCGTGCATCAGGTGGGTCTTGCCGAGGCCGGTGCCGCCATATAGAAGGAGTGGATTGAAGGCCCGCCCCGGATTGGTCGCCACCTGGATCGCCGCGGCCTTGCCAAGTTCATTGGTCTTGCCCTCGACGAAGGTCTCGAAGGTGTAGCTGGGATCCAGGTTGTGTTCCATGGTCGCCGGCGCGACCGCCTTGGCCGCAGCGGTCGAGCGCCTGCCTGGCTCCTTGCGCGTGCCCAGCGTGCCAATGCCGAGATTGATCGCCACCGCCGAGCCGTGCTGGTATTCGATGACCGCGCGGATCCTGGCCAGGAAACGCTCGCGCACCACTTCGAGGGTGTAGTCGTTCGGCGCAAGCAGGCGCAGACCCTGTTCGCTCTCGCGAGCCTGCAGGGGCTTCAGGTAGGTTTGCACCTCTTCCGCCCCGAATTCCGTTTCCAGGCGCTCGATGCAGCGCCCCCAAAGCTCACTCATGATTCCTCTGCGCTGTGCATGACCCGATGAAGCGCGCGGGGCAAGCCCGTCGCGAACCGTGCAGTCTACGCGTGCGCACTTGATCCGCGCCAGCGATACGCCTTGACGCACGGCCCGGCGCACCCCTATCATTCGCGCCCTTTTCATCAAGCCTGGCGCCGACTCATGGCCACCAAACGTACATATCAGCCGAGCAACCTCAAGCGCGCCCGTACCCACGGCTTCCGCGCCCGCATGAAGACCCGTGGTGGTCGCGCCGTGATCAACGCGCGTCGCGCCAAGGGCCGCAAGCGTCTCGCCGTCTGATTCCACAGACCGCGGTGGCATGGGGCTGTACAGCCTCCCGCGCACCGCGCGCCTGCTCAAGGCCGGCGACTTCGCCGCGCTGCGTGGAAAATCGAAACGCATCAGCGTCCGTCACTTCCTCGCCGAGTTCTCCCCGAACGAGCAACCGACCTGCCGGCTTGGCCAGGCAGTGTCGCGTCGTGTCTCCAAGCGCGCGGTCGATCGCAATCGCATCAAGCGCCTTGTCCGCGAAAGCTACCGCCATGTCCGCAGTGAACTGCCCTGCGTCGACATCCTCATGATTGCCCGCTCCAGCGCCGTCGACACCGCCTCTGCCGACCTGCGCGAGGATCTCGCCAACCTGTGGAAGAAACTTGCGGCGTTGAAGGTGACGCCCGGCACCGGCACAATGCGCGGCTGATCGCGCGCCAGCACAGCGCCGGCGAACCCTGCAACGCTCGCCAGTCCCGTGAACCCTCCTCCTTTCGCCAGACATCGGCGAGCTCGTCGAAGAACCCGAAGCTGCCATGAACAATCCCCGCACCTTTCTGCTGCTTGCCCTGTTTGCCTTGGGCTACCTGATCTATTCACAGTGGCAGATGGACTACAACCCGCAGGTGGCACGTCCGGCAGCGGCGACCACCGGCGAGCAGGCTGACACGCCCGTCGCGGCTACGCCACTGCCGCCGGATTCGGCGGAAATCCCGCAGGCGAGCAGCACCACACCGCTTGCCGCGCCTACCGAGGTCGCGTCCAGCGAGCGCCTCGTCCAATCGAGCAACCCCATCGTCGTCACCACCGATCTGCTGCGCATCGAGATCGATCCGCGCGGCGGCAGCGTGACGCGCAGCGACCTGCTTGCCTATCCGCTGCAACCCGACGAAGAAGCACGCGTGCGCCTGCTCGACACGACGCCGGCGCGATACTTCGTCGCGCAGAGCGGCCTGGTCAGCCAGGCGAGTCCGGCACCGAATCACGAGGCGGTGTTCAGCGCAGCGGCCAGCACCTACAGCCTGGCCGACGGCCAGGACACGCTGGAAGTGCCGTTGACCTGGAAGGATGCTTCCGGGATCAACGTGACCAAGACCTTCGTCTTCAGCCGTGGCAGCTATGTCATCGAGGAGCAGCAGCGCGTCAACAACCAGAGCGCAGCGACCTGGACCGGCAACGCCTATCGCCAGTTGCAGCGCGTGCCATTGGTCTCGGACCATTCCGGCATCAAGGGTTTCACCAATACCGAACGCTACAGCTTCATGGGCGCGGCCTGGTACAGCCCGGAGGAAAAATTCCAGAAACTTGCCTTCGACAAGTTTGCCAAGGAACCCATCGATGGCAGCGTCAGCGGCGGCTGGATCGGCATGCTGCAGCACTACTTCTTCGCAGCCTGGATCCCGCCGCCAGGCGAGACCGATCATTTCAGCAGCAAGGAAATCAAGAGTCCTGCCGGCAGCCGTTATCTGCTGCGCAGCATGTCACCGGCACTGAGCATCGCCCCTGGCCAGGAGCAGGTGTTCAGCGCGCGCTTGTACATCGGCCCGAAAATGCAAAGCACGCTCGACGACATCGCCCCGGGCCTGGCCAAGACCGCCGATTACGGAATGTTCACGCTGATTTCCGAGCCGCTGCACTGGCTGCTGTCGATGTTCCACAAGCTCACCGGCAACTGGGGCTTCGCCATCATCCTGCTGGTTCTGACCATCAAGGCCCTGTTCTTCAAGCTGTCCGAGGCGCAGTACCGCTCGATGGCGAAGATGCGCAAGATGCAGCCACGCGTGGCGGCGTTGAAGGATCGCTACGGCGACGACCGCGCCAAGATGAACCAGGCCATGATGGAGCTGTACAAGAAGGAAAAAATAAATCCTCTTGGCGGTTGCCTGCCGATGCTGGTGCAGTTTCCGGTCTTCCTCGGCCTGTATTGGGTACTCCTTGAAAGCGTCGAGCTGCGCCAGGCACCGTTCATCCTCTGGATCCACAACCTGACCGCGCCGGATCCGTACTACGTGCTGCCGATCCTCAACGCGGCGACGATGCTGGCCACGCAGATGCTGACGCCGATGACCGGCATGGATCCGCTGCAGGCGAAGATGATGAAGTTCATGCCGCTGATCTTCTCGGTCATGTTCGCCTTCTTCCCGGCCGGCCTGGTCCTCTACTGGACGGTCAATGGCGCGCTCGGCCTGCTCCAGCAATGGATCATCACCCGCCGCATCGAAGCCGGTGAAAAGGAACCGGCCGCGGCCAAGGCGAAATAGTCCGGCATCGCGCGCCGGCTGTGTCCGGCTGCGCGGTATCGGCGTGACGGCCGACAGAGCGATGAACGTGCACGCCGAGACAATCGCCGCCATTGCCACCGCCGCTGGTGCCGGCGGCATCGGCATCATCCGCCTCTCCGGAAGCGCTGCTCCTGCCATTGCCAGGACCCTGCTCGGCAAGAGCCCACGGCCACGCCATGCACATTACTGTACGTTTACTGAAAAAGACGGCAGCGTGCTGGATCGTGGCCTGATCATCCATTTCCCCGCGCCCCATTCCTTCACCGGCGAGGACGTCGTCGAACTGCAGGCGCATGGCAGCCCGGTCATCCTCCGCTGCCTGCTGGCGCGCGTCATCGAACTCGGTGCGCGCCAGGCGCGGCCGGGTGAGTTTTCCGAACGTGCCTTTCTCAATGGCAAGATCGACCTGGTCCAGGCCGAGGCCATCGCCGACCTGATTGCCAGCGGCTCGCAGGCGGCGGCACGCGCCGCCGTGCGCAGCCTCGATGGCGAATTTTCCAGTCGCGTGCAGGCACTGGCCGAAGCGGTCGTGCGCCTGCGCGTGTGGATCGAAGCGGCGATTGATTTTCCCGAGGAGGAGATCGATTTCCTGGCGACACCGCAATTGTTCGAGGACCTTGTCGCGACCTGCGGCCGGCTTGATGACCTGCTTGCCGCCAGCCGCCATGGCGTACGCCTTGCCGACGGCTTGCATGTCGTCATCGTCGGCCGTCCGAACGCCGGCAAATCCAGCCTGCTCAACGCCCTGGCAGCGAGCGATCGGGCCATCGTCACCGACCTGCCCGGCACCACGCGCGACCTCTTGCGCGAGACCATCGATCTCGACGGCATCGGCATGACCCTGGTCGATACCGCTGGACTGCGCGATTCGCTGGATGCGGTGGAAATCGAGGGCATGCGCCGCGCCCGCGATGAACTGGGGCGCGCCGATCTGGCGATCCTGGTCAGCACCGATGCGCAGCTTGAACGCGATCTGCCGCTGCTCGCCGAGCTGCCGGCCACCACCACCCGCCTCATCGTCCACAACAAGATCGACCTTGCCGGCGGCGCGCCGCGACAGGCCGAAATCGACGGCCTCGCGCACATCTGGCTGTCCGCACGCAGCGGAGCCGGCCTTGATCTGCTCATGGCCGCCTTGCGCAAGGCGGCGGGATACACCGAGGACAACCAGGGTGCCTTCAGTGCCCGCGCCCGCCATGTCGATGCCATCGAGCGTGCCCGGCAACACCTGCATGCCGCCTTGCATGCCCTGCGTGAGCAGCGCGCCGGCGAACTCGCCGCCGAGGAGCTGCGCCAGGTGCAGCATGCGCTTGGCGAGATCACCGGCACATTCAGCAGCGAGGACCTGCTTGGCCGCATCTTCGCGGATTTCTGCATCGGCAAATGAGCGCGTCGCGTTGTGCGGCCGGCATTCCACAGGCGAGCCTTGCCGCACCCGGCTGCAATCGCCCGGCGCTTCAAGGCAACGCGGATCCGGTGCACGGCACGGTTTCTTTCGGCCGCCGTCGCCGTGATAATCAGCCGCTTGCCGGGAGGAAACCATGCGTGCCCTGTTGCTTGCCCTGCTGCTCCTGCCTGTCCGGATGGTCATGGCCGATACCCTGAACCTTGAAGCGATCTTTGCCGGCGGCGGCCTCGATGGGCCGGTGCCGCGCGAACTGAAGATTTCGCCGGATGGCCAGCGCATCACCTTCCTGCGCGCCCGCGCCGATGACCAGAATCGACTCGACCTGTGGGAATACCATGTGGCCGACAAGCTGGTCCGGCGCCTTGTCGATGCCGATACGCTCGACACTGGCAACGAACTCAGCGACGCGGAAAAGGCCCGCCGCGAGCGCGCCCGAATTGCCGGCGTCAGCGGAATCGTCAGCTACCAGTGGTCGCCGGATGGCCGCGCCCTGCTGTTTCCGCTAGGCGGCAAACTTTACCTCTACACATTGGACAAACCAGCGGACAAGGCCGTGCGCGAGCTGCCGACCGGCGGCGATTTCCTCGATCCGCAAATCTCGCCGAAAGGCGGCTATGTCTCGTTCGTGCAGGGACAGAATCTCAAGGTCATCGACCTTGCCAGCAATGCAACGCGATCCCTCACCAAGGATGGCGGCGGCACGATCCACAATGCCGAAGCGGAATTTGTCGCCCAGGAGGAGATGGATCGCAGCCGCGGCTACTGGTGGGCCGCCGATGATTCCGCGATTGCCTTCGAGCGCTATGACGAAGCGAACGTGGCAGTGGTCAAGCGCAGCGAAGTCTATGCCGATCACACCGAAGTCATCGAACAGCGCTACCCGGCCGCCGGCAAGAACAATGTCACGGTCAAGCTCGGCCTGGTCGCGCCGAACACCGGCGTGACGCGATGGGTCGATCTCGGCGAGGACAGCGACATCTACCTGGTGCGCGTGGACTGGCTGCCGGATGGCAAGCATCTCAGCTATCAGCTCATGCCACGCAACCAGCAAAGCCTGCAGTTGCGCCTGGTCGATGTCGCCACGCTGGAACAGCGCACCCTGCTCAAGGAAAGCAGCGCCACCTGGATCAATCTCAATTCCGACCTGCGCTTCCTCAAGGATGGGCAATCGTTTGTCTGGGCCAGTGAACGCAGCGGCTACAAGCACCTGTATCTGTACGCCCTGGATGGCAGCTTGCGTCATCCGATCAGTGCCGGCGAGTGGAACATCGACAAGCTGCTCGGCATCGACGAAGCCAGCGGCACGGTGTATGTGCAGTCCAATCGCGACTATGTACCCGATACCCAGGTCTACGCCCTGCCACTCGACGGCAGCCGCGCCGACTCGCCGGAGCGCATCAGCAAGCAGGATGGCACCCACTATGCGACGTTTGCCGAAGACGCCTCGATCTACCTCGACCAGTTCAGCGATCCGGCAACGCCGCCGCAGGTCAGCCTGAACAAGGCCGATGGCAGCTTCATCGCCTGGATCGAGGAAAACCCGCTAAACGACACGCATCCCTATGCGGCTTATCGCGATGCGCGCATCGCCCCGGAATTCGGCACCCTCAAGGCCGAGGACGGGCAGGCGCTCCACTACCGCCTGTACAAGCCCGCCGGGTTCGCTCCCGCCAAGCGCTATCCCGTCTTCATCTTCTACTACGGTGGCCCGCATGTGCAGAAGGTCGTGCGCGCCTGGGGCGAGCACTTCCTCAACTACATGGCCCAGCAAGGCTATGTGGTCTTCACCCTCGACAATCGCGGCATGGATCGGCGCGGACGCGCATTCTCCGATGTCATCCATCGCCAACTCGGCAACGCCGAGGTGCTCGACCAGCTCGTTGGCATCCGCTGGCTGAAGGCGCAAGCCTGGGTCGACGGCGCGCACGTTGGCGTGTTCGGCTGGAGCTATGGCGGCTACATGACAACGATGCTGCTGGCCAAGGCTTCCGAGCAGATCACCGCCGGCGTTGCCGTGGCCCCGGTAACCGACTGGACGCTGTATGACACCTTCTACACCGAGCGTTACCTGTCGACGCCGCAGGAGAACAAGGCCGGCTATATCCGCAGCGCGCCGTTCGCCTGGCTCGATGGACTGTCCTCGCCGCTGTTCCTCGTGCACGGCATGGCGGATGACAATGTCCTCTTCTCCAATACCACGGCGTTGATGGCAGAGCTGCAGACGCGCGGCGTGCAGTTCGACCTGATGACCTATCCCGGCGGCAAACACGGGCTTTCCACGACAACGATGAAACTGCATGCCTATCATGCGATCGTCAACTGGATGGATCGTCACCTGAAACCCGCTGCGGCCAACCAGGCTGGCGGACCCTGAGTCGACAGTCCTTGAGGAAGCCCGCATGCTGATCGCAGTTCTCGTTGCCCTCGGCGTGGTCCTGCTCGCCGCCATCTTCATGTTCAACCGGCTCATCGCCGATCGCAACCAGATGCGCGCGGCGTGGAGCGACATCGACGTGCAACTGATGCGCCGGCATGACCTGACCCCGCAACTGGTCAGTGCGGTGAAGGCCTATGCGGCCCATGAACGCCTCACGCTGGAGACCATCACCGAACTGCGCGCGCGAACCAAGGAGGCGGCCGCGCTGGCCGATCGCGCCCGCCTGGAGGATCAACTGGAAGTGCAGATCGAGCGCCTGCTTGCGCTGCAGGAGAGCTATCCCGACCTCAAGGCCAGCGAGAACTTCATGCAGCTGTCGCGTGACCTGGTGGCCATCGAGGATCACCTGCAATACGCCAGGCGCTATTACAACGGCGCCGTGCGCCAGTTGAACACGCGCATCGAACATTTTCCCGACCTGATCGTGGCCCGCCTGGCCGGCTTTCAACGTGGAGAGTTCTTCGAGGCCAATGCCGAACAAAGGAGCGCACCATGATCCGCCTGCTTGCGATTGCCTTTTCGATCCTGTGCTGCGTGGCCGCGCAGGCCGACGAGCGCATTCTCGATTTCCACAGCGATATCGACATAGCTGCGGACGGCTCGATGAGCGTCGCCGAGACGATCAAGGTCAATGCCGAAGGCGATCGCATCCGCCGCGGCATCTACCGTGATTTCCCGACCAACTATCGCGACCAGTACGGCAATCGCGTCAACGTGTTGTTCAAGCCGCTGGAAGTGCATCGCGATGGCCAGCCTGAAGCCTGGCACCAGGAAGTACTGGCCAACGGCGTGCGCGTGTATTTCGGCAGCGCCGACGTGTTCCTCGACAGCGGCGAACACACCTACGTGTTCCGTTACCAGACCACGCGCCAGCTCGGCTTCTTCGACGATCACGACGAGCTGTACTGGAACGTCACCGGCAATGGCTGGGATTTCGTCATCGATACGGCCAGTGCCGCAGTGCGCCTGCCCGCCGCGATGGGACGTGAGCAGATCAAGGTCGAAGGCTACACCGGGCCGCAGGGCTCCAAGGCGCAGGACTACACGAGCCGCGTCGCCACCGACGGCACGGCGCATATTTCCACAACGCAATCGCTGCCACCGGCAAACGGCCTGACCATGGTGGTCAGCTTCCCGAAAGGCATCATCATCGCGCCGGACATGAACCAGAAGCTGGCCTGGTTTGCCGCCGACAATCGCCGCGAGGCCGTGCTTGGCGTCGGCCTCATCGTGCTGGTCGGCTTCCTCTACCTGCAATGGCGTCGCGTCGGTGTCGATCCGAAGGGCGGCGTGGTCATTCCCGAATACGATCCGCCGCCTGATATTTCCCCGGCAGCCGCGCGCTACATCCGCCAGATGGGGTATGACGATCGTTGCTTCGCCGCCGACATGGTCGAACTGGGCGTACGTGGCGTGGTGCGCATCGACAAAAGCGGGCGCAGTGATTTCTCGATCCGGCGCACGGGCTCGCGCGCCATGGACATGCCGGATTCCGCGCGCGACCTCTTCGATCTGCTGCTTGGCAGCACGGACTCGCTGGAGTTCAAGAACGAAAACCACGCGACCATCGGTGCGGCGCGGCGCGGTCACGAGAAATTCCTGAAGGATCGGCACGCCAAGGCCAATTTCCGCCGCAACGACGGCATTGGCTGTCTCGGCATGCTGATTTCCATCGCTGCGGTTGTCGGCGCATTCCTCATCGATCGTGGCTCGGCTGTTGCCGTGGTGATCGTGCCGACCATCATCACCATGTTCGCCGCCGCCGCATCGAGCAATCTCATCGTCGGGCTGATCGGTGCCTGGAAGGATGGCCGCCGCCCGGTTGGCCTGATCATCGGCACGCTGATCCTGCTGGCGGTGCTTGCCGCAGCGGCGGCGTTCCTGAGCTTGCGGACCAGCATCCTCTTCGCCGCGCTGGCTGCCCTGCTGATGGCCGTGCAGGCACCGTTTTCCACGTGGATGCGCGCACCGACCGTGGAAGGGCGCAAGTTGCTTGATCGCATCGAAGGCTTGCGCCTGTATCTCGGCGTCGCCGAACGCGATGACCTTGCGCGCGCCAAGGCACCGCCGATGAACGCCCGTGAATACGAGCGCCTTCTGCCTTACGCCCTCGCTCTTGATGTCGAGAAGACCTGGGGCGACAAGCTGGCCGCGGCAATCGGCCCGGCGGCTGTTGCCGCCGCTGCCGCCGGATGGGCCTGGTACCACGGCGACACCGAACGTGGTTTCAACGCGAGCAGTTTCGGCAGCGCGCTCGGCTCCAGCTTGAGCAGCGCGATCAGCTCCTCGTCATCGCCCCCCGGATCCTCATCGGGTGGTGGCGGCGGCGGTTCGTCCGGTGGTGGCGGTGGTGGTGGCGGCGGCGGTGGTTGGTAGCTTTCAGCCGGGAATGGGGAATGGGGAATCGAGAATAGGGAGAGCTTGCTTCACGGATCGTTGCCACGCCATTCAATGAACGCGGCCATCTCGCTCTTGCGATTCCCTATTCCCGACCTCTCACCGGGACAACCCGGCTGCCTGCAGTGCATCCAGGTAAGTTGCCCAGTTGGCCTCGTAGCCAAGACCGAGTTCGTGCAGCACCTGCCAGGAGAAGATCCCGGTCTGGTGGCCATCGCTGAACTGCAGGAGGACGGCGTAGTTGCCGACCGGCGTGATCCCGGTGATGCCGACATCCTGCTTGCCGGCAACCAGCACCTTCTTGCCGTGTCCCTGCACTTCCGCACTCGGCGAATTCACCCGCAGGTACTCGGCCGGCAGACGGAAATTGCTGCCGTCGTCAAAACCCACTTCAAGGACGTGCGAAGCGCGGTGCAGGGTGAGTTGTGTGGGTGTGGGCATTGGGTGGGAATCGGGAATGGAGAATAGGGGGTCGCAAAAGCGTAATTGGCAACTCCTCGCGTCGGCTTCGAGCACAGCTTTGGCTTGACCCATTCCCTATTCCCTATTGCCGATTCCCTGCTCTCAATGCAGCGAATCCAGGCGCGGGACGCGAGGACTCATGGGATTGGACGGCGAGCCGGCGACTTGCCACAACGCGTCGAGATAGCCGGTGCCGAAGCCGATCGAGGCGATCTCGTCGAAACCGTAGTCGCCGGCATCGCTGTGCCAGTGCGCGTTCGGATCGACTTCACGCAAAAGCAGGGCATCCCTCTCGATGCCGGCAAGCTGGCCAATGTAGCTGACCTCGCCATCTGCATCCTCGACCACATTGACCGACAGCAACGGCGCAAAACGCATTGCCGCATCGGCAATCGTGGCCCAGTCATCGAGCGGGAAATCCTTCGGAATCAGCAAGGGCTCGTCACGCAAGGCCAGCGCCTTCTCGACAAACTCGCGTGAGGGGTCTTCCTCGATCTGGCTGAGATCGGCGATGAGCACGACGACATAACCGTCGTAGCGCATGGCATCGCCGACTTCGGCAATCAGGCAGAAGTCGCGGGAAAGGCCAATCACATAGCCGTGGATCCAACCGGGCTGGATATGCTCACGGGCCAAACGCATCGGGATGCGTGCCTCGAATGCCTCGCGCAAAACGGCGCGGACGCCTCGGGACTTGAACGGAACAACAGTACTCATGGCGCTATGGTCGGATGAATGGCTTGCCGCTGCAACCATGCAGCGGCGGGATTGGAAATTCGGGATGACCAGTCTGCGGCTGCTGGAAACCGGGATTCGCAGCAGCGGAGCGTGCTGCGGCTGTTGCTGTTGGCAATTCCGGCACTACAAGATGTAACGCGAGAGATCCTCGTCCTTGACCAGTTCGCCGAGCTGCGTGTCGACGTAGGCGGCATCGACGGTGAGGGCGCCGCGTTCGTGGTCGCAGGCGGTGAAGGAGATTTCGTCGAGCAGGCGTTCGAGGACGGTATGCAGGCGGCGCGCGCCAATGTTCTCGGTACGTTCGTTGACCTGGAAGGCGACTTCGGCAATGCGCTGGATGCCCGTGTCGGTGAACTCGAGCTTGATCCCTTCGGTGCCGAGCAAGGCCGTGTACTGCTTGGTCAGGGCATGCTGCGGCTCACTGAGGATGCGACGGAAATCATCCGCATTCAGTGCGCCCAGTTCAACGCGGATCGGAAAGCGGCCCTGCAGTTCGGGAATAAGGTCCGACGGCTTGGCCAGCGAAAACGCGCCCGAGGCAATGAACAGGATATGGTCGGTGCGGACGATGCCGTGCTTGGTCGAGACACTGGAGCCTTCGACCAGCGGCAACAGGTCGCGCTGCACGCCTTCGCGGCTGACGCCGGCACCGCTGAACTCGCCACGCTGGGCAACCTTGTCGATCTCGTCGATGAAGACGATGCCGTTCTGCTCGCAGTTGTCGATGGCCTGCGCCTTGATCTCCTCGTCGTTGACGAGCTTGGCGGCTTCCTCCTCGATCAGCAGTGGGCGCGCCTGGGCGACACGCAGCGTGCGCTTTTGCGTCTTCGATCCGGACAGCGACTGGAACATGCCGTGCAACTGGTTGGTCATCTCCTCCATGCCCGGCGGAGCCATGATCTCGACGCCGATATTGAGGGCCACGTCAATTTCGATCTCGCGCTCGTCGAGCTGACCTTCGCGATACTGCTTGAGCAACTTCTGCCGCGTGTCGGTGGCGCGTGCATCGGCGGCTGGTGGCTCATTGGCGAAACCGACGCCCTGGCGTCGCGGCAGCAGCGCATCGAGAATGCGATCCTCGGCACGATCCTCGGCTTGCGTGCGCACGCGCGCCTTGGCCTGCTCGCGGGCCATCTTCACTGCCGCATCGGCGAGATCGCGGATGATCTGCTCGACATCCTTGCCGACGTAGCCCACCTCGGTGAACTTGGTCGCCTCGACCTTGATGAAAGGTGCTTGCGCCAGGGCGGCGAGGCGGCGCGCGATCTCGGTCTTGCCGACACCGGTAGGACCGATCATGAGGATGTTCTTCGGCGTCACCTCGTTGCGCAGCCCGGGCTCGAGCTGCATGCGCCGCCAGCGGTTGCGCAAGGCAATCGCGACCGCCCGCTTGGCCGCAGTCTGGCCAATGATGTAGCGATCAAGCTCGTGGACGATTTCGCGCGGGGTCATGGATTGCATGGATGCAGGGCCGGGAATGGGGAATGGGGAACAGGGAATGGGTCAAGGCAGGAAGCAGCAAGGCAACAGGCAGGGTTCCAGGTCAGCGATCGAACGCGTGGCTCTTTCGATTCCCTATTCCCCATTCCCCACTGCCAGCTCCTCGACAGTCACATTGCCATTCGTATAGATACAGATGTTGCCGGCGATCTTCAGTGCCTGTTCGACGATCCTGCGCGCGTCGAGGTCGGTGTTCTCGAGCAGGGCCATGGCGGCAGCCTGGGCGAACGGCCCGCCGGAACCGATGGCGATGAGGCCGTTTTCCGGTTCGATGACATCGCCGTTGCCGGAAATCAGCAAGGACACATCCTTGTCGGCGACCGCGAGCATGGCTTCGAGGCGGCCGAGGCGGCGGTCGGTGCGCCAGTCCTTGGCCAGTTCGACGGCGGCGCGGGTCAGGTTGCCGCTGAAACGCTCGAGCTTGGCTTCGAACAACTCGAAAAGGGTGAAGGCATCGGCGGTGGCACCGGCAAAGCCGGCCAGCACGTCGCCCTTGCCGAGGCGGCGCAGCTTGCGCGCATTGGCCTTCATGATGGTGTTGCCGAGGGTGACCTGGCCGTCACCGCCGATGACGACCCTGCCGTTGCGGCGCACCGAGACAATGGTTGTGGCGTGAAAGGATTCCATCGCTGTTCCGCAATCGGGCGAGACCGGACTATCTGGGGTTGGCCCTGCGCATTCCAAGTAGCCGGCGAGCCGGCACGGCTCAGCGCGGCACCAGCTCCACCGACATCACCGTGCCATTGAGCAGGTGCAGCACCCGCAGGCGCTGGGAATCGCCGAAATCGTAGGTCCATTCCTCGCGGCGCTGCTCGCGCCAGTTCTCGATGCCCGGACCCGGCCGGAACACCGTGCTGTCGTGCGCGCTGCGGCGGGCGGCGGGCTCGCCACAGCGCGCCACCAGTTCGCCGCTGCCGAGGCCGGTGAAGTTCATGTTGGCGCGGCAACTGTCGCCAATCTCGCGCACGCCATAGCCGAGCGTCTCGCCACGCTGCAGGTCGCCATCGCGGAAGACCAGGCGCAGCATCAGCGCGCGCGGACCGAAGTTGTAGTACCAGACACTCCATTGCACCTCGCGCTGGCGTTCAAGCGGCGAGTCGCGACCGATCACGTCGACGCCCATCCAGGTTTCCGACCAGAACGGATCGCCGCAGCGCTCGCGAACCTGGAAATCGCGTGCGTCATCGGCGAGCACGCGGTTGCCGCAGCGCAGGGCCAGCGCGGCCGGACTGGCCAGCAGCAGGCCGAGGCCGAGCACGACAGGGAATCGCATCATGTTCAGGTTTCCACTGGCGGGGCCGGAGTGACCAAGCATAGTGCGCATCCACGCTGATTGGTTCCCTGGCGTGCTTGATATAGTCGGCCCCTGCACGCACAGGAGTTCAGCCGTGGCCATCTGGAAGCAGTCGATCGATCTCGATCGCGTCAATGCCTGGAACCGCAACACCCTGGTCGAGCTGCTCGACATGCGCGTCACCGAAATCGGCGAGGACCACGTGCGTGGGACGATGCCGGTCGATGCGCGCACCCGGCAACCGTTTGGCCTGCTGCACGGTGGCGCCTCGGTGGCCCTGGCCGAATCGCTGGGCAGCCTTGCCGCCAACCTCGTGCTCGACGGCGATGCGTCGATGGCGGTCGGCCTCGAGATCAACGCCAATCACCTGCGCGCGGTGACCAGCGGGCACGTCATCGGCACGGCGCGACCGCTGCACCTTGGCCGTTCGACCCAGGTCTGGGAAATCCGCATCGAGGATGCCGACGCCAACCTGGTCTGCATTTCGCGCCTGACCATGGCCGTCGTGCCGCGCCGTCCCGGCAAGGCGGCGTGATCCGATGCACGCGCGCGCTGCCCCATATGCGACGCTCAGCCCGGATCTGATCCTCGATGCGGTGGCCGCCGCCGGCTATGAGCCCGATGGGCGCATGCTGGCATTGGGCAGCTACGAAAACCGCGTCTATCAGGTCGGCATCGAGGCGGCGACACCTCTGGTCGCCAAGTTCTATCGCCCCGGCCGCTGGAGCGATGCGGCCATTGATGAAGAACATGATTTCGCCCTTGAACTCGCGCAAGCGGAACTGCCGGTGGTGGCACCGCTGCTGATCGACGGGCAGACCCTGCTCAAGCATGCGGGATTCCGCTTCAGCCTGTATCCGCGCCAGGGCGGGCGTTCGCCGGAACTGGAATCGGCCGAGAATCTCGCCTGGATGGGCCGCCTGCTCGCGCGCATCCACGGCGTTGGCGGGCGCGCGGAATTCCACGAACGCGGTTCCATCGATGTCGAGACATTTGTCCGAGCCCCGGCCAGCGCCGTGCTTGCCTCGAAACTGCTGCCGGCCAGCCTGCGCCCGCGTTATGCCGACGCCAGCGAACGCCTCGCCGGCCTGCTCGACCAGCGCCTGCAGGCGTGCGCGCCCATCCGCCACATCCGCCTGCACGGCGATTGCCATCGCGGCAATGTCCTGTGGACCGATGCCGGCCCGCATTTCGTCGATCTGGATGACGCGCGCATGGGCCCGGCCGTGCAGGACCTGTGGATGCTCGCCGCGTCGCCGGCCGCGCTCGACAGCCTGCTTGAAGGCTATGCCGAATTCCGCGATTTCGATTTCGCCGAACTGGCCCTGATTGAACCCCTGCGCATCATGCGCCAGGTGCACTGGGCCGGCTGGGTGGCCTTGCGCTGGCACGATCCGGCTTTCCCGCTCGCCTTCGCCCACCTCGGTGAGGCGCGTTGGTGGGAGGAGCATTGCAACGACCTTGCCGTGGCCATCGACCTGCTGCGCGAATCGATCGATTAGAGCATTCGGTCGATTCGATCAGGCGAGTATCCTTGTCGCTTCCGCTACGATGGCAACCCGATGAACTCCGCTGCCGACCGAACCACCGCCAGTCCGCGCCGCGATCGGATGCGTCCCTTGCGCTACCTGGTTCGCACGCCGCTGCTGCTGCTGCACGTCGGCCTCGGCCTGCCGTTGACCGTGATCACCCTGAATCCGCTGCTCGGCAAGATCCCGGTCGGCAAGCGGCGCCTGGACCAGTTCATGATCAGCTGGTGGTCGGGCACCCTGGTGCGCGTGTTCGGATTCCGCATCCGCAGGTTTGGCACGCCGCTGCCGGGCGCGGTGATGTACGTGGCCAATCATTTGTCCTGGCTCGACATCGAACTCATGCACAGCCAGCGGCCGATCAGTTTTGTCGCCAAGAGCGAGATTGCCGGCTGGCCGCTGGTTGGCTGGCTGGCCACGCGGGCCGGCACCATCTACCACCGCCGCGGTGACTCCGATTCAATGTCGGCGGTGCTCGGGCGCGTCGTCGAACGGCTGCGCCTGGGTGAGCCGGTGGGCATCTTTCCGGAAGGCGGCACCGGCTCCGGCGAACGCGTGCGAACCTTCCATGCGCGGGTTTTCCAGGCCGCGCTGGATGCCGAGGTGCCGGTGCAACCGGTGGCCTTGCGCTATGGCCGCGAGGGTCGCCAGGATCCCAGCATGCCGTTTGCGCCAAAGGAAAGTTTCTTCGCCAACCTGCTGCGCATCCTCGGCAATCCGGCCATGGATGCCGAGGTGCATTTTCTCGAGCGCGTCGAGGCGACCCCGGATGCACGTAGGCGCATGGCCGAGGAGAGTCGCGCGCAAATTGCCCGCGCGCTGGGTTTCGGTGACGCCTGAATGCAGGCCGCGCATGCCCCGGGTTCAGGATCCGACGCGGAACATGCGCGACCATGAAGATGGCCGATTTCCAGCCGCCGCGCTTGTTGAGAAATCCGCATGTGCAATCGGTGCTGGCTTCCAGTGGCGTGCGCCGCATGTTGTTCCGGCGGCGCCTGTCGGTGCTCGAACGCGGTGCCCGCGAACATCTGCTCGATTGCGGCGACGGCGTGCGCCTGCTTGGCTTGCACACGCCGCAACAGGCGTTGCCACGCCCGCGCGGCCTGGTCGTGCTGCTGCACGGATGGGAAGGCAGCGCGCAATCGAGTTACCTGCTGCACACCGGATCGCGCCTGCTCGACGATGGTTATGACGTCTTCCGCCTGAATTTTCGCGACCACGGCGCCACCCACCATCTGAACCGCGAGTTGTTCCATTCCTGCCGCATCGACGAGGTGGTTGGCGCAGTTGCCGCGGTCGCCAGGATGTTTCCCGAACTGTCCCTGGCCATTGCCGGATTCTCGCTCGGTGGCAACTTTGCCTTGCGCGTCGCCCTGCGCGCGCCGCAAGCCGGCATTCCGCTTGCCTATGCCCTGGCCGTCTGCCCGGCGATCAGTCCCAGAGACGCGATGGACGCGATCGAGCGCGCGCCGTGGTTCTACGAGGCGTATTTCCTGCGCAAATGGAGGCGCTCGCTTGCTGCCAAGCAGCGCACGTTTCCCGACCAACCGTTGTTTGCGCCGGAAGACATGCGCGGCAACCTGCGCGCGCTGACCCGCGCCCTGGTCCTGCGGCATACCGCTTTCGCCTCCATCGAAGCCTACTTCGACGGCTATTCGATTGCCGGCGATCGCCTTGCACCGCTGCAGGTGCCGACCACGATCCTCACCGCCGCCGATGATCCGATCATCCCGGTCGAGGATTTCCGCCGGCTGCAACTGCCGGCTTGCGCCGAACTCGACATCACCCCGGGCGGCGGTCATTGCGGCTTCATCCGCAACCTCGCCTTGACCAGCTGGACCGAGGATTACATTGCCGAACGCATGCGCCGGCACCTGCCGCCGGCGCGCCAGGCGATGCGCGGCTGAAGCGGCCAGCCGGTGCCGCGCCGCTGGCGCCACGGAATCCGGCTAGTCGGCCGACACCGTGCGTTCGCGCGCCCACTCGCGCAGGGCGGAAACGCGGTCGGCCATCATCACCGACAGCGGTCGCGTCAGGCGTGCTTCCTCGATCAGATGGCGGGTTGCCAGCGGGGTGTTCTCGGAAGCCGCCGTGTACAGGGCGGCAACCACCAGTTGTTCGATCTCGGCACCGGAAAAACCGGCGCTTGCGGCGACGATGGCATCGAGGTCGAAGTCGAGCGGATCGAGATCGCGCTTGTGCAGGTGGATGCGCAGCACCTCGGTGCGCACCTCGGCATTCGGCAGGTCGACAAAGAAGATCTCGTCGAAGCGGCCCTTGCGCAGCAACTCCGCCGGCAGGGCCGCCACGTCGTTGGCCGTGGCCACGACGAATACCTGGCCCTTGCGCTCGGCCATCCACGTCAGCAGGTAGCCAAGCACGCGCCGCGAGACGCCATCGTCGTTGCCTTCGGTGGCCAGCGCCTTCTCGATTTCGTCCAGCCAGAGCACGCACGGCGAAAGCATTTCCGCGTTCTTCAGCGCCGCGCGCAGGTTGCGCTCGGTCTCGCCGTGATACTTGTTGTACAAGGTGCCAATATCCAGGCGCAGCAAGGGCACGCCAAAGCCGCCGGCAACGGCTTTCGCCGCCAGCGACTTGCCGCAACCCTGCACGCCGAGGAGGAGGATGCCTTTCGGTGGATCGAGCTTGACTGCGGTCTTGCGCCCGATGAAGGCCGGTACGCGCTGCTGGATCCAGCGCTTGAGGCGGGCCAGTCCGGCGACGTCGGCGAAACGCGCGGTCTCGTATTCGAAGTGCAGCAGGTTGTCGCGATCGAGCAACTCGAACTTGGCCTGGGCCAGGCCCGGAAGGTCGGCCGGGCCGAGCGCGCCATCGGCATAGATCAGCTTGCGCACGATGCGTCGTGCGTCGGCATGGGTGAGGCCGGAGAGATTGCGCACGATGGTGCGTGCGGCGTCGGCATCGACCTCGACGCGGCGACCGCTGTTCTCGCGCGAATAGTTGAAGGCCTCCTCGCGGACAAGGGCGGCCAGCGCCTGGATGTCCGGCAGGGCCATCTCGAAACGCGTCGCCAGCGCCTGCAGGTCGTCGGGCAGTTCGAACTTCGAGCCGACCAGCACCAGGGTGTGCTCGACCGTTGCCTGGCGCAGGACGATTTCGCGCATCAGGCGCAGGGTCATCGGATAGCGCAGGTAGGGCTGGAAATCGAGCAGCAGGAACACTGCCGCCTCGGTGCGCTGCTTGATCGAGGTCAGCGTCAGGGTCGCATCGGGAACGGCGCTTTCGCCCTCGTCGTCCATGTCGATGCGGCGCAAGCCCTCGGTGATGCTCCAGGTGAACAGCGGGCGCAGCGACTGCGCAATGGCGTGCCGGAAACTGTCGATGACGCGGCCTTCCTCGACCGATTCAATGACCAGCAGCGGCGTGCGCGCGCGCAGCAAGGTGGTGAGATCCTGATTGACGCCCATTGATTCCCGGCTACGCCGCCAGCATGAAGCGCAAAAGCCTAGCACGCCCGCATGCGGCATAATGGGCGTTTCCCTCGCGCGCGAGCGCCGCCACCAGACGCAGAGAACATGCTCAGAGAAGCCATTGAACACCATCGCCAGGGCCGTCTTGCCGATGCCGAAACCGCCTATCGCGAGGCACTGACGGCCAATCCCGTCGATGCCGAGGCCCTGCGTGGTCTGGCCGTGGTGCGCCGTGCGCTGGGCGACCTCGCCGAAAGCGCGACGCTGATTGCCGCCGCCCACGAACAGCAACCCGAGCAGGCCAACCTGCTGCTCATGCTTGGCGCGGTGCGCTTCGAGCAGGGCGATGTCGAGGCCGCGCGCATTGCCTACGAAAAGGCCCTGGCCCTGGATCCGAACCTGGCCGGCGCGCACACCGCGATTGGCCACATCGCCATGATGCAAGGCAAGCCGGAACTGGCCGACCAGCATTTCCGCACCGCCTTGCGCGTCGAGGAGGACCCGCAGGCCTTGAACGGGCTTGGCACCCTGGCCCTGAACCGGGGCGATGCCGAGACCGGCGTCAAATACTTCACGCGGGCGGCCGACCTGGCACCCAACGATGCGCCGATCGCCTTCGGCCTCGGCCGTGCGTTTGCCGCGCGCAACATGCTGGCGTTTGCCGAGCAGTCGCTGCGCAAGGCACTGAGCCTGCGCCCGGGCATGCCGCAGGCCAGCGGTGCGCTGGGCCAGTTGCTGATCCAGGACAAGCGCGTTGCCGAAGCCGAGCCGTATTTCCAGGCGCTGCGCGGCATTGCCGGCTTTGAACTGGCCCACGAGCTGGGCCTTGGCGATGTCGCCCGCATGCAGGGTCGCCTCGAGGACGCGGTTGGCTTCTACGAGCGCGCGCTGCGCGTGCGCCCCGAGCATGAAGCCGGCTTCGAGGCCTTGTTGTGGTCACTCGGCAAACTGGGTCGCAGCGGCGAACTGCTCGCCCTGCTCGACCAGCGCATTGCCGATTTCCCCGAACAGCCGCGCTGGCGGGCTACGCGCGCGCGCATCCAGGCCAGCAGCGGACATCCGGCCAAGGCCGTGGCCGACTGGCAGCGCCTGCACGAGATGGAACCGACGAACGCCGAAGTCGCACTCGAACTGGTGCGCGCCCGCGAACGCAACGGCGAATTCGAAGCGGCCAGCAAACTGGCCGAAGCGATCGTGGCGTTGGCGGCGAACAATCCGGAGCTGACCCTGGTGCGTGCCCGCGCGCGCCTGCGCAACGGTGACCTGGCGGCGGCACGCGAGCTGCTGTCGACCGTCAACCTTGCCCGCATCGACGCCGACCTGGCGCGTGCCTGCAAGAACCTGCTCGGCCAGCTGAGCGACCGCGAGCGCCAATATGGCGATGCCGTGCGTTTCTTCCGCGAAGCGCAGAGCGGCTTGCCCGGCGCCTTGCCGAGACTTGAATCGATGCCTGCCGACTATCAGGCAGCCATCGCCAAGCCGCAGGGGGAGGCGTGGCAGCACGCGCCGATCCTGCTCATCGGTGCCCCGGGCAGCGGCGTCGAACGCATTGCCGCCCTGCTCGCCGACCAGGCCGGGGTGAATGTCCTCCGCGATCGCGTGCAAGGCGCACGCAACGATTGCTTCGATGCCGCCACCATCAATCCCGCCGATGACATCTCGGCCAGCGAAATCGAGATGCATCGCGAGCGCTACCTGAGCTCGATGCGCGAGCGCATGGACATGGACAAGCCGCTGGTCGACTGGATCCCGCGTTTCTATGCGCAGTACCTGCTGGTCGCGCGACGCCTCATGCCCGGCACCAAGGTCATCCTCGTCGATCGCGACGCCCGCGATTGCCTGCTTGGCTGGCTCGCTTTCGGCTGGCTGCCGTATGCCGGACTCAATGATTTCGACAGTTGCGTCGAATGGCTGGATCGCGCCATGGCGCACTTGCGCCTCGTCGACGAACAAGGTGGCCTGCCGCATCTGGTCGTCAATGCCGAACAGGTGCTCGCCGATCCCGCCGGTGCCGGTGCCGAGCTGGCGCGCTTCGTCGGTGTCGAATCCCTGCAGCCCGGCAAACTGACAGCGCTGGTCGACCAGGGCCCGGGCGGCCTGCCGACCCGTTTTGCCGATGGCCATTGGCAGGAATACGCCGAGGTGCTCGCCGAGGCATTTGCCAAGTTGCCCGTGAAAGCCTGATCAATCCGGAGGTTGCCGTGCATATCCGCAGCAAGAGTTTCCATGACATGCAGCCGATCCCCGCGGAGTTCGCCTTTGGCCAGCCCGGCCCGCAGGGCGAGCCCTGCGTGTTTGCCGCCAACCGCAATCCGCACCTGACCTGGAGCGATGTCCCCGAAGGCACGCGCTCGTTCGTGCTGACCTGCATCGATGTCGATGCGCCAAGTGTCGGCGATGACGTCAACCAGGTCGGGCGCAGCGTGCGTGCCGCGCTGCCGCGTACCGAGTTCGTGCACTGGCTGATGATCGACATCTCGCCGGAATATCGCGAGTTCGGCGTCGGTGCCTGTGCCGAAGGCGTGGTCGCGCATGGCAAGCAGGAGGTCTCCGGGCCGCCCGGATCGCGCCAGGGCATCAACGACTACACCGGCTGGTTCGCCGCTGACGAGAGCATGCGCGGCGACTACTACGGCTATGACGGTCCGTGCCCGCCCTGGAACGACGAACGCCTGCACCATTACCATTTCCGCGTCGCCGCCCTCGATGTCGCCAGCCTCGGCCTCGAAGGGCGCTTCGACATCAGCGCCGTGCGCAAGGCCATGCAAGGCCACGTGCTGGCCGAAGCCGAGCTGATTGGCACCTACACCCTGAGTGCCTCGCTGCGGCGCTGAGCAGCATCGATGATGCATTCGCCCAAGCCTGCCGATTTGCTGGAAAGTGCCCGCGCCGCGCTGCGCGACGGTGAGCGGGCGCGCGCCGACACGCTGTTTGCCGCGCTGCTCGACGCCGATCCGCAATCGTTCGAGGCGCTTACGCAACTCGGCCAGAGTGCGTTTGCCGCTGGCCGCCTGGACGTGGCGCTGGATCTGCTTGGTCGCGCGCAGCGGCTGCGCCCCGCCGATGCGCATGCCTGCAAGAATCTTGGCGCGGCCCTGCGCGCCGCCGGCAACAACGAAGCGGCGGTCGACCTGCTGCGCGAAGCGGTGCGCCTGGATCCGAATTTTTTCGTCGCGCGCCTGCTCTACGCGGCCGCCTGCGAGGATCTTGGTCGCACGCAGACCGCGTTGTGCGCCTACTACGGTGCCTTGAACACCGCGCAACGCCAGGGTCGCTGGCTCAACACCGCGACCACCGCGCCGCTGCTGCGCCCCCTGGTGACGCACGCCATGCACACCGTCGATGCCGGTCGCGGCGCGTTTTACGCCAACGCGCTGGATCCGTTGCGCGAGCGCTTTGGTGCCGAGGCGCTGCGCCGCGTGGAAAAGGCGCTGGAGATCTACCTGGGCAACCTGCCCGCCGACTATCCCGATCCCCGCCAGAAGCCCTCGTTCCTGTATTTCCCGGACATTCCCTCGCAACCGTGGTTCGAGCGTTCCCTGTTTCCCTGGTACGAGGAGTTCGAGAGCCACGCCCCGGCAATCCGTCGCGAGCTGGATGCCGTGCTCGATGACGAGGCCGCCTTTGCCGCCTTCCTCAAGGCCCGCCCGAATGTGGACATGGAGGAATACCTGAGCAACGCGCGCGGCCCGGCAAGGTGGGACGGCTATTTCTTCTACGACCACGGCGAACGCTTCGAGGAAAACTGCCGGCGTTGCCCGGAAACCGCGGCGGCGCTGGATCGGCTGCCGTTGGTGCGCCTGCCGGCGCATGCACCGGAATGCCTCTTCTCCAAGCTCACCGCCGGCTCGCATATCCGCCCGCATCGCGGCGTCACCAACACGCGCCTGGTCACGCACTTGCCGCTGATCGTGCCGGGCAACGGCGCCCTGCGCGTTGGCGGCGAGGATCATGTCTGGCAGCAGGGCCGCTGCATCACCTTCGACGACACCTTCCTGCACGAGGCCTGGAATTTCAGCGACCACACGCGCGTGGTGCTGCTGTTCGACGTGTGGAACCCGCACATGACCGAAGCCGAGGTCGCCGCCTGTTCGCAACTGGTGCTGGCGATCAGCGGCTTCAACCGCGAAGCCATGCTCGGTGCACCAATGCAGGAAACCGGCGAGCCGTAGCCTCCGCTTTCACGGCCATGTGCCCGGCACGTTCAGTTTGCCGGCACCCACAGCAGCAGGCCGATACCGAGGGCGATCCGGTACAGCGCAAAGGCATTGAAGGTGTGCGTGCGGATATAGCCGAGCAGCCATTTCACGGCGATGAAGGCGGTGATCGTTGCCGCCACGAAGCCGACGCCGACGCCCAGCCAGTCCTCCTGCATGGCACCGTCCTGGCCATGCCTGAGGATCTCGTAGGCACTTGCCGCGAACATGGTCGGGATGCCGACGAGAAAGGCGAACTCGGTCGCCGCGGCGCGATTGTTGGTGCCGGCGAGCATGGCGATGAAGATGGTTGCCGCCGAGCGCGAGGTGCCGGGAAAGATCCCGGCGACAACCTGTGCAATGCCGACGAGGATGGCCACCGTCCAGGTGATGCGTTCGCTTTGCGGGCGGCGTGCGCTGAACCACTCGGCGGCAAGTATCCAGAATCCGCCGACAATCAAGGCCAGCGCAATCGGTTTCACCGTATCGGGCAACTGGAAGCCGAGCTTGGCGACAATCAATCCCAGCCCGGCCGTGATGGCAAAGGCAACGACGAGTTTCAGCAGGTAGTCGCGATTGGCCGCCTCGCGCCAGCCGCTGGCAAGCTGCCACAGGCGTTTGCGGTAGATCAGCGTCACCGCGAGGATGGCCCCCGCCTGGATGACGATGTTGAAGGCATCCGAGCGCTGCCCCAGCCAGTGCTGGGCAATCAGCAGGTGTCCGGTGCTCGAGATCGGCAGGAACTCGGTGATGCCTTCGATGATGCCAAGCAGGATGACGTTGATCAGGTCAGGCACGCGTGTTTCCGCAACAATCGGCGCGCAAGGATAAGACAGATTCCCGCACCCGCGGCATCCGCGCCTTGGCCGTGCGCGATCATGCGAGAATCATCGACCGCCCGCCGCCTACCCTGCTCGCGGTCAGGCGCAGCGGATCAGGCACCATCGCAAGGCGCCACAACTGATTGAATTGCAGTTGCAGGACTCGATCCGGGTGACGGATTGATTCGGCAGCTGAGCCGGCAAGGATTGATGCGTGAACATGACACCCTTCGAATGGGCCCTTGGCCGCCTTGGCGGCTTGTTGCCCGAGAACAACACCATGCTCCTGGTCGAGCGCCTGCGCAGTGCCGAGGCTGGCGAATCGGAATGGCTGATGGCCGCCGAGTTGCTGCTGCGCAGCGATCCGGCGGCGGCCGCCGCCTTGCTTGAAGTTGCCGTGCGGCAACGCCCGGATGCGCCCAGGCTGCACTATCTGCACGGCAATGCGTTGCGCGTGAGCGGCCAGCCCGGCGCTGCCGAGAGCGCCTTGCGCACGGCCATTGCGCTGGATCCCGCACACGCCAATGCGAGCATCTCGCTGGCCCATCTGCTGCGCGAGCAGGGCCGCATGAAGGCCCTGGCCGAGGTCATGCTGGCGCTGTGGCGAAACGAGCCGCGCAGTCTCGAACGCGATCGGCGCATTGTTTCCTTCCTCTTCGAATGCACGCGTCATGCCGATGCCGACAGCCTGCTGCCGGCCTTGCTCGCGGCGCATCCGCAGGATCCGTTGCTGCTGCGCCATGCCGGCGAGTGCGCCTTGATGTTCGGCCGTTTCGACGAGGCGCGCACGCACCTGCGCGCGGCCATCGACGTCGACCCGGAGCAAGCCTCGACCTGGCTGCGCCTTGCGCACACGCATCGTTTTGTCGATGCAGAGGACGACGACCTGCGCTTGTTGCAGGCCGGCGCGATAAGAGGCGAACTCGCCGAGGAAACGCGCATCGCCATCGGTTTCGCGCACGGCAAGGCGCTTGATGATCTCGGTCGCCTTGGCGAATCCGTCGATGTGCTCAAGCGTGCCAATGCCGACTGGCACCAGGGCCACCGCTGGGACGGCCAGGCCTGGCGCAAGTTTGTCACCGCGCAGCTGCAGGCACCGGTCGCCGCGCGCTCGGCGGCATCGGGCCCGACCATCCCCATCTTCATCGTCGGCCTGCCGCGCTCCGGCACCACCCTCGTCGAGCGCCTGCTCAGCCGCGATGCGCAAATCCGCGGCCGCGGCGAGTTGAACTGGATTGCCTCGCTGGCCCGCCAGCTTGGCCCGCAGGTGCCGGCATCGAACCTGACAGCGGCAGGAAATTTCTATCTTGCGCAATTGCGCCAGGATGATCCGCCGACACGCTTTGCCATCGACAAGAACCCGCTCAACTTCCGTCATCTCGGCTTGATCGCCGGCATGCTGCCGATGGCACGGATCATCCACTGCCGGCGCGACCCGCGCGATGCCGCACTGTCGATCTGGAGCCAGCATTTTGCCCATGCGGACATGGCCTGGAGCTACGATTTCGGCGAGATCGGCGAGTACGCGCGCGGCGAAGCCGAATTGATGGCGCACTGGCGGCAGGTGCTGCCGCTGCCGATCTTCGAGCTGGACTACGAGGCCCTGGTTGCCGATCCCGAAACAACCATCAGCGCGGTGCGGCGATTCCTCGGATTCACCGCCGACGCCGTGCCGACGCTGTTCGACGTGCCCGACACGATTTCCACGGCCAGCGTCTGGCAGGCACGCCAGGATGTGCATTCCCGATCCGTCGGTCGCTGGCAGCGTTACCGCGGGTTCCTGCCCGAGCTTGAGGCGTGGGCAAGTGTCTCGGGCGCTGCCGGTGACACGGCGGCGGTGTTCCCTGGACAGCGCTGAGCAAGCCGCGCCGTATGCAGCCTGGCGGAGCCTGCGCTAGCATGTCGCACCACTTCTTCCACCCTTGCAAAAGGAAGCGGCACCATGCCAAAGCTCGACCGCGAGGGCATCCTCGCGATGCTGCAGGAGTTCCTCAACCAGCGTTTTGACATTCCGCTGGAATCCGCCAAACCGCACTTGCGCCTGTCGGAACTCGGACTCGATTCGATGCTGATGCTCGACATCATGCTCGAGTTCGAGGATCGCCTTGCCATCAAGCTGAGCGACATGAGCCTGCCGCGCGATGCCAGCCTGGGGGATGTCGCCGCCTTGATCGAACGCAACCTCCCCTCGGACTGACATGCAGCCCCGGGAAAACGATGTGCTGATCAGCGGAATCGGCGTGATCTCGCCGATCGGCTCATCCGTGGCCGCGCTGCATGCCAGCCTGCTGGCGAATCGTTCCGGGATACGTCTCTGGCAATCGCCGGAACTGTCCCGAACCTTGCCGGCCGGCCTGATCGAAGAGGATTTCAGCAGCCGGTTTTCCAAGCTGGAGCTGCCCTATCTGGATCGCTGCAGCCAACTGGCCATGCTCGCGGCGACGCAGGCAATCGACGATGCCGGGATTGCCGGCTTCGCCGCGCATGCACAGCGTGCCGGCCTGTATTACGGATCGGTCGCCGGCGGCGTCAAGACCGAGCACGACTGGGTGCATCAGTTCCATGTCGAGCATGCGCAAGTCTCGCGACCGTTCACCATCATGGCGAGCATGCTCAACGCGGCACCGGCACTGATCTCGATTCGCCACAAGATCCTCGGTCCGGTGATCACCAACAGCAGCGCATGCTCGTCCTCGGGTGCGGCAATCGGCGAAGCGGCGAGGGCGATACGTGACGGCTACCTCGACATTGCCGTGGCCGGCGGCGCGGAAGCTGCGCTGACGCCAACGTTCATGGCCTTGTGGGGCGGCTTGCGGGCCCTGGCCGAGGTCGATCCCGTCGATGTCGGGCGCAGTTGCCGTCCCTTCTCGGCCGATCGCAGTGGCCTGGTGCTGAGCGAAGGCGCGGTTTTCCTGGTGCTTGAATCGCGTCGCCACCTCGAGCAACGTGGCGCCGACTGCTATGCGCGGCTATCCGGTTACGGAATCGCCTCCGATGCCCACCACATCGGCTCGCCGCACGCGCCAGGCCAGGCCGCGGCCTTGCGCGCGGTCCTGCAGGATGCCCAGCTTGATCCGGCGAGCATCGACTATTTCAACGCCCATGCGACGGCCACCCGCGGCGGCGATCCGGTCGAGGCGGCTGCCATCCGCGAGGTGTTCGCGGAAGAAACCGAGCGCCTTCCGGTGAGCTCGACCAAGGCCATCCATGGCCATCTGCTCGGCGCCGCCAGCGCCATCGAGCTGGCCGTCTGCGTGCTCGCCGTGGCCGATTCCTTCCTGCCGGCGACTGCCCACCTCGACCAGGTCGACGCGGAATGCGCACTGCACCACGTGAGCGGCCAGGCACAACGCAACCAGGCGGTCGAACACGCGCTCTCGCTGTCGGCCGGATTTGGCGGGACCAATGTGGCGCTGGCGGTGTCGAAGGAGCACGATCTGCGGACAAGAACTCTCCAAACGGGAGAGTCCAGCGGCTGACGAGCGCTTCGCCCCGGGGTGCTCCGCCACGACAGGAGAGCGCCATGAATGCGTTGAATTTGTTCCAGCACGATGCAACCAGTTTTCACGTCGAAGCACGTTTCGATGTAAAGGCAAACAATACACTATGGATCACCTTGCCATCGTCCAGAGATGGCGGCCCTCCGTACTTCTCGCGCCCTTTGCTCGATGAGTTGATGGCGCTGCTGCAATCGATCAAGCAACGCGGCGTGACCTGGCCGGCGAACGGCGCGATGCAGCCGATCCACTACGTGGTGATGAAATCGGCGCACGCGGAATATTTCAGCCTCGGCGGCGATCTTGCCCATTTCCATGAGTGCATCACGCGCGGTGACCGCAAATCGCTGCACGAGTATTCGGCCAATTGCGCCGACATGCTGCACGACTGGTCGAGCCTGCTCGGCAACGAGGCAACCACGATCGCCCTGGTGCAGGGTCGTGCCCTTGGCGGCGGTTTCGAAACCGCGCTTGCGGCCGACCTGATCGTCGCCGAGGAACACGCCGAGTTTGCCTTCCCGGAAATCCTCTTTGGACTTTTTCCCTGCACCGGCGGCATGAGCCTGCTGGCGCAGCGGATTGGCGCGCGGGCGGCGGAGCGCATGCTTGGCGATGCCCGCGTGCACGCCGCGCCGGCGCTGAAGGAGCTTGGCATCGTCGACGAGATCTGTCCGCGCGGACAAGGTGAGCTGGCCGTGGAACGATTGATTGCAGGCCATGCCCGCCAGCGCCGCGCGCGCCTGATGCTTCAGCGCAGCCGGCATCGACTGAGTGGATTGAACCGGCGTGAGCTGCATGCGGTGGTCGAGGAATGGACGGAGACCGCGATGCGCCTGGATCAGCACGAATTGCGCGTGATGGATGCCCTGGTGCGTCTACAGCGTGGTCGTGCCATCCGCTGAACGCGTACCGCCGGCTGCAGCAATTTCCTGCCGCAGGGCGGCCAGGGTGACCTGCAATGCGTCGCCAAGATCCACCGACAGTCGCTCGGCGGACTCCTCCAGATCGGTCCTGGATGCCGACATCAGTCGGTTCGCCAGGGCCAGGCAACGCTGCGCGCCAACGTTCGCGCTGACGCCCTTGAGGGCGTGGGCGGCATCACGCACGCAAGAATGATCGTGCATCGCAAGGGCGTGGCGGATCTGCTCGCCACAGCGCTGCATGTCAACACTGGCTTCATGCAACAGGGCCGGGAAGAACTCGGCTCGCTGGCTGACCGACTTCAGTTCATTGATGATCTCCGCATCCAGCGGGTTGCTGGAAACCACCGCCAGCAGCGGCTGCGTGGCGCGCGCGGCGGGTGCCGCCGGCGCCTCGGCAAGCGCGTCCGGCATGGCCGCGTCGCTTGCGGCATCCAATTGCGCAATCGCCTGGCGCAGCTTGGCCAGGGTAATCGGCTTGTAGAGCACGCCATTGCCGCCCGAATCGCGCAGGCGCGCCGCCGTCAGTTGCGTGGTGTCGGCGGTGAGGAACAGGGTTGGCATGCGTTTCGTGGAACCCAGTTGCCAGGTTTGCAGGACGCGCACGCCATCCATGTCGCCCAGGTTGTAATCAAGCAGGAGCAGGTCGAAATCCTGCTCGACCAGCAAATCCAGCGCCTGCATGCCGCTGCTGCAGGTGGTCACGGCATGCCCGTCCCTTTCCAGAAGCTCGCGCAGCAGCAGGAGGTTGGTCTCGTGGTCCTCGGCGACAAGAATGCGTCGCGGACGGCAGACATTCTCCGCGAGCGCATCGTCAGCCGCGCCACTGACCGGCAACAGTGGCGTGCAGCGCAACAGGGAAACCTCGAACCAGAAGCGGCTGCCCTTGCCGGGCGCGCTATCGACCTTCAACACGCCACCCATCATCTCGACGATCTGCCGCGACAAGGCGAGACCCAGGCCGATACCGCCATAGCGCCGCGCACTTCCCTGATCCACCTGCATGAACGGCTCGAACAATTGTGCGTGGAAGGATTGCGCGATGCCGATGCCGCTGTCGGTGACGCTGAAGCAGAGACGATAACGAGTGGCGCTCTCCTCAAGCAATTCGATGCGGGTCTCGACCTGGCCGCTGTCGGTGAACTTGACGGCATTGCCGGCCAGGTTCAGCAACACACGGGCCAGGTGATGTGCATCGGCCTGCACCCAATCGGAAATGCGCGGATCAACCACCACCTGGAAGCCGATGCTCTTGCTTCGTGCCGTGGCTTCCAGTGCATCGCGGACGAGTTCGAGCTCGCGGGCGAGATCGGTCGGATGATTGTCCAGGCGTGCCGCGCGCGCGCCAAACTTGGCCTCGTCGAGCAGAGCGTTGATTTCATGCAGGAGTTCGTTGGAAAGCGCCAGGATTGTCCCGGTCAGGTGGGCGACTTCGACCCGGCCGGGTTCGGCGGCAATCAGCTCGGTCGCCGAAACAATGCCGGTCAATGGCGTGCGCAGCTCGTGGCTGACCATGGCCAGCAGCTCGGACTTGGCCTTGCTTTCCTGCTCGGCGTGCTCGCGTGCCTTGCGCAACGACTTGAGCAGGCCCCCCGAGTAAACCGGAACCACCACCAGCGGCAGCATCAAGGCGGCAAACAAGGTCGGGTTGGCCTGCCAGTACGGCACACTGAAAAACACCAGCAGGAAGCCGCCGATGGCGGTCAACTGGCACAGATACATCAAGGCACGGCCGGTGCGAAAGCCAAAGCCGAGGATGGTGAACAGGTAGAAGCCGACAATCAGGCTGCCGTATTCGCCGGTCACCGCCAGCCAGGCTGAAAGTGCCAACGGATCGAGCACCGCCGTCGCCACCAGCAATTCGCGCGCGTGCAGCGTCGTCCGATAGCGCAGCAGCAAGTGCACGATCAATACGTACAGGCAATAGCAGGCCGTCAGCAGCACCAGCCGGGCGGCGACATTTTCCGGTGAGGCCAGGTACAGCAAGGCCTCGACGATCACCACCGGAATGGCGATGCCGATGCGCACTTTCGCCTGCGCCACCAGGACCGCGCGCAGCCCCGCTTCGGAGCGGTCGGGGGCACCTTCGACTATGTCTTCGATCATGGCATGGCCAGGGACAGCGGCCAGTCGCCGCGTGCTTCATCATCAAAATAAATGTGCAAATAACACAGAATTGCGCATTGCGCAACAAAGCAATCGGCAGCGTCGTCACCGTCCTGGCACAGAATCTGGGCAAAGCCGGACCGGCAGTCTGCGCCAGAAAGCGATGCGCTGCCGACGCAGGGGCATGCTGCTGCCAAGGTGGCCTCGGCGAACGGATCGGCGGAAAGTCCAAGGATTTTGCCCTACTATCGGGCAATGACCGATATTCGCACCAGCATGATGCAAAATGGCGCGGCGCCCGCCGTCGACGTGCTGATGCAATGCGTGACCGCGATGGCCGGGCTGGATGCCGAGCTTCGTTTTGTCTGGCTCAATCCGGCCATGTCCGACCTGCTGGGTGCCGGCGGCGTGCGCTGGCAAGGCACCTTGCTGGAGGCAATCGATCCAGGTGCCTCGGCCATCGTCGCTGCGGCCAGGCGTGCGCTTGATGGCGAGCAGGTTGTGCTGCTGCGCCAGGTGGCAGTGCGCAGCGGCGGCGCGCGCGAGCGCGTGGTCGATCTGGCTTTCAGCCCGCTGCCCGGCAAGGGCTTGCTGCTCGAGGTGCTGGCGGCGGCAGCGGCCAGTGAACGGATCTCGCCGCTGTTGTCCGAATCGCTGCGCGGCTTCGCCCACGAAGTGAAGAATCCGCTGGCCGGCGTGCGTGGCGCGGCGCAATTGATTGGTCGGCGTGTCGAGGGCGCTGAACTGCGCGAGCTGGCCGATCTGATCATCGCCGAAAGCGATCGCCTGGCAGGCCTGGCCGACCGCCTCCTGCGCGCCGGTGGCAAGCCACGCCTCGCGCGCCTGAACGTGCACGAGTTGCTCGAGCGCGTCGCCTTGCTGCTCGCGGCCGAAGCCGGCGCACCCGAGGTGCGTCGTGATTACGACCCCAGCCTGCCCTTGCCGATTGGCGATGCCGATCGCCTGTTGCAGCTGCTGCTCAATCTCGCCCGCAATGCGCTCGAAGCCGGCGCACGGACATTGACCCTGCGCACCCGCGTCGAGTTTGGCGCGCGGCTCCGAGATCGCCTGCGCCGCGCGGCCATGCGCATCGACGTCATCGATGACGGCCGCGGCATTGCGCCCGAACTGGCCGACTCGCTGTATCAGCCGCTGGTCTCCGGGCGCGCCGACGGCAGCGGTCTCGGCCTTGCCCTGGCGCGGGAAATCGCCGACGAGCACGGCGGCCAGTTGCAGCATGTCAGCCGCCCCGGGGCGACCACGTTTACCCTTTTGCTGCCGCTGGAGTTGTCCGCATGAGCACGGTCTGGATCGTCGATGACGACCGCGGCGTGCGCGTCGTCCTCAGCGCGGCCATGCGTGATGCAGGATTGACGCCGCGCGAGTTCAGCGATGCCGAAAGCGCCATCGATGCGCTCGCCAGCGAAACACCGGCGGTCATGTTCACCGATGTGCGCATGCCCGGCAGCAGTGGTCTGGAGCTGCTGGGCCGGCTGGCGGGCACGGCGGCGTTTCCGATCATCGTCATGAGCGCCTTCACCGATGTCGCGACCACGGCGGCGGCCTTTCGCCAAGGCGCGTTCGACTATTTGCCCAAGCCCTTTGACCTTGATACCGCCGTGGCCATGGCCGAGCGCGCCCTTGCGCAGTCGCTGCAGGCCAGCGAGGAAACGAGCAAAGGCGCTGCGCTGGCCGACGCAGAATTGATCGGCAGCAGTGCCGGCATGCGCGACTTGTTCCGCGCCATTGGCCGCGTCGCGGCGAGCGGCTTGAGCGTCTTGATCACCGGCGAGACCGGCACCGGCAAGGAGCTTGTTGCACGTGCCCTGCACCGCGAAAGTCCGCGCGCCAAGGCGGTGTTCGTGGCCATGAACACGGCGGCGATCCCGGCCGACCTGCTCGAATCGGAACTGTTCGGTCACGAGGCCGGTGCCTTCACCGGGGCCACGCGGCGCCACGCCGGTCGCTTCGAGCAGGCCGATGGCGGCACCTTGTTCCTCGACGAGATTGGCGACATGCCGCTGGCCTTGCAGACGCGCCTGCTGCGCGTGCTGGCCGCCGGAGAGTTCTATCGCGTCGGCGGACGCGAGCTGATCCGCAGCGATGTGCGCGTCATCGCCGCGACCCACCAGGATCTGGAAGCCAAGGTCGAGCGCGGCGAATTCCGTGCCGACCTGCTGCATCGCCTCGATGTGGTGCGCCTGAGCTTGCCGCCGCTGCGCGAACGGCGTGACGACATCGCCGTGCTGGCCACGCACTTCCTCGCCCAGGCCAGCGTCGAAGCCGGTCTCGAACCCAAGCGATTTGCCCCCACCGCCCTGGCCGCGCTGCGCGAACTGCCCTGGCCGGGCAATGTGCGCCAGCTGGAAAATCTCTGCCGACGCCTCGCCGTGCTGGCCAGCGGACGGCAGATCCATGTCGCCGACCTGCCGGCAGCCATGCGCCAGGGCGTGCCCGCGCAGAGGCCAGCCTGGAGCAGCGCCCTGGCCGAGTGGACCGAACAGGAGTTGCGCGGCGGCGCGGCGGCCGTGCACGCACGCGCGCTGGCCGAATTCGACCGCGTATTGCTGGAAACGGCCTTGGCGGTCAGTGCAGGACATCGGCAGAATGCAGCAAAGGCACTCGGCCTCGGCCGCAACACGCTGACCCGCAAGCTCGGCAGTTCGCGCAAATCCGCGACGCGCAAGCCGCGTTGAGCGCGCGCGCCACGTTCGCTCACTTCCATCAATGTCCCAGGGCGAGGCTCACTCATGAACGATGCCATCTCCATCCGCGCGGCGAGCCTTGCCGACACCGCGTTCCTCGTCGACTGCAATGCCGCGATGGCACTGGAAACCGAACACAAGCTGCTCGACCGCGAGGTACTGAAGCGCGGAACCGAGGCTGTCTTCGCAGATGCCCACCGCGGCTTCTACCGCATTGCCGAACGCGCAGGCGTGGCGGTTGGCTGCCTGCTCGTCACCCGTGAATGGAGTGACTGGCGCAACGGTGACTGGTGGTGGATCCAGAGCGTCTATGTCGCCGCCGAGGCGCGGCGCGGTGGCGTCTTCAGCGCCTTGTACGCCGATGTTGCCCGGCACGCGCGGGCAACGCCCGGGGTAGTTGGCCTGCGCCTCTACGTCGAGAATGAAAACCACGCCGCGCAAGCGACCTATGCAGCGCTCGGCATGCGCGATTCCGGCTATCGCCTGCTGGAGACGGCCTTTGCCGATCCGCTTTGAGCGACGCGTCGGAGGCGCACTGCGCCGGCGTCAGTGGCGCGGCGTCGCCATCAACTCAAGCCCGTGCGCGGCGAGGATCGCCCGACTGTGCGCAAGTTTCCGAGGCTCGGAGGCATCGCTTTCCACGCCGCCGTGCCGGTAGCGCAGGCTGCCATCGCCCAGGGTGACCGCGTGTTCCTGATCGGGTCGCAGCAAGGCGGTTTCGATGATCTGCCAGATGTCGCCAAGCCCGGCGTGCTCGTATTGCGCACAGGTCAGCGCGCACAGGTCGAGGGTGGTCAAGTGTCGCGCATGCGCGGTCTTCACGGCAAACGCCTCGCCAATGGCCAGCGCCAGTTCGGCACCGATCAGGCCATTGTCGAAGAGGCCACGCTCGAGGCGCTGGCCGACGGTGTGGATGGTTTCCGGGTTGCCGCAAAGCAGCCACGGCATGACCAGCATCGGACTGCCAAGCAGGCGCGTTTCCGGTTCCAGGGCGCTCAGCGGCAGCTTGCCCTCGTGTGCCCCGAGGGCAATCACATGGCCATCGCCAGCCTTGCGCGGCAAGCGTTCCAGCGCGTCGCCGAGCGCGGCGTGCAAGGGCCAGCCCGGGCGCAGCAGCTGGGCCTGGTCATACAACGCACCGACAAAGACAAAGTCGAGTTCGCGGATCTCGGGAACGTGCACGGCCAGATCGTGGGCAAGGGCATCGGCGAGGATGCTGGCGGTTGCCCGATCCAGCGCGATCACCGGCGGAATCCCGGGTTGCTCGCATTCGATGGCAACCAGGGCGAGGAAATGCGATCCAGCAGGCACGTTGCGGTTTTCGCAGTGGGAGCCGCAGTGTACCATCGCGGCCCCGTTCACCGTGTCTGGCCTGCTCATGGATTCTCAAAAGAACTACAAGAATTTCTGGAATGAAAAAGCCGCCACGCCCGATAGTGCCTTCATTGCCGTCGATGGCAGCACAAACGAGGAAACCGCACGCCTGACCGGCCACTACAGCGCGCGCCAGGTTGTCGCTGCGCTCGAACTGAAGCCGACTGATCGCGTGCTCGAACTTGGCTGTGGCGTTGGCCGCATCGGTCGCGAGATCGCACCCCTGGTTGCGCACTGGCATGGCACCGACATCTCCGCAAACATGATCGAGGTCGCGCGCGAGCGTCTGCGCAATCATGCCAATGTCGGCTTCACCGAACTCACCCGTTCCAGCCTGCAGCCGCTGGCTGATGCCAGCTTCGACAAGGCTTACTGCGTCGCCGTCTTCATTCACATGGACAAGGAGGATTTCTTCCTCTATCTGGAGGAAATTGCGCGTGTGCTCAAGCCGGGAGGCCTGATCTATTTCGACGTCTGGAACATGGCCAGTCCAGTGGGTTGGCGTCGCTGCGCACTCGAAATCAATCAGCACCGGATCGCAGATCATTCCAGGCGCAAGGATGTTGCTCGCAATCAGTTTTCCTCGCCCGAGGAAGTACGCATCTTCCTCGATCACGCCGGTTTCGATTTGACCCTGTTGCTCGCTGAATCGCCGTGGGTGCAGGCAATCGGCGTGCGTCGTGGCGGCCATGTCGATGTCGAGGCATTGCGTCGACAGGCTGCCGAGCAGACGGCGCGTATCGCCTATTCGCCGCTGTGGACCGAATTGTTCGATGGCATTCTGGATGTCGTCATCGGCAGGATCTCGCCCGAACTGATGTGGCAGTCACTCGGCGACGATTCGCGAGGTGAGGAAGTGCCAATGTTCCGCGAGTGGTTCCTCGGCATGTGGAAGGGCAACGAGACGGCCTGGGGCCCGGCACCACGCTGAATGATCGTCGCGCACGCACGACGTGCGGTGTGACATCTGCATCGATCCATGCGGGTCCGAGGGACGGCGTGCCGCCAATTCGGCGCAGCACGCGCAGGCGTTGCATAATGGCTGCCGATTTCAGCTGCCCTGAGCGAGGTTCGATGTGACTGCGATCAAGCGAGTCGGTGTCATCGGTGGTGTGCGCATTCCGTTTTGCCGCAACAACACCACGTATGCCGACATCGGCAATTTCGGCATGTCGGTGAAAACCCTCGGTTCGCTGGTCGAGCGCTACGGACTGCATGGCGTCGAACTCGGCGAGGTCGCCTTCGGCGCGGTCATCAAGCACGCTTCGGAATGGAACCTGGCCCGCGAGGCGACCTTGTCCTCGGGACTGGCACCGACCACGCCGGGCATCACCACGGCACGCGCCTGCGGCACCGGCCTCGACAACGCCATCATCATCGCCAACAAGATTGCCAGCGGCCAGATCGAAGCCGGCATTGCCGGTGGCAGCGATACCACCAGCGACGTGCCGATCGTCTACGGACGCGCCTTGCAGCAGCGCCTGCTCGCGGTCAATCGCGCGAAGAAACCGTTCGACAAGCTGAAGACCGCGCTCAAGGGTTTCTCCTTTGGCGAGTTGGCACCGTCGTTCCCCGGCGTCGCCGAACCGCGCACCGGCAAGTCGATGGGCGATCATTGCGAGCTGATGGCGCGCGAATGGAACATCTCGCGGGAAGATCAGGACAGGCTCGCCTGGGAGAGCCACCAGAAGGCCGCCGCGGCCTATGAACGCGGATTCTTCAAGGATCTGGTGGTGCCGTTCCGTGGCCTTGATCGCGACAACATCCTGCGCCCCGACACCACCCTGGAAAAACTCGCTGCGCTGAAACCCGCCTTCGACAAGAGCTCCGGACACGGCACCCTCACCGCCGGCAACTCGACGCCGCTCAGTGATGGCGCATCGGCCGTGCTGCTGGGCTCGGAAGCCTGGGCCAGGGAGCGTGGCCTGTCGGTGCAGGCCTGGATCACCCACGCCGAGGTGGCCGCGGTGGATTTCGTGCATGGCGAAGGCCTGCTCATGGCACCGACGATCGCCGTTCCGCGCATGCTCGATGCGGCGGGCATCACCCTGCAGGATTTCGACTACTACGAAATCCACGAAGCCTTTGCCGCGCAGGTCTTGTGCACCCTGCGCGCCTGGGAATCGGAAGACTACTGCAGGAATCGTCTTGGTCGCGACAAGGCGCTTGGCGCCATCGATCCGGCCAAGCTCAATGTCAACGGCTCGAGTCTTGCCCTTGGCCATCCGTTCGCGGCAACCGGCGCGCGCATTGTCGCGACCCTGGCCAAACTGCTGGAACAGAAGGGATCCGGCCGCGGCCTGATCTCGATCTGCACCGCCGGCGGCATGGGCGTGACGGCGATACTCGAACGTTAGCGGCGCGCGCGATGGCGTGGGGTCGCTGTCGCGGGAAATGCATCGACGTGATACCGAATCGGGGAGGGGAGGCATGGAATCGAACAAGCATGCGCTGATCTTGACCGGCGATCTGCTGGCGGGCTTCGAAGCGGGTGCCGTCTGGCAGGCGGTTGCCGAGCACTTCCGCATCGAGCCTGCGCGCCTGCACGGCGAGGTGCTGGCGCGGGTGCCGATGATGCTCAAGGAATCCGAAGACCTCGCCGATCTCGAGCGCCGCGCCGCTGCCCTGCGTGCCATCGGTGCGCAATGCGAAGTGCATCCCTCCAGCGGTGGCAGCTACTTTGTCCTCCTTGAAAATGTGCCACGCGGCCCGCTGCCACGCAGCTACATTGATCAGCGCATTCGCAGCGGTGCCTGGCCGGCGGTGCTCAAGGCGGCGCCGCCCGGCAGTTCCGAATGGCGCGTGCTGCCACCGCTCGCCGCCGGCGTGCCACTGGCAGCGCTTGCCGCTGCAGCGATCCCGGCCGCGGCCGAGAGCGAGGCCGATACGGTTGCGGCGAAAATCGCCCGCGTCGCCGACGGCATCGCCAGTCGCAAGGAAGCCGTGTTGCCCTTGCCGGCCGGCGAGGCCATCCATGCCGGCTTCTGGCGTCGCTGTGCGGCGTATCTGATCGACAACCTGATCCTGGCCATTCCGACCACGATCATCCTGATGATTCCCATCCTCGGCTTCTTCGTCTACATCGCCGGTCGCTGGGCGTATTTCGCACTGATGGAAAGTTCGCCCGCGCAGGCGACCCTCGGCAAGCGCGCCATGGGCATCATCGCCACCGACGGCAAGGGCCAGCGCCTGAATCTCGGCCAGGCCAGCGGACGCTACTTTGCCGGCGCTATCTCCTACATCACCTTGTATATCGGCTATGCGCTGGCGGGCTGGACCACGCGCAAGCAGGCCCTGCACGACCTCATTGCCGATACCTGCGTGGTTTTCGACACGGTGCGCCCGGACCAGCCGCTGCCGACGGTGCGCCCGCGCATGCCATGGTATGGCTGGGCCGCAAACTGCCTGCTTCTGGCCGTGTTCCCGATTGCCATCCTTGCCGCGATTGCCCTGCCGGCCTACCAGCAATACACCGTGCGGGCCAAGGTGGCGATGGCCATGGTTGATGCCGATGCGGCCAAGCTTGCGGTCGCCGAAGCGGTCGCTGCGCAGGACGGTTGCCAGGCGCAATTCCCCGCATCGACCAATCCCCTCGTCGCCTCGATCCGCATCAGCGGCGAGGCTCCGGACTGCGTGGTGACCCTGTTGTTCGCCGCGGATTCCAGTACGCCCGGCATGATCCGTGGCCAGGCCGTCGAATGGCAGTATTCCGATGCGGCAGCCTGGACCTGCAGCTCGGCCATCGAGTCGAAATACCTGCCGGCTTCCTGCCGCTGATGGGCGCCGCGGGCCGAAGGCGTGCATCTGCCGCGCCTGCCGGCGATACTTGATCCGCAATCGGGCCGCTTGCCGGCACTGGCCCGCAACCACCACTGAAATCGAACGGGAATGGAAACAATGCAACCCATCAAGCACGCCCTGGTTCTGACCGGTGAAATCCTGCCTGGTTTCGACGCCGCGACGGTCTGGCCGGCTCTGGCCGCCTACTTCCGCATGGAGCCCGAGCGGCTCAAGGCCGAGTTGCTGGCCCGCGCGCCCATCTCGATCAAGGAAAGCGACGATCTCGGCAAATTGCAGAAATTGCAGGATGGCGCAGCGGCCATCGGCGCGGCGACGGATCTGCAGGCCGTCAGCGGCGACAACCTGTTCGTGCTGGTCGATGGCGTGCCGCGCGGTCCGGTGCCGCATGCCTTCGTCGAGGATCGCGTGCGCAGCGGGGCCTGGCCATCGAGCATCAGCATTGCCGTGGTCGGCAGCTCCGACTGGAAGCCGTTCATCGTGCCGAGCTCGCCAGCCACCGACATGGACCAGCAGGCCACGGTCGCCTTCAGCACGATTCGCGCCGAAGCCATGGCGCCAAGTGCGGCAAGTGCACCAAGGCCGGCGGCACCGGCGGCCGTCGACATGCGCATGGCCGCTGCGGCGCCTGCCGCCGTGGCATTCACGCCGTCTGCCGCCGCCGGCAACCTGTTGCCCGAAGGCGGTATCGTGCATGCCGGCTTCTGGCGCCGATTCGCCGCCTACTCGCTGGATTCGCTGATCCTGACGATTCCCTTCCTGATCGTCTTTGGCCTGCTCGGATACCTCAGCTTCCGTGCCGCGATGTCGGGCGAGTCGCCGGGTGGCATGATCTTCCTGTTTTACTTCCTTGCCTATGTGGGTGCGATCGTCGGCTCGTGGCTGTACTTCGCCAAGTTCGAGAGCGGCGTCAACCAGGCCACGCCGGGCAAGCGCATCATGGGCCTGAAGGTCACCAATGCCAGCGGCGAGCGCATCACTTTCGGTCGCGCGACCGGTCGCTTCTTCGGCAAGATCGTCACCGGCATCATTCCCTTCGGCATTGGCTGGATGATGGCCGGCTTCACCGGCCGCAAGCAGGCCCTGCACGACATGATGGCCAGCACCTGCGTGGTGTTCCGCGAGGTGAACCCCGGCCAACCGCTGCCGACCGTGCGGCCGAAGATGCCGTGGTACGGCTGGGTGCTCAACGGCCTGCCGATCCTCGGCATGATCATCATGATCGCTGGCTACAGCTACATGATCAGCATGTTCATGGGGCGCATGGGCAGCATGGATATCCCCGATTCCTCGATGTCCGGGCTTCCGGACATGTCGAGCAGCAGCCCGGACCTGTCCAGTTCAAGCAGCAGCTCGGGCGTCGACGAGGGCGACAAGGAGACGATCCGCACCGGCCTGACCGCCGTGTACATGGTCGCCAGTGCCACGCAAAGCGAAGTGGCGGCCGTTGCCGATGCCGCCGGCGATTGCCCGGCGGAGGAACGCAGCTCGGACAATGCCTGGATCGAATCGATCCAGCTTGGCGGCATTTCGCCCGCATGCACGGTGACGATCCGCCTGTCCTCGTCATCCGACATTCCGTTTGCCGCGCGCATCGAACGCATCGAGTGGACCTACACCGGCAACGGCAACTGGCGCTGCGAATCGAGCATGGCCTCGGATCTGTTGCCGTTTGCCTGCAACTGAGTTGCCGGGACGCGGGTCGGCCCGTGGCCAGCATGACGACAGGCAAGCCCGCGCGAGCGCTTCGCGCAGGCTGCCTGTCGTCGCCGTGCGGGAAACAGCGCGATGATCCACGTTCGTGAAATCGACCACCTGGTCCTGCGCATTGTCGATGTCGCGGCCATGCTGCATTTCTATTGCGACGTGCTCGGCTGCCCGGTCGAGCTTCGAGACGACAGCATCGGCCTCATCCAGTTGCGCGCCGGGCAAAGCCTGATCGACCTGGTGCCGGTGGCTGGAAAGCTTGGCCGCGAAGGCGGTGGCACGCCCGACCCGCAAGCGCGCAACCTCGATCATTTCTGCCTGCGCATCGAGCCGTTCGACGCGGTGGAGATCCGCCAGCACCTGGCGGCATTCGGCATCGAGGCCGGGGACATGCAGTCGCGCAACGGTGCCGAGGGTGAAGGCCCGTCCATCTATGTCGCGGATCCCGAGGGCAATGTCGTCGAGTTGAAGGGACCGCCGAGCCCTTGATTCCTGTTCGGCAAGCCGGAGAAAGCCATTGGAAACCATCAACCTGAGTCCTGCCACGCCCCCTGCGGATGCCCATCGAAACATGTCGATCAACAACGCCATGGTCACCACCGCGCTCGAGCTGCCGGGTTTCCGCATCGTGCGCAGCCTCGGCGTGGTGCGCGGCCTGACCGTGCGTTCGCGCTCGATCGTCGGCAACTTCATTGGCGGCCTGCATTCGCTGTTTGGCGGCAACATCACGGTGTACACGACACTGTGCGAGCAGACCCGCGCCGAGACCTACCAGTTGATGATCCGCCAGGCACGCATGCTTGGCGCGAACGCGATCATCGGCATGCGCTATGACGCCACGGAAATCATGCCCGGCCTGGCCGAGGTGCTCTGCTACGGCACCGCCGTGGTCGTCGAGCCCGCCTGAACCGAACGGGGCAAGAACTGGCCAAGGAGGGCTCGATCGTGAAGGTGGGTTCGATCCGTGATCGAACGCTTTGCCCCATCGTGGAAAGCGTCAGCGCGCAGCGCCGACCCACGGGATGCGCCGATGTGTGAGGTGGTATCGCTGCGCATTGCAAGGTGGGTTCGATCTGTGATCGAACGCTTTGCCCCACCCTGGAAAGCGTCAGCGCGCAGCGCCGACCCACAAGAAGCGGGATGTTGGAAAGCGTCAGCGCGCAGCGCCGACCCACAAGAAGTTGTGGCTTGAGTCGCGCATCCGGCCAGGCCGGTCTGCGATGATCGTCATCTGCCAGGCCAACGGAATCGCCAGCATGCCAATCTCCACGCGAACCAACCTGATTGCGCTGATGCTGGCGGCATTGTTGTTCAATGCAGTCGATGCCCGCGCCGCCATCAATATCGATCTGTCCTACGTCAACCTGCAGTCGGCCGAATACCAGCGTTTCAAGCTCTGGGTCGATCAGGCCGTGGCCGGCAATCCGGGTTATGAATTCTCGGCCACCGATGCGGTGACCATGTACCGGCTGACCGGGCAGGCGGCTTATGCCAATCTCGCCATCGCCATGGTCGAGGCACAGGTGGCCGCGGCCGAAGCCGCAATGGCGCTTGGCCAACGCCCCGACGTGGCCGGCGACTCCTACCTCGAAGTCGGGCCGATGATTGGCGATCTCGCGCTGACCCTCGACTGGTGTTCGGCGTTGATAACGCCGACGCAACGCAATCGCTGGTCGGCCTATGCCGAACAGGCGGTGTGGAACGTCTGGCATCCTGCCAATGCCCAGTGGGGCGGCGTTGCCTGGCCGTGGTCCGGCTGGTCGATCACCGATCCGGCCAACAACTACTATTACAGTTTCCTGCAGGCGACCATGTACTGGGCGCTGGCCTCCGGCAACAACACCTGGATGCAGTTGCTGCAGAACGACAAGCTGCCGGCGTTGAGCGCCTACCTGGCAACGCTGCAGGGCGGCGGCAGCGAGGAAGGCACGGCTTACGGCCTGTCGCATCGCAGCGTGTTCGCCCTGTACCGGGTCTGGCGCGATTCCACCGGCGTCAACCTGGCCGCCCTGAATGGCCATCTGGATGCGAGTATTTCCTGGTGGATCCACGCCACCGTGCCGACCCTTGACCGGGTTGCGCCCATTGGCGACCAGGCGCGCGTCTCCGAGCCGGTCATCTACGACTACCACCGCACGCTCATGCTCGAAGCACGGGCAATGTCGACCGATGCCGTCGCCCGCGACGATGCCGCCTGGTGGCTGCACTCGATTTCCAACCAGATCATGGAAAGCGGTTTCAACTACCGGCACAACCTGCTGCCCAGCGGTGCAGGCGGCACGCCGCCCGCCGCGCTCACCTACCATGCCACCGGCACCGGCCAATTGTTCTCGCGCAGCGGATGGGATACCGGCGCCATGTGGCTGCAGTTTTCCGCCGGCCCCTATGTGCAGAGCCACGCCCACCAGAACCAGGGTTCGTTCACCCTGTTCGAGGGCGATTGGCTGGCCGCCACGGAAAACATGTGGACGCACAGCGGCATCCAGCAGGGCACCGAGGTGCACAACCTGCTGCGCTTTGTCCACAACGGCACAACCGTGCCACAGCGCGAGGGCACCACCTCGAGCATGCTGGTGACGCCGGGCAGCGGCGGCGACGTGCATGTCGTCGCCAACCTGACCCCGGCGTACGACGGCAATGCGGCCGTGCAATCCTGGCAGCGCACCCTCGATTTCGCGCAACGCACATTGCGCGTGCACGATCAGTTCAGCCTTGGCAGCAACACCAGTGCGGTGTTCCAGATCAATGTGCCGGTGCAGCCCGTGATCGTCGGCCGCACCGCCACGGCCGGCAACCTGCACATCCGCGTGCTCAGTCCGGCCAACGCGAACTTGAGCGCGCTCGACTGGCGCACGCAATCGGTGCCTGGCGATGAAACCTATTACTCGGGCTGGCGCATCGATGTCAGCGGCGGCAGCACGGAATACCTCGTCGAATTGACCGGCAACGACAGCATCTTCGCCCACGGTTTCGAGTAGCGTCGCTCACACGCGCAAGGGCAGCTGCTCGTGCAGGCTGTCGCGATGGGTACCAATCACGCGCACGGCGTACTGATAACCGGATTCGACCGCGCGTTCGTAAGCCTTCCAGTCGAGCAGGCCAATGTCGCGTACCGGTGGCTCCAGCAGCAGGCTGACCAGCCTGCGGCGTTCGGCGCTGGCCAGCTCGGCATTGACCATGCCCGAGCGGATCAGGATGTCGAAGATGCCGGGTCGCAGGGCACGCCTGAAGTCGAAGATGAGTTTCCAGAATGGCGGGGTTGCGTATTCCTCGATGCGCGTGCGCAGGGAATCGTCGGCGCCAATGTCTACGGCGGCCATCGCCCCGGGCTGCAAGGCATGCATGACGTCGGTCGGCAGGTTGTTGATGACCGCGCCATCGACATACACCTCACCGTGGTGGCAGACCGGCGGAATGACCCCCGGGATGGCGCAGGAGGCACGCAGCCAGAACCACAACGGTCCTTGCCGATGCGTATCCAGCTGGCCGCTGCTGAGGTTCGAGGAACAGCAGAAATACGGCACCGCCAGGTCGGTGATGTCGCGCGCGCCAAACTGCTCGCGGAGCAGGCGCGAGACGCGCCTGCCACGGGTCAGTGCCACCAGCGGCAAGGTGTAGTCGCCGAGCGGACGGCTGCTGACGAAGCTGTGGCGGTAATTGTCGAACATTTCCTGATCCGACCATTCCAGCGCCACGCCGGCACCGATGATGGCGCCAATGCTGGTGCCGCCGACGCAATCAATCTCCAGGCCGGCTTCGCGCAGGGCACGCACGATGCCGATCTGGGTAAAGCCGCGCGCACCGCCGCCTGACAGCACCAGGCTCAGGCTGCGCCCGGTGAGCAGGCGCGCGATGCGGCGCACGTCGCGCGCATCGCGGACGTGGTGGTGGCGAATGCCGGGTGTCTTCTGCAACCAGCGCAGCGCCGCGCCCTCGATGAGCTGCCGCGGATGCACGAGGATCAGGTGACGCGGCCGCGACAACGCCAACGAGGCATCGGCGCAGGCACCCGCCGGCCATTCGCCTGGATCTTCGTCGGCATTCGCCAGCAGCAGCAGGCAATCGGCCTGGCGCACGCACAGGGCCTGCCATTCGTCGTCGGCATCGGCGACATAGATGACAAAACGTGTGCGCGCCTCGAGTTCGTTGAACCAGCTGCTCAGGTGACCCTGGCCTTCCTTGCGATCGATCATCGCGCAGCTGGCAAAGGCGCCAAGCATGCGCACCAGTTCCTCGGCAAAGCCATGCACGTCGACGCCGGCATTCTGGCGCAGCACGGCAAAGGTGCGCGGCGCGCTCATCGAGGCGTTCTCGTCTTGCGAGGAGGTACGCCGCACGGCCAGCCGCGCCATGGCCAGCATCGAGCGCGGATGGTGGTTGACCAGTTTCTCGAAATCGTGCCGGGAAAGGCGCAGCAATTCCGAATCGCGCAGGGCGCGGATGCTGGCATTGCGCGGCATGTCGACAATCATGCCGACCTCGCCGACCGTCTCGCCGGCGGCGACCACGCCGACCAGTTGCGCGTTGCCATGCGCGTCGTTGCGGAAGGCACCGACACTGCCGCTCTTCAGCACATACAGCGCATCGCTGGCATCGCCTTGCTCGAACAGCGACGAGCCGCCGGGCAGGGCGAACCACTGCAGTTCGGCACCAAGCTCGGCAAGGGCGGCGTCATCGAGATGGCGGAACAACGGCAGGGCACGCAGGATGTCGCGGGTCTGGCGGGCATCTTCGATGTTCATCGAATCCGGTCAGGGTCGTGGGTTGCGCTTGATTTTGCGCCATCCGCGCTCCAAGTTCACCGCTCGACGCTTGGCCACGAGCGTGCCCGCATGGAAACCCGCATGAGCAATCCGCTGCTTGAAAACACCGTCCTGCCACGCTTCCCGGCGATCCGCCCGGAGCACGTCGAGCCGGCGATCGACACCATCCTCGCCGACTACCAGGCCGGCATCGATGCCTTGCTCGCGACGAAGACCCCGCGCAGCTTCGAGAATGTCATCGGCGTCTGCGAGGATCTCGACGACCGCCTGTCGCGGGCCTGGGCACCGGTCGGCCACCTGCACGGCGTTGCCGACTCCGAGGCATTGCGCGAGGCCTATGCCAAGGCGCAGGAAAAGATCGTCGCCTTCAGCAGTGCCCTTGGCCAGAACCGCGAGCTCTATGCGGCAGTCAAGGCGGTACATGAAGCGGCCGCGTTTACGGCCTTGCCAGCGGCGGCGCGCACCCTCGTCGAGCACGAGCTGCGCGATTTTGTCCTTGCCGGTGTCGCCCTCGAGGAACCGGCACGTTCGCGTTACCGCGAGATCTCCAGCGAACTGGCGCGGCTTTCCACCGAGTTCGAGGAGGCCGTGCTGGATGCCACCGATGCCTGGAGCGAGCACATCACCGATGCCGCCGGTATCGCCGGCATCCCGGAATCGGGGCGCGCCGTGCTGCGTGCCTATGCCGAGGAAAAAGGCCTCGAAGGCTGGCTGGTCACCCTCAAGCAGCCCAGCGTGCAAGCCGTGCTGAGCTATGCCGATGATCGCGCACTGCGCGCCCGCGTCTATCGCGCCTATGGCACGCGCGCCTCGGAAAACGCCGATGGCGGGAAATTCGACAACACCGCGCGCATCGAGCGCATCCTCGCCCTGCGCCACGAATCCGCCCTGCTGCTCGGCTTCGCCAGCACCGCCGAGGAATCGCTGGCGACGAAGATGGCGACTTCGCCAGAACAGGTGATCGCCTTCCTGCGCGATTTTGTCGCCAAGGCGCGGCCGATGGCCGAAGCCGACCTCTCCGAGTTGCGCGCATTCGCCGCCGAACACCTGCAGATCGCCGACCTGCAACCCTGGGATGTCGGCTATGCCTCGGAAAAACTGCGTGAGCGCAAATACGCATTGAACGAGGAGGAGTTGAAACCCTACTTCCCGCTGCCGGCGGTCATGGATGGCCTGTTCGCGGTGATCGAGCGCGTGCTTGGCGTCGGCGTGCGCCTGCGCGAAGGCGTCGATGTCTGGCATGAGGATGCGCGCTACTACGACCTGCTCGATGCCGACGGCGTGGCTTTCGCCGGTTTCTATGTCGACCTCTACGCGCGCACCGGCAAGCGCGGTGGCGCGTGGATGGACGTATGCACATCGCGATTGCGAAAAAAGGATTCCTTGCAGTTGCCGATCGCCTTCCTCACCTGCAATTTCGCCCCGCCGACGGCAAGCACGCCGTCGCTGCTCACGCATGACGATGTGATCACCCTCTTCCACGAATTCGGCCATGGCCTGCATCACATGCTGACCGAGGTCGATTTTGCCGGGGTTTCCGGGATCAGCGGCGTGGAATGGGATGCTGTGGAATTGCCCAGCCAGTTCATGGAGAACTTTGCCTGGAAGCGCGAGGGCCTCGACCTGATCACACGCCACTGGCAGACCGGCGAGCGCCTGCCGGATGCGCTGTTCGAGCGCATGCAGGCGGCACGCAATTTCCAGTCCGGCCTGTTCCTCGTGCGCCAGCTGGAATTCGGCCTGTTCGATTTCCGCCTGCACCACGAGTTCGATCCGCAACTGGGCGCGCGCACGCTGCAGCTGCTCGACGAGGTGCGTCGCGAAGTCGCGGTGCTGCAGCCGCCCGAGTGGCATCGCTTTCCGCATGCCTTCACCCACATCTTCGCTGGCGGCTACGGTGCCGGCTACTACAGTTATCTGTGGGCCGAAGTGCTGTCCGCCGATGCCTTCGAGCGTTTCGAGCAGGAAGGCGTGTTCAACCGTGAAGTCGGCGAAGCCTGGCGCAAGGCGGTCCTCGCCGTCGGTGGATCGCGGCCGGCGCTGGAATCCTTCGTCGCCTTCCGCGGCCGCGAACCGAGCCCGGATGCGCTGTTGCGCAGCTACGGCGTGGCCGCCTGACAGGCCCCCCGGCATGACAATGGCAGGGCCGTCCAACTGCGCACGCCTGCCATTGCGCACCGCGCGCCTGATCCTGCGCGAACTCGATGTCGATGACGCAGCCTTCATCCTGAGCCTGCTCAATGATGCGGAATTCCTGCGCCATATCGGCGATCGCGGCGTGCACACGCTGGAACAGGCGCGCGCCTACATCGTCGCGGGTGCCATGGCCAGCTATCGCCAGCATGGTTTTGGCCTCTGGGCGGTGCGTCTTGCCGAGGCAGCGGATTGCATCGGCATCTGCGGCCTGATCCGCCGCGACACGCTGGAGGATGTCGATATCGGCTATGCCTTCCTGCCCGCATGGCGCGGCCAGGGTTATGCGCTGGAGGCGGCGCAGGCGTGCATGGCGCTGGCCCGGCAGGACTTCGGCCTGCGCCGTGTGGTGGCGATCACCGCGCTGGACAATCCGGCGTCGGCGCGCGTGCTGGAAAAAATCGGCCTGCGTTTCGAGCGCCTGATCCGCCTTTCCGGGGATGCCGAAGAGCTGCGCCTGTTTTCCTGGAACGCCGGGGATGCGCTATCCGGCACTTGAGCGTGGCGGCGGTGGACAGCCGCCCGGGTGCACCGCAAACTTCACCTTTGCCTTCATGGAGCGCGGCAAGTGCCGATTCTCGGGCTGGGTCTGCATGTCATCGTGGCGATCCTCTGTGCCGTGCATGTGTGGCGCACGAACCAGGAGCGCAGCTGGCTGTTCGTGCTGTTTTTCTTTCCGCTGTTCGGCAGCATCATTTATGCGCTGGCGGTGATCGCGCCGGAGATGTCGCGCTCGCGTGGCGGACGGCGTGTTGTGCGCAGCGTGCGCCACTCGCTGGATCCGGGCCGCGAACTGCGCGAAGCCGAGGCCGCATTCGAGCATTCGGCAACGATCGCCAACCGCATCCGCGTCGCCGATGCCCTGCATGGCGCCGGCCGCCATGCCGATGCCATCACCGCCTATCGCGAGGCCTTGCACGGCGTGCACCGCGATGATCCGGACATCCAGGTCAAGCTGGCCGGTGCCCTGCTCGACAGCGGCGATGCGCCGGCGGCACGCGCCCTGCTTGAGACGCTGATCGCGCAACAACCGGATTTCAAGTCACCTGCAGGCCATCTCATCTATGCCCGGGCTCTGGCGGCATGTGACGAGCGCGCCAAGGCCCGCGAGGAGTTCGACGCCCTGGTCGGCTATTTCGCCGGCATCGAGGCCCGCGTGCGCTATGTCGGCATCCTTGAATCCTGGGGCGAGCAGCAGGCGGCACGCGCGCTGGTCGAGGATTCCATGCGCCACATCAAGCACATGCCGGCCGGCTCTCGACGCCTCAACGATGAATGGATCCGCCAGCTCAAGCACGCGGCGTCGCGCCTGGCCACGCCAGCCTGATCCGGCCATTGCCGAACCTTTCCGCTGCGCTCCGGGTCCCTGCCGCGCGGCGCGGCCTGGCGGGCGTGGGTTCCCTCGTCCTGCAAGAAGAACGCCGTCGGCAGCATGCGGTCGGGTAGAGTAGGCACATGTATCTCGAGTATTACGGCCTGCGCGAGGCCCCGTTCTCAATAACGCCGGACCCGCGCTATGTATTCCTTTCCGAGCGCCACCGCGATGCGCTCGCGCACCTGTTGTATGGCGTCGGCAAGGGCGGCAGCGGCGGCTTCGTGCAGCTCACCGGCGAAGTCGGCACCGGCAAGACCACCCTCAGCCGCCTGCTTCTCGAACAATTGCCGGAAGACACCCAGGTTGCCCTGCTGCTCAATCCCAAGCTCTCGCCCGTGGAGATGGTCGAGACCGTCTGCGAGGAGCTCAAGCTCGACATCACCGGCAAGCACGGCAGCCTCAAGGGGCTGACGGATGCACTCAACTCCTATCTGCTGGATGCCTACGCGCAAGGCCTGCGCGTGGTGTTGATCGTCGACGAGGCGCAGAACCTGTCCCTGGATGCGCTGGAGCAGATCCGCCTGCTGACCAATCTGGAAACGCCGACGCAGAAGCTGCTGCAGATCATCCTGCTTGGCCAGCCCGAGCTGCGCGACATGCTCAATCGCCCGGAACTGCGCCAGCTTGCCCAGCGCATCACCGCGCGTTATCACCTGACCCCGCTGGATGCCGCCGAGGCCGAGGCCTACGTCAAGCACCGCATGGCGGTTGCCGGATGCCAGCATGTGCCGTTCTCGCGGCTTGGCATGCGCGCGTTGTTCCAGCGTTCCGGCGGCATTCCGCGCCTGATCAACGTCATCGCCGACCGCGCCTTGATGGCCGGTTATGCGCGCGAACAGCAATCCATCGGCGAACGCCTGGTTGACCGCTCCGCCGACGAGACCCTGCCCGGTCACGCCCGCTACTGGGTGCGCCGTTACGCGCGTTGGGTGCTGGCAGCCCTGGTGCTGCTGGTGGCGGCTTATTTCGTGCTGCGCCCGGCACCACCCGAGCCGGCCGTGGCCACGCCCACCACCGCCGCGCCGAGCGCGCCAGCGGATGCCGGCATCGATCGCCTCGAAGCGCGCCTGGCGGCACCGCCGGAAACCGAATTGTCGACCCTGACGCAACTGCTTTCGCGTTGGCAGATCGGCTCGGGCGAGGTTTCGGTGCGTGCGGCGACGCGCTGCCAGGCGCTGGTTGCACCGGGCATCTTCTGCCTGCGCGGGCGCGCCACGCTGGAACAGGTGTTGCGCTTCGATCGCCCGCTGATCCTCGTCCTTGGTGCCGCGGAAAAGCCCATGCACGTGTTGTTGCAGGGTGCCGGCAAGCGCGAGGTGCATGTCGACGTCGGCGGCGAGACGATCAAGCTGCCGCGCACGGCGCTGGGTCGCTACTGGGCCGGGGATTTCATCGCCATCTGGCGGGTTCCTGCGGTGATCAGCGGGCCGCTGCGCAAGGGCGATGCCGGCCCCGGCGTGGCCTGGGCCAAGCAAAACCTGAGTCGCCTCGATGGCGGTGCCGATGCCGAGGCCGGCCCCGCTTATTTCGATGCCGAACTCGAGGAGCGCGTGCGCAAGCTGCAACTCGCCTATGGCATCCAGGCCGATGGCATCATCGGCCCGGAAACCCTGTTTGCGCTGTCCGCGCTGGAAGAAACAGGCCCGCACCTGACCCGCAACATCGAATGACCGCCGGACTCTCCATGAATCTTGTTCGCCCAAGCTTGTCCCCTGCATCCACAGCGCGTTGCGCGTGCCCGCTGCCCGTATCGGCGCGGCGCTTGATCGCGCAATGCGCCGTGCAGCGCATGCCCTGCGCGAACATCGCGCGTGTTTCCGCATAAGCCGGGCCAGTCATCATGTCCTTGATCCTCGAAGCCCTGAAAAAATCCGAACGCCAGCGTCGCCTCGGCGAATCGCCTTCGCTTGGTTCGCCGGTCATGGCCGTGCGTCGTCGGCGCAGCCTGTTGCCCGCGCTCATCGTGCTGATCGCCGTCGGCCTCGCCGTGTTGTGGTGGATGGGCCGCGAAAGCGCCACTCCGGGAAGCGGCGCGGATGTCGCCGCGACTGCCCCGACGGATGCCGCGAAGCCGGCGCCGCCTGCCGCCGCGGTCATTGAAAGCGTGAAGCCCGCGCCCGCCGCGGAACGAAAGACAGCCAGGGTGCCGACCCTGGCGAATGATGCCGAAGCCAGCCAGCGTGAAAAGCTGCGCAGCGGCGAACTTGTTGCCGCCAATCCGCAAGCCGGAGTGGCGGCCACGATCAAGGAATCTGCGCCGGTTTCCGCAACGGACACGGCGGCCATTGCCGCGGCCATGGGCGAGGCCGCGAAGCCGCTGCCCGCCGGCAGCGAAAAGGCAGCCAGCGTGAATGCCCCGGCAGGGACTGCGCCGGCAGCCGCCACCGTGGGTGCAGCAGCTGCGCCAGCCACCGCCGCGGAATCCAATCTCAAGCTGATGTGGGAGCTGCCACTGGCGACCCGCCGCAGCCTGCCCGAGTTGAAGCTCAGCATGCACGTCTTCGCCACCCAGCCCGACCAGCGTTTCGTCATCATCAATGGCGAGCGCCGTGCGCAAGGCGACGAGTTCGAGGGCCTCAAGCTGATCGAGATCCGCAGCGACGGCATCGTTCTCGAACACGAGGGTGTGCGCTTCCTCTATCCGCGCGGCGGACGCTGAGCGCGGACGGCGGCGGGGTTCGTCCATCTGCAGAGCCGCCGGCGTCGCCAACCACCCTGGGCCATCCTGTTCCTGGTCGCCGCCTGCGTGGCCATGTTCCTGTGGATCGTCGCCGAACCGGCCAGCGGTCGCGGCCGCTTGCTGACATTCTGGGGCACCGTGCCAACGACCTTGCTGGATTCCAGCGTGCCCTGGCAGACGCAACTTTCCGAATTGCGTTTCGCCCGCCTCGTCACCGCCTTGTTCATCCACGCCGACTGGATCCACCTCACCACCAACCTGCTGTTCCTGATCATCTTCGGCGTGCCCACCGAGCGCGCCCTCGGCGCCGGTCGCTTCTTCGTCCTGTTCATCCTTGCCGGTGCCCTTGCCAACCTCGCCGGTGCCTGGACCCTGGCCGCGACCAACTCGCCGATCATCGGCTCCAGCGGCGCGGTGTCCAGCGTCGTCGGTGCCTATCTGGTGCTTTATCCAAGGGCCGATCTGGGCCTGGTATTGCCGCTTGGCTTCTTCCTCGAATTCGTGCGCGTGCCGGCCTCGCTGCTGATCGGCTTCTGGGCCGTGCTGCAGATCCTCTTCACCTATGTCGGCCCGGCCTTCGGCGCCGTCGCCTGGTGGACGCACGTCTCCGGTTTTCTCCTCGGCATCGTCCTCGCCCTGCTCTGGCGACCCGGCATCGCCCGCCGCGCGCGGCGATGAATTGCAAAATCCGCCCAGCGCGCTTCCCGCAACGGCCGACACGGCACGGAAGCAACTGGAGGTTGCTTAAGGTTGAGTTGCCTGTTGGTGAATCGCGTCGCTGCACTTGACTGTCGCCCGCGAGCGGAAGCTGGGGAACCGACAGGCATCAAGCGGAGGCCTTGGTCCATAAGGAGCCGAATCCGCAAATTGCAACTGGAAAAGACATCATGCGGATCGAAGAGGTCAGAGTCGAATGGCACTTACTTAAGCCCAAGCCACTGATCTGAAAAGTGAAGTCGGCTCCAAATGCTAAGGTGAAGCTACCAGACACCACCACCAGCATGGGAGCCGACCTCGATGCATCCTAATCGTCGCGT